>Ga0181566_10002420_pt1 | contig 15357 bp, 13 predicted proteins | sample 101ome_15_FD_133762 | JGI IMG/M metagenome (GOLD analysis project Ga0181566, IMG submission 133762) | Coastal salt marsh microbial communities from the Groves Creek Marsh, Skidaway Island, Georgia - 101402AT metaG (megahit assembly) | ecosystem: Environmental > Aquatic > Marine > Intertidal... | reverse complement strand
CTTTTATCTTCGTCGGCTTTGTGTGGGGGGGTTGATAGAGAGATTATCTCTTCTATGGAAGCGGGCGCACCTCCCACCGATGCGAGTCTTCCTGGTTGTCACCCCCAAAGAGGCGCAAGATCTCGCACGACATTCTACGCTTGATATGACGATGAATACCTACGGGAGGGTGCGTGAGGAGCGTTTGGCGGAAGCAGTTGAGCGCGCCGGTAAAGCTATTTTACAGCCTAAGTGTGTACCAGCTGTGTACCGGCTTGTCGCCGGCGCAGAACGAGAAAACGCAACCCGTTTTAAATCAGCAGGTTGCGTTTCTCAAAAATTGGTAGCGGGGGCAGGATTTGAACCTGCGACCTTTGGGTTATGAGCCCAACGAGCTACCAGGCTGCTCCACCCCGCATTACGAACATACAATCTATATCACAGAGGGTCGTTGCGCAACCCCCTAAGGCGATTCTTCTTCTCCTTTAACCTCTATACGCTTTAGCCGAACCTGGCCAATACGCTGGCCTTCGACTTTGAGGATCGTGACCTCTAGGGCATCTTCCTGAAAGCTCTGTCCCTCGGCGGGTATTTCACCTAGGTGATCGAAAATATAGCCGCCCAGCGTCTCAAAGCCGCTGTCCGTCGGCAAGCTCACATTCATTAACTCGTTGAGGTCTTCAATATCGATACGCGCATTGACGAGTAGGGTATCCTCTGGAACGAGCCAGGTGAAAAGCTGCTCTTCCTCTTCGTCGTATTCGTCTTGAATATCTCCCACAATCTCTTCAATAAGATCTTCAGTCGTGACCAGCCCAGCCGTGCCACTGTATTCGTCGAGGACTATGGCCATGCGCATTTTATTGCTGCGCATATCGTTGAGGAGGATATCGATTTTTTTAGTCTCGGGAACGTAGTAAGCCTGATGGATAAAGTCGAAGATCTGACTGTCTCCAGGCTGATCTATTAAATCCTTTAGGGCTAATTGAGTATCGATTGCCCCGCTCTCTGAAAGGAGCAGCTGTAAGAGGTCTTTGGCATAGGCGATGCCGCGGATTTTATCGAGGGACTCGTCGTATATTGGGAGGCGCGAGTGTCCTTTCTCTTTTATCTCTACGATCAGGTCTTCAAGCGTAGAAGACTGCTCTAGGGCGACCATGTCGACGCGGGGGATCATAACCTCGCGAACGATTCGATCGTGGAAACCGAACACGCCTTCAATCATTTCGCGTTCGCTTTCCTCAATAACGCCCGATTCGCCTTCGGACTCGACAATGCTACGCAGCTCTTCCTCTTTTTCCGCGCGGAAATCCTCGTCGGAATAATTCCCAGAAGTCAGCTTGTCCAACAGGTTGGTAAACGGGGCCAAAAAGGCGTGCAGGGGAACAAATGCCATGGCCAATGGAGCCACGCGCACGTCTTCGCCCTCGTCGTCGAAGCGCAGCCGCCTTGGGGCGGATAGCACGATGAAAGCTGCTACAAGTGTGCCTATAAAGGCGGTAATCAGGCTGTAGTAACCCGGGAATCCATGCGAGATATAGAGGGGGCGCACCAAATAGAGCAGTGAGAGCGCGCAGCTTATCACGCCGAGCGCTTCTCCTATGCGCGCCATAAGGCGAAGCCGATGTCGCGGTTCGTAAATGCCCAACATCGAGCGAGCTCTGGGAACGCTGTTTTCAACCAGCTTCTCTAGGGACGAGCGCGATAAGAGCGTAAAAGTCGCTTCATAGCTCGCCAATAAAAAGAGCTCGACAAGAGAAAGAATAAAAACGATAGAGGCGGCCAAATGCCACCACTGAGAAGGATCAGCTTGAGGAGGTTCCAAGCAGGGCACTCCTTTCGGGTGAACTGTCGACCAAGACAGTCTTATTGTGGTAGGAGGCCGGTGCGCGCTAAAATGGCATCGGTCTCCTGTTCCATGGCGTGTAGTTTCTCTTCCGTTTCGTGATCCCAACCGCTCAGGTGTAGCAGCCCATGGACAAAGAGTCGAGCGAGTTCCTCGCTCTGAGAGACGCCCATGTCCAGGGCCTGGCGGTGGGCTTGTTCAACAGAGATATAAATCTCCTTGCAAACCATTTCATCGGCACCCTGTTGTGTAGGAAGAGGGCCCAAGTCAAATGACAAGACATCGGTTGTGCGGTCCTTCGACCGGAATTGACTATTGAGTCCGCGCATCTGCTCGTCGTCAATCAAAACAAGCGATACGGGACCCTGCAAGTCATGACTGCGAGCTACGGACTGCGTTAACTCTTCAAACTGGCTCAGCAGCGCTTTTGATAGCTCTGCGCCCTCTACCTCAACTTCAACTAGCAGCGTTGTCATAGGGCGAGATCAGCCCGCCTGGCGGGCCTGTTGACCTCGCTTTTGCCAAGGGTATTCAACGCGTCCGTGCAGCGTGCCCATCAAAACGGGTATAAAACTGTCCTCTATCTTGTGCAGGTCCTGCAGCGTTAGGGCACATTCGTCTAACTCGCCGGCCGTAAACTTCTGCTGAATAATATTGCCCACGAGCTGACGGACTCGGTTGGGAGTCCGCTCTGCTAGGGTTCGGGCTGCCGATTCGACGGAATCGCTCAGCATAAGGATGCCGGCTTCTCGGGTTTGCGGTCGCGGCCCGTCGTAGCGGAAGTCTTCTTTGCGCACACCTCCTCCGCCCAGTTCGACCGCTCTATTGTAAAAGTACTCAATCACCGTTGTTCCGTGGTGCTGCGGTATGAGGTCGCAAAGGGCCTTGGGCAAGCCGTGCTCTTCCGCTAGCTCCAAGCCGTCTTTAACGTGAGACGCTATTATGAGCATGCTCATATTCGGCGTCAACTGGTCGTGCGGATTTCGTCCCCCACGCAGCCCTTGATTCTCGCTAAAGTACTCTGGCTTAAGCATTTTGCCAATATCGTGGTAGTAGCATCCCACTCTGGCAAGTAGGGCATTGGCGCCGATCGCTTCCGCCGCACTTTCCGATAAGTTCGCCATGATAAGGCTGTGTGTATAGGTGCCCGGGGCGCGAATGGCGAGCTCGCGTAGGAGAGGACGGTTGAGATCTGAAAGCTCAAGGAGGGTAATGTCTGTCGTGATATTAAAGACGCTCTCGAATATGGGGAGCAGGCCGATAACCAGAATCGGCGCAGCAATGCCGATAAAAATACCCGGCAAAATATGGCTGTAGATAGATTCGAATGGAACAAATTGTAAGATATCGGCAGACGTTATAAGAAGCGTGTAGGAAAGGGGCAAAAAGATCATCGATCGGTAAAACTGATTGCGATGACGGACGTGTCTGACCGTGTAGACGGCGATGGCTGCAGTCAGCGCACAAATCAGCGCGACGTAAAAATCCCCAAAGATATGACCTATAAATAGAGCGAGCGCGAAGGAGAGTACGAGGCCGGCCTGCGGCGAAAGAAGAATCGTAGCGAGCATTGCAGCCAGGGGTGTGGGTACTAGGAATACGTCGAGCTCGTTTGTCTTTAAGTAGGAGCCTATCGCTGCAGTGGATACGGTTAGGAGAGCAAGGAGTAGCAGCTGAGAGGGTTTGTTGAAAATCGCTCTTTCCCGGGTGGCTACATAATAGCCAAAGATAAAGACTAAAAAAGCGGCGATAGTAGCCGAGGAGACGATTTGTAGCAGGCGCTTTATCGGGTTTTCCGTCTCTAGCAGGGCAACGCGTTCTGCCAGCGCATCTAGGGCCTCTATGTGGTCCTGGGTAATTGTAGCATTCTTTTCAATGATCGTATCGTCGGGGGCATAGAGCCTCTTTATGCTGGCTACGCCCGAACGGGCTTCGTTCCTCAGGCGCGCGGTTTCTTCCACTTCGATGCGTAGGTCGGGCTGAATAAAGATGGACAGGAATTCGTGCACCGCCTCAACGGCATCGCGATCGGCGATGGTCCGATAGGGGGCAATATAGTTCATCATCGCTCCCTGTTTGAGCGACTCTTCGCTGTAGAGCAGGGCGCTGTCCAGAGTTCGCTGGCCTATGCGCACTTCCGACGTGGGGCCCTCGGTCAGAGGTCGCTTTGAGGCAATAATACCCGTCGTGTAGAAGTTGGACAGGATTTGCCGACATACGACCCCAAAATCGTCCACATAGGGATCGCTAGCCGTCGATAGCACGCGCACGAGAGTGTTGAGTGCATCCACCGAAAGGGAACCCACAACAAGAGGCAGTGCCCGCTGTAGATGGCGCTGTTTAAGCGAATCGGCCATCTGGACCCGAATGGCGGGCGTCATAATCGAAAAGACGGAGTCAAATCGGGCTAACTGGCTGCGGCCAATGGGGTCTAAGCGCGTCAAAAGGGTCGGTATACTGGCTTCGACGTCCAGCCGTTCCTGCGAAAGTTCGGTGCTGCTTTTGGGCACGTGAAAGAGAAAGGGTGCTCGGATGCTCTCAAGAGCCGTATTGCCAATGCGGAGTTGAGGTATATTGTGGGGCCGCTGGTAGGGGGAGAAATAGGTTAGCAGCGCTATGACGCTAATAGCTAGGGTGATTCTGAATAATCCGACGGTCGGACGCGACCACGGCCCCGCGGGCTGTGCGGGGCCTTTACTGCGCGTCGGAGAAAGCCATGAGGGGGCGAGCTGGCGTAGGTTCATTGCAGGACCCAGCCGAATTTAGGTTTCAGAAGAGGGCTGTTCATGGCGTTCGTAGGCATTAATAATCTTCTGCACTAATGAATTGCGGACGACGTCGTCCTGGCGCAGATGGACAAAGTCTAGGCCTTTGATATTTGTCAGGATCTTCGGAGCTTCCACCAACCCAGAGGGCTGATCTTTACCCAGGTCTGTTTGGGTAATATCGCCCGTTACAACGGCTTTTGAATGAGCGCCTAAGCGTGTGAGAAACATTTTCATTTGCTGGGGCGTCGTATTTTGCGCTTCGTCCAAAATGATAAAGGCATCGTTGAGCGTGCGCCCACGCATGTAGGCGAGTGGGATCACCTCAATTACCTTCATGCTCTGTAGCCGTCCAAGTCGTTCGGGCTCCATTAGGTCTTGGAGTGCATCGTAGAGGGGGCGTAGATAGGGGTCGACTTTGTCTTCAAAAGATCCCGGCAGAAAGCCAAGCTTCTCACCCGCTTCTACGGCGGGCCGCGCCAGTAGGATCCGAGATATTTGTTTCTGCCGCAGCGCGGCGACGGCCATGGCTACGGCTAAATAGGTTTTGCCGGTTCCTGCAGGACCAATGCCGAATACGATATCATTTTTCGCGATCGCCTCGAGATAGCGGACTTGACCTCGCGTCCGCGGTCGTATTTGGCCCTTATAGGTATGGGCAACGTTTTGACCGTCGGCCACTTCTTCGTAGGCGGGTGGGGCAGGACTCTGCTGTATGAGGGCGGCCAGCTCTTCCTCTTTAATCTCCGGCCCTTTGCGCAGGCGATCTATTAGGTGTGTGAGGAGTCCAGATGCTTCATTTACTGAATCACCTTTGCCTGATATCAGCAGCGTCTCGCCTCTTGCAACGAGGTCAATGCCATACTTTTTCCCGATAAAAGAAAGGTGTTCATCGTGCTTGCCAAAGAGTGCAAGGGGGTCAATTCCAGCCAGGGAGAGGGTTTGTTTTTCGGCCAATAGAGTTCGAATAGGTTAAAAGCAAAAAAGGGGTTTGCATCCTTCTGCTGTGAAGGAACAAACCCCTTTTGTACTATGTATGGACTGTTTTAAATCAAGACGATGCCGGCGATTTTAATTGCTTGGGATCTCCAAAACCTGGGCCGGGAAGATCAGGTGAGGCTCGACGACCTGGGCCTTGTTGGCTTCGTAGATTTTGTGCCACTTGCTGGCGTCGTTGTAGACGTCCGCGGCGATCTTGAATAGGAAGTCACCCCGGGTGACCAAATACTGATTTTCGGCTACGCCAAAGGGCACGGCCAAGGTCTGCTCGGGGAAGATCATGTCGGGATCTTTTATTTCTTCTCTGTTGGCGCGATAAATGCGAGGCCACATGTAGGGATCGTCGTACAGGTTTTCCTTCTTGGCGATATTCCAGAGGTTATCGCCGCGCTCTACCGTGTAGTCAATGGTGACGGGCTGAGCGATGCGCGCCTTGATTTGACCAAGTAGGGAATCGATCTGAGCGATCTTTTCCGCCATTTCGGGGATGGCCGAAATCTTGTTGCTCTTCATTTCCTCAACCTCGGCTGCCAAAGCCATCGCTTCGCCACGTCGCTGAATCAAGACTTCCGGAGCCAGAGAAAGGAGGCCCTCGAGCTGTCCGATGATGGCGTCCAGGCGATTGCCGAATGCATCGATTTGCGTATCGGTGGCATCGACCAGCATGCGAACCTGATCGTTTAGGTCGGCTATGGCCAAATCGCAGGCGTTCATTTGTCCGTTCAGATCGTCGATCTGTCCGCTAAGCGCCTCGATTTGCTGCTGTGCTGCGGTCTCGCGCTGCTGTAGGTCGGCCATCTGGGCGACGTACTCCTCGCGCGTCATTTTGTCTTCTTGTGCTTGGGCTACGGAGCTCAGGCCGATAACAAGTGCCAGAGCCAAGCCGCTAATGACTGTCTTTTTCATGGCTTTCAAATCTCCTGAGCTCACTCGTTATCCAAGTTGTTCTGAGTGCCTGCCAGCTTCTCTTCCAGGGCACTCTTTGTCGCCTTCTTTGCTGCCATCTGGCTCTCTAGTCCCGCTTTTTCGGCCTGTAATTCAACGACCTTTTGTTCGGCTGCTTCCGTTGCCATCTGCTGCTTCTCGAGTGCGGCCATTTCTTCTTGCGAAACGCCTCCACAGCCGGCTACCAGAGGTAGGGCCGCGAACGCTAAGCCGACGCCCAGTCTCCTGATTGTTGCAAAACGACGGATCATTAAGGTTTCCTCCGCTGGCGATAAATCAAAAATTGTAAACGCAAACCCTCTGCGAAGAGCGTTTGCGAATGCTTATATCTATTATGTAGGTGTCCAAAAACTTAACACCCGCCTATACGGATGTCAAGCAAAAAACAACGGGTTAGGGGTCGTTTACAGGGCGGTCCGTATGCCCAGTTCGCGGAGCTGCCTATCCTCCGTGGGTGAGGGAGATTGCTCCATGAGCCCAACGGCTTTGTTCGTCTTGGGGAATGCAATGACGTCGCGAATGGAATCCTCACCGGCCAATAGGGCCACCAAACGATCAAATCCGAACGCGATCCCACCGTGCGGAGGGGCTCCGTACTCCAGCGCTTCGAGCAGAAAGCCAAACTTTTCTGAGGCTTCTTCAGGCGTAAGCGCGAGCAGTTCAAAAAGCTGGCTCTGCACGGCGCGTTGGGATATGCGGATGCTTCCCCCTGCGATCTCGTTTCCGTTGAGGACTAAATCGTAGGCGCGCGCACGCGCCTTCTGAGGGTCGGACTGTAAGAGGTCTACGTCTTCTTCGAGAGGAGATGTAAAGGGGTGGTGGATCGCGACCATGCGGTCTTCTTCTTCATCGTACTCGAGCAGGGGAAATTCTGTGATCCAGAGTGGCTTCCAGTTTTCCCCCTCGATTAACCCGAGGCGCTTTGCCATCTCCAGTCGCAAGGCGCCCAACACGCGGGCAACTACGGACGGCTTATCGGCCACAAAGAGCAATAGATCTCCCGGCTCTGAGTCCATCTCCCCAATCAGCAGGGCCTGTGCCGCCTCGGGAAAAAACTTGACGATAGAAGATTCCAGGCCGTTTTCCGTGTGCTTGATCCAGCTGAGTCCTTTGGCTCCGGCGTCCTGTGCAAAGGCGATCAGATCGTCGACTTGGCTCCGAGAGAAAGTGCTGCAGCCCTTGGCATTGATACCCTTTACCTGTCCACCCGACTGGAGGACGCTGTGAAATACCTTGAATTCGGAGGCCTGCGCGGCTTCTGCTATGGGCTTTAGCTCCAAGCCAAATCGCAGATCGGGCTTGTCCGAACCAAATCGATCCATTGCTTCGGCGTAGGTCAACTGCGGAAACGGATCGGGCAGTTCAATGCCGCGGAGTCGGGAAAACATCTCCCTTGTTAAATCTTCTGCGATGCCCATGACGTGTTCTTCCCGCACAAAGGACATCTCAATATCAATCTGCGTAAACTCGGGCTGGCGGTCAGCGCGCAGGTCTTCGTCGCGGAAACATTTTACGATCTGGAAATAGCGATCGTATCCGGAGATCATGAGCAGCTGCTTATAGGTCTGCGGAGACTGAGGGAGGGCAAAGAATTCCCCGGGGTGCACTCGACTTGGGACGAGATAATCACGGGCTCCTTCAGGGGTGCTTTTTGTCAGGAAGGGCGTTTCCACTTCAATGAAGTCTCTCCCGTCTAAAAAGGTGCGCGTGGCCTGGTAGGCGCGATGGCGCAGCATCAAGTTGTTCTGCATACGACCGCGTCGCAGGTCTAAATAGCGATGTCGGAGGCGGATTTCCTCTCCTGCATCAATCGAATCTTCGATGAGGAAGGGGGGCGTTGGGGAGACGTTGAGGATGCGCAACTGGTCGCAGTTGACCTCGATCGTACCCGTGGCCAGCTTTTCGTTGACCATGCCTTCTGGACGGGCTTCGACGGTTCCCTGAACGGCAATGACAAACTCGCTGCGCAGCGGATCTGCTTTTGCATGAGTCTGTGCATCGTGCTGTGGGTTGAAAACGATCTGCGTGAGTCCATAGCGGTCGCGGAGGTCGACAAAGATGACGCCACCGTGGTCTCGACGACGAGCAACCCATCCCATCAGCAGGACGCGTTGGCCAATCTGTTCAGCATTGAGGGAGCCGCAGGTATGCGTCCTTTCCCAATCACCGAGAAATTCCGTTTCTAATGACATGGTTCTTTTCTTTGTGGGAGGGTATTAACCACTTAAAATTTCGATAAACGCTCAAAATTAAGGGCTCTAGAAACGGGTGTCAAGCAGAGACGGCTCCGTGTTGACACTCTTGGGAGGGAGAATATATTTGCCATTGCCGCCTCCCGTTCTTCGAGTTGACGGGTTAGCTGGACAATGTTTTCGCGCAGGAGATGAAGACGCATGCACTTGACGCAAAATAGGCTCTTAAAATGCCGTTGGGACACGGTGGGGATGAGTGCGATTTGATTGGGCGAACAATCGTCGAACAAATTGGCAACACGCCGCTTCTGCGCCTCCGAGATTCCGAGATTCCAAACGGAGTCGAGGTCTACGCCAAGTTGGAGTTTTTCAATCCGGGCGGCTCCGTTAAAGATCGTCCGGCCCGTCGGATGATTGAAGACGGGGAGCGCGAGGGGAAACTCGTGCCGGGAAAGACCATACTCGATTCAACATCGGGGAATACGGGTATTGCCTATGCGATGATTGGAGCATCAAAGGGCTATCCGGTGAAGCTCGCCATGCCGGCCAACGTGAGTCGAGAGCGCAAGGCCGTTCTCGCAGCCTACGGTGCTGAGGTGGTATATACGGATCCCGGCGAGCTATCGGACGGGGCCATATTAGAGGCGCGCAAAATCTACGAAGCGGATCCGGATGCCTATTTCAAGCCGGATCAGTATAACAACCCCTCGAACTGGCAGGCTCATCGCGATACCACGGCGCCCGAAATCTGGAAGCAGACGCAGGGGCGCGTCACGCATTTTATTGCTACTATAGGGACGAGTGGAACGGTTATGGGAACCGGGCGCGGCCTGAAGCGATTTAATGAAAACATCCAGATTATCGCAGCCGAACCGGCAGATCCCTTTCACGGCATTGAAGGCTTAAAGCACATGGAAAGCTCGATTGTGCCCGGTATTTACGACGAGTCTTTCCTCGATCATAAAGTGGCCGTCGATACCGAAGACGCCTACGATACGGCCCTGCGCTTGCCCCGTGAATACGGAACCTTGGTTGGGCAGTCTTCAGGGGCTGCATACTGGTCGGCCATTGAAGTTGCTCGGCAGCTGAAGGAGGGCGTCGTGGTCACGATCTTTTGCGACAGCGGTGACAAGTATATGAGCACGCCCATGTGGCAGATGGCGTTGGATGAATTCGTTGAAAAAAGAAGCGTAAGGTAGGGGCGATACCATATGACACAGTTGGCGATGAAACAGGCAGATTACAACCGGATTTGTGCACAGGCTCTTGAAGAATACGAAGAGGGCGAGTGCTGTGGGATGATGACGCATGGGAGGGAAGGCGGACCCGTTAGCGTGCACGTCTGCGAGAATATACAGGACAAGATGCACAAGCAGGACCCCGAGCGGTTCCCTCGCACAAATCGCAATGCCTACCTGATCGACCCGGGCGAACAGCATCAAGTCATCTCCCAGGCCGAAGGGCGGGGAGGGGGGATTGCAGGCTTTTACCATTCTCACGTCGACTGTGACGCCTATTTCTCCGAGGAGGACAAAGCCCAGGCCTGTGCATTTTTTGGCGATGAGCCAACCTATCCGGATGCGCTTTACCTCGTGGTTTCCGTCTACGGACCTCGTTCGGATAGGGCCGTGCCGGAGATAAAGGAGAGCAAGTGCTTTGGGTGGAGTGAAGCCCAGCGCGATTTTGTCGAAGTGCCTCTCAGTTTGACGGACTGAGCGCCGGCGTGAAAATCTCTCCCGTCGGAGCCTTGCTCATGGCGTGCGCGATGGTGGCCGTGCACTGGCCTCAGGGAGACCGGACCTTTCACTATGATGACTTCCACTCCATTGTCCACAATCCCCATATACAAACGCTCGACTCCATTCCGCTCTTTTTTGTAGATCCCGCTCGATTTTCTCTCGACGAAAAACAGGCGATGTATCGGCCTGTTGTGCTGACATCCTATGCGATTAACTACGCGTTAGGCGGGTTGGATGTGCGCGGCTTTCGAGCGTTAAATATCGCGATACACATAGTTAATGCGCTTCTTCTTCTCCATCTCGTGAGCAGGCTATATCCCTCTCCCGCAGTTGCTTGGAGTGCCTCTCTATTTTTTGCTTTTCACCCGTTGGCCGTCGAAACGGTGCACTATATAAGCAGCCGTTCGGAATCGCTAATGGCTCTCGGAACGCTTGCCGCCCTGTGGGCCTATGTGCGATGGTCTGAAAAGCGGTCTGGGGGCCTGCTTTATCTATGTTCCGTGCTGGCCTTTGCTTTTTCTCTGCTGAGTAAGTCGGTGGGATGCGTTGTGCTCGTGCTCATGCCGCTCTGCGATTGGCTGTTGGGGCGTCCTGTCCTCGAACGCATGAGAGTGCAGATGGCTCACTGGATTCTCTTTGGTCTGTATCTGCTTCTCTCGCAACAGATTGTCGGCAAAGCACTGGGCAGTCCGGTGCGGTCGTACGGCGAGCAGCTTTGGACGCAGGTCAAGGCTTCCACCTACTACGTGTGGCTCGCGTTCATGCCCGTGGATCTGAACGTCGAACACCAGTTTTTCGTCTCGGAAGCCCCCTCGGATGCGGCCGTGCTGCTGGCCGGATTCTGCGCCCTTTCGCTCGGCCTAGTTGTCCTGCTGCGGGCGAGTCGACCGGCGATCTTTGGCTTAGCCTGGTGGACGGTTGCGCTCATACCGGCCTCTGCGGTCCCTTTGATCGTTCTTGTAAACGAGCACCGGCTCTATTTGGCCTTGGTTGGTGGGGGCCTTTTGTGGGGGGGGATCGTTGAACAGCTGGGCAAGCACAGGGCGAGAGTGGCTCTTATCACACTGCCTGTTTATACTATGATACTAGCCCTGCTTGCTGCGGGTCGGACCGACGTTTGGCGAGACGAGCTCAGTTTGTGGTCGGATGCGGCCTCTAAGGCCCCGGCTATGTTAAAGCCCCATCTCCGCTTGGGAGACGCGCTGGTAGAACGGGGTCATTGGGAAGGAGCAGAGGAAGCCTATTTGCACGCGCTTGGCCTTCGCCCTAACCATCCGGCCGCCGGTAATAACTTGGGACGCCTCTACGTGCGTCAGGGGCGGTTTGCCGAGGCCGAAGCACAGTTTCACCATGTGCTGTCCGTCTCTCCTGAAGTGCTACAGGCCCGATTGAACCTGGCTTCACTGCAGCTGCGGACGGGGCGCTGGGAAGAGGCTGAAATGGCCTACAAAGAAGCCTTGTTGCGCGGGGATAGTGTGGGAGAGGCTCAGAAAAAGCTGGGATATATTGCCCTGCAATATAGGAGAGACCCCCAGAGCGCGGTGCGCTATTATCGCCAAGGGTTGCTCCGTGCCCCAGACGCGGGCACTTGGACCGCGCTCGGCGTAGCGCTGCGTGCGCTCGGCGAGTATGAGGAAGCGGAAGCGGCCTATCAGTCCGCCCTTGCACTAGATGGCGCGAGTGCAGATGCCTGGTTTAATTTGGCGAATTTGTACCGGGATACGGGTAGGGAAGAGCGGGCGCGCAGTGCCTATCGACGCGTTGGCGATAGCGCAGTGGAGCCCCTGGCATCAAAGGCGTTAGAACAATTGCACTTACTCACACCTCAATAGGAGGCTACAATGGCTGTAACTGTCAATATACCAACACCGTTGCGCAAGTTAACTAATAACGAATCGGAGGTTTCTGTAGAGGCGGGTTCGGTCGGCGATCTGGTCGATGCGCTCGAGGCGGCCTACAGCGGTATTGCCGAAAAGCTCCTCGATGAAAAGGGCGATATCCGCCGCTATGTCAACGTATTTGTCAATGACGAAGACATCCGCTTCTTGGATGGCAAGGGGACGGCGCTCCAAGACGGGGATAATATCTCCATCGTTCCGGCCATTGCTGGCGGTCGCTAGGCGGCGTGCGTTCGAGGTTGGAGTTGGCGCAATATTAGGCAGAGGGAGAGCATGAGAAAAGCGAATAATGTGCTGGAACTCATCGGGGCCACGCCCATTGTCAGGCTGGGGCGCGTCGTGGGCGCTGATTCTGCAGAGGTATGGGGTAAACTGGAATCGGCCAATCCCGGGGGAAGCGTGAAGGATCGCATTGCGCTGGCGATGATTGAGGCGGCAGAAGAGGACGGCGCTTTGCAGCCCGGCGGCACTATTGTCGAGCCGACCAGTGGGAATACAGGTATCGGATTGGCGATGGTGGCAGCTTATAAGGGCTACAAGCTCATTGTGACCATGTTCGACACCGCAAGCCGAGAGCGTCGACTTCAGATGCAGGCCTACGGGGCGGAGGTTGTTCTGACGCCCGCGGCAGAGGGGATGCGCGGAGCGATAAAGCGGGCGCAGGAACTCAAAGCGCAAAACCCGGAATATTTCCTGCCCCAGCAATTTCTCAATGCGGCCAATCCCGATATGCACCGCCGCACGACGGGGCGGGAAATCTTGGCTCAGATGGAAGGCAAAATTGACGCCTTTGTAGCGGGCGTTGGCACCGGAGGGTCGATAACGGGCGTCGGAGAAGTTTTAAAAGAGGCCGATCCTAGCACAAAGATTGTTGCGATAGAGCCAGCGGGCTCTCCTATCCTCTCTGGTGGAGAACCGGGATTCAGCTATATAGAGGGGATTGGAGCCGGCTTTGTGCCCGAAATTCTCAACCGAGAAGTCATTGATCAGGTGCGCACGATTGAGGATGACGACGCCTATGAAATGGCGCGGAGGCTGGCAAGAGAAGAGGGCATTCTTGTGGGTATCTCAGCGGGTGCGAACGCGGCCATGGCCGTGCAGGTGGCCGCCGAACTCGGCCCAGGCAACGTTGTTGTAACTATACTGTGTGACAGTGGGTTGCGCTATTTGAGTACGCGTGCTTTTGAATAGACGCAGGCGCTGAGCGCGCCCAGGACTGTAGGGAGTAGAAAACGATCAATTAAAGTGTGGGGCACGAGAAAGCCCGCTCTTTCCTCGGGGAAGGAGCGGGCTTTCTCTGTTGGGCTATTCGCGCGAAGCGCTTCTCTGCTTAGTCCATGCTTCTAGTGAAATGAGAGAGGCGTGACTTGTAGCGGGCGGCCGTATTGCGATGCAGACGCCCTTTGCGCACAGAGCTGTCAATGACAGAGATAGCAGTGCCAAGGGCGGCCTCGGCGGCTTCTCTGTTTTCTGCTGCGCGAACGCGCTTGATCGCTGTGCGCATGCGAGAAGTAATGGCTTTGTTGCGCTCCTGAGCTTTAAAGCTGTTGCGCAGTCTCTTCTTTGTTGATTTCAGTGTAGGCACTCTTGCACTCCTTTAACGTCGGTTCGGGCAAAAAGTTCCAAAGCGCGAACCCGTGGTTTCTTTGACTTTCTAATCGACTTAAATGCTTGTTTCTACTGTGCCGCAGGGGGCTGTAAGGGCGGTCAAAATACCTTGGCACGTTGCTTGCTTACACGACTGTTGACAAGTCAGTCCTACGGGACCGCGAGTGCCGACTGTTTGAGTAACCCCCAAGTGCTCAGATAAAATTCAGCACTCGGCAACCACAACCGGGACGCGACACAGTCTGAAAGCGGAAGACAGGGTCGGATACTCATTTATGGGGTACCGACCCTTCTATCCATAAGCGAAAATATCTTTCTATAATAAAGCGCTTCCATAAAAATGGCAAGGGGCTTCTGGGTTACGCCATGTGGGGATAGGGGGTCGAGGAGTCGTCTGATCTCTGCGATACATTGGGGGTATCGATAGGGGACAGCGGCGGGGAAAATAATTCTGAAGTTTGAAGTTTGCCTGCCGATAAGTAGAGGTAAGGATTTTAATATCCAATCTGATTATCCGGTTTTTTCTCGGGTGAGATTGGGTTTACGAAAAGAAAAGAAAACAAGCAAATGACAACAAAAACAATCACTTATAGGAGGGATAGCTTTAGGGCTGTAACGAATATGTTCTGTGTTGCTGAGAGCCTGAGCGTTCGTGGGGGCGAATGGTTGGACTCTCTTTTATATACGCGTTGGCCCGCTGTCGATAGGGAAATTGGCCGCAGCCGACGAATTTGTTCCGCTTTCAGTAAACTAAGTCGTGTCCATGGAAGGAGTATTCAATTATGAGTTCAAAGCGTAATGCTTTTTGCTTGCTGATGCTTGTCTTTCTGATCGGAATGGGGGGCGCAGCCTTTGCCCAGCCGGTCTTTGAAAACAATACGCCGACGGGTTTTTCCCCGTCCGACAGCACGCGTCAGCAGAGGTTTGCCACCGATACGGATATCACCGTGTTGGTCGACCTCAACGAGGCCGCAAATGCGACCTATCCCGTTATGGGTAACTTTCAGAAGGTAGAGACGAGCGTTCCCTACTTTTCTACGCCCGATAATGCTGGTTTTATGTCGCAGGCTGTGTCGGTCGACGATAATGGAGTCATTCACCGCGCCTGGATTCAGCAGCGCGGTTTAGTGCGTAATGACGTTACCACGTCTTCGCCTGCGTATGGCGTTGTCTATGCCAAGAGTTTTGACGGCGGTAAGACCTTTACCGATACGGTTTCGGTTTCAGGTACGATGCGCTTCGATATGATCACCACGAACCAAGCCATGACTGGTGCGTTTTCTACGGTTGACCTCGTGGTCGATAGTAAGGGCAACCCGCGTGTTTCGTATGCGTTCGACTTCTCGGCGGACGACGCGGCAATTCATAACCTTCAAAAATTTAGAG
>Ga0181566_10002416_pt1 | contig 15373 bp, 16 predicted proteins | sample 101ome_15_FD_133762 | JGI IMG/M metagenome (GOLD analysis project Ga0181566, IMG submission 133762) | Coastal salt marsh microbial communities from the Groves Creek Marsh, Skidaway Island, Georgia - 101402AT metaG (megahit assembly) | ecosystem: Environmental > Aquatic > Marine > Intertidal... | reverse complement strand
AGGTGATCGCATACACATAGTTGAGCGTGTGAACGGAGAACGTGAGTTCAAGGAGTTTCCTGCTAACTATGTGTTCTACTACGAGGATCCAAAGGGCAAGCATAGATCAATCTATGGCACTCCGGTGACCAGGTTCAGCACCAGGTCGGCCAAGGAGTTCCACAAGGAAGTCAAGATACAGGGACAGAAACGCCTGTACGAGAGTGACATCAATCCGGTGTTCCGTTGCCTGGCGGACAACTACCAGAACGTGGACTCACCGGAACTGCACACAGCATTTTTTGATATCGAGGTTGACTTTGATCCCGAGAAGGGATATTCCAGCCCCGAGGATCCGTTCAATCCCATCACTGCCATATCAGTGTATCTGGACTGGATGGACAAGTTGGTCACGCTGGTGTTGCCACCCAAGAAGATATCCTGGGCAGAGGCAGAGGCCACGGTGGCCAAGTTTGAGGACACATACCTGTTCGACCGCGAGGAGGACATGCTGGGCACCTTCCTGGATCTCATCGAGGACGCTGACGTGCTGTCCGGATGGAACTCGGAGGGATATGACATACCCTACACAGTCAACAGGGTCACCCGGGTGTTGAGCAAGGATGACACACGCCGATTCTGCCTGTGGGAACAACTGCCCAAGAAGAGGACCTTCGAGCGTTTTGGTGCGGACAACATCACCTTCGACATCATCGGCAGGGTACACATGGACTACATGCAACTGTATCGCAAGTACACCTACGAGGAGAGACATTCATATTCATTGGACGCCATCGGCGAGCATGAACTGCAGGAACGCAAGACGGCCTACGAGGGCACACTGGACCAGCTCTACAATGACAACTTCGAGACCTTCATCGAGTACAACAGGCAGGACACATATCTGCTCAAGAAACTGGATGACAAACTCAAGTTCCTGGACCTGGCCAATGAACTGGCACACGCCAACACGGTGCTGTTGCAGACCACCATGGGTGCTGTGGCAGTGACTGAACAGGCCATCATCAACGAGGCACACGAACGTGGCATGGTGGTGCCCAACAGGCGTGACAGGCTGACGGACGAGGACACACAGGCCGCTGGAGCCTACGTGGCATATCCCAAGAAGGGACTGCATGACTGGATCGGATCAGTCGACATCAACTCACTGTATCCATCTGCCATCCGTGCATTGAACATGGGCAACGAGGCCATAGTGGGACAGTTGAGGCCGGTGATGACCGAGCGTTACATACAGGACAAGCAGAACAAGGGCAACTCCTTTGCCATGGCATGGGAGGGACTGTTCGGATCGCTGGAGTACGAGGCAGTGATGAAACAGGACATCGGCACGGAGATCACCATTGACTGGAACCAGGGTGGTGAGGACACCTATTCCGCCGCACAGGTCTGGAAGATGATATTTGATTCCAACAATCCATGGATGCTGACAGCCAATGGAACCATATTCACGCATGAGTCCGAGGCAGTGGTGCCGGGACTGCTCAAGCGTTGGTATGCCGAACGTAAGGAACTACAGGCCAAGATGCGTGAGTGTGAGGACGAAAAAGAAAGAGCGTTCTGGGACAAGCGACAGTTGGTCAAGAAGATCAACCTGAACAGTTTGTATGGTGCCATCCTCAATCCGGGTTGCCGTTTCTTTGACAAACGCATTGGACAGTCAACCACACTGACAGGACGTGCCATTGCCAAGCACATGGACGCACACATCAATGAACTGGTGGCGGGCGAGTATGGCCACAGGGGCAAGGCCATCATATATGGTGACACTGACTCTGCCTACTTCACTGCCTGGCCCATGGTCAAGGATGATGTCGAGTCCGGCAAGATGCAGTGGACCAAGGACACAGCCACGCAGTTGTATGACACGCTGGCCGATTCGGTCAATGAGTCATTCTCTGGATTCATGCAGAGGGCATTCCATTGTCCCACGCACCTGGGTTCCATCATCAAGGCGGGCAGGGAATCCGTGGCATCCAAGGGACTGTTCATCACCAAGAAAAGATATGCCATCATGGTGTATGACTCGGAAGGCAAGCGACTGGACCTGGAGGGCAAGCCCGGCAAGATCAAGGCCATGGGATTGGATCTCAAGCGTTCGGACACGCCCAAGATCATACAGGACTTCCTGAGTGACGTGTTGCACGACGTGCTGACCGGCAGTGGCCGTGATGACATCGTGGAGAAGGTATTGCGTTTCAAGCACGAGTTCAAGGAAAGGCCAGGATGGGAGAAGGGCACGCCCAAGCGTGTCAACAACCTGACCAAGTACACCAAGGAAGAGAAACGCCTGGGCAAGGCCAACATGCCGGGACACGTCAGGGCAGGCATGAACTGGAACACCATGAAACGCATGAACGGCGACAAGTACAGCCTGCAGATCATTGACGGCATGAAGGTCATCGTGTGCAAGTTGAAGGCCAATCCATTGGGTTGGACATCCATAGCATATCCCACTGATGAGCTACACCTGCCGCAGTGGTTCAAGGAGTTGCCATTTGATGACTCTACCATGGAGGCCACCATCGTGGACCAGAAGGTGGAAAACCTACTGGGAGTGCTGAACTGGAACCTGGCCGGTGCCACGCAGACTGCCAACACCTTCAACAACCTATTTGAATTCTAATGAAGCTCAGTAGCCTAGTGGCATACAGGAACGAGATAGCACAGCACAGCGTGAGCAGGAGTTCTGCACGCATGTTCAAGACCGTGCAGGACCTGATCAACGACGTCAGATCCAACAGTGTGGCCAGCGAGCATGACAAGATACGTTTCGGTGAGGGCACATATGCCGAGCAGGCGGAACGGGACAAGGCACTGCTGGATGATGCAGTGGCCAACGCACAACAGAACCTGGACTTCTATCTGGAACAGTTGGACCTGGCCATTGAGCAACTGGGCCACCGATATCTGATCAACAGCCACGAAGACTTTGACACCGGATGGAAACATGACGACGTACAGGTCATATCAAAGAGAGAACTGCAATACACCAAGGAACTGGCTGACCTGTTCAGGAGCAGGTTGGCAATATACGCCGACTGGCGTTATCCCGGACTGTGCGTGGGACCCATGAGGACCGAGTTCACGGACGAGCTGATCAGCAATGATCCACTGTACGTGGCGGACATAGACCAACGATTGATCGATCCCTTCCTGGATGCACAGAACAAGACATACAGGCACAGGGTACGCCCCTATGTGATACAGCCATGGGACTGGAACCGAAGACTGTTCAGGAATCTGCCTGAAGGGCAGTTTGGATTGGTGTTCATCGCCAACTGCTTCGAGTACCTGCCATTGGATGGCATCAAGAGCATGCTCACGGAAGTGCATGCACTGTTGAGACCGGGAGGCACGTGCGTGTTCACGTTCAACGACTGTGACAACTACCAGAACATCAAACTGTGTGAGCATCACTACAAGTCCTACACTCCCGGTGGCATGATGGCGGACGAGTGCATGAAGTTGGGCTACAAGGTCACCCACAAACATGACCATTCATATGGATTCGGCTGGATGGAGATCACCAAGCGTGGTGCCCTGAAGACGCTCAAGGGCGGACAGGCACTGGCCCAGATAAGGAACACTGTGCCAGGTGCCCCCATACCCACGGAAACGTACAGCAAAGAGGACATCAAGAGGATACGGCAGGAGGCCATTGATCTGAAAATTGACACCAAATTGGCCATCAAGTCGGGTGCCATCTCGACCGACAAGTTGCAACAGTTGATCAAGAAACGCAAAGAAGCAGAGCAAAAGAAACTCACTGACGCACAGCGTCTGGCACAGGGACAGGAATGGACTGCCCGCAACGTGGGATATGTCCAGGGACAGCAAGTGGTGTTCAACAAACAGATATGGATGGCAGTGGTTGACATCGAGCCCAAGCAGAGATTTGATCGCACAGATTGGCAATTGGTGAAATGAAAACTCCGATACTGGTTGATGGCGGTCTAAATAGAGTGTATAATATAGCAAACGAGATTAATAACACAAGGAACGGAATATGAGAGATCACTTACTGGATTTGGTTGGGCACACCTATGACCTGGGTTGCATCGACCTGGTTAAGATCAGTGGCACGGACGATGCCACGGTCATTGATGGACTGGCGGAGGACAGGTCAGTCGTGGTACAGGCGGCATTCAAGCAACCTGTGTCGGAGTTCGTTGGCACGTTTGGCATGCCCAATCTGTCAAAGCTCAAGGTGCTGTTGGGATTGGAACCATACAAGGAGAATGCCAAGATCACCATCAAGAGACAGGAACGCAATGGTGCTTCTGTGCCAGTGGGACTGAACTTCGAGAACGCCGCGGGCGACTTCAAGAATGACTACAGGTTCATGACCAGTGAGATCATCGAGGAGAAACTCAAGGTGGTCAAGTTCAAGGGCGTGGAGTGGAACATCACTTTCCAACCCACCATCGCGGGAGTGCAGAGACTGAAGTACCAGGCATTGGCTAACGCAGAGGAACTGACGTTCAATGCCAAGACCGAGGGCAACGATCTCAAACTGGAGTTCGGAGACCATTCCACACATGCAGGTTCATTCATATTCCATCCGGACGTGGGTGGCAAGTTGGCCAGGGCATGGGCATGGCCGGTCAAGCAGTTCATCAGCATACTGGATCTCACAGGTGACAAGACCATCAACATCTCGGACCAGGGTGCGGCACAGATCACCGTTGACTCGGGACTGGCCGTGTACAACTACATCCTGCCAGCACAGAGCAAGTAGATGGCCAGGATAGAACATGATGATCTGACTGCCAAACAAAATGACTATGCGGTATTCCTGCCAGCACTGAGTTCATTCTATGCCACGTTCATAGGCAAGCAGAGGGCAATGGGCAACTACGTCGATCCCGCACGCATGCCACGGAACATACCGGACATGGAGCACATGAACTGGCTCAACAGCACACAGGGACTGTTCACCTACAAGTGGTCGCTGTACTCAGCGGGCCATGCAGACCTGGACGTCAACAAGGACGCACCCAAGGAGCTCATGGTCAGAGAACGTGAGGAAGGTACCTGGATGTTGGGAGACTCCGGTGGATTCCAGATAGCCAAGGGACTGTGGGAGGGAGACTGGAAAGCCAACTCCAACTGTGCCAAGGCCCAGCTCAAGCGTGAGCAGGTGCTCACATGGCTGGACACCTATTTTGACTACGGCATGATACTGGACATACCCACGTGGGTCATACACGACAAGAAGGCCAGCCGTGCATGTGGCATCACCACACTGCAGGAGGCCATTGACGCCACCAAGTTCAACAACGAATATTTCATGCAACATCGCCAGGGCAAACACAACGGCGGAGCCAGGTTCCTGAACGTGCTACAGGGCGACAACCATTCCAATGCCGAGCAGTGGTATCAGATCATGAAACAGTACTGTGATCCCAAGCAGTATCCCGACACGCACTTTGATGGTTGGGCCATGGGAGGACAGAACATGTGTGACATACATCTGGTGCTCAAGCGTTTGGTCCACATCATACATGATGGACTGTTGCAACAGGGACAGCAGGACTGGATGCACTTCCTGGGCACATCCAAACTGGAATGGGCCACACTGCTGACTGACGTGCAACGTGCGGTACGCCGGCATCACAATCCCAACTTCACGATATCATTTGACTGTGCCTCACCGTTCCTGGCCACAGCCAATGGACAGATCTACTATGACATCACCACGGAAGATCGCAACAAGTGGAGTTACAGGATGAGTGCCACAGTGGATGACAAGAAGTATGCCACTGACACCAGGCCGTTCAGCCAGGGTGTGACACAGGATGGCATACATGCCACGTTCATGGATTCGCCCGTGACACGCAACTGTGAGATGAAGGACATCTGCATCTACAAGCCGGGAGACCTCAACAAGAATGGCAAGGAAGGCAAGACATCGTGGGACAGTTTCTCATACACACTGATGATGGGACACAACGTCTGGATGCACATCAATGCCGTGCAGGAGGCCAACAGGCAGTATGACCAGGGCAGGTACCCGGGCATGCTGATACAGGAGACCTTTGACAGGGTGGCGTTCAAGGACATAGTGGAGGCCATATTTGCCTCGCCGGACCGAGACACCGCACTGGCAGTGGTGGAGGAGTTTGACAAGTTCTGGATGAGCATCATAGGCACACGTGGGTTCTCGGGCAAGAAGACCGTGAACGCATCCACCATGTTCAACAACCTGTTCGAGCAGGCAGACGATGCCGAGGATGCATCAGATGATGAACTGGACACAACCAATTTAGATAAACTTGAAGCGGAGGAAACTTAGATGGGCAACGGAGAACTGACAGAACTGGAAGAATTGCAGTTGAAACACAGAGAACTGGATCAGGCCATACAGGAAGGATACAGCAAGTACATGGATGACGTTGAACTGCACAAGATGAAACAGGAAAAACTACAGATCAAGGATCGCATAGAGTTGCTGATGGGGAAGAAGGTAGCATGATGCAGAGAGATTATGCCACGGGACAGTCTGCGACGGTCACATACTTCAAGGGAGTGGAGATAGAAAAGACTCCGGCATATGGCCAACAGACGCTGTTCGTGGTGGGAGTTAGGCCCCTCGAGGAAATCACTGATATCGCCACAAACGCAAAATGCGATCACGTGTACCTCGGGGCCAACCAATCATTTGATGGCAAGGACATCAAGCGGTGGGACGAGATGGCCGATGGACTGCTGAAACAGGGATTCTGGGTCACGCTGGATTTCGACGCCAAGTACTGTGCTGGCAAGCACAGGTGGCTGACCGATCTGTGCGAGCACCAGAACTTCATACCCCAGATCAGTTTGAAGATACCCAACTTGACCAAATATAACAATAATGCTACAATAAAGATTGATGACACTGACTTCCGTGCAACCAATGACGGAGTTTGGTGCCACTCAGTGGACAGCCTCACAACCCAGGAGACGTTCACTGGATGGTCACAATACACAAAGGATGAGATAATCAAATGAGAAAACTATGGTACATGGGACTTGAGCCCTACAAGGCTAGATACACACTGCAACTGCAGGACTGGAGCGAAGCGGTGTTCCAACGGCGTGGCATAGACTATGCCATCGTGCCGGGTGAGACACTGAGCAACGACCAGGCCATCGTGACCGGACAGGTGCTGGACGCACATGGACGCACATACTTCGGCATGAGCCAACTGATGAATTTGGTCAAGCTCATGAAGGCGGGTGAGGTCACCGGCGAGGACGTGGTGTTCTTCGAGGACATGTTCCAACCCGGACTGGAGAGCCTGCCCTACATCATGCAACAGTGTGATCCGGCAATGAATCCCAAGATCGCCGTGCGTTGCCTGGCACAGACCATCGATCCGGATGACTTCGTACATGTATGGGGCATGCAGAAATGGATGGGCCTGTACGAGAAGATGGTGGACAGTTTCGCTGACATGATACTGGCCAGCAACGAGGAAATGGTCATGCACATGAGGGTAGCGGGTTGGGAGAATCCCAACATCTACAACATCAGTGGACTGGCATTTGGCAAGCAAGAGGTGCGTGGTCGCATCGCTGGTGAACTCCGACCCTTCGGAGAACGCACCATGCGTGTGGGATTCGCGGCACGCTGGGACCAGGAGAAACAGCCAGACTTCTTCATGGATCTGATAGAGGCATGGCATGCAGATTCCAGTTTGCCCAAGGTGGAGTTCTGCCTGTATTCGGGCAGTAAACTGAAGTCCAACAATGACAGTTACATGGCCAGGACCAGGAAACTGCAACAGGAAGGCAAGTTGGTGGTACACGAGGATCTGGAAAAGAATCAATACTACGAGCTGTTGAATGACACCAGGGTGTTGTTCAACTGTGCGTTACAGGATTGGGTATCCAACACAGTGAGCGAGGGCGACACATTGGGCAGTAACGTGTTGTATCCTGCCTATCGCAGTTTCCCAGAAACATTCAGCAATGACCCAGAAAGGTTGTACATACCCTGGAGCATGCAGGATGCGATGAACAAGCTCAAGATACTGTTGAACAAGCCACACCGGGACCAAGGCAAGATCAGTGACTGGACTGATGGCACCATCGACAGATGTGTTGACATCATGGAAGGCAAGGGACAACAGTGGTTACGCAACTCAGTGGACTACAGAAAGCACACCAATGAATCCAAGTACTAGGAAGAAGATACTGGTCACGGGTGGCTGTGGATACATAGGCAGTCACATCGCACGTGCCTTCAAGGATGGAGGACACGTGGTACATGTGATCGATCGTGTGCAACGCCTGCACTGCCTGATGCGTAAGGACAACAACAGCCTGGATGGATGGTATCTGGATGACTTTGCCAGCAAGAGCAGTTTGATCGGCATCGTCAAAGAGAACTATGATGTCATCGTGCATTGTGCCGGCACCAGCCTGGTCGGACCCAGTGTGTCGGATCCTGGAGAGTATTGGGACAACAACATTTCAAAGTTGGTACGACTGATGGACGCACTCAAACAGGCAGGCCAACAACCATTGATGATGTTCAGTGGCAGTGCCTCCGTGTATGGTGAACCACAACAGTTGCCCATACCTGAATCCCATCCAGTGAATCCCATCAGCCCATATGGCAACACCAAGGCCACGGCAGAACGTGTGTTGCAGGACTATGCACGTGCCCATGGCATACCCGCCATGGTGTTCAGATTTTTCAATGCCTGTGGCGCCGAACCCTTTGACTTTGACCTGGGACAGGAACCGGGAGCCACACACATAGTGGCACGCATACTTGAAGCAATGATCAACGATCAAGAGTTTGTCATCAATGGCAATGGCTTTGACACCGAGGATGGCACATGCGTGAGAGACTATGTGCATGTGTGGGACATCGCCCGGGCACACGTGCTAGGTGCTGAACGCAAATGGTCAGAGCCCCATGCTTTCCAATTCTGCGTGATGAACCTGGGCACTCGCACAGGCATCAGCAACAAACAGATTGCAGATCATGTGAAAAACAAGTATAATTTTAATAACATCAGTTACGGTCAGGCCAGACCCGGTGATCCGGGCACACTGATCGCTGATGCAACACTTGCCAATGAGTACATCGGATGGCAACCCGAGCACAGCTCGCTGGAGACCATCATCGACTCGGCATACAAATGGTATACAGGAGGAAAGAGTGAGTAGAGAACAGGCCATGGAAGAACAACGCACACGCATCAAACACCACGCTAACCGCTTGATTTGGGTGACTTTTCGCCGTGAGGGCATGCACTGCTACCCGGCCGCGGCCACCGACAAAACGCTAAATACTAATGATGAATATGATGTATCTTTCCTAGCTCATCCACACAGGCACATCTTCCATTTCAGGATAGCGATAGAGGTGCACCACAATGACAGGGAGATCGAGTTTATTCAGTTTAAACGCTGGCTGGAAAAGTTGTACGGCGAAGGTATTATTGAACTGGACTACAAATCTTGCGAGATGATCGCGGATGATCTCTATGATCAGATAGCAAGTAGGTACCCGGATCGCAAGGTAATCATTGAGGTCTCCGAGGACGGAGAGAATGGTTGCACCATCGAATACAACACGACCAAACCGGCATCATGGAAAACAGACATCTAGGACACCATTCATGGCCGAAAGAGTCAACCCCAGGAGACTGTCCGTGGGCGAGATATTTGATCAACTCGACACGTTCAGAGACTTCTGCAGTTACTATGGTTACAGGTACAACGAAGCGGACTGCTGGAACATCAGGAGTTTCCAGTGGCAACAGTACCAGAAACTGGAAAAGGGCAACGAGCCAGTCAACAACTGGCTGGACCAATTGGCTAGGCTGAATGGGAGACGCTCTTACAACTAACCACCAACCAATCGAGACCCACGGCGAACCAGGACACACCCGCGGAGGCATCGGCATGGACCAAGACATGATAAGGATAAAGAAAATGGACAATGAATACCCATATGACGACACTGATTTTTCCTGGATGGACCGGGACACCAGATCTCCCATGGAACAGTTGAAGGATCACCTCAGGCTGTTGAAGATGCAGGTGGAGGCACCATATGATGATGAGTATGGCCCGGGAGATGCACTGGAGTCCAAGAAACAGCTCTGGATCTTCAAGTGTTTCCTGGAAGACATCTACGCCGACCTGCCCAAGTTCAAGGAAGAGGAGGAGTGGGACAAGGAAAGGATCTACGACAAACTGAGTGAGGATCGCAATGTCAGAGATAAATGAAAAGATACAGTCACGCATGGATCACCTGCAGAAACTGATGGAAGGCAACAACCATCTGGTGCGTGAGGAATACGTGCTGGACGTGATAGCCAGCGTGAGCAAGTTCTGGTCAGCATTGAGTGACGAGGACCGCGACTACATACACAGTGCCCGCCATGCCATTGACGAGCGAGCGGAGTGGAATGTCTAACGCATTTGATGCCATAACAGAATTCGAACAGGAACTGGCCCGTTACACCGGAGCCACACATGCGGTCATGACTGACTGCTGTACACACGCACTGGAACTGTGCTTCATTGCCAAACGCATCCGGCGTGTGAAGTTCACCAGTTACACATATCTCAGCATACCCATGCTGATGCACAAGATCAACATTGCATACGAGTTGGTGCCGGAAAAATGGACCGGAGAGTATCGCTTCTATGGCACGGACATCTGGGACAGTGCCAGGGCATTGCATGCCAACATGTACCGGCCGGGACAGATACAATGCCTGAGTTTTGGACATGGCAAGCCATTGACATTGGGCCGCGGTGGTGCTATACTGTTAGATGATGCGGAACTTTATGAGAAACTCAAGTTGATGTGCTATGACGGCAGGGACCTCACCATATCACCATGGCATGAACAGAAAGAATTTGTGTTGGGTTACCATTACAAGCCAACACCCGAAGAGGCCAGGGCCGGACTGGAAAAGTTGGGCACACATGATGACCAACCTAAATACCATCAGTATCCTGACCTCAGGAACATCACAATAACGACATCCACGTCATAAACTCGGAGAAACAGATGACACAGCAGAAAGACATTGACACACACTACAGCCTGAAGATCATAGACAGGATCAAGAGAGACAACGGCAGGTACTGGGCAGGCGACAACATTGCCAAGTACATCGAGCAAGAAGACATACAGCCACTGATCGATGAGATCGCCACCAAGTTCGAAGGCGTGCTGGACAGCCTGATCATTGACAGACACACTGATCCAAACTCCATGGGCACAGCCAGGAGACTGGCCAAGATGTACGTCAATGAGATCATGGTGGGCAGATATCAACCCAATCCCAATGCCACTGCCTTTCCCAACGACTCGGAAGATCGTTACGAGGGCATGCTGGTGATCAGGAGTGAACTGCGTTCCATATGTTCGCATCACCATCAGCCAGTGACCGGAGTGGCCTACATCGGCATCATCGCCGGACAAAAACTGATCGGCCTATCCAAGTACACACGCATCGCACAATGGTGTGCCAGAAGAGGCACGTTGCAGGAAGAACTGTGCAACGACATCTGCAGGGAGATCATGAAGGCCACGGGCAGTGAGAACGTGGGCGTGTACATACAGGCCACGCATGGCTGTTGCGAGAACAGGGGCATCATGGCACATTCCAGCCTGACGCAGACCACCGTGCTGAAAGGATCTTTCTACAATGATCCGGCCACCAAGAAAGAGTTCATGGACAACATCAAACTCCAACAGGAGTTCGCATGTTAGAAATGGTTGACCAAAAAACCAAAATGTCATATAATAATATAGTCTACAGCACATAAGAAAGGACTATGACATGACTAGAGCCACAAGATTGGGCATGATCGCCCTGTTCTTGTTTGCTTCTGGATGTGCATCAACGCCGAAAAGCACATCAGTGGGTACGGAAACATACGGAACCGCTGGGGACTACGTACCAAATCCACAGCCACAATCCACCACAGTCAGCAACAATACGGGCACGACCAGCACCACTACGGGTACGACCACTACGGGTACAACCACCACAACCACTACGGGCACGGTCAGCACCATTACCACTCCCACTACCACCACAGGTACCACCACAAGCACGAGCCAGGTGGTCACAATGGATTTCGGAGATGCCGAGCAGTACCTGGGCACACCAACGGACATGCCCAGCGACCAACCTGACCACTATGTGAACCTGCCAGAGTTCAGACAGAACAATGCGGACGTCAACCAGGACGCCTCGCTGGCCAGGGGTTGGACCGGCAAGGGTTCCACCATCGCCATCATAGATTCAGGCATTGACTTGGACCATGCGGAGTTCAACAGTGCCGGCAAGATAGTGTACCAATTGGACAGGACGGGCACAGGCATACAGGACAGCATAGGACATGGATCACACGTGGCCAGCATCGCCGCGGGTGAGATGGATGGATCGGGCACCATGGGCATCGCACCGGATGCCAATCTGGCAGTCATGAAGATCACTGACAACTGGAGTGCCAGTTCCAGAGAGGCCATACGTGCCATGAAAAAGGCCAGGGAAGATGGCATCGACATCACTGTGTACAATCTCAGTGCCAACACCAACTACTCCGGTGACTACAAGGATTCCATCACATATCAGGGCAACGGTATCTACACCAGCGACCACATACACTACGGTGGTGCCAACTACTACAACCTGGAGACACCCAATGGGTTTGCCAACCAACTGGCGGGCACCGATTCGGTGTTGGTGGTTTCCGCGGGCAATGGTAGCCACGGCTACGTGCAGAACCCTGCCACTTTCGCCAGTGCCACCAACAGTGACGGCACGTTGATGTTGGATGGCAGGATGATCATCGCTGGCAACTGGAACACATCCACGCAGATGGTGGAGGGTGCGGGCGCCGGACATGTGTGCAAGGATTGGAACGGCGTGACATGCAACGACCCATACAGGACCAGTGACTTCTATCTCCTGGCTCCGGGCATGGGTGTCACGGGTGCCAACCATGATGGCACATACAGGACCATGTCTGGTAGTTCACAGGCGGCTCCGGTGATAACGGGCGCCGTGGCAGTGATGCATCAGATGTGGCCATACATGCAGGGCAGTGACATAGTCAAGGTACTGCTGGCCACGGGTGACAAGCAATTGCCCAACTATGCCGAAGAGACACATGGACAGGGATTGCTGGACCTGGAGGCGGCGACCCAACCATACGGTGACATCGGCATCAGTTACACAGGACGCACGGGCACCACGGTTCCAGTCTCGGGTTCACTGAGCATAGCAGGCGGTGACGCATCAGGTTCGCTGTCCAGCATCAGTGTGGTAGACGATCTGGACAGGGATTACAGGATAGACGCCAGTGGCTTCAGCCAGACATATGATCTGATACCCCTGTACCATCTGGACCACCAGGCAGGCAACGCATGGTCCAGCAAGTTCGTGGGTGGCACGCAGGAGATCCAGGGCATGCACTTCGCATCATACGAGACCACACGCACACCGGAGGGACACAGTTTCACCAACATGTCAGTGGGCGTTGACAGCACCATGTTCGGCGACACACCGTCGGACTGGACACACAGCATCGTGATGACACAGAGCGAGCACAGTCCATTCGTGTCATTCAACGGCATGTTTGGCCAGGTCAACCACACCACCACATATGAGATCAACACACTGTACCAACCCAATGACTGGTACGCACAGGCAGGAGCCATGCACTCACTGACTGACATGCACAGCGGTCTGGTGCAGGAGGTCACACCCATCACATCAGTGTATGCTGTGGCGGGATGGAGCCGACGAGACATCAACCTGTACACGGGCATCAAGCCAATGATCGTCAACGGTGAGCTGGAGTTGAAATTGCCAACCAGCGTTGACTATGAAGGCAACATGCATTATACTAACACTAGCATCGAGCTCGACAGCGACGCCATTGGTTTTGTTGGTGCACAGTACACCATTGGTAGGTTCCTGGATGCACACAGCCTGAAGATGAATGGCGTGTTGGATTCCAACAACCGATACAACGTTGGTGCACATTATGAGTTCACATTTTAAGGAGGCAAGCAATGGCTAGGTATTATTCAACAAAAACATATGGTCACAACATTGGACTGTCAGCGGTATTCCGACAACCCAATGCCGATCATTCACACTGTCATCTGTTGCATGGCTACAGTTTGGCATTCACGTTCACATTTGGATGTGATGAATTGGACAACAAGAATTGGGCAGTTGACTTCGGAGGACTGAAACCTTTGAAAGCATGGCTGGAAGATTCATTTGATCACAAACTGTGTTTGGATTTTAGAGATCCACACAAAGAATTATTTTATGATCTGCAACAAAAGGACCTGTGTGAGGTGAGAGAGTTTGATGGTGTCGGTGCAGAAAAGTTTGCACAACACGCCTTTGAATTTGCAGACCAACTGATACGTGAGAAGACCAACGATCGTTGTTATTGCGTACGGGTGGAATGTGCCGAACATGGTGCCAACTCGGCTATATACGAGGCATAGGCATGACAGCAAGAAGAGAATACTACGACTGGAAAGACGTGCAGGGCATGACACAGGATCTAATACAACAGACCAGCCATCTAAAATTTGACTCGGTAATCGGGCTCACTAGGGGTGGTTTAACGCCCGCTGTGCTGATTTCTCACTACCTGGGCATACCCATGTACCCACTGAAAGTGGGATTCAGGGATCACGCAGGACAGGAGCAGTTTGCCGCCAATGGTGGACTGTTGGACCAACACAGCAACCTGCAGGCACTGATCATCGACGACATCAATGACTCGGGAGCCACCATCAATCACATCAAGCAACACTGGCAACTGAACAACCTGACCTTTGCCGTGTTGATCAACAACACTTCCTCAGAAGCGGAAGTGGACTATTCCTGCGTTGAAATCAACAAACGTGAGGACGACGTATGGATCGTGTTTCCATGGGAGGATTGGTGGAAATGGAAAAAGTAGACCTAGCACGTACCTGCAGGCAGATCATGGCACCCAGCAAGCGTGTCAGCGTGTTGGTACCCACCAGGAAACGTCCGGCCATGATGTTCGAGGCACTCAAGAGCCTGTGGGACACACAGAGCCCACAACAGGGCGTGGAGTATCTCATAGCACTGGATGATGATGACCAGGAGAGCATAGACTACTTCCAGCAACACATCATACCACACATGGACGAACACGACATAGACTACGAGGTACACGTGGTACCCAGATGGGGATACACCAGACTGAACGAATATCTGAACTACCTGGCCTCCAAGGCCAGTGGTGCCTGGTACCTGTTCTTCAATGACGATGCCAGGATGAAGAGCCCGGACTGGGACCAGACCATATGCAGGCACACGGGCAAGTTCCGCATACTGCGTGT
>Ga0181566_10002410_pt1 | contig 15397 bp, 14 predicted proteins | sample 101ome_15_FD_133762 | JGI IMG/M metagenome (GOLD analysis project Ga0181566, IMG submission 133762) | Coastal salt marsh microbial communities from the Groves Creek Marsh, Skidaway Island, Georgia - 101402AT metaG (megahit assembly) | ecosystem: Environmental > Aquatic > Marine > Intertidal... | reverse complement strand
TATGCTTCTGCTGCCTACGACAAGGCGCTGCAGGTCAAAAAAGCCTTCATGCGTGAGAAAGAGCGCAAGATTGCCGAGGCCAAGGATGCCCTGCGCGCCCACGAGCGCGCCAAATGGCAGGCCAAGGTGGCCGATACCCTGGAGTCGTTTGAGGTTACCGGCATTGATCAGACACACGATGAAATGATTACGCGTCTGCAGGAGCAGACCGCGCGCAGTGAAGCCCGCATGGAAATGGCCCTTGACTCGGTGGACTCCGAGTCGCTTCGGATCGAGGAGGATGCCCAAAAAATCCGGGCCTCTGAACTCGTCAAGCAGTTCAAGCTGGAAATGGGCGTTGGCCAGATAAGCAGCGCAGCGGAGGAGTCTTCGATTGACCTCCCCGAAAAAGAGTCGGAAACCGGTTCCAAGACCATCGGCCGCGATCGGACACAGAGTTGATCAACTTGAATCCTGGTAGTGTATCGTGGCTATGACCCCCGAGGAATACGAACGCTTCAAGGAGGCCGAAAAGGACCACCTCCGGAAGATGCGTGCGTTGAAGAAGACCCATCGGCAGATGAGTCGCAAGGCCCGCGTTACGGGTGCGGTCACCGACATGACCGAGGGCATCAGCAAGCTCTTCCAGGATCACGAGGAAATGGTTGAACGCCTTGAGCGGAGCAGCACCATCTCGCAAGCGCGGATGGATCTGGCGCTCGAGACGTTCGAGCCGGACGATCGGCCATCCACTCCATCGCAATCCGAAGCTGCAGATGCGAAACCCTCGCCTGATTCCTCCCCGGAGCTACCCGAAAAAACCATTGGCCGCATGAAACGTTGATCCTCGTTGCTACTGGATCATCATCACGAAGCAGCCTTCCCACTGGTAACCACCGAGACGTGAGTCGAAAAAACAGTCCCATAAATTATACCCGGGAGGCTTTCCTGCATCCGTGGAATCTGGCGTTCCTCATGGTTTCCATGATGGTTGTGCTAGGTATCTCGTTTTCAGTCTCCGGCTGGCCACTGGATGCGGCCTTGCTGGTGGCCTCGGGCCTTGAATTAGCCTACCTGGGCACCATGCCCAGACAGGAGCGGTTTCGCAAGGTCATCCGGTCGCAGCGTGCCGCTGAGCATGCCAAGCCGCTTTCCCAGAAGGAGCTCTTCCAGACGCTGACAGCGCCCGATCGACGTCGCTACGCCGGGTTGCGAAAGCTTGAGACAGATATCCGATCGAACTACGCCAAACTGAGCTATGCTTCCCAGGGAATGCTGGACTCCCATCTTCGCAAGATTGATGGCCTGCTCGAGTCCTACATGAAGCTGCTTTACCAGAAAGAGCGCTACAGTTTCTCAATCCGGCCGGGCATGGAGTCCGAGATCATGCGTGCCATGGCTGCCCTGCGCGAGGATATGGAGGATGACACCCCCCGCGTAAAAGCCATCAAGGCGCGTCGTCTGCATATCCTGGAGCAGCGCCTCGAGCGTTCGCAGAAGGGCCACGAGAACCTTGAGATCATCGAGGCGCAGGTAGCCACCATCGAGGATGTCGTCAAGTACATCCACGAGGAGTCCCTGACCCTGCGTAATCCAGAGGAAATCTCCTTCCAATTGGACACCCTGCTCTCAGAGGTGGAGGAAACCAGAGCCTCCGTCGCGGAGCTTGAGGAGGTCTTCAACGTGAACGATGACCTTCTGAGCGGTATGGAGGCGTTCGAGGATCCTGCGCAGGAGGCCTCCAGCATGCCTCGCGAAAAGGCACGGGATTAGCCGCTGAGGCTGTCCCTCCTTCGCTGTATCTTGGTCCAGCTCCTACGTCAACCTGTCTACACATCATGGTATACGACACGCTTTTGGTCGAGGTGGATGATCACGGTATTGCAACGGTCACCATCAACCGACCGGACAAGCTGAATGCCCTCAACGCACAGGTCATCGAAGATCTTGATGCCTTCTTTGCGTTGGCACAGAAGGACGAAGCCATTCGAGGCGTCATCCTGACCGGGGCCGGGAGCAAAAGCTTCGTCGCCGGGGCCGATATCGCCCGCTTCCAGGAACTGGATGGTGTGTCGGGCAAAGCCTTCGCCGAGCGGGGTCAGGCCGTTTTCAATCGGATCGAGAACCTGCCCAAGCCTGTTATCGCAGCCGTCAATGGATTTGCTCTCGGGGGCGGCAGCGAGTTGGCCTTGGCATGTCACCTTCGTATTGCCTCCGATACAGCCGTATTCGGCCAGCCTGAAGTCAATCTTGGTATCCTTCCGGGGTATGGCGCAACCCAGCGCCTGCCCCGTCTTGTCGGGCTCGGTATTGCTACGGAGCTCATCCTCACGGGCAGTATGATCAAGGCAGATCGGGCCTATGAAATCGGTCTGGTCAATCGTCTCGTTCCGGCCGATGATTTGATGGATTCAGCCCGCGATATGATGGGCACCATTCTTTCGAAGGCGCCGCTGGCCGTAGCCGGCTCGCTTCGAGCATTGCGCGCAGCCGATCAGCCCCTTTCGGCAGGATTACAGGCCGAGGCCACGCTTTTCGGAGAAGCCTGCGATACAGCTGATTTCAAGGAAGGGGTTGCGGCGTTTCTCGAGAAACGAAAGGCATCCTTCAGCGGACGGTAGGACAGAAGCTCCATGGAAATCGCCGTCATACTTCTGACCCTGACCTTCAGCGCATTCTTCTCCGGCTCCGAGATTGCCTTCGTGGCTGCCAACCGGCTTCGGGTCGAGGTGTTTGCTCGCCGGGGAGGCACGGTTGGCCGCATCGTTTCAGGCTTCCTTGAAGAGCCCGCCACCCTGCTGACCACTACGCTCGTCGGAAACAACCTGGCCCTGGTCCTTTATTCGACCCTCGTTGCCCTCTACCTCGAAGCGCCGCTCCAGCTCTTTTTCGGAGACCTTCTGGGTATGCCGGGTGCTGCCGATGTGCTGGCACTGTCCGTACAGACCATCATTGCTTCGGTGGTTGTACTGATCATTGGCGAAATCATCCCGAAGTCCATCCTGCGGGAAATTGCCAACAAGGCCGTCTTCTGGTTGGCCGTACCCCTGAAGATCACCTATTTCGTGCTGCTCCCCCTCATCCTCATCTCGCGATGGACAGCATCCTTCCTCATGAGGGCAGTACGTATTGATTCAGACTCGTTTTCGGATTTCATTCGCCGGGACTTCGAGCTCCTCATCGAAGAGAGCAAACGCTCAGGCGAGCTTGATCTGGATGAAGAGGAGTCAACGCTCGTCTCCAACGTCTTTGCCATGGGTACCATCCGACTCAAGGAGTCGATGGTGCCTCGCACGGAGATCATTGCCGTGGATCAGACAGCCCCCATCGCGGAGCTGCGTGCGATGTTCGTCGACACCGGGCATTCGAAGATTCCGATCTACGCGGAAAATATCGACAACATCGTCGGAGTGGCTTTTGCCAAGGACCTGTTCAATGCTCCCTCCTCCATCGAGGAGATTATCCGTCCGGCTACGTTTGCTCCTGAGACCAAGCTCTCCAAGGAGTTGCTGCAGGAATTCCTGGCTACCAACACGTCCATTGCCATTGTTATCGATGAGTATGGGGGGACGGCAGGTCTGGTCACGTCAGAGGACCTGCTCGAGGAAATCTTCGGCGATATCCAGGATGAGTTCGATGTGGACGAAAACATGCTCCGCGTCCTCGATGATCACGCGGTCATTGCCAGTGGTCGACTGGAGATTGACGAATTGGCGGAGGGCAGCATCATTGACCTGCCGGACGGGGATTTTGAAACCGTGGCGGGGTATTTGCTGGAGCGTCTGGGGACAATTCCAAAGGTGCGGGACGAATTCGAAATGGACGGATACCGCTTTGTGGTGCTGCGCGCAACGGCCAACCGCATTGACTTGGTGCGTATTTCCAAGGTGCCGCGTATCGAGCAGGCAGACAGCCCTGTGCTTTAGTCCGCCGTCTCCACATGCCTGATGTGTGCCGCAATGAGCCGCACGTGCCCTCTCATGCGGTCTATGGCACCAGAAGCCTCTAGTCGCTCTTCGGGTCCATTTGGCATGCCGGGTGGACTGATCCGCCCCATCCACAGGAGCATGGCATTCTTGAGCAGCGTTCCCGTCGGGAGGGTAGCCTTGGGCAGCTGCGTACCGTAAAAGGCAATTTTGCGCTCAAGCCGCTCTCCGATCTCTGCGCCTAGATCGGCCGTGGCCGCATCCTCCGTCTCCAACATGGCGGATCCCACGAGATAGTCCCGATACAGAAACGGTGCCAACAGTACGGATTCGCTCAGCTTGTTTTGCCCGGAGGATGAGGTTGCCTCGATGGCGCGGGCCGTTGCCGTTGCAGCCAGGCACAGGCTTTCTTCGGCAACCACTTCCGGGTCGGCCTCATGCAGGTGCGCCATGACCATGCCGCTCAGTTCCTGACTGACGGAGAAGAGCCCCAGCGTGGTGAAAACGGCTGACTGCATGCCGGACTATTCTTTGGAGGAGGACTCGCCGCCACCGATAGAGCGACGCATTTTCGTATCGGCCTCTACATTGCGGAGGTTATAGTAGTCCATTACGCCCAAGTTGCCGCTGCGGAAAGCCTCGGCCATGGCCAATGGCACTTCGGCCTCGGCCGCGATGACCTTGGCGCGTTGCTCCTGCACCGCTGCCCGCATTTCCTGCTCATGGGCCACGGCGGCAGCACGCCGTTCCTCGGCCTTGGCTTGGGCAATCTTGAGATCGGCTTCCGCCTGGTCCGTCTGCAGCTTGGCACCGATGTTCTCGCCGACGTCCACATCAGCAATATCGATGGACAGGATTTCAAAGGCGGTACCGGAATCGAGTCCTTTCGAAAGGACCACCTTGGAGATGGAGTCCGGGTTCTCGAGCACCGCCTTGTGAGTCTCGGAAGAGCCGATCGTGGACACGATCCCTTCCCCGACGCGGGCGATGATGGTTTCTTCCCCGGCGCCCCCGACCAGACGCTCGATATTGGCCCGCACGGTAACGCGGGCAATGGCCCGTACCTGGATGCCGTCCTTGGCTACAGCCGAAACGGGCGGTGTCTCAATGACTTTTGGATTGACGGAAACCTGCACGGCTTCAAACACGTCGCGGCCGGCCAGGTCAATGGCCGTAGCGCGTTCGAAAGGAAGATCGATATTTGCCTTGTCGGCCGAGATGAGGGCATTGACCACCTTCTGTACCTGACCTCCGGCCAGATAGTGCGCCTCCAGTTGGGGAGGACTGACTTCAATGCCGGCCTTGTGTGCCGTAATCAAGGGCTTGACGATGGTCGCCGGCGGTACCTTGCGAAGGCGCATTCCCATCAGGTCCCTGACCAATTTGACTCGTACGCCGGAGAAAAACGCTGTAATCCAGAGTCCGACCGGAATGAAATAGAGAAACACGACAAGGCCCAGGAAAAGCAGGGCGATCAGTGCCAGACCGGAGGAAGTAAGCAGGGATTCCATGGTGGACAGGAGGAAACGTGGGTGAGAGGAACGTCACATGCTACGCCAGATACGCCCGTGGGTGCCCGTTCAGGCGGTCTCTTCGACAACTACTTCGGTGCGCAGATAGTCGCCGCTGGCACCACCGGTCTTTGCCAAGAGATGGATACCGTCGATACGCAGGTCCTTGGTGATGGATTTACACATGTCATACACTGTCAGCGCGGCAATACTGACGGCTGTCAGCGCCTCCATCTCAACGCCTGTCGGACCTTGGCTCTTGGCAAACGCTCGAATATGGACCGCATGGGCGTTGCTGTCGAGCGTCAGGCTTACGTCCACGCCCTGGATCTGGACCTGGTGGCACAGCGGTATGAGTCGGGCTGTTTCCTTGGCCCCCATGATACCCGCAATCTGGGCAATGGACAGCACATCTCCTTTCTGTATCGTGTTCTCGCGGACGCGTTCAAAGGCTTCGGCGCCCAGGATCACGCTACCCATGGCGACCGCTGTGCGCAAGGTTTCTGATTTGGCAGAGACATCCACCATGTGGACGCCTCCCTCTGCGCGGACGTGTGTGAAGTCAGACATGCTCGAATCAGATGTCTAGGATGGAGGGTTGTGTGCAGTGCTACGAACCAGTGGCAACGCAGTTCGGCGTTTGGGGGACTCACCCACCGATCAGGATCATGGGTCGATTGTCGCTCTTGGCGATGACCTCCATACCGGCGTGAGAGGCCGCTTTGCGGGCGAGTGCCGACTGGATGGTCTCCAGCAATCGCTCGTCATTGATACCGGCGCGCATCATGTCCCGGAGATTGACCTCGTTGGCCCCGAAGAGACACACTTTCAATTTCCCGTCAGCCGTGATGCGGATACGGTTGCAGCCGGCACAGAAGTGATCGCTCATGGAGGAGATGAACCCGACCTTGCCCCGATGCCCTGGAACCTGCCACAGCTTGGCAATCTCCAGCTCATCGCCTCCCTCTGCTTCAAAATCCGGCCAACGCTCAGTGATCAGATCAACCATGTCCCGGTAGGGCATGAATTCGCCCGTATTCCAGGCGTTGCCATCGAAAGGCATGTATTCGATGAACCGCATTTCGATAGGCATCTCGCGCGTCATCGCCACGAAATCCACCAGTTCATCCTCGTTGACTCCGCGCAGGACGACACAGTTGACCTTGACCGGATCATATCCAGCCTCGACCGTCATGTGGATGGCTTCCAGCACTGTTTCCAGGCCTTTCCGGCGGGTGATGTGCTCAAAACGATCCTCCCGGAGCGTATCCAGCGAAATATTGAACCCGGTGACACCCGCCTTCTTAAGATCGTCCAGCTTTCTGGGCAGCAGCAATCCGTTGGTGGTGATGGTCAATTCCTGCAGGCCGTCAAGCTGACGCAGGCGCTCGACCAGCTGTACCAACTCTTTGCGGATGAGCGGCTCGCCGCCTGTGAGCCGGATCTTCGTCACGCCCCGCGAGACGAGCAGCTCGGCCAGGCGCATGATCTCCTCGAACGAAAGGATATGGTCCCTGGGCTTGAGATCCACGCCCTCGGCCGGCATACAGTACGTACACCGCAGATTGCACCGTTCCGTGAGCGAGATGCGCAGGTAGGTGTGCTTGCGCCCGAAGGAATCCGTCAGGAGATGATGGTCGTTCTCGTTGCTCATTCGCTCCCGATGGATCCATACACCGTTTTTCCACCAACGACGGTCGCCAGCACACTGGTCTCAAGAATCTGGGGTGATGGGCTCTGCATGATGTCATCCGAAAGCACCACGAAGTCGGCCCATTTGCCCGGAGACAGGGAGCCGAGTTGGTCTTCCTGGAAGGCCGCGTAGGCAGCACCCTTGGTGAAGGCCTCCAGGGTTTCCTCACGCGTCAGGCGCTCTTCGGGATACCAGCCGCCCTCGGGCAGAAGGTCCTTGGTCTGTCGCGTAACGCCCGCAAAGAAGCCTTCCAGGGGATCGGACTTCTCGACCGGAAAGTCCGATCCGAAGGCAATGGGAATACCAGCATCGGTAAGGGTTCGCCAGGCATACCCACCCTTGATGCGATGCGGCCCCAGGCGGTCCTCGGCCATGTTCAAGTCGCTCGTAGCGTGTGTGGGCTGCATGGAGGCGATGATGCCCAGCTGCTGGAAGCGGGGGATATCTTCGAGGGCGATAATCTGCGTGTGCTCATCCCGGGGGCGCATCTCGGGAGTGATACCGGTCAACTCATAACTTTCCAGAAGGACCCGGTTTCCGCGGTCGCCGATGGCATGGGTGTTCACCTGGTAGCCGCAATCCACCGCGCGCCGGACCTGCCCGGAAAACGCCTCAGGCTCGGCAAAGAGCAAACCCCGGTTGCCTGCGGCATCACTGTAATCCTCGAGCAGCGCGGCGCCGCGGCTTCCCAGGGCGCCATCGAGATAGAGTTTGACCGAACGTACGGTCAGGTAATTGCCGTAGTCGATGATGTGGTTGTTACAGTAGGTCTCGAATGCGGAGCCTTCGATGCCCCCGATCATGGCATACATGCGGACCGAGAAGCGGCCTTCATCAATGAAGCGCTGATAGCGTTCGACGGTGGCCTGGGATACGCCGGCATCGTGGACGCCGGTCAGTCCGACGCGGGCCGCCTCTTCGAGCGCCAGCTCCAGGGCGTGGTCACGCTCCTCTTCGGTCCACTCGGGTACGTGCCGTTCGACCATCCAGGCGGCAGCGTCAATGAACACGCCGGTCGGAACGCCTTCGGCATCCCGGATGATGGCACCGCCGACTGGGTCATCGGCCTGCTGGATGGTATCAAAGCCGGCAATGTTCATGGCAGCCGTATTGTACCAGTCAGCATGACCATCGACCCGCGAAAGAGCGATGGGATTGTCCGGGAAATGGGCGTCCAGGTCTTGTCGGGTGGGAAAGGTACGGTTGGGCCACAGCTCCTGGTTCCAGCCGCGTCCTCGAATCCACTGCCCAGGCTCGAGGTCTGGGTAGAAATTCTTGATGCGCTCGATGACTTCATCGACCGAGCGCGTTCCACGCAGGTCCACCTGCAGTTTCTCGATCCCGAGACCCATGAAGTGCCCGTGGGCATCCGTGAAGCCCGGGACAACGGTCTTGCCTGCGGCAGAGCGTTCTTCGAGGTCCGGGTGGGCCGCGCGCAGGTCCTCGGCATGACCAATGGCTGCCACCTTTCCATCCACCACCGCCATGGCATCGGCCATGGGTGTGTCATCGTCCATCGTGTAAATGACGGCGTCCACGAGCAGGTATCCGTTGGGATCCTCGGAGGTGCAGCCTGTCCAAAGGAGCGAGGCGAAAAGAAGGGTACGTAGGAGGCGCATGGCGTCTGTCTGGATGGGGAGAAGGCAAAACAACACGCAGGGTGCCCTACGTGTTTCGTCGTTCGATGGACAGCGTGACAGGGCCCCAGTTCAAGAGGTCGACATCCATCATGGCGCCGAATTCGCCCGTGGCGACGGGCTGACCCAGGGCCTCGGACAGCGCGGTGCAGAAGGCTTCGTACAGGGGCTCGGCCACTTCCGGCCGGGCGGACTCGATAAAGGAGGGGCGATTCCCTTTCTCGGCGTTTCCATAGAGGGTGAACTGGGAGACAACGAGCGCCGACCCGCCATGGTCGATGAGGGAGCGATTCATACGGCCCTCCTCGTCGGGAAAGATGCGCAGCCGGGCACACTTGCCGGCCAACCAGGGGATGAGATCCTCTGTGTCGGATGTGTGCACGCCGAGCAGGATGAGGAGGCCCTCTCCGATGGCGCCCGTTTCACGGCCGTCCACCGTCACACGGGCGCGCTTTACGCGTTGGATCAGGGCTATCATGGCGCACTCTCCGAAGGGGCAGAGTCCAGCATGGCAAGATCGAAGGTTCGGGCCAGGGTCTGCAGCGCACGACCACGATGGCTGATAGCGTTCTTGACCTCGTCCGGCATTTCGGCAAAGGTCAGGTCATGGCCCTCGGGTTGGAACAGGGGATCATACCCGAAGCCATGCCCTCCCCGTTCTTCCTGGATGATGGTGCCCGGGCAGATGCCTTCGAACGTATGGGTGCCCGTGGCAGTGCACAGGGCGATGATCGTGCGGAAGCGGGCGCGCCGGTCGTCCGCACCCTGGAGGCGCTCGAGCAGGAGGGTACGATTGGCAGCGTCGTCAGCCTCTTCCCCGGCAAAGCGGGCAGAGCGGACGCCCGGCGCGCCATCCAGTGCCATCACCTCCAAACCGGTGTCATCGGCCAGCGTGGGAAGGCCAGTCAGAATGTGCAGTTCGCAGGCTTTCTTGATGGCATTGCCCTCAAGGGTATGGCGGTCCTCGTCCACATTGGGCGCATCCGGAAAAGCGTCCAACGAGATGAGCTCGACCTTGAAGGGCGCCATGATCGCAGTAATTTCACGGAGTTTATGCGGATTACGGGTCGAAACAAGCAGTTTTGGGGGCATCTCGTGGAGCGCTTTTTTTGCGATGAACGGGTGGGAGTTCGTATCTTTCGAGGCTGTCACAAAAAATTTCAACCACGCAAGGAGTGATCTGACGTGCCTGTAGGTATCAAAGTAAGGGATAACGAGTCCATCGACCGCGCTCTGCGCCGATTCAAGCGCGCCGTCAACCGCAGCCGTGTGCTGCGTATTTATCGCGGCAACATGGCCTTCACCAAACCCTCTGAAGAGCGTCGTCTGGCGCGCCAGAAGGCGGCACGCAACTCGCGTCGTCGGCCCCGCTACTAGGTCAGCGCAGCCTGCCCACCATGTAGCTTCTGGCGCTACCCACACCGCTGCCGGAAGCCGTAGAGAGGCGTATAGCGGCGCCCTCCACCTTGGAGGGCGCCGCTTTTTTTGTTTCTGAGGGAGTCCATGCAGTGCCCGAGTGTTGTATCCGGACTCTTCTCGACCCAGCGGCATGACCGCTCCGCCACAACCGTTCCCTGATCATGAGTCGTCCGCTTCGCATTCTGGTGGCCCCTCTGAACTGGGGGCTGGGGCACGCTACGCGCTGCATACCGATCATCCAGCTGCTGCAGGAACGTGGATGTGACGTGGTTTTGGCCAGCGACGGCCCTGCCCTGGCTTTGCTCAAGGATGCGTTTCCCGACCTCCCGGCGTTCGAACTACCCGGAATCGATATCCGATACGGAGAGCGTTTTTTCGCCTTGCGACTCGCCGCGCAGTTTCCTGCCCTTTTTCGGGCCGTTCGGCAGGAGCGTCAGGCAGTGGCTCGCCTCGTTCGGCGCGAGGCCATCGACGGCCTCATCTCGGACAATCGGTTCGGATCCTGGGGCAGCGGGGTCCCCGACGTCGTGCTGTCCCATCAATGGACCGTTGAAACGGGCAATGCGCTCTCACGGTGGGTGGCAACGCGTTTGCATCGACGCATCCTGAAACGCTACGGCAGGTCCTGGATTCCTGATAACCCGGGCAGCGATGCCTTGGCTGGTCGTCTTTCACAGGCAGCGGATGTCCACGCCACAGCCATTGGTCCGCTCTCGCGCTTCGAAGCGGCGGAGGCCGCACCACCAGAGCGCGCGCAGAAGCGTATCCTGGTCATTTGCTCAGGTCCCGAGCCTCTGCGTACCCGTTTTGAAGAGCAGGTCCTGGCGCAGGCTGCCCGACTGCCGTACTCGTTTCTCATTGCCCAAGGAAGGCCTGGACAGGTCCCGACACCCTCACCTGCGCCGAACGTGGAATGCAGGGCGTACATGGATGCCAAGGAAGTCTCCGATGCCCTGGCCGCATGTGACGTGGTGGTCTCGCGAACAGGCTACACGACCCTCATGGACCTAGCGGCCACCGGCGCCAAGGCGCTGCTCGTTCCCACGCCGGGCCAGCCCGAACAGGAATATCTCGGTCGTTACTGCAGGGAACGCGGCTGGTGGGCCATACAAGACCAAGCCCAGCTCGATCTGGCAACCGGCATCAAGGAAGCTTCCCTGTTGCCCGGCGCACCCCGGATTACTGGATCATCCAGCCGTCTCGAGCGCGCCATGGACACCTTTCTCGGACAGATCAATCCAGCGTAAGCGCCTCTCTGACAAGAACCGCTTGCTCCGCCGCATGAATCTGAGCCGATCCCGATGCAGGGCTCGCTGAGGCTTTGCGACCTACGTATCGGACCCGCTGCCCCTTCAGATCGGAGGCCTCAATGGCTGCATCCATGCGTCGGTGCAGGAAGTGCCAGGCGCCCATGTTTTCCGGCTCTTCCTGGACCCAAAGAATGTCTTTTGCACCCTTGTAGCGGTTGAGTTCGGCAATGACCGCCTCCTCCGGGAACGGATAGAGCTGCTCGATACGCACGAGCGCCACGGGAGCGTCGCCCTGTTTTTCCAGCAGGTCGTAATAGACCTTTCCACTGCAGAAAACAATGCGCTCGGCCGCGTCACGAGCTGCCGGAATGACCTCCTTGAACCCACCTTCGGTCAGCTCTTCAGGTGTCGAAACAACACCCGGATGGCGCAGCAGGCTCTTCGGTGACATGACCACGAGGGGTTTGCGGATCTCCTTCGTCGCCTGACGACGAAGTCCGTGGAACAGGTTGGCCGGCGTCGAGAAGGAGCACACGATCATGTTGTTCTCAGCGCACAGCTGCAGGAAGCGTTCCAGACGGGCCGAGGAGTGCTCGGGCCCCTGTCCCTCGTACCCATGCGGCAGGAGAAGGACCATGCTGCTCGTCTGTCCCCACTTCTCCTCGGCAGCCGAGAGGAACTGGTCGAACACGATCTGGGCACCGTTGGCAAAATCTCCAAACTGGGCTTCCCAAACGACGAGAGCATCCGGATTGGCTACGGAATACCCATACTCAAACCCACAAACGGCATACTCGGACAGGAGCGAATCGTAGATGAACAGGCTCTCCTGACCTTCGCGGATGTGGTTCAGGGGGATGTACTGCTCTCCGGACTCCTGGTCATAGAGTACGGCGTGACGATGGCTGAAAGTGCCACGTCGGGAATCCTGGCCGGATACCCGGACCCGCGTGCCTTGCAACAGGATGGATCCGAAGGCCAGTGCCTCTGCAAACCCCCAGTCGATACGTTTCTCTTCATTGAAGACCTTGTCCCGGCGGGAGAACTGGCGCTCCAGCTTGGGATGGACCTTGAAGTTCTCAGGCAGGCTGATGAGCGCTTTGACAACCGCATTCAAATCGTCGGCTGGCGCCTTGGTATCCACGACGGGCAGCGGGGCCGGTGGCCGCTTGGCAAGCAACTCATCATGCGTCGGAGCCTCGCGCTCTGCTACCTCCTTCGTCCGCTCGAAGGCTTCCTGGAGTCGACTCCGGTAGTCTTCAAGCATCTGCTCCGCCTGATCGGGTTCCATATTGCCGCGGCGAAGCAGCAGTTCCGTGTAGAGTTTACGCGGTGAGCGTTTGGCCTCGATCTTGCGGTAGAGTGTTGGTTGCGTATAAGTCGGCTCGTCGCCTTCGTTGTGACCGCGCACCCGGTAGGAGAGTACGTCGATGACAACGTCCTTGTTGAAGGCCTGACGGTATTCGAGCGCCATGCGGGCCACGCGCAGACAGGCTTCCGGGTCATCCCCGTTCACATGGAAGATCGGCGCCTGGATCATGCGTGCGCTGTCTGTGGCATAGTGGGAGCTGCGAGCCGCTTCAGGTCCTGTCGTGAATCCAATCTGGTTGTTGATGACGACATGGATCGTTCCGCCGGTGTGATAGCCCGGCAGCTGGCTCATGTGCAATGTTTCCGCCACGACACCCTGACCAGCGAATGCGGCGTCCCCATGAATCAGAATTGGAATGACGGCATCCTGCACATCGCCGTCAGGATTGTCCGGTTCATTGCGTCGCGCTTCCTGCTTGGCGCGCACCATACCCTCCACTACCGGATTCACGGCTTCAAGGTGGCTGGGGTTGGAGGCCAGGGAGATAGTGACTTCGTCCCCACTGGGGGCTACGTGGGTGCCCGTCGAGCCGAGGTGATACTTCACATCGCCTGACCCCTGGGTGGTATTGGGATCAAGATTGCCCTCGAACTCCGAGAAGATGACCTCGTAGGGCTTGTTCATGATGTTGGCCAGCACGTTGAGGCGACCGCGGTGCGCCATGCCCATCACGACCTGACGCACACCCTGCTCCGCCGCATTGGACAGAATCTGGTCGAGCATCGGAATGATGGTTTCGGATCCTTCCAGCGAAAAGCGCTTGTGGCCGATGTACTTGGTGTGCAGGAACGTTTCGAAGGCCTCTGCAGCATTCAGTTTCTGCAGCATGCGCATCATGGCCTCTTTGTCCACAGCGTATTCCGAGCCACTCGGCTCGATGCGCTCTGTCAACCAACGCTTCTCCTCGGGGGAGGAGATATGCATGAACTCGATACCGATCTTGCGAGTGTAGGTCCGCCGCAGGATGTCCAGGATATCGCGCAGAGGAAGCGCCTCCTGGCCACCCAATCCTCCCGTCGGGAATTCCCGATCAAGATCCCAGATGGTCAGGCCGTACGAGGCGGGATCCAACTCCGCATGCGGTTGCCAGTTGTATCCAAGGGGGTTGACATCGGCCTGCAGATGACCCCGTACGCGGAAGGCCCTGATGAGCTGCAGTACGGACGCTGCCTTGCGGACCGCTTCCATCTTTGCGCCCCGCGAGCGCGCTCCTACACGGGAGGTGGAGTCTTCCGACAGGGTCCACGGTTGGAACGGGATGTTTAGGTCGCGGAAAATGTCGTGATAAAATCCGTGCTCACCCCGCAGCAATTGATCCACGAAGGCCAGGAATGCACCGCTCTCCGCACCCTGAATGACGCGGTGGTCGTAGGTCGACGTGATGGTCATGACCTGCGAAATGCCCGTCTGGTTGATGGTATCCGGTGGTACGGCATAGAACTCAGCGGGATACCCGATGGACCCGACCCCTACGATGACTCCCTGCCCGGGCATCAGGCGGGGAACGCTCAGGTTCGTTCCAATCATGCCGGGATTGGTCAGCGTGGCGGTGGTCCGATCAAAATCTTCAATGCCCAGCTTGTTGTCGCGCGCGCGGCGCACGAGATCGTTATAGGCGCCGAGGAGCTGCGCAAAATTGAGCTGGTCTGCCTGTTTGATGTTGGGCACGAGCAGCGTTCGCTTGCCACGTCGCTCCATGTCGATGGCCAGGCCCAGATTCACATCATGGGGGATCACGTGGATGTGGCCGTCTTCTCCTTCCCGGCGGTAGGTCGTGTTCATGGAGGGGAATTGCCTGAGTCCCTTGACCACGGCCCACGCAATCATGTGGGTATATGAAACCTTGTGTCCTCCCACGTGCCGCTGATGATCGTTGATCAACGCCCGGTTTTCGGCCATCAGCTTCACGGGCACGGTCCGCACCGACGTGGCTGTCGGCACACCCAGGCTGGCCTCCATGTTTTCCACGATTTTGGCCGAGGGGCCCCGGATGGCCTTCTCGTCCGCATCAGCGGTCGGTGTCGGCGCCGAGGCGGATACGGGCCTGGTCGACGTATCGGGGCGTCGGGCAGGGGCAACAAAGCCATCGTCCGGTGTGAAGTCCTTGAAGAACTCTTTCCAGTTTTCGCCTACACTGTCAGGTTCCTGCAGGTACTGGCGGTAAAGCTCTTCGATGTAGCCGGTGTTGAATCCTAGCGGTGTCACAGTATGGACTCCGAGTGGTGATGGGGGAGGGATATACGATGGAGCACCGGATCAACGGTTGGGGTGTGTGCAGGATTCGGTGCGGAATGTCATACGCGCCTTTTCGCAGGCGCTTCAAGATAGCATACGTCCCGTTTTCGGACACGCCGCATCCCCTGTCAAATCCAGCCCTGCTCTCGGTACCATGTCAGCGTTTCACGAATGCCTTCTTCAAGCTTCACGCTGGGGGTGTATCCCAGATCCTCTCGTGCTTTATCGCTGCTACACATGAGGGCAGCCTCGAGGATTTCACGGGCTTTTTCCCGGTTCAACGGAGGGTAGGTGCCCGTAAGTGTACCGATCCACTCACTGACCCGGCCCACAAGAGGCACCGCAGCGCGGGGAACAGGAAGGGTCAGGACCCGC
>Ga0181566_10002407_pt1 | contig 15400 bp, 11 predicted proteins | sample 101ome_15_FD_133762 | JGI IMG/M metagenome (GOLD analysis project Ga0181566, IMG submission 133762) | Coastal salt marsh microbial communities from the Groves Creek Marsh, Skidaway Island, Georgia - 101402AT metaG (megahit assembly) | ecosystem: Environmental > Aquatic > Marine > Intertidal... | reverse complement strand
CGGGGTGTTCGAGCGTGCTGCCGAGTACCTGCCTACCCTCGGTGCCAAGGCAGGCGCTGCGGATCAGGCGAAAGAGCAGTTCGGTGCCGCTTTCACCCACGAAGAACCTGCCCTCAGGCGCGTTGAAAAAGACCGCCATATCGGCTTTTGCCTTTTCGATGATCGCGACAAGTGCATGGGCGGCAGGGTTATCGCGGCCTTGATTATCGGGAATGGCAGCGAATTTCGCTGAGGTTTCGACAACCGAATTCAGGGTCAGAGCGCCGCCTGCATTTTCGAAAAAGACGCGCTCGCCTTCGAACGGGCAGCTATCGACATGCGCGAAGCGGCTGCGAATTTGCGCGAGCAGGTCGGCATCAATGGAATGGGGATGGTGTGTCATGTGTGCGGCATTTTCCAAGTCGCGGCCAAGGGGCGGCCAATGTTCTCATGCATCCAATTAGGACGGCGCATGGTCAAGAACAAGCTGCGGAAATTTCTGAGAAACTGGATGGGCAGAGCGTCCAATGGAGCGGAATAATTGGCGGCCTCGATAGGATTCGAACCTATGACCTACCGCTTAGGAGGCGGTTGCTCTATCCCCTGAGCTACGAAGCCGCTTCTGGCTGAATGCCGTGTTACGCGCTTGAGGTCAATGTTTAGGCGCATGAGGCTTGGACAAGCCGTGCTACAAACGCTAACAAATGAGAAAGGACTGGATGAGGAACCCTTTTCAGTGACGAATAACAATAAACGCCCTCTCACCTTGCGGGATGTATCGGAAGCCTCCGGCGTTAGTGAAATGACCGTCAGCCGCGTTTTGCGGAATAAGGGCGATGTGAGCGAGGCGACGCGGCAGAAAGTTCAGGAAGCAGCCAAGAAGCTTGGCTATGTGCCGAACAAGATCGCAGGCGCTTTGGCATCACAGCGGGTCAATCTTGTTGCTGTTATCATCCCGTCACTGGGGAATATGGTGTTCCCCGAGGTGCTTTCTGGGATCAGCGACGTGCTTGCAGATACGCCGCTGCAGCCGGTCGTGGGTGTCACTGATTACCTGCCCGAGCGGGAAGAGAAAGTGCTCTTCGAGATGCTTTCGTGGCGGCCATCGGGTGTCATCATTGCTGGGCTTGAGCATTCGGAAGCGTCGCGGGCGATGCTGGCGCGGGCCGGTATCCCTGTGGTGGAGATCATGGATATCGACGGGCAGCCGATCGACTCTTGCGTGGGCATTTCGCACCGGCGCGCGGGGCGTATCATGGCCGAAGAGATCATTGCGGCGGGCTATCGCAAGATCGGATTCATGGGCACCAAGATGCCGCTGGATCACCGCGCGCGTAAGCGTTTTGAAGGATTCACCCAGACCCTCGCCAAGGCCGGTATCGAGATTGTCGATCAGGAGTTCTACTCGGGTGGCTCGGCGCTGGCGAAGGGGCGCGAAATGACAGAGGCGATGCTGAAACGCTCGCCTGATCTGGATTTCCTCTACTATTCCAACGACATGATCGGCGCGGGTGGATTGCTGCACCTGTTGGAAAAAGGTGTCGATATTCCGGGCGAGATCGGGCTTGCAGGCTTTAACGGGGTGGAATTGCTCGATGGCTTGCCGCGCAGACTGGCGACGATGGATGCCTGCCGACGCGAGATCGGGGAAGCCGCGGCGCGGATCATTTCAGAGCAGAATGCCGAAGGTGCAGAGCAGAAGCCGCAGCTGATCGAAATCTCACCCAAACTGAACGCCGGAGACACGCTGCGCCGTTCGTAAAGGCGCTACGCCGATCCCAAATCAACAGAGCCAAAACAAAAACACCCGGCGGAAACCGCCGGGTGCTGCATTTTTATGGGGTCGAACTTACGAGAACCACCAGCGCTCGTGTGCCTTCAGGCCGTCGAGATCCCAGTTCGCGGCAACGTTCTCGCCATGGGTCAGACCTTTGCCAAGGCCCATGATGTAGTTGGCGAACATCGCGACGATGGCGCCGCCGTCATCATTGATGAGGCGCTGGCATTCGGCGTAGATCGTGGCACGCTTGGTGTCGTCCAGCTCGGAGCGGCCATCTTTGACCAGCGCGTTGAACTGATCGGCAGCCTCGGTGTTGCGCCAAGCGGTGTCGTTCCACTCGGTGTCTTCGACATAAGCCGATGCGAACATCCAGTCTTCGGTCGGACGGCCACCCCAGTAGCAGGCGCTCCAGCCCTTCTTGTTCCAGACGTTGGCCCAGTAACCATCGGAAGGCTCACGAACCACTTCAACGTCGATCCCTGCTTCGGCAGCAGAGGCGGCGATGAGCTGAGCGGCGTCGACCGCGCCTGCAAATGCCGCGTCCGAAGAGGACAGCTGGATCGGACCGCTATGGCCGGACTTCTTGTAGTGATGCGCGGCCAGTTCCGGATCAAACTCGCGCTGCGGCAAGTCGCTTGCATGGAAGCGGTTCGCCGTCGAGATCGGGTGGTCGTTACCAACAGCACCATGCCCGAGGAGGATTTTGTCCACCAGTTCCTGACGCTTGAGCGACAGCTTCAGAGCCATGCGCAGATCGTAGTTATCGAACGGCGCGGTATCGAGGCGCATCGGGAAGGTGTAGTGCAGTGTGCCGGTGGTTTCGAGAATATCGAGGTTCGGGGCACGGGCCAGCAGGTTCACCGTTTTGGGGTCGATCCGGCTAATTGTGTCGACATCGCCGTTCATCAGAGCGTTCTGGCGGGCGGTTACGTCGATGATCGAGATCAACTCAAGCTCGTCAAAATGGGCTGCGCCCTCTTTGAAGTAGTTCGGGTTGCGCGTGCTGCGCAGTCGTACGCCCGGATCGAACTCGGACATGACATAGCCGCCGGTACCGATGCCGGAGTTCGGGTCGACCTCGCCATTCTCGGCCGGCAGGATCAGCAGGTGGTAATCCGACACAATGAACGGGAAGTCGGCGTTCGGGGCATCGAGGTCGAAGATAACCTGATAGTCGCCCTCTTTGCGAACTCCGGTGATTGCGGAAAGCAGACCCTTGGCCGCAGAGGTCGAGTCCTCGCCCATATGATACGCGTAGGTCGCCAAGACATCGTCAGCAGTTAGCGTCTTGCCGTTGTGGAATTCAACACCACGGCGGAGGTTGAAGGCCCAAGTTGCGCCGCCATTGGACGGCTCGTAGCTTTCGGCCAATTCAGGAATGAGGCTGCCATCAGCGGCAATCTCGGTGAGCGTGTTACCGTAGGTGTAGCCCACCATGGTCATCATGCCGTTTTCGAAAGTCGCTGGATCGAGGCTGTCTGTCGTCGAGCCGTAGGCCATGCCAGCACGGAAAAGGCCGCCGGACTTGGGCGTCTGGGCCATTGCCATATCGGCCATCGACATTGCTGCGGGCAGAGTGACGCCAGCAGCAAGTGAGGACATGATGAACGAACGCCGGTCGATCTGGCCGGTGGTCAGTTGGGACGCTTTGTTCTTGAGGTAGATATCTTTTTTCACTTTCTTCTCCCTGTTTGCTCCCTCATTTCGACCGCAGTCAAAGAGGGTACCCCTAGATACCAACCGATTCCGCGCGTCAGGTCCAGCATTTTGCTCAAATTCGACATGGGAAATGTCGCTCATCCACATTTGGCGGGTGCGCGAGGTGACGGCAAAAAGGTTTACAACCACGGATCGGTTCTGTCTTATGACGGGACACCCGCCGCCAAAAAGAAGGCGGAAGCAGATAAAAACAGGGGAAGACAGGGGGAAGAAGCTTGCATCCAGTGCTCGCGACTGTGCTGAAGCGCCTAGGTTTGGGCCTTCTGACGCTATTTATCGTATCCGCCATTATTTTTAGTGCTGTCTCGCTTTTGCCGGGTGATTTCGGGGAAGCTGTGCTTGGACAGGCGGCAACCGAGGAAACTGTGGCCGCCTTCCGCAGGGAGCTTGGGCTCGATACACCTGCGCCGATCCGATACGTCGAGTGGGTCGCGGGTGTTCTTCAAGGCGATCTGGGAACATCCTTCTCGGGGCGCAATGCATCCGGTGTGGACCGTTCGCGGCCTGTGATCGACCTGATTGCGCCGCGCCTGTCGAATACGTTGTTCCTCGCCGCTGTCACCGCGGTGATCGCTGTGCCGCTGGCGCTGTTCCTTGGTGTGACGGCCGCGCTCTACCGAAATTCCGCCTATGACCGGACGGTGAACGCGGCGACGCTGACGACGATTTCCACGCCGGAGTTCTTTGTTGCTTATATCCTGATCCTGCTGCTCGCCTCGCTCTGGCCGGTGTTTCCGTCGCTGGCGAATGTGGATGCCAGCACACCGTTCATGGAGCGGCTGTTCCGCATCGCCCTGCCCGCCATGACGCTAACGCTGGTCATCGTCGCGCATATGATGCGGATGACGCGGGCGGCGATTATCAACCTGCTGGCCAGCCCGTATATCGAAATGGCGCGGCTCAAGGGCGCGTCGCAGCGCGAGGTCATCATCAAGCACGCACTGCCGAATGCATGGGCGCCGATCGCCACCGTGATCGCCTTCAACCTCGCCTATCTGGTGGTCGGCGTTGTCGTGGTTGAGGTTGTCTTTGTCTATCCCGGGGTCGGGCAATTGATGGTCGATAGCGTGACCTCGCGGGATATCCCCGTGGTGCAGGGCTGCGCGCTGATCTTCGCCGCGACCTACATCCTTTTGAACCTGATCGCCGATATCATTGGCATCGTTACCAACCCGAGATTGTTGCACCCGAGATGAGCGAAACACCCGAAACATACTCGGCCGCCGCGGAAGTCGGTGCCGTTCGGAAGCGCCGGACCCGTTCGGAACGGATCTGGCTTTTATTGAAGAAAGCGCCAGTGACGGCTTGGTTCGGCATGATCGTCGTCACCTTCTACATCATCGTCGCGCTATTCGCACCGGTTTTGGCCCCCTATGGCGAAGCGGACAGCTCTTTTGCGGCGTATCTTCCTTGGGGTGATGGGCATGTTTTCGGCACCGATCAGATCGGGCGGGATATCCTCTCGCGCCTGATCTACGGCGCACGAAATACGATGGGGATTGCGCTTGTTACGACCTTTCTAGCCTTCTTGATTGGAGGTGGGCTGGGCTTGGTCGCCGCAATCAACCGGAGCTGGCTTGACCAGATCCTGAGCCGTGCAGTGGATGTTTTGATGGCGATCCCAAGCCTCATTTTCGCGCTGATGTTGCTCTCGATTTTTTGTTCGACCGTCACCAGCCTGATCCTGATCATCGCGGTACTGGACTCGACCCGCGTGTTCCGCCTGACGCGGTCTGTAGCGGTTGGCGTTGTGGTGATGGACTATGTCGAAGCGGCGCGCTTGCGCGGCGAAGGGCTGGGCTGGGTGATGCGCCGCGAAATCCTGCCGAACATCATGCCGCCCTTGGTGGCGGAGTTTGGTTTACGCTTCTGCTTCGTATTCCTGACGATCTCGGCGCTCTCTTTCCTTGGCGTTGGCATTCAACCGCCGACCGCAGACTGGGGCTCGATGGTGCGGGAGAACGCCTCACTGATCCAATTCGCAGCCTATGACCTGAAGGCAGGGCTGACGCCACTGCTGCCGGCGGCTGCAATCGCGCTTCTGACAGTTGCGGTGAACTTCATTGTCGACTGGTTCCTGCATCAGACAAGTGGACTTCGTGATGAGCACTAATAATAAGGGCGATATCCTCCTTGAGATGAAAGATATCCGGATTGACGGATTCTCTGACGAGCGCTGGCATCACATCATCAAAGGCGTTGATCTGACGTTGCGCCGTGGCGAGGTGATGGGGCTGATCGGGGAATCCGGCGCGGGGAAATCGACGCTGGGCAAGGCCGCGATGGGCTATGCGCAACCGGGCTGCAAGATCACGGGTGGCTCGATCATGTTTGATGGGATCGACCTGCGGACCCTGCCTGAAAGGAAGAAACGCCATCTGTGGGGCACGCGCATCGCTTATGTCGCGCAATCGGCAGCGGCATCGTTCAACCCTGCGCACAGGCTGATTGACCAAACGGTGGAAAGTGCCACGCGCGAAGGCATCCGCCCTGATCGCGAGAGCCGACAGGATGCGATAGACCTTTATCGTGCGTTGCAGTTGCCGAACCCCGAAGCCATTGGCGAGCGGTATCCGCACCAAGTATCGGGCGGTCAGTTGCAGCGGGTGATGACCGCGATGGCGATGTCGCCGCGGCCTGATCTGATCATTTTTGACGAGCCGACGACAGCGCTCGACGTGACCACGCAGGTCGAAGTGCTCGCTGCGATGCGCAAGATCGTCGAGGAATTTAACACGGCGGCGATTTACATCACCCACGACCTTGCTGTCGTGGCGCAGATGGCGGATTTCATCAAGGTTCTCCGCTATGGTGACGAGGTTGAGGAAGCCGAAACCCGCAAGATGCTGACCGATCCGCAAGAGGCCTACACCAAATCGCTTTGGTCCGTGCGCTCGCTAGAGAAGCCCGAAGAAAAGAGTGACGATATCGCGCTGGAAATTGAGCGCGTCGATGCTGCTTACGGGACCGTGAAGGTGCTTCACAATGTGTCGATCAAAGTGCCGCGCGGTAAGACGGTGGCCGTGGTTGGCGAGTCCGGCTCTGGCAAGTCGACAACGGCGCGGGTGATCACAGGGTTGTTGCCGCAGTCCAATGGCGAAGTACGGTTCAATGGCAAAGCCCTACCGCCCAAGCTTCAGGATCGCTCGAAGGACCAGTTACAAAAGATCCAGATGATCTACCAGATGGCCGATACCGCGATGAACCCGCGGCAAACGGTAGAGGAAATCATCGGGCGGCCGCTTGATTTTTATCTCGGGCTAAAGGGCCGCGCGCGGGAGAAGCGCGTCATTGAGCTGCTGAATATGATCGAGCTAGATGAGAGCTTTCTTGATCGTTTGCCCTCGGAGCTTTCGGGTGGTCAGAAGCAGCGTGTATGTATCGCGCGGGCATTGGCGGCTGAGCCTGAGGTGATCATTTGTGATGAAGTGACCTCTGCGCTCGATCAGATCGTGCAAGAAGGTATTTTGAAGCTTCTGATGCGGCTGCAACAGGAGTTCGGGATTACCTATCTCTTCATTACCCATGACATTGCGACCGTGCAGGCGATTTCGGACGAGATCGTGGTGATGTTCCAAGGGAAAGTTGTGGAACAGGGGCTTAAGAGCGAGATACTCGCTCCGCCCTATCCGGACTATACGCAGCTCTTGCTATCCTCGGTTCCGGAGATGGACCCTGACTGGCTGACCAATCTGCTCAACGTGCGGGATGGCGTGAGTTGAACTGACCTGCCGAAAACACGGGTGCTGGCAAAAGAAAAGGCCAGGCTGATCAGCCCGGCCTTTCTGATCCGACATGCCCCACCGCTTCGGATCAGACCTCCTCAACAAGTGTGAGGATGTCAGGATTCTCGGCAAGGATCTTGGCTTCGCTGACCTTGAGCGGCTCGCGCACCGAGCCGCCGTAGCTTTCGAGACGCTCGCGCAGTTCGGGGAAGAGTTTGAAAATCTCTTCGCGGGTTTCTTCGGCGAAGGCACCCATGCCGACCTGACCGGGATGGAAGCTCTCGGACGGGATGCCTTCGGCATAGATCAGCTCGTGGGTGTCGAACATCATGTGGAAATATTCGACGCTGCCGCCTTCAAGCTGGAACACGGTTTCATCGTTGATCAGTGCCTTGGCGGGCACCAGTGCCTCGCGCTTGCCGAAGAGCAGCTCGACATGCCAGCCCTTAACCTGCATCCGGTGCTGCGGCGAAACGCGCAGATCGCGGCTGTTGCCCATTGCTCCCTTGCGGATAGTGTTGGCACGCTGGGCACGCAGCTCGTTTGCGAATTCGTTGCCGCTCGTATTGAGGAACACGGCCGTTGCGCCGCGCTCTTTTTGCTGTTCGTGCACTGCCTCGGACATGGTCTTGCCGAGTTCCACCAACGTAGCGTTTCGATCGACTTCATTTACAGTGTTCAACCGTTCAAGAACGATCATACCACCGAGTACCGCAGCAACGAGCAGCACCAGCACCAGCACCAGCACCATGAGCATTGATTGAACCAGCGACAGACGGCTGAAAAGTGATGTTCTTTCGGACATAAGTCCCTCCAAATCACAAAACGAGATGCACATGAGGAATGCGCTCTTGGAATGGGAAACGGTTGTCCGGCTGCAAATGTTATTAAAAATAAGAAAGTATCATAGAAACCGGCATTTCTGCCGGTCTCCAAATCGCCAAAAGTATTGGTCGCGCCTCAGAAGTCGAGGTTCTCGACGCTGAGGGCGTTTTTCTGGATGAACTCGCGGCGCGGTTCGACGACATCGCCCATCAGTTTGGTGAAGAGATCGTCTGCCTCTGCCACATCGTCGATCTTCACCTGCAAGAGCGTGCGGGCCTCGGGATCGAGTGTGGTTTCCCAAAGCTGACCGGGGTTCATTTCGCCCAGACCTTTATAACGCTGGAGCGTCAGGCCGCGTTCGCCCTCTTCGAGGATCGCTTGCAGAAGGTCGAGCGGGCCGTAGATCATCTGATGCCGGTCTTTGCGGTGCAATTGGGCCGGTGTTTCGTAGATCTCTTGCAGGCTCTTGGTAAAGCTGCCGGTTTTGCGGGCCTCGCCGGAGCGGAGCATCGGGCCGTCGAGCGTGCGGACCTCCTCAACACCGCGCAGGATACGGGCGAGGCGAATGCCGTGGTCTTGGGTGATCCGGCCCTGCCAACCACGCTCGTACTCCAGCGCGATCAGGTCGAGGCGTTTGGCGACCTTGTCGGCCACGCCTTGCAGATCGGCATCCACCGCGCCCGGCACGAAGCCACCCGCGATGGCGGCTTGTTCGAGGATGTGGCGGGGATAATGGGTCGGGAAGGCATCCAGAACGCGGCGCAGCTGGCGCGCCTCATCAACCACGCGGCGCAGATCGGCACCACCTATCTCGGAACCGTCGCCAAGCCGCAGAATAGCGCCTTCGGTTCCCTGCTCAATCAGGTATTCGTCCAGTGCCGCCTGATCTTTCAGGTAAACCTCGGAGCGGCCCCGCCCGACCTTAAACAGTGGCGGCTGCGCGATATAGAGATAGCCACCTTCGATCAGCTCCGGCATCTGGCGGAAGAAGAAGGTCAGCAGCAGGGTGCGGATGTGTGCGCCATCCACGTCTGCGTCTGTCATAATGACGATCTTGTGGTAGCGCAGCTTTTCGATGTTGAACTCGTCGCGGCCGATGCCGGTACCGAGCGCCATGACGAGGTTGCCGATCTCCTGACTGGAGAGCATCCGGTCGAAGCGCGCGCGCTCAACGTTGAGGATCTTACCACGCAGGGGCAAAACAGCCTGTGTCCGGCGATCGCGGCCCGTTTGGGCGGAACCACCGGCGGAGTCACCCTCGACGAGGAAAACCTCGGTCTTTGACGGGTCTTTCTCAGAGCAATCCTTCAGCTTACCCGCAAGGAAGTTCACATCCATCGCGGTTTTACGACGGGTCAGTTCGCGGGCTTTGCGGGCGGCTTCACGGGCCATTGCGGCCTCGATGATCTTACCGACGATCTGCTTTGCCTCATTCGGGTTTTCTTCAAACCATTCAGAGAGCTTCTCGCCGACGAGGTTTTCAACGGCGGGGCGCACTTCGGAGCTGACCAGCTTGTCCTTCGTCTGAGAGGAGAACTTCGGATCAGGTACTTTCACCGACAAAACGCAGGTGAGGCCTTCGCGGGCATCGTCGCCGGTGAAGTTGATCTTCTCTCGCTTCGCGATACCAGTGTCTTGGGCATATTTGGTGATGGTGCGGGTCAGAGCGGCGCGGAAACCGGCCATATGGGTGCCGCCGTCACGCTGCGGGATGTTGTTGGTGAAGGGCAGCACATTTTCATGGAAGCTGTCGTTCCACCACATTGCGACCTCGACGCCGATGTCGTCCCGTTCACCGTTCATATGGATCGGTTCGGACATGATCGAGGACTTCGAGCGATCCAAATATTTGACGAACTCGCGCACGCCGCCATCGTAATACAGCTCGGAGCGCAGCGCCTCGGCGGGGCGCTCGTCTTCGAGGATGATGCGCACACCGGAATTGAGGAAGGCCAGCTCCCGCAGGCGCTTTTCGAGTGTTTCGAACACATAATCGAGATTGGAGAAGGTGCCCGTCGACGCAAGGAAGCGGACCTCGGTGCCAGTCTCGCCACCCGCGTCACCGACGACACGCAAATGCTCGGTCGTGTCACCGTGTTCGAACTTGGCGAAATGCTCTTTGCCGTTGCGCCAGACGCGCAGCTCAAGCCAGTTGGACAGCGCATTCACCACGGACACACCGACGCCGTGCAGACCGCCGGACACCTTGTAGGAATTGCTGTCGAACTTACCGCCAGCGTGCAGTTGGGTCATGATGACCTCGGCTGCGGAGACGCCCTCTTCCTTGTGCATTTCGACGGGAATCCCGCGCCCGTTATCACGGACCGAAACCGAGGAATCCGCATGGATTTTGACATGGACATAGTCGGCATGACCGGCCAGCGCCTCGTCAATGCCGTTATCCACGACTTCGTAGACCATGTGATGCAGACCGGAGCCGTCATCGGTATCACCGATGTACATACCCGGACGCTTGCGAACGGCTTCTAAGCCCTTGAGAACTTTGATTGAATCTGCGCCATAATCTTGCGGCTGCGGGGCCGGTTCAGACATCTGGATTACCCTTTATGGTTTGAGTGTCTTTATAGGCGGTTTGGCAGGGGATGTCACGCCAATGACACAACATTTGGCGTATCCGGACGGACAATAACACAAGGGCCGCGCATGGCCGAAAAGGCTGCACCAACTAAGGCCAAAGGCGGGCGACTTCGGCCCGAATTTCGCGACGCAGCCACTGGTGGGCGGGAACCTTGTCATCGCGCGCGTGCCAATAGATTTGCATCTGCGGCGTCGGGATTTCGAAGGGCGGCTGAAAGACCGATAACGCCAATCGTTCCGCGAGATCATCAGCCAGTTGGACCGGAACAACCGACAGGTAGCGGCTCTTGGCGACGCCCTGCCGAGAATGACGGACTTCCCGAGGTAAAGCATCCGACCGAGGAAGAGGCCGCCGCGCTGGGGGCGATATGTGCAAGCCACGGAATCCGGTTGATCGGACCACCGTTAGAGCCACTCGCGGCCGCTTAGAAGAACGGAATCACCAAGCCCACAAGAACAAGCAAGCCGCCCGCGACCCTATTGATGCGGGCGGTCATCGTCGGGGAGGTCAGAAGCCGGCGCGCCTGATGGATCGAAAGCGCCATAACCAGATTGCCAAAAAGCGGAATGGCGAAGGAAATCGTGCAGATGGCGGCGATGTCCCAGCCATTCACAGCAGATACATCGAAGAAACCCGGCAGCATGCCCATGTAGAACAGGATGGCTTTCGGATTGCCGATAATCACCGCCAGACCCGCGACAAAACCGGACCATTGACCGGGCCGCGTGAGGGCGCCGGTCGACTCGATGGGCTTAGATGCCGAGCGGATGACAAGAAACCCCATCAACAGGAACGTGCCACAGGCGACCCATTTCAGCAGTTCGAGAAATCCCCCATAGACCGACAGAATCCAGCTCACGCCCAAGATCGCGCAAAACGGCCAAAGGATATCGCCTATCGCGACCCCAACGGCCAGCGGCCACGCGCCGTGAAACCCACCCGAAAGAGCGCGCGCAACCAGCGCCACCCACACGGGGCCGGGGGTGAAGAAAAGCACCACCATTGCGAAGGAATAAAGTGCGAGATCAGAGGCGGCGACTGTCATTGGATGTCCATCAGAATTTATGCCCCATGAGGTCATGCGGGGCTTTGGCATCCCACTCGTTATCGCGCAGGGGCAGGACCATCAACGTTTCATCCGGCTCGGTCTTGATCCCGCCGGTGTATCCGTCCTCAAGGGTGACGAACCTGAGCATATTCGGCTGCGCCACGAACCCGTGGCCCACATACATGGCGCGATCGCCGAACAGCACCATGAATTGCGCAGGTCCAGCGCGGGCTTCGTCTATGGCCCTTTTCAGCAGGCGCGAAGCAAGTCCCTGCCCGCGCAAATCAGGCGCAGAGGCGACATCGCCAACGCCCATGACCGTCAGAACCGCATCCCCCAGTCGCACATCACGCAGGCAAAGGCCGATATGGGCGGCGACCCTGTCGCCCTCCCGAATGAGAAGGCGGAGATGGTGACGTTGCTGGAAGTAGCTACGATTGTAGAAATTGGTGGTGAAGGCGGCCTTCAACAGCGCGGCGATGGCGCGGTCATCTTTGGCATTCAACTGGGTTTCGTGAATGATCTCAACGTCATGTGTCATGGGGTGACTTCCTGTACGATGCTGCGCCCTGCCTCTTCGTCAACGGAGACATATTGCGCGCGGCTGGCCAGTTCTTCGAATAATTCCATGCCGGTTCCGGTCATCCATGCTTGCGCGCCCAGTGCGCAGATTTCGTCATAGAGGGCTGCGCGGCGCGCGGCATCCAGATGCGCGGAAACTTCATCCAACAGCAAGAGCGGTGGCGTTCCATGATCGCGCAGAAGCGCGCGGGCATTGGCTAGGATCAGCGCAATGAGAAGCGCCTTTTGTTCGCCAGTAGAGCAGTCGCGGGCGGGCACGCCCTTGGCGCGGAACACAGCGGAAAGATCGGCGCGATGCGGTCCGACCAAGCTGCGCCCTGCGGCGATGTCGCGTGGGCGGCTCTCAGTATAGGCGGTGAGCAGATCGTCGGCAGTTTCCGGCATCTCGGCACCATCTGCGCCCGTAATGGTAAGATCTGACGCCGGAAAGTGGGTTTGCGCGGCGTCTTGCCCGCGCATGAGCTCCGCAACCGCATGTTTGCGGCCCGCAATTATACGGGCGCCCGCGTCGGCCATCTGCGCCTCAAGCGCGGCGTACCAATGGGCATCGCGGACCATATCCTTGAGCAAGCGGTTCCGCTCTCTCATCGCCTTTTCGTAGGTGAGAACCGCCTCAGCGTGGGTCGGTTCGAAGCTCATCGTGGCACGATCAAGAAAACGGCGGCGGCCTTCGGAGCCTTCGATCCAAAGGCGGTCCATCGACGGAACCAGCCACAAAACGGGGGCGATACGACCCAATTGAATTTGTGGCGCTGTTTTTCCGTCAATCCGCACCTGACGACTGGCGCCCGCCTCGGACCATGTCTCGACTTCGGTGACGCGATCGCCGTTGCGCATAACCGCCGCGATTTTCCATCCCAGTGCCTCGGGGCGGCGGGTCATGTCCTCTGCCGAGGAGCGGCGCAGACCGCGCCCCGGTGAAAGGAGAGAAACCGCTTCTAGAATATTGGTTTTGCCTGCGCCATTTGGCCCAAAAAGCGCGACGGGCCGCCCGTCACATGCCAAATCCGCCCGCATATGCGAGCGGAAATGCGACAGGCGCAAACTGGAGACATGGAGCGCGCTCATGCTTGGCACTGCCGCCCCTCAAGCCAGAGACGCGACAACCCCTCAGACGCGCATGGGCATAACAACATAGACGGCGCTTGTGTCATTGCCTTCGCGCATCAGGGTTGGGTCGCCCGACGAGTTGAACAGGAAGATCGCGTTTTCGCGGTCGACTTGGCTGGCGATTTCCAGAAGGTATTTGGCGTTGAACCCGATCTCGAGCCGCTCATCACCGTAGGCTACGGCAAGTTCTTCCTCTGCTGCGCCGCTGTCAGGGGCGTTCACCGACAGCACCAGACGGTCCTCATCTAGGCTGAGCTTCACGGCGCGCGACCGTTCGGAGGAAACCGTGGCAACGCGGTCGACCGCCTTGGCGAAATCGGCGGCGTCTACTTCCAGCTTGCGGGTGTTTCCGGTGGGGATAACACGCGTGTAATCTGGAAAAGTCCCGTCAATGACCTTGGAGGTAAGGGTGATGTCCGGCGTGGCAAAACGAACCTTCGTCTCAGATACGGAAACGGCGATCTGCATTTCGTCGTCGTCCAGCAGCTTGCGCAACTCGCCAACAGTTTTGCGGGGGACGATCACGCCGGCCATGCCCTCGGCATTTTCGGGCAAGTCGGCATCAATCCGTGCGAGGCGGTGGCCGTCGGTGGCAACGCAACGCAATACGCGGCCACCATCGGCCTCGGCCACATGCATGTAGACACCGTTCAGGTAATAACGGGTTTCCTCAGTGGAAATCGCAAATTTGGATTTATCGAAGAGACGCCGCAAAACCGGCGCAGGCGCGGAGAAGTTCGTCGCGTAATCGGACGAGGCCATCACTGGAAAATCTTCTTTCGGCAGGGTCGCAAGGCTGAAGTTCGACCGGCCTGCCTCGATCGAGAGACGACCCGAGACGCCGTCTTCGGTCAGGGTGACAAGCGCACCATCAGGCAGCTTGCGCACGATTTCGTTCAGGGTCACGGCGGCAACGGTTGTCGCGCCAGCGCGCTCGACCTTGGCCGGCGCACGATCAACCACCTCGATATCAAGATCGGTGGCGCGGAACTGGACCGCGTCCCCTTCCGCCTCGATCAACACATTGGCAAGGATCGGAATGGTATTCCGCCGCTCGACAACAGATTGCGCTTGGGCGACTGCTTTGAGTAGCGCTCCGCGCTCAATGCTGAATTTCATAATCTTCGCTCCGCTCGCTTCCAGGCAACAGGCCGGAAGAGGAAACTACCCGTTTCCCCTTCTACCTCAAGTTCTTTTTAACAGTTTTGGATGTTGCTCGGTCGGCGTCAAGCTTCGAGCGCACGGCGGAGCAGTTCCAGATCGTCGGCAATCTGGCTGTCTTTGTGTGACAGCTCCTCAATCCGCTTCACTCCGTGCATGACGGTTGTATGGTCACGCCCGCCAAAACGACGCCCGATTTCAGGCAATGACCGGCTCGTCAGCTGCTTTGCCAGATACATCGCGATCTGGCGTGGCCGCGCGTAGGTACGCAGCCGCTTCGGCCCGATCATATCCGATAGGCGGATATTGTAATGCTCGGAAACTTTGCGCTGGATTTCCTCAACCGTGACCTTGCGATCAGAGGCTTTCAGCACGTCAGCGAGGCAATCCTGCGTCAGATCCAGAGTGATCTCGCGGCCCACGAGGCTGGCAAACGCAAATAGGCGGGTCAGTGCGCCTTCGAGGACACGAACATTGGTCGAAATCCGGTGCGCGAGAAACTCAAGCACACCATCAGCGATCTCAAGCCCGGGATACTGGGCTTTATAAAGTTCAGCCTTGGTTTGCAGGACGCCGAGTCGCAATTCGTAATCTGTCGGATGCAGGTCAACCACAAGACCGCATTGCAATCGGGATTTGATGCGATCTTCCAGTCCCTTGATTTCTCCGGGAGCGCGGTCGGCTGAAATGATGATCTGCTTTTGACCGTCTACCAGCGCGTTGAAAGTGTGAAAGAACTCTTCTTGGGTGCTGTCTTTCCCCGCAATGAACTGCACGTCATCGACCATCAGGATATCAACCGACCGGAACAGCTGTTTGAAATCCATCATCTTGCGTTCACGCAGAGCCGTAATGAAACGGTACATGAACTG
>Ga0181566_10002404_pt1 | contig 15406 bp, 16 predicted proteins | sample 101ome_15_FD_133762 | JGI IMG/M metagenome (GOLD analysis project Ga0181566, IMG submission 133762) | Coastal salt marsh microbial communities from the Groves Creek Marsh, Skidaway Island, Georgia - 101402AT metaG (megahit assembly) | ecosystem: Environmental > Aquatic > Marine > Intertidal... | reverse complement strand
GGGAAGCTGCTTCCAGCACCTCACGATCACCACGCAATCCCTAACTCTTAAACTGCAACGCCGCCTACTCGGTCGGCGCTCAATTCGTTTCGAATCCCCTTATCTTTCTCATGATTATATCTTGGCGCGCCCGGAGGGATTCGAACCCCCGACCTGCGGATTCGAAGTCCGACGCTCTATCCAGCTGAGCTACAGGCGCATTTAAGTGCGATTCGTTTATTATGCCGAAATATAACCCAATTGACAAGCCCCTCTCCCCTCAAATGACAACTACTCTGCGTCTTGAAACAAAACAGATAAGCCCAACACACCACCAACAATCGCCAAATCTTTCAACAAAGACATCAACGCCATCGCATCACCCGCTAAATAAGCCGGTAAATGAATCGTTAAAATAAAAATCCCAATCATCGCCGCCAAGCCCAAACACGCTGTATGCGCTTTGACTTGAGCCAAAATAGCCACACCACTCAAAACCAATGCTGCACCTGTAAAATAAACCCAAAATACGCCCCCAGGAATGAAGGATGGAACCACTCCAGCCATGCCATTCGCATTCATAAAATGAAACAAACCAAACACAATCATCGGTATCGCAATGAACAGTCGAGACAAAAACATCATAGACGCACTCCTTTTTTTTACTCTAATTCACAATCAATCGGGATACGTCGCCCAAATTATCAGATAATTACTCATTTGTAAATACCCCGACCGATAGGCCACGGACCAGTTGCCCAAGTCCACCGGGTTGCGTTAAAATCTAAGAACTGATTGGGATAATCGGCGGCATAGCCAAGTGGTAAGGCAGAGGTCTGCAACACCTTCATCCCCAGTTCGACTCTGGGTGCCGCCTCCAATTACAATTTAATTTTCATATGTGGACTTACATTAAACGATATTTTATTTACGGCTTGCTGGTAATTGTTCCTACCATTGTTACCATTTGGTTTTTTGTCGCCTCTATTCAGGTTCTTTCCCGCCTACTCAGCCCCTTATTTGGACACAAATTACCGTTTATATGGATGCTTATTTTGTCCATGATCATTGTGACACTCGTGGGCATGCTCAGCCGATTGTTTATTGGCCGAACAATCGTTGATTACATTGACAGCATTATTGCCAAAATCCCGATTATCCGAACCGTCTACACCAGCGTTCAACAACTTATTGGCACCCTAACGATTCGAAACAAACAACTGTCCCAAGCCGTTTTGGTGGAATACCCCCGAAAAGGCGTGTGGGCCATGGCCTTCGTGACCCAGGACACCGCCTCGGGATTGTATGACAAATCCGGCCAGGCACTGGGCGCCGATCGTTGTGCAATCTTTGTCCCAACAACCCCCAACCCAACATCTGGGTTTTTCCTCTTTGTTAAGAAAGACGAACTTATTGAGCTCAGCATCAGTGTTGAGCAAAGCATGAAATTGCTAATCTCAGCCGGTATTTTATCAAAGTAACCGGATGCTTAGTGCAGCAATTGATTGAATATCCGGATTGTAGTGTAGTACACTAAGTCAACTATGACAACAAAGAGACGAAACGTTGCAATCATCGCCCACGTTGACCACGGGAAAACTACCCTAGTCGACCAGCTATTTAAACAGAGCGGCGCCTTCCACAATCCCGATGCTATTGAAGAGCGACTCATGGACTCCCTGAGTTTAGAAAAAGAACGCGGGATTACGATTCAATCCAAAACAGGGGCCTGTTTCTATAACGATTACCGAATTAATATTATCGATACCCCTGGGCACGCCGATTTTGGTGGTGAAGTTGAACGCGTCTTAGCCATGACCGATGGCGTTTTATTTTTAGTGGATGCCGCAGAAGGCCCTATGCCACAATCCTATTTTGTATTAAAAAAAGCAGTCCAACACAATCTACCCATTATTGTAGTCATGAATAAAATCGACAAGCCAGCCGCTCGTCCAGACTGGGTCCTTGACCAAGTCTTCGACTGCTTAGTGCAATTAAACGCACCCGATGAATTGCTTGATTTCACCACCGTCTATGCCTCCGCCAAAGAAGGGTTTGCCAGCGCTGACCCCACAGACCGAAGCGGAAACATGAACATAATTTTTGATACCATTATTGAAAAAATCCCCGAACCGAAAGCCGATCTTGAGCACCCCTTTCAATTCCAAATCGCATCGTTTAGCTACTCAGCCTTCATGGGGCAACTGTGTATTGGTCGTATTCGATCCGGAAAAATTGCCGTGAATGACGAGATCATTGTAATGACCGGCGACACAACTGGCGAAAAAACACGCGTTACCAAGCTATACCAATTTAAAGCCAACGAACAAGAAGAAATTACGGCAGCCATTGCCGGAGACATTGTGGCAATTGCCGGCGTAAAAACTGCCCGAATTGGGGACGCCCTGTGTGACCCCAAAAACCCCATTGGGCTTCCCGGTATTCACATTGACCCTCCCACGTTGGCGATTACGTTTATGGCCAATGATTCGCCATTCTCAGGACAAGAAGGCGAATTTGTAACCCCCAACCATGTATACGATCGCTTGGATCGAGCTGCCTTATGCGATGTGGCCCTGCATGTTGAAAAACTGCCCGGTGAACGGGGTATTAATGTTTCTGGTCGCGGGGAGCTTCACTTGGGAATTTTGATTGAAAACATGCGTCGGGAAGGCTATGAATTTCAATGCTCTAAACCCAATGTGATTTTAAAAGAAGAGAACGGCCAAACGTTGGAACCCTATGAAGTTTTAACCATTGATGTGTCCGAAGATCTGATGGGCAGTGTAATCGAACAGTTGGGGTACCGAAAAGGCACCATGCAAAGCATGGAACAAGAGCATGGCCAAGTCCGCTTAATTTATCACATTCCCAGCCGTGGGTTGTTGGGCTATCAAGCTGAATTCATGATGGCCACCAAAGGAACTGGGGTTATCAATTATCGCTTTCATGAATATGGCCCCTATGTTGGGGAGTTGAGAACCCGCAAACAAGGCGTTTTAATTTCCAAAGAAACCTGTGAAACAGTCGCCTATGCCCTGTATCATCTGCAACCCCGTGGCACATTGTTTGTTGGCCCAGGGGTTCGGGTATACAAAGGTCAAATTATTGGTCAGCACGCCAAAGACGATGATCTTACAGTCAATGCAGCCAAAAGTAAAAAATTAACCAATATGCGATCAGCCGGTGCGGATGACAGCTTGGTGCTAACCCCGCCCAAAGCCATGCAATTGGAAGATTATTTATCTTTTATTGATGACACCGAATTGGTTGAATTCACCCCCAAGTCCATTCGAATTCGAAAAAAGAATTTGCAGCAAGTATAAGGAATGATCAAAGCAATCACTCAAACACTCGTAAGTTTATTGGCTCTATTTGGAGCTGGGCTTTCTGGGTATATTGTTTTAATTAAAGCCATGCAAACCGGCTGCAGCACAACCGCGTGCAATACTGTCCTTAGCAGTCCGTACGCCAGTGTATTTGGAGTTTCCAACGCTAGCCTTGGTGTGGGGTTTTACTTAGTATTATTGCTGCTGTCTATACGCCGAGACTGGTTCCTAGCCTTAATTGGGATTGGTACTGCAGCCCTAGCCTCTTTGGGATTGATACTTATCCAGGCCTTTATTATCAAGGATTGGTGTTTCTTATGCATCACATCAGCCAGCACAATTACCCTATTGTTAATTTTAATTGCATGGCTGTATCAACAAAACCCTGAAAAGCCCCGTTGGGATATGGGGTATCTGCTAGTACTCAGCGCTGTGTTTTTAACCGGTCCGATTTTGCATTACGGTGTTAATTCTATTGTGACTCGTGATTCGGTTATCATTCACATCGACGGCAAAGGCTATACACAATCAGACGTTGATGCTGAGCTTGGCCTTCGCATGATCAAGCTAAAAAACCAGCAAAACCAATTGCGAAAAAATTGGGCATACGAATACGCTATTGCGCGTGAGGCGGCCGCCAACCAGGTTGCACCTGGGGTTCTGATGCACATGGTCTTTCCTTCCCAGCCGTCGGTTGCGTCTATTAACGCCTATCAAACCTATTTAGAAGATACGTATCAGATTGCCTTCACATTGCCAACAAGCAGCCAAATAAACTTGCCCCGAACACCGCACACATTTGCTAAAAAAGGGCCCGACAATGCTGCCTTTCGCATTGTTAGCTTTTCCGATATCCAATGCCCATATTGCAAAACCAAACACCAAGAGCTCGACGCCCTTCAGGCTCGGTACCCCCAAGCGATTCAGATTGAATACCGGCACTTTCCACTGGATCATCACCCCGAAGCCAAGCGGGCAGCCCGGGGCAGTTGGTGCGCCGGACAATCCGGCCAATTTTGGGCATTTTTAGATGCGACTTTTGACCAAGCCCAAAGCCTGAGCCCATCCAGTCTCATGACAATTGCCAAAGACCTAGACCTGGATACTCAAGCCTTTTTAGCCTGTTTAACTGGGCCCGATAGCCTCAATGCTGTTGAGTTGGATATCCAAGCAGGCATCCAGTTGGGTGTTTCCCAAACGCCCAGTGTATTTGTGAATGGGCACTACACCAGTGACCGCATTACCGCCAAGTCCTTGGGGCTTCCCGAATAAGTCTACTTGATCACCCGATACCGATTTTGATACAATTGTACTCAATAAAGACACTGTATCAGGGATATTAAAGCCAGAGAGACAAAGCAACCATGAGTAATTTTGAACAATTTGCCAATCAACCATATCAATATGGATTTACCACCAATATTGAAACCGACGCCTTTCCTCCGGGCTTGGATGAGTCCGTCATTCGTGCTATCTCAGAAAAAAAACAAGAACCGGCCTTTATGCTGGAGTACCGGCTGAAAGCCTTTCGGCACTGGCAAACCATGCGCGAGCCCACTTGGTCCGCCGTGGACTACCCGGCCATTGATTTTCAAGCCATTTCGTATTACGCAGCCCCCAAGAAAAAAGAAGTCTTAAACAGCATGGATGACGTGGACCCCGAACTCAAACGGACCTTCGAAAAGCTGGGCATTCCCTTGACTGAGCAAAAACGATTGGCCAATGTTGCCATGGATGCCATTTTTGACAGCGTCTCCGTGGCGACAACATTTAAAGAAAAGTTAATGGAAAAAGGGGTGATCTTTTGCCCCATTTCAGAGGCCGTTCAAAAGTATCCGGACTTGGTCGAGCAGTATTTGGGCTCTGTAGTGCCGCATACGGATAATTTTTATGCAGCCCTCAACAGCGCCGTATTTTCCGATGGCTCGTTTGTATATGTGCCCAAAGATACGGTATGCCCCATGGAATTATCCACCTATTTCCGAATTAACACCCAAGATTCGGGCCAATTCGAGCGCACCCTCATTATTGCCGATACCAACAGCTCCGTCAGCTATTTGGAAGGGTGTACAGCCCCAGCCTTCGATACCAATCAATTGCATGCGGCCGTTGTGGAATTGGTCGCCTTGGACAATGCCGAGATTAAATATTCAACCGTTCAAAACTGGTATGCGGGTGACCCCAAAACCGGCGCTGGCGGTATTTACAATTTTGTGACCAAGCGCGGCAAGTGCCAAGGCAAACGATCCAAAATTTCATGGACCCAAGTGGAGACCGGGTCCGCCATCACGTGGAAATACCCCAGCTGCGTCTTAATTGGGGATGAGTCTGTTGGGGAGTTTTATTCGGTTGCCTTAACCAACCACAAGCAACAAGCCGATACCGGGACTAAAATGATTCATGTGGGTAAAAATACAACCAGCACGATTATTTCCAAAGGCATCTCTGTGGGTGAATCGGACAATGTGTATCGTGGGCTAGTGCAAGTCAATGCCTCCGCCGATGGGGCTCGAAACTTTACCCAATGCGATTCCATGTTAATTGGGGATCAATGCAGTGCAAAAACATTTCCAGATATTCAAACTCGCAACCCAAGCGCTACGGTTGAGCACGAAGCCTCAACCTCTAAAATTGGAGATGACCAGCTCTTTTATTGCCAACAACGGGGCATGACCATGGAGCAAACGATTAATATGATTGTGGGGGGATTTTGCCAATCGGTCTTTAAACAATTGCCGATGGAATTCGCCAGTGAAGCGACCCAGTTATTAAATTTAAAATTAGAAAATTCAGTTGGATAAGGAGAATACGTATGTTGTTTAGTGTTGATCGTCTATGTGCCAGTATTGATGAAACGCCCATTCTCAATGGCTTGTCTCTGTCTGTGAATGCGGGTGAGGTGCATGCCATTATGGGCCCCAATGGATCGGGGAAAAGCACATTGGCCAAAGTTATTGCTGGGGATGAGACCTACGCTGTGTCCAGTGGAAGCATTCATCTGAACGGAGAAGCATTGGATGAGATGGACCCAGACGAGCGGGCCATGGCTGGCTTATTTTTAGCCTTTCAGTATCCAGTTGAAATTCCTGGGGTTAACAATGCGGATTTTCTTCGACAGGCCTACAACAACCGGCAAAAACACATGGGCAAGCCTGAATTGGACCCATTGGATTTTGATGGGGTTTTGCAAACTGTATTAAAGCAGTTGCGCATGGATACGGCATTTGCAGACCGAGACTTAAACGCCGGATTTTCTGGCGGTGAAAAAAAACGCAATGAAATTTTACAATTGTTGCTCTTAAACCCTAGCCTGGCAATTTTAGACGAAACCGATTCAGGCTTGGATATTGATGCCTTGCGCATTGTATCTGAAGGGGTCAATTCGTTTAAGTCTGACACCAATGGGGTTGTACTTATTACGCATTACCAACGCTTATTGGATCACATCAAGCCTGATTTTGTGCATATTTTATACAAGGGTCGCATTATTGAATCGGGGGATGCCGCTCTGGCTGTATCACTGGAAAAACATGGGTACGATGATATTGTCCAAGCCTATGAATCGGCACATGCCAATGGCTAAATTTACCGACCTTTACATTGACACCGTTGCCGATACTCCCCAGCGCATTGCGATTGATCTGACTGAGCAGGATCAAACCGCACACTGGCACATTCACTTAGCCAATAATGCTCAGGCGGTTGTGCTCTACGATCAGACAGCCGGTTCCAACGTGGCGCTTGATGAACACCTTCAGGTGAGTTTGGGGGAAAACGCCACGCTGTGTTTATTAATTCAACACGCTTTACAACCGTGCAGCACAATCAATCAAACTATGAGCGTTACCATGGGAGCCGATAGCCATTTAACCAGCGGAATTATTACCCAAGGGGGCAAACACGTGGACTACTCCGCCACAGCCACATTTGATGCTACAGGGGCCCATGCTGATTTTTTTGGTGTGTCTAAAATTACGGATAAAAACAGTGTTAATTTTAATATTCACGCCAATCACAGCACACCCAACAGCAGCAGCAACCAAACCTTTCGTAGCATTGTGTATGATACCGCAATCTCCAATCACAACAGCCGAGTAACCGTGGGCCGAGCCGCCAAGGGGACTTTAACGCATCAGTTAAGCCAGCATATTCTGTTGTCTAAGCGTGCGTCTGGCAACGCCAAACCCGAGCTGGATATTTTGACCGATGATGTGCAATGCAATCACGGCGCTACTATTGGGCAATTATCGGATGAAGCCCGATTTTATTTGCAAGCTCGGGGATTATCCAAAACTGAAGCTGAAGCCTTGTTATTAAACGCCTTTTTACAGGACAGTTTGGATCAAATGGCCCCTGAACCCATTCGCCAATGGTTAAAACCGATTTAATTCGTCAACAATTCCCCATGCTTGTCCAAGACCCTGAGTTGGTCTACTTGGACAACGCCGCCACTACGTTAAAGCCTCAGTGTGTAATTGATGCGATTCAGTCGTTTTATTCCCAACGGTATGGTACCGTGCATCGAGGGGTTTATTGGCTATGCCAACAAGCCACCCAAGAGTATGATACGGTTCGCGCCCAGGTTCAGCGATTTATTAACGCCAAATCGGATCGTGAAATTGTCTTCACCAAAGGCACCACCGATGCCATTAACTTGGTGGCCAGTGGGGCTGGAAACGTCTGGTTATCCCCTGGGGACGAAATCCTCATTACCCACACGGAACACCATGCCAATATTATTCCCTGGCAGCAAGTGTGCGATCAAGTGGGGTGCACGCTGGTGGTTGCGCCTGTTATGGCCAATGGGCATTTGGACATGGTTGAATTTGAGAAAAAACTAAACCACAAAACGGTCTTGGTCGCCGTGGGGCATATTAGCAATGCCTTGGGTGTTGAGCATCCCGTCAAACAAATCATTCAATTGGCCCATGCTGTTGGGGCTAAGGTATTGGTGGATGGGGCTCAGAGCATTGCTCACCAGGCCATTGATGTGCAGGCCTTGGATTGCGACTTTTTTTGTTTTTCATCCCACAAGTTGTATGGCCCCACCGGTGTTGGGGTTTTATATGGCAAAAAACAGTGGCTGGATGAACTCCCTCCGTATCAATATGGCGGGGATATGATTGACACGGTCACCTTTGAAAAAACAACGTTTGCCCCACCCCCCATGCGGTTTGAAGCTGGGACCCCGCCCATTGCGCAAGTCATGGGAATGGGTGCTGCGATTGACTTTATTCAAGGCATTGGCTTATCGGCGATTGCGGACCATGAGTCTCGGTTACTGGCCTATGCTTATGATGTACTCAAGCCGTGTCCGGGCTTACGCCTGGTGGGGGAGCCCACTACTGGAATTTTATCTTTTACACTTGATGGCATCCACCCGCATGATGTGGGCACAATTTTGGATTCCAAAGGCATTGCCGTGCGTGCGGGGCATCATTGTGCGCAACCGACCATGCAATTGTTTAATGTGTCAGCGACTACCCGGGCGTCGTTTGGGGTGTATAACACGACAGCGGATGTGGATGCATTGCTGCGTGGTATTCAGTATGTTCAATCGGTGATGACATGAGTCGAAATTTAAGCCAGCTGTATCAATCCACCATTTTGGAACACAACAAAAACCCCAAAAATTTCGGTGTTCTAGAAACCGCTACCCACGTAGCCCATGGCAAAAACCCCTTATGTGGGGACAATTATACCCTCTATATTCAATTGGATGCCGAACACACCATTGTGGATGCGCGATTTGACGGGGACGGTTGCGCCATATCCAAATCCAGCGCATCGCTGATGATGGAGCGCATTGTTGGCCTGAATGTCCAAGCCGTGTTAGACCTGTGTGCATCGTTTTTGAATTTGGTTACCACTGATCAAGAAGCCGATAGAGAAGCTTTGGGAAAATTGAAAATTTTTGAAGGTGTTAAAGCATACCCTGTTCGGGTCAAATGCGCCACCTTAATTTGGCATGCCGCCCAAACGGCATTGCTGCGATCCGGGGAAACGGTGTCTACAGAGTAATTGTCTGGACCTTGATTCTCTTGATTTTTAGGATTAACTTGATTGTTTCCTCATCCTGCTAATCCTTCTAATCCTGAGCATCAAGGTTCAGACTCGTGTTACCCAATCCTATTGACACTTCTAATCCTGCGCACAAGGTTCAGACTCGACTCTTCTGATGCTTGTTTGGGTTGTTTGCACATTGTCTGGACCTTGATTCTCTTGATTTTTAGGATTAACTTGATTGTTTCCTCATCCTGCTAATCCTTCTAATCCTATCAATCAAGGTTCAGACTCGTGTTACCCAATCCTATTGACACTTCTAATCCTGCGCACAAGGTTCAGACTCGACTCTTCTGATGCTTGTTTGGGTTGTTTGCACATTGTCGGACCTTGATTCACTTGATTTTTAGGATTAACTTGATTGTTGTGGACACGTTTAAATTCTAGTCTTTTACCGCCAAAATTTATTAAAAGACCTATCTCTAGGTTATATGCTTCTAAGTAATTTTTTGCCTGTGCAAGATGAACATCCTCTAGGACTACCGTTGCTTTTAGCTCAACCATAATGCAGTTTTCAACAAAAAAATCGACACGTCTTCCACCGACTCTATGATCTTTATAAAAAATGTCCATTTTATACTCTCGTTGGAATGACAATCCATTGTTGGACATTTCGATCTCAAGGGCACGTTGATAAATAACTTCCTGAAAGCCATTTCCTAGTGATCGATGGACTTCCATCGCAGAACCAATTATCTTACTTGTAATATCGTAGTGCTTCATTTTTAAATTCTATTAATATTTCTAATCCTAAACCATCATGGTTCATAATTACAAATTGTCTGGACCTTGATTCTCTTGATTTTTAGGATTAACTTGATTATTTCCTCATCCTGTTAATCCTTCTAATCCTGCGCATCAAGGTTCAGACTTCTAATACTATCAATCAAGGTTCAGATTCCCTTAATACACCCAAGCTGATATAATAATTTTATGGCAAAAGCACTTAAAATTGTTGAGTTGGGAGACCCTATTTTATTTAAAAAAGCAGCGCCCATTCCGGATGTTCTGCATCCCGATATTCAAATACTCATTGATCAAATGATCGAAACTTTAAAACACGCCAATGGTGTGGGATTAGCCGCCCCTCAAGTAGGCGTGTCCAAACGGCTCTATTTGGTTTGGCCCGATCCAGTTGCCACAACAGCGGCCGATATTCGCATCGTTATTAACCCCAAACTAACACAACTACCCTCCCCCAAAGTTCGCGATATTGAAGGCTGTTTAAGCATTCCGGGTATGCGGGGAACTGTAAGTCGGCATCAACTGGTTCAACTACAGTACCAAGATCGAACCGGTGAGACACACTCGGTCACTCTGCGAGACTTTGAAGCTCGCATTGTCCAGCATGAGCACGACCACTTGGATGGCATTGTCTATTTGGACCGCATATCGGCTACCCAAGATTTAATGACAGAGGGGTATTATACCCGTATGGAGGAAAACCTATGATTTTATCGGACAATGGCATTCGTGAGTATATGGCCACCGGGTCACTAAGCGTAACACCGTTTAACCCCGATGCCTTGCAACCCGCATCACTGGATTGCTGCTTAGGCAGCCATTACCTACTGGTCGACGAACATAAAATGGGCTGTATTCAAATGGATGAACCCATCGAATACCGAGATATTGTTGCCGATACCTTTACCCTACCCCCCCATTCATTTGTATTGGCAACCACCCAGGAACACATTCGGTTGCCCAATAACTTAACCGCCTTTGTGGAAGGCCGCAGCTCAATTGGTCGCATGGGCCTATTTATTCAAAATGCCGGTTGGGTAGACGCCGGCTTTGAAGGCAAAATTACCTTAGAATTATACAATGCCAATTCCCTCCCCATTCAACTGGTCGCTGGCCGACGGGTCTGCCAACTGGTGTTTTGCACCCTAGACCAAGCCGCCCAACAGGGGTACAACGGCAAATACCAAGGCCAAGCCAATGCCGTAGGTAGCCGAATTTACCAAGACAATGGCATCGTGTCCTAACTGCCAACACGCCCTGACCATTCAGGGCAATCGCCTGCATTGCACCCAAACGGCCTGTGATTTTGATATCCGTTATCGGTGCCCCTTTTGCAACCATGCCTTTGAATCCGATACCGGCGCATGTCCCGAGTGCCAGCAGTGTCTGGATACTAACCGATTACTCAATATGATCCAGTATGACTTAGTTCTAGACACCGAAAACACCTGCAAAACCTGCCAATCCATGACCCTACACCCTCGCGTATCCCCCAATGCCCGCCGATGTTTCAAATACCCCAACTGTGTGGGCCAAATGAGCTTATTTGAAACCAAACCCAAAGATACCTTGGTATTTTTAGATTTTGAAACCACGGGTTTGGATATGAACCACGATGACATTATTGAAATCGGGGCCCTAAAACTCGATACCAACGGGCATTTAAATCACTTTCAAACGTTTGTGCATACCCAAACGTCCATTTCAGAAACCATTACCAAGCTAACCGGCATCACCACAAGCATGATGATTGGCGCCCCGTCTCCAGAGTCCGTGTTTCAGTCCTTTTGTGAGTTTGTAGGGACCAGTACCTTGGTGGTACACAATGCGGATTTTGATATCCCCTGGCTGTTAATCATGAACCAAGTGCATGGCGCTAAATTACACACCAACCAATTTGTTTGTACCCTGGACTGGGCCAAGAAAAATCAAGAACCCCGGTGCAGTTTGGGCGTATTGGCGAAAAAATATGGCATTGTTAACAGCAACGCGCACCGCGCCTTATCGGACGCCATTGCAACCCATGCCTTGTACTTTTGTTTTGATAATTTAAGCAAAGCCCCCCGCCCGGTTCAATCACTGAATCACTATACGGCGTTGGCCGAACGCATTGCCACCCGTCGGATGGCCGAAACCGTTACCGCATGAGTGAGGCCCTGGTTGTTTTTTCAGGGGGGCAGGATTCTACAACCTGTTTGGCCATTGCCAAAGCCAATCATACTGCCGTTCAGGCCATTGCCTTTAATTACGGGCAACGCCATCGCATTGAGCTAGACCAAGCCCGCTACTTGGCCGATTATACCCAAACCCCACTGAAAGTCGTCGACCTATCGTTTATGCCCAGCTTAACCCAAAATGCCCTGACCCATTCAACGACAGCCATTGTCCATACCGATGGGCAATTGCCCTCAACCTTTGTCCCAGGTCGCAATCAATTGTTTTTGTCTATTGCGGCATCGTGGGCCTATCAACTCAAGATTCAGCATCTGTATACGGGGGTTTGCGAAACGGATTACTCAGGCTATCCGGACTGCCGCTATACTTTTATTCAATCGTTGGAACATAGCATCCAGTTAGGCATGGAATACGCCATCCAGATTCACACCCCACTGATGAACAAAACCAAAGCGGAAAGCATTCAAATCATGCAGCAATTGGGCTGTTTGGACTGGTACGCACATACCCACACCTGCTACCGAGGCCATCGCCCACCCTGTGGTACCTGCCCAGCGTGTCAATTGCGGGCCGCCGGGTTTGCCGAAGCGGGAATTGAAGACCCGTTAGGCTAACCGCTCAAACGCCGCCCGAATAATTCGTTCCGTATCGTCCCAGCCCAAGCAAGCGTCCGTAATTGAAACACCCGGTTTGAATTGACTCACCGGTTGCTCACTCGACTGATTGCCTTCATTTAGATGACTCTCCAACATCGCCCCTAAAATATGCTGATTGCCCGCCGCCACTTGCTCAATTACATTTTCAAAAACGTCAATTTGACGCTTCGCCTGTTTTTCAGAATTGGCATGACTGCAATCAATCACCAAGCGATTGTACAACCCCGCTTGATTCAACTGATCCACAGCGGCCGTTACATCATCCGACGAATAATTGGGCGAATGCTTACCCCCACGCAACACCAAATGCCCCCATACATTGCCGTTGGTACGATACACACTGGCCTGCCCCGATTCATTCAAGCCCAAAAAACTATGGCCATGACTCACCGACTGCATCGCCGCAACCGCCACATCCAAATTGCCATCCGTGCCATTTTTGAATCCCACCGGCATCGACAACCCACTGGCCATCTCCCGATGCGTTTGCGATTCCGTAGTCCGAGCCCCAATTGACGCCCAACTCACCAAATCCGCAATATAAGACGGCGTAATGGGATCTAAAAATTCAGTCCCAGCCGGCACCCCCATCGCATTTAGCGCAATCAACAATTCCCGAGCCAACCGCAACCCCTTGGGCATATCACACTGCCCATTAATATCCGGATCATTAATAAAGCCTTTCCACCCCACTGTGGTTCGCGGCTTTTCAAAATACACCCGCATCACAATGAAAAACTTATCTTTAACCGCATCTTTGAGGGCCAGCAATCGCTCCGCATACGCCAACGCAGCCGCCGGATCATGAATGGAACACGGCCCCACCAACAACAAGGTCCGAGAATCTTGGCCCGATAAAATATTGGTAATGGCATCCCGACTGTCTTGCACGGTTTTCATGGCTGCATCGGGCAAGGCACAGGCTTGCATAAGCTCGTTGGGCGTCATGAGGGGCTCAATGGATCGAATATTAATGTCTTTTAGCGATTGTCTAATTTTATTATTCATATCTTTAAGTATACCGGGTATTGAAAAAATGTAAATAATAACTGATTTAATCATTTACATCAAACCCATAATTTGCGATACTTACAGATATATCATGGCAATCATTAACAACACCGTCAACGGGTTGGTTTTAACTGGGGGCGGTGCACGCGTGGCCTATCAAACTGGTGTCTTATCCGCCATTAGTGAGATTAGCCGAGAAAAGCATAGTCAGTGCCCCTTTCAAGTGATTACAGGCACCAGTGCCGGCGCCATTAATGCCGCCTGCGTTGCCTCGTATCATGAGAACTTTCAAATGGCGACCCAATTGCTCAGTGAGATGTGGGGCACCATTCACACCAATCGGGTCTTTCGGGTCGATTCCATCACGTTAATTAGCCGAGGACTTCGCAGTGTTCTGGACATGGTCTTGGGCCGATTGGGGGGCAACAATTACAACCGAGGACTCCTAGACACCTCCCCATTAATTAAGTTGCTAAAACCCCATTTGCGCTTTAACGCCATCCAAGAGCATATTGATGCTGGCCAATTGCGGGCCCTAGGCATCACGGCTGTTAATTATGCCAACGGTACCAGCAAAACCTTTTTTCAAGCCCACGATGACTGCCTACCCTGGCACCGCATGCGCCGACAAGCTGAAAAAACCAATATTCATCTTAAACATATTATGGCCTCCACGGCACTCCCTATTTTATTTCCTCCGGTTAAAATTAATAATCGGTATTATGGCGATGGCAGTTTGCGCAACTACACACCACTAAGCTCAGCGATCAAATTGGGGGCCACAAAATTAATGGTTATTGGGGCCCGGCAATCCGAACCCAGCCCCCATCAGCCCAAAAGCCTACAAGACTCCCTCAGCATTCCGTCCGTTGGAAAAATCATTGGGGTCTTAATTAACACACTGCTCCTGGATGCGATTGACTTTGACTGCGAACGCTTATCCCGCATTAACCACACCATTACCCAATTGTCGGATCAACACAGCTCGCAATTGCGGCCCATCGATGTTTTGGTGATTCGTCCATCCGAAGATCTGGGTCGTCTTGCCCTGGATGCCTATCAAGATATTCCCGCTAGTTTACGGCACTTTATTAACAGCCTGGGCAAACCCGAAGCGTCTGCCGATTTGGTCAGCTACCTACTGTTTGAGCCCAGCTACACTCAACGACTCATTCAATTGGGCTATGCAGACGCCATGAAAAAGAAAACCGATATTCAACTATTTTTGGGTTGAAGGCTCACACAATGCTTCTAGTTGACTCACTAGATCATCAATATAGGCCACACTGGATTCCCAAAACGCGGGATCCGCTAAATCCACACCCACCGTTTGGCATATTGTCATGGGGTCTTGGGATTTTCCCATCGCCAACAAGCGTTTAAATGGCGCCATAAACGCCGCTGGATTTTCACGGTAGCGTTGATACAACCCCAACACCAATAGATTGC
>Ga0181566_10002397_pt1 | contig 15423 bp, 12 predicted proteins | sample 101ome_15_FD_133762 | JGI IMG/M metagenome (GOLD analysis project Ga0181566, IMG submission 133762) | Coastal salt marsh microbial communities from the Groves Creek Marsh, Skidaway Island, Georgia - 101402AT metaG (megahit assembly) | ecosystem: Environmental > Aquatic > Marine > Intertidal... | reverse complement strand
CCAAGGTTGGATTATCAAAAGCAACTTTGATGATCCTGCAGAATACAAACTATACAGAGATTTGACACTGTTTATTACAGCAGATGATCCAACATACCTACTGCAAAAAATTCACATACCATTAGCTAACTTGGGCAATAGACAGGAATTTGTAGTTAACACACAATTAGACATACACAACAGCCGCATACTACTTGGAGAACATGCCAAGAATATCACATTTAGATTAGAGGAAATTTAACATGCCAAACCTAGTGCCTATTACAGAATTTGATATCGTGTTTATCAGTTATGATGAACCTAACGCCGAAGAAAACTATCAAGACCTACTGCAAAAATGTCCTTGGGCATTGCGCAGTCATGGTGTGTGGGGCAGTGATGCTGCACACAAAGCAGCCGCAGCACTGTGCGAAACAGATAGATTTATCACAGTGGATGCTGATAACATTGTGAGAGAAGATTTTTTCAACATTGAGATCGACATGGATCGTGTCAAAGACAATGATGTGATCAGTTGGGCAGGCAAAAACACGATCAATGGTTTGGTGTATGGCAATGGCGGCATCAAGTGTTGGCCCGTTGATGTTGTAAACAAAATGCGCACACACGAAGCAGCACCAGAAAGCGACAAGCGGGCACAGGTTGACTTTTGCTGGAACATTCACTATGTGCAAATGAACAACGTTTATTGTGATGTTATGAACAACGGTAGCCCACTGCAAGCATGGCGTGCTGGTTTCCGTGAAGGTGTTAAGATGGGACTAGAAGGCGGTGATGTAGTAGATCCAGAACGTATCAAACACATTCACAGAGAAAACTACAAGCGTCTTATGGTGTGGATGACTGTAGGAGAAGATGTTGACAATGGCTTGTGGGCTATATACGGCGCACGTCTTGGCTGTCACATGACCAATATTGTTAGACACGAATGGGACTGGCGCAATGTTAGAGACTTTGATTGGCTCAGCAATTACTTTACTGAAACACTGTTTCCTCAATTTGAAGGCGATGGAATTATTTGTCCAAGAACAGGCATGAGTTGGGATCCAGGCAAGCTGTGGGAAGAAACAGCAAGATTGGGAGAAGAACTCAGAGGAAAGTTGGATTTGGAAATTGCAGACATTGGCGCAGCGGGCAGCAGATTCTTCAAAACTGTTTATAAAAACCCCAGTAGACTTGGACCAATGGTCAAAGAAACAGAGGTAGTGGACAGTCTTGAAGGATAAAAGAATAGTTGTTGTGACAGGAGGATTTGATCCTCTGCACAGTGGTCACATTGAATATTTCAAAGCAGCACGAAAACTAGGAGACAAACTGGTAGTTGGTTTAAACAGTGATGACTGGCTTACTCGTAAAAAAGGTAGGCCTTTTATGCCTGTGCAAGAACGTGCAGCAATCATCAAAGAACTTGCTTGTGTGGATCAAGTTATCAGTTTTGATGACAGTGACGACACAGCAGGTGGTGCTATATTCAAAGCTATGTCTACAAATGTTGGCAAGATAATTTTTGCCAATGGAGGCGATAGAACAGATTCCAACAACACACCTGAATACCAAACATATGGTGGACACCCTGGTGTAGAGTTTGTTTGGGGTGTAGGCGGCGAAACCAAAACCAACAGTAGCAGTTGGATATTGGATGAATGGAAAACTCAAAAGACCAAACGTGAATGGGGATATTGGCGTGTGTTGGATGACAAAGGCACAGTCAAAGTAAAAGAACTGGTGATTGAACCTGGCGGCAGTCTCAGTGATCAAAGACACTTGCATCGCAAAGAGCATTGGTATATTCTAAGTGGCAAATGTAAAATAGATATTGAACACGATGATATTATACAAACCAATGCTGGCAGAGATCAAACTGTGCTATTGACACAGCACAAAACACATGTTATTAATATGTATGATTGGCATCGAGCATACAATCCGTTTGATGTGCCTTGCCACATACTGGAAGTTCAATACGGGACCAAGTGTGTTGAAGAAGATATAGAGAGACGTTAATGGATTACTTTACCAGTGCTGAACAAGCCAAGCAAAAACTTGAAACTATCAGCTCTAGCATGTGTATGGCAAAATGGTTGCAGGTGAGTTTGCACCTCCCACAAGGCCGCACACACAGTTGCTATCATCCTCCAACGCACAGAATACCCTTGGATGAGCTTGAAGAAAATGTTAATGCACTGCACAACACCAAGCACAAAATGTTGGAAAGACTGCAAATGCTCAGTGGCGACAGACCTAAAGGTTGTCAGTACTGTTGGAACATTGAAGATGCACCCAATGGTCCACACTTGAGCGATAGACACTATCGTAGCAGTGAATGGTGGGCACAGGAAGCATGGGACGAAGTAGTCAGCAATGACTGGGACTACAACATACAACCTCGCTATGTAGAAGTAAATTTCAATCAGGCCTGCAACTTTAAGTGCAGTTATTGCAGTCCACACCTCAGTACTGCTTGGGAAGATGACATCAAAGAACACGGGCAGTTTGAGTTTAGCATAGGTAGCAGTCACAATGACATTGCTGCACTGGAAGATGCCAAGCTCATGCCATTGAAAATCAAACAAAGTGAAAATCCATATGTGGATGCATTTTGGAAATGGTGGCCACAGGTATATCCCACACTGAGAGTATTTCGCATGACAGGTGGTGAACCTCTCATGGACAAAAACACATTTCGTGTGTTTGACTATATTATTGACAACCCCAATCCAGATTTGGAAATCAGTTTGACCACAAACATGTGTCCTCCCAATCAAGCACTGTTTGACAAGTTTATTGAAAAGATCAAAAAACTAGACAGAATTCGTTTGGACGAAGACTATTGGAAATCTCAGCCATTTCACATTGATGCATACAAACAAGATCCTGATCCTATGAAACGCACTATTGTATTTTATGTGCAACAAGGAGAGGGAGATGATCCGCATGCTTGGTCAGAGCAGATAGTGACGGAAAGTTTACAAGATTTGCCTGGCGAATTCTTTGCTACAAACATGCCAGAAATTGATTGGGAAGATATTCCACAAAAATTCAGTGGGCTTGGACAGTGCGACGATGCTGATGATCTCAGCTACATGTACACAGTTGACTATGAATATCAAGAAGAATATGGTGTGTGGTTACCTACCAGCAAAGGCTACAACGTAAAGCGTATACAAATTTTTATCAGTGTAGACAGTTGGGGTACTCAAGCAGAATACATCAGAGACGGACTTGATTGGGAAACCATGAAGCGTAATACTGAACGACTGCTCAACACCACACAGAGATTGCACATTAACTTTATCAACACATTCAACATACTCAGTGTGCCAGGATTGCGTGGCTTTTTAGAATATGTACAAGATCTAAGATTGAGACATGGTTTTGACACACAGTGCCAAAGATTCTTCAAACACAAAGGACAGCGTGTTTGGTTTGATACTCCTTACTTGAGATATCCAGATTGGATGACCATACAGTTGTGCGATGATAAATTATTACAAGAGATGCAAAATTGTATTGATTTTGCAGAACAGCATGTGTTAGACAACGACACATATGGAAGAACTTATCAAGGCTTTAAAAACTATGAAGTTGCCAAACTAAAACGAGATTTAGCATGGGCACAAGAAGGCGACAAACTGGATGGTGTTCACGTACAAAATATGAAAATAAAATTCTATGAATACTTTAGTGAATATGATAGACGAAGAAACAAAAACTTTCTACAAGCATTTCCAGAAATGCAAGAGTATTGGGAAGAATGTAAACTGACATGCGAGGAATACAATGAGACAGGAAAATGAAAACTTTTTAGAGTATAAAGCTCGCATGATAGATCCTATCAGTGACAGCTTCTGTGCAGCCAAGTGGTACAATGCTACTATCTGGCTAGGACACGGACAGACTGCGAGTTGTCACCACCCACCAGGACATTGGATTCCACTGGAAGAACTTGCACAAAACGTAACCGCAATTCACAATACCAAGCACAAAAAAGAAATGCGCCGTATGATGCAAAATGGCGAGCGTCCGCAAGAGTGTGAATACTGTTGGAAAGTAGAGGACATTGGCAGAAACAACACCAGTGATAGAATCTACAAAACAGAAATTTACACAGACGAAGATGTACGTGCTTGCGGCACCATGCCCTGGGATGCAGACGTTGACTTGCGCACATTAGAAATCAGTTTTGACAGAGCTTGCAACTTTGGTTGCAGTTATTGCAATCCTGCGTTCAGCAGTACGTGGGTCAAAGACATCAAAGATAACGGAGCCTATCACAATATTCTCAGCGACGGCAGAGGACACTTTGTGGACACAGCAGAATGGGCAGCTCGTAAAACCAAACACGAAGAAGATAATCCTTATATTATTGCTTTTTGGGAATGGTGGAACAATGGACTTGCTGACAAACTAGAAGAAATTCGTATCACAGGCGGCGAGCCTATCATGCACAAAAGCACATGGCGTTTGTTTGATTGGTTCAAACAAAATCCCAACAGTGAAATGCGTTTTGCTATCAACAGCAACATGGTTCCAGAGAAAACCAGTGTGATGGACAGATTGATTGAAGCCAGTCATCACGTTAAACATTTTGATATCTACACCAGCAATGAAAGTGTAGGACTGCAAAGTGAATATATCAGAGATGGGATGAACTATGAAGTGTGGCGTCACAACATTGAGCGTGTGATCACTGAAGGCAATGTAAGACTGATACACATGATGATGACCATCAACAGTTTGTGTTTGGAAAGTATCACAGAGTTTATGGATGACATGTTGGAACTACGCAAACAGTATGGACGCAAAGCACCCAGCATGACACTGAACATCTTGCGTTTTCCAAGTTTCCAAAGTGCAGCAATTATTCCAGTAGAACTCAAACAACAGTTCAAAGCCAATTTGGAAGAATGGATGCCCAAACACATGGAAGAATTGTATGTGCAGGAAATTGCACACATACAGCGTTTGATTGACTATCTTGATGTAGTCAAAACACCACACAGATACACAGCAGAAACCAATAAACTGTACAATGACTTTAGATACTTCTACGAACAGTATGACACTCGCAGAGGCAAAGATTTTAGACAGGCATTTCCTAGTTTTGTAGATTGGTACGACGGTATATTTTATGACCCAGATCTAACACTGGACAGTTGGCAAGATGGTGTAGATCCTGCTACTGTGGATACATATGAAAATGATGATGTAAAATGAGACTGGTAGTTCAACACACAAATCAAGGCATTGATGTAGATACTACCACTACACAGGACTTGAATCTAGAAGATCAAGAATACACTCCTGTCGAACACGGGTTTGAGTTGTCGTGGGAATTGATGACAAACAAGCCTGCTACTCAAAAGTTTTTAAAAGCCTGGCACAACAGCAAACACAACAAGTTTGAATACAACATGTACAGTAGCAGTACACCTGAAAGGCGGGTTGCGCAAAAACAGCGTATGAATCAAGTTATAGATATTATCAATACAGAATACAGTGACTATCTTGTTGACAGCAAACTAAAACTAAACACCAATACATTGGACAGTGAATATGATAAACTCAGCACACTGCACTTTTATTTTGAATCAACACTGCCTGGAATTGAGCAACAACAATATCCTGAACTGTACAGTTTGCTAGAAGAAGTAAACCAATTGGTACACAGTATCGAGGGCATTGTTGGTAAAGACAGAGCACTCACTGTTGTTAGAAAATGGCAAATAGGTGACTTTGATATCGACAACTGTTTTGAAGACTCGGAGTTTGAATATTTTACAACTCGCAAAGACGCTGATTTATTTTTAGATCTGAACATTGTTGGTAAAACCATTGAAAACTGTTTTGACAGTAAAGATGTACAAGTTGTAAAGGACTTTGAAGTCAAATATCCAACTGCGGTTTATCCAAGCATAAACTATGTGTTTGCAAATCAATATGATGTGTTGGATATGACGAGAAAAAAGCGCAACATTGAAAGATGGCTAGCAGCCAACAATATCGCACACTTGATAGACATCAGCAGTAGCAAGTACAATCCAGGTGGTACAAAAATTGGTGTGCTGCAAAACGATTTAAACTATGATCAGTACAATGATTTGCTCAAACAGTACCCAAACATATCAGGTGTATATTTGCTAGACTAGTTCAGGAAACGTTTGTTCTAGTTTTTCATTTCTTATAGTGTCCATTTGATTGTTGTACTGCTGAAACTTGTCCCACAAATGATGTCTATCTTCGTCTAGGAACTTGCTGAAAGCCAACAGTCCTGTGACAGCTCTGCCGTTTTGATCTCTGTTGTTCAAACCATGCTTTTCAATAAACTGTTGAATCTTTTGCTGTGTGCGCTCACGCAAGTGTGCAGGCAAAACCTGCGCTCGTTGATATTCAGGAAACACCAACATGTTGATTCCAATATCCCAGGGCTTGATCCAGCCACGTTCTATCCAATCATCAAAAAAGTCCACACAGTGTTCAGCATTGTATGCACTTACAGTGCAACTGATTTTGAATTCAACGTGAGGAACTTCCTGCATCAGTCTCAGTCTGTTTGCTTCAATGTCACTCCAACGTGTGCCACTGCGCATGTATTCAGCTCTGTCGCCCATGGCATCTAAACTTGCACCCACTTTGATATCACTAAAGTGTTTCCACAATTCAACTACATCTTTGTTTTTGTAGGTCAACTTGCTAAAGTTGGTGTTGTAGGCAATTTGAATATCTGTCTTGCCTATTTCAATCAAGTATTCCAAAATCTTGTAGTGTTCGTCCATGATCAAAGGCTCGCCGCCAGCAAAGTATATCTGCTCTACAGTGTCAATCCATGTGACCATGTCCTGCCATAGTTCATCCAAGTTGTGATTTATTTTGAGAATCTTTGGAGCATTGGCATCATATCTTCCCATTTTAACAGCATCATCTACCCATTGGCTGCTGAGTTCAGGACCGCATGTTCTGCACTTCATGTTGCAAATATTGCTGAAACGTATGTCCAAGTAAGCCATGTGTATGTCATCCAAACTGCCATCAGGGTTGGTCAATTCAGCTCTGTCAAACAAGTGTTCAAAGTCATAGTTCATGTTCATGCGCATGCTTCTATCACCGAACTGTTCATGTTCATAACAGCGTTCACAGCCTGTGGTAGGACGATCATTGAGCATGTTCAATCTCATGTCTTTCATTTTTTCACTGTTCCACAGTTCTTTGAAACTGCTTTCATTGCTGTTGCCAATAATATAATCATTGCTGGCTAAACAACAAGGATATGTCACACCATTGGGCCATATGTGCATGTGGATCCAAGGAAGTATACATAAATGTTTGCTATCTTTTAAAGACATGTTAAAACCTTTGCTAGTGTATGTATTCAGGATACATTGTTTGGAAGTTTGTGTTTCTAATAGAGTCTAATTTTTTATTGTACTCAACAAACTGTGAGAATTTTTGTTCATCATATTTTTGATTTTTGCGAAACCAATCCAATATGCTCTGTAGTTTTTGTGGATCTAAATTGTTTTGCACGCAGTAGTTTATCCCTTGTTGAATATTGTCTACTGCACTAATTATACTCATGTCGTGCATCACTGTTGCCATTTGATATCCTGGGTTTACCAATATGTTGAACACTATTTGATCCATGTTGTGTATTACACCGTCTTGATGCAAACGTTCAACTATGGTTCCTATTTTGGTTATGTTGTACAAACTCAACACACAAGTCACAGCACTGTGTATGTTGTCATAGCCGCTGTTTCTCACAGTTTTGATATTGTCCACAATAGTTTTGTAGTCACTGCCTGTTCTCACATAAGCAGCATACTCGTCCACATGATCTACGCTGGCAACTGCACTGACCAGTCTAAACTTTTTCCACTGATCCAACACATGTCTGTTGCCCAAGTTCAGTCTAGTAAAATTACTGGTATACAACAATTCTAAATCTGTGTTTACCTGAGCTAGATGTTCTAAAAAGTCATAGTGCTCTGGTGTCATCAGTGGTTCACCACCTGCAAAGTAAACCTTTTTGAGTTTGCCCAAATAAGGTATCAGTTTGCGCCAGTTGTCATTGTATCTCAGCACCTGTTCTTTGCCCAACTCGTTGGCCCAGCTACTGCTCCAGTCTGGCCCACAGGTTCTGCATTTTAGATTGCACAAATTGTTGAAACGTATGTCCAAGTATTCCAATTCTAACAAATCATAACTGCCGTCTGGGTTTGTGTTTTGACTGCGCTCATAGCCGCTAGTAAACTCTTTGTTGAGTCGCTGCCGTTCTGTTTGATTGATACCACCTTGTTCTCTGATATAACACGGACTGCAATACTCTGGCATAGCACGACCAGCCAACATGTTTTGTCTTACTTGTTTGTACTGACTGTTGTTCCAAATTTCTCGAGGAGTATTGTGATTGAGATTGCCCAAACTGCGATTGTGATCGTGTTTCCAATTGCTGGCACAGCACAACTGCACATTGCCGTCTGGTTCTACATGCATGTGTGTCCATGGTGCTACACAAAATACGCCGTTGTCTTTCATAGTTTACCGCTCAATCCAATGTATTCATTTACTATTTTTGCTAGTCTTGCACTGCTGGCACTGTTGTGATGATGTCCCTGATCACTGATATCTTCAAACCTCCAGTCGCTTCTGAACTGTGCTGCATGCATCAAACAAGGCAATATCAGTTCATTGCCAGCTACAGTATCCCAAGACATGTATTGTTCATGACTGAATCCCCACCATGCAAAAGTAATGGGAGTGATGTTTTTATCCTTTAGCAAGTCCACACAGTATTTGTAGTGTACAGGAAACAAATGATGGATAAATGTAGTTTTTGATACAGATTCAGTGATATTTTCAACTACATCTAGCCATTGGTTTTTTGCTTTGTTTGATGTAAACTTATCAGCATGCAGTTGATAATTTTGCCTTGCTGTTCCGGTTAACATCAAGCTCTGATGGCTGTAAGTATACTTTTCATTTTCGTAATTGTTGTATCCAATATCTTTGTCAAAGAAATTTTGATCTAGTTCGTCGAACCACTTGTCTATTATTTTGTTATAAAACCATATTCTTGGTTCACTTGTTAACTGAATTATACAAGCATCAAATTTATCCAAAACACCAATTCTATTAAGATGCTGTAATGTGGCTGCATAGGACATCAATCCTCTGCCAGGATGTGCTATTACTGTAAACTGTTCTTTGCGTCCACGCTGATCCCAAAGATGCCAAGCCCAACTTTTCTCAGATTCAAATTCGTCGTCTTTGTGATAGCTGCAATAACTATGACTGCATCCAATTACCAATACACGTTTCATTCAAATATGCCTTGCAGTTCTGGAAATGCACGTTCAAACATGCCAGGTCTACTCACATTAACAAAATCTAGATGACGTTTCATCCAATTTTGATCTTGGCTGCTGGGCTGCATCATAAATTCTACCAACCAGTTGTTGGGTCCTACTGCTGGATTGGTCTGATAACTGGGATCTGTGCATGCCTCTAGCTTTTGTTTTACTGTTTGTTTAAAATCTTCAGGCAACTCTTTGCAGTGCCAAGGCCACATCACTAGATTGTTAAACAGGTTTACACGATGCTGTCTAGCAAACTGGTGCATCTCAGGCAAGTGATAGATATTGAGTGCGCTGATAGTGTGACTGATGCCCAATTCAATCATTCCTTTTTCTTTGAGTTCACAGAACTTCTTAAAGATTTCATAACTTTCATCCCACTTGGCAGGGTATCTCATGTATTCGAACTGTTCATGTGTGTTATCCAAACTTACCATGATCCTAACTTGATCAAAGTGTTCAAACATGTCCACAATGTCCTGTTCATAGTGTGTGCTGTTGGTTATCCAAGTGATGTCAATGTTTTTAGCAAGATCATTTTCCACTAGATAGTTCAACAACAGTTTTTGTTTCTTGTTCATGAACGGTTCACCACCAGCCAATTCGATCTTTTTGACTTGATGTACGTTTTTGATCAAACTGTCCCAAAACTCATCTGTGTCCTGCCACTTTTGTACTTCGTATCCCCATTCTCCAGTTTGTTGTTTGTAGATACTGTTCCATTTGCTGCTACTGTCAGGAGCACAAGTGCTGCAAGCAAGATTACAGGTATTGCCCAGTTTTAGATCCAACAACTCCAATGGAGTTTGATTGTCCATTGTGGGCATGTCTTGTTGTTTGTGTATATAGTAGTTTTTCCAATAGGCAATTTCTCTGAGACGTTTGCTCTCTCCGCCTCCTTGCTCTACTTCCCAACACTGTTTGCAATCAGTTTTAAAAAAATGTTCAAAATGTTTGATAAATTTTTGTCTGTCTTTGCTGTTGTACACTTGTTCAACACTGTGTTCATCAGCATTGAATATTTTACCATCTGCATCTTTATAGCGTTTACTGCTGATACAACAGGGCTTGAACTGTCCGCTGGTGTTTATTTCCAGCGCATTATAAACGTGTGGGCAGAAAAGTGTCATAGTGCTCCTAAATTAACAGTGGTAAATATACTTGACAAAACTATTTATATTAGTATATAATGAACTCAACTCAGAGAAGGTTATAACAATCCATGGACAATTTTCAACAAGCTAAACTCACGAAAGAACGACTGGATCAGATCAGTCCAACAATGTGTATGGCAAAATGGCTGCAAGTGAGCCTACACTTGCCACAAGGTAGAACACACAGTTGCTATCATCCTCCCACTCATAAAATTCCACTTGAAGAACTGTACTTCAACAAGAATGCACTGCACAACACCAAGCATAAAATGTTGGAACGTGAACAAATGAAACGTGGCGAGCAACCCACGGGTTGTCAGTATTGCTGGAATGTTGAAAATCAAGGCAATCTCAGTGATAGACACTATCGCAGTGGCGAATGGTGGGCTAAAGATGCATGGGAAGAAGTGGTCAACAATTCAGCAGATTATGATATCAAGCCACGCTATGTAGAAGTTAACTTCAATCAGGCTTGTAATTTCAAATGCAGTTATTGCAGTCCACATCTCAGCACAGCATGGGAAGAAGATATTAGACAACATGGTGACTTTGAGTTTAGCAGTGGCAAAACACACAACAACATCGAAAACCTCACTGATCTAAAGTTGATGCCGCAAAAACTCAGCACCAAAGAAAATCCATATGTGGATGCTTTTTGGGAATGGTTTCCTACAATTGCAGATGATCTCAAAGTATTCCGTATGACAGGCGGCGAGCCTCTCATGGACAAAAACACTTTTAGAGTATTGGATTACTTTATTGAAAATCCCAACCCTGGCTTAGAGTTGAGTATCACCAGCAACATGTGTCCGCCTGATCCTAGATTGTTTGACAAGTTCTTGAACACTGTTAAAAGCATGGAAAGTGACATGAACGACAATAGAATCGATGAGTGGCTCAAAACAGGCGAAGCAGTTGTTATCAAGTACTTGCGCTACAACAAATGGCGCACATTGGACATGCCTAACAACCATCACGACACTTGGCCCACATACATTATATTAGATGATGCTAGTGACAACATTCCTGAAATTCAACGTGAATTGGAGCGCAAACTTGCCAGCGAAGTGCAAGGCAACTTCACTGAAAACAATGGCAGTAGAGATCCAGACACAGGTGACTTTATATATGAACTGTTGTGGATCAAACCCAAAGGGACGCAAGACTGGTATTGCTTGGGAGCATACGAGGACAACAAACTCAATGAACAGCGAGTAGACAGAGTTAGAAACTTTACACTGTTTGTGAGTGTTGATTCGTGGGGAGAACAAGCAGAATACATCAGAGATGGCTTGCACTTTGAAACACTCAAAAAGAATGTTGAGCGCATATTGTCTGAAACTAGAAATGTAAACATCAGCTTTATCAACACATTCTCGCTGTTGAGTGTTCCTGGTTTGAAAAACTTCATGCAGTGGATGTTGGATCTGAGAAAGAAATACAATGCGGATGCACAACAACAACTGCACAATCGTCAAAACAAACGCATTGAATTCGATACGCCTTATCTAAGAGATCCACGTTGGATGACAATTGAACTGTGTGATCAAATGTTGAGAGATGAAATCTACAGTGTTGTACGTTTCATGGAACAACACAAAAACACAGACACAGATGTTAGCAGCACATTTGAAGGCTTCTACGAAAGTGAAATTGCCAAACTCAAACGTGATTTAGAATGGGCACAGCAGGGTGCCAATCAAATGTCACAAGAAGAACGCAGCGAGCGTTTGGTAGAATTTTACGAATACTTCACTGAGTATGATCGTCGACGTAAAAAAGATTTCCTCAAGACATTCCCCAGTCTCATAGGATTCATGCATGATGCACAAGCAGAAGCAGATCAGCGCAAATGAAAATTGTACTAGTAGGATCCATGGGAAGAACTGGTAGCAGTTTCTTCCAAAGCATACTGTGTCACAACTTTGGTTATGACAACTATCAAGAACTTCCCATTGATCCTTTTTCAAATGATAGACTGCAAGTTTTACAAAAACTATCTAACATCGACGATTGGGTTGTCAAGTGTTGGATCGAAGACAATATCAAAGCAGACTATCAAGCAGAACTGGATCAAATCAATCCAGATATTGTTATCAACAGCTATAGAAAAAATCATTGGGAACAGTTTTTGAGTTATTGCATCAGTTTCTACAATGAAAAATGGAACAGCGAACACAAGATTAAATTTGATCCTGTGGAAGTTGATGTTAAATTGGTAGACAAATACATTGTTAACAAACACTTGTACAGATCACACTTGAATCTTTTTAGACAAAGGTTCACTGTGATTGATCTCAGCTATGAACAGTTGATTGTGGATGACTTTGGAGAGTTTCCATTGGAAATAAAAGACACAAGAAAACCAATAGTCAAACAAAACACATTTGATGAAAAAATCAAATTGATAAAAAACTATGAACAATTGCAACAAGCATGGCAGCGTTATAATACTGTGGACCTAACAGGAATTTAAAATGACAAAAATTAAACCCAAGTGGCAAGAAGATGGAAGTATAGATCCAGACAGTCCCAACAAAACATTTTGTATGGCACCTTGGACACACACCTATATCTCGCCACAAGGCGAGAGACGCTTGTGCTGTGCCAGCAGAGAAGAACATCAGTTTCAAAGACAGTACATTGATGCTACCAATGACGAAACATATGGCGATGTCAAAGGCAGCAAGACCAGTGCAGATGAATTTAATCCGCAGAGTTTGAAGGAGCATTGGAACAGTGCTTACATGCGAGATATACGCAAAAAACTTATGGCAGGAGAACGCATACCACAGTGCGATGTGTGCAACGATGATATTCTAAGTTTGAGTTCTTATCGCAAATGGTTCACTGGGTTTTTGTTCAGAGACAAAATAGATCAAGCATTTGAAACCACAGACGAAGATGGGCATACAACTATGCCTACTATTAGTTTTGATTATCGCTACAGTAATTTGTGCAACTTCAAATGTCGCATGTGTGGCGAACTGTTGAGCAGTAGTTGGGAAGCTGAAAAGAAAAAGCATGACATGTGGAAGCCTGAGAATCAACCATTTATGATTCCAGAAGTCAAACGCAAAATGAATCAGTTTCAAGTCGAAGTTGTTGAACCAGAATTCAAACAAGCAATCAGCGACGGTATTGTAGAAGAAATATACTGGGTCGGTGGAGAACCTCTGATGTATGATATTCACTGGTGGGCATTGGAAGAAATGGTCAACAACGGCAGTGCTGAAAAATGTTATTTGCGCTACAACAGCAATCTCAGCAGAGTAGATTTTAACGGCAAAAACCTGTATGACTATTTGCCCAAGTTTAAAGATTGGCTGATGTGTGCCAGCATTGATGGCACTGGACGCATAGTTGAACACATACGCACAGGTATCGTATGGGATACTTGGTTAGATAATTTTAAACAAGGACTTGAACTGCCAGGCGGCAAAGATAAAATGGTGTTTGATCTTACTATCACAGGCCCGGGCATGTTCAGCATCAAAGATCTGTTTGATCTCAGTTTGGAACTTGATGTAAAAATTGAAACTAAAATTATGTTTGCTTTTCATCCAGACATTGTGTATGCAGCACATGCTTGGCCTAGACACATACTAGACAGAGTAGTGGATGATCTTATTGCATATGTAGAACCACGTGCAACACACAAGCAACAAACTTTAGTGCGCACACTGCACGAAATGAAGCAGCGTCCAACACATGAGGAAAAATGGCCTGACACTTGGCAACAGCAAGGTCGTCAAGGTAGACATTTTCAAAACAGACTAAGTAAAATTAGACAAGACCAAGAGCATCAAGTCTTGAGTTTAGAAGATATCTACAGACAAAACGACACAGAGCTGTACGATTGGTGGATGCAATACAAGGAAGATTATGACGGATAAAACATTTTGTGTGCTGCCTTGGCTGCACCTAGCAACACATCCTCATGGAAAAGTCACACTGTGCTGCAATGCAGATCACACTCACATGGTCAGTGCCAGCAGAAATATTACTGAACACAGTGTAGACGACAAACGATTGACCAAAGGTGATCGTTTTTTAAGTTTGCAAACTGACAGTGTGCAGGACATAATGAACAGTGACAGTTTCAAACAGGTGCGCAAAGAAATGCTAGCAGGACGCATGCCCTATGCTTGTATGCGCTGCTATCGAGAAGAAGCTCAGGGTATTGCCAGTAAACGAGTCACAGAGAATGCCAACTATCCTCACTTGACTGCACAACGTGCAGCAGAAATGGTTGATGCAGATGGTGCAATTGCCAATGTTGATTTAGAATTTGTTGAATTGAGATTGGGCAATATATGCAATGTCAAGTGCCGCAGTTGCAATCCATGGAGCAGCAGTAAATGGATCTCAGATCACAACAAAATGCGAGAAGATCATCCAGAGCTCAGTGAATTTATAAAAACACACAACGACTTTGAATGGCCAGAACGTCAAGAATTTTGGGATGACTTGTTTGAACGTACTAAAAATGCACGAGTGTTTTATATCAACGGAGGCGAACCAACACTAATCAAACATCACTTTGACTTTTTGCAAAGATTAATTGATGCAGGACGCAGCAACGTTAGACTGTGGTACAACATCAACATGACCACCATGAATCAAGATATCATTGACTTGTGGCGCAAGTTTGAAACAGTGCAAGTGTGTTTTAGTATTGACGACTTTGGTGACAGAAATGAATACTTGAGAAATCCAACCAAGTGGTCAGATGTTGAACGCAATGTAGACATGCTGTTGGAACACAAAGACAAATTAGATCTCAGCATTACACAAACCATCGGCTTTCAAAATTACTATTACTTGGATGACTTTTATCGCTGGGCTCAAAGCAAAGGTCTAGTTGTACACTATAACTTTATCAACGACCCAGAATATTACAGTCCTCTTGCACT
>Ga0181566_10002390_pt1 | contig 15444 bp, 10 predicted proteins | sample 101ome_15_FD_133762 | JGI IMG/M metagenome (GOLD analysis project Ga0181566, IMG submission 133762) | Coastal salt marsh microbial communities from the Groves Creek Marsh, Skidaway Island, Georgia - 101402AT metaG (megahit assembly) | ecosystem: Environmental > Aquatic > Marine > Intertidal... | reverse complement strand
TCAAGTGCTGCTGGCACCTCGGGTGCCGGAGGAAGTCCCAAAACTGGCTCTGTGAGAGGAGCGGGTACTGAGGGGGGAGGAAGCTCTCCACTTGGTGCGGGTATGCCCTCTGCTCCGGGTGAAACTTCAGGCATAGGAGGCAGTTCAGATATTGGAGCGGGGATTGGAGCGGGGACAGGAGCGTCTGCACCAAAGGATGGTGATTCAAATAATGGCCCACCATCGTCCACAACTGGAGGAGGTGGCAGCTCTTCACTTGGTGCGGGTACCTCCTCTACTCCGGATGGAACTTCGGGCATAGGGGGCAGTTCAGAAATTGGTTCTGGTGCGGAAGGTAACCCAGCTTCCTCTGGTTGTAAATCGGGGGCAGGTAAATTGACAGGAATTGGATCCGAAGCGGGCAGAGCAGGAGCCGGCATGGGTGGTTGCGTGATACCAGCAGGAGGAATATCTGCTAGACCAGCGTTGGGCCCCTTAGGTTTTAAAGATAATTTACCCGGTGTTTTTTTTCCTAATTTTAAGGATGGCTTTTTCCCGCCTTTGGAACTCGACTTCTTGGAGAGTTTAAATTTCGGCTTTGAATTTTGTGGTTCTGTACTCATAGGGCATTTTGTAGATATTTGAAGGCTTAAAACTTAAGGAGAGAGGATTTCCGTCAACAAAAAAATTGGATTAAATGAAATTGTTTATGATATATTTTAAATATGGTCTTTGAACTATCAAAACTTAAGCTATTTGCTGAAATATGAAATATGCTTACAGAACCATTTCATGTTTTCGGCTATTCCATGTCAAATTAAACTGGAATTTAAAATCCGCCTTTTGAGCTAACAAGAAATAACTTAAACTTAAACCACTTAGTGAAGACAGACACTAAAACGATAAATCCACGACCTGTGATTTATGTTTAAGGAAAAACCCCATCCCAATTGTCGCTTGGAGGTTTTTCCATCAATGAACGGCATCGGTCAAGTAAAACAGTGGATGGATTCTTGTTGGTACCAGAGTTAATATTTGGTTGGTTGGGTTCCAAAAGCTTAGACTTCTCAAATAAATTTATGGCCGCAGCAAAATTCAGAGAAAGATACTTACTCACACCTTGGTTGTAACAGTCGAGGCAATCCTGAATTTCTTGCGAAAGGTCAGCCTTAAAACCCACGGCTTCATAAAGTTTAACGGTCTGCTGCCCTTCCCTTATCCTAACATTATCCAGGTATCGAAAGGCAATATTGTCATTGGCTGCCATGGATGCTTTTTGGGTATTATCAGTGACTATACAGAAAACCCCAAACTCCTTGGCTCTGGATTCTGAAATAGCAGCGAGGTTCACTGTTGGTCCCACCATAGAAAAATCAAAGCGATGATCCGGTCCGATATTACCCACGATTGCTCTTCCAGTATTGCACCCAACACGAGTTTGCATGTGGGATACAATTTTCGGCCATTTATTACCCTCACCTTTCCATTTTTCACATAATTCATGTTGCCGCTTTTGAAAAAGCAGGGATGCCTTCACAGCTTTGTAAGCATGATCAGGAAATGGAACGGGTGCACCAAACATGGCCACAATAGCGTCTTGGATATACCTGTCCAATGTGCCACATGCTTCATAGAGTACATCCGTCATGGACGTGAGATATTCATTTATCAGAGACACATATTGACTCGGTAAAAGTGATTCGGAATAGGAAGAACAAGATTGAATATCGCTGAAGAAAGCAGTGATCTCAACCTCTTCTCCCCCGAGACTGGGAATATTTCCTTTTTTTACCAATTGATTTAATAGTTCCGCAGAAAGTGAGTCTTTAAACATTCCCTGTATCAATTTATCAGTCGGCTTTGTTCCGAGAAGTTGATAGAGGGAACCCAGTGATTTTCTTTCGTAACGTTCGACCGGTATGTTGTGGCGAAAAATAGCCTGAAGATCGCCCATGCGTAAACGAAGGCCAGGAGGTAGTTCGGTTTCTTCCAAATGAATAGCCAGAAACGGCTTCCCCTCATTAAGAGCCAAGTTGACTTCATTCCGACAATTAATGGAAGCTGTTGATCTAGGTGTTATAAAAATAACGAAAACCGCACAATCAATAACAGCCTTGGCAATTGCCTCTGGCCACTCTTCGCTGGCATCAATCCCCTCGTCATACCAAATATTACATCCAGCATCATGGAAACGGCTGATCTCTTTGTAGACTAGTGAGGCATCGTCATGGGCATAACTTATGAAAACAAAGGGCTCGTCTCCTTCGTAAGCATCAAAGGGGGGAACTGGCTCTTTCATATTTCGGCAGACTGCATCTAAGGCCAAAAATTATGGTAAGAATTTAAACGAGGCAAGGTTTTCAAATGACAACCAATGATTAAAATTTCTATCTTAAAAAAGTAACTGGAACAATCCATGGATTGATTAATTTAGAAAAGACCTAAGCAAATTTCCTGCAATTTTAACACCATATGTTGATTGTTGACGAACCGGGTCCCCTTCTATACTACTAACCAACTTCGTTTTGGGTCGGTAGCTCAATCGGTAGAGCAGTGGCCTTTTAAGCCATTGGTTCCGGGTTCGAGTCCCGGCCGGCCTACCAAAACACTTTTCAAATGAGACATTTGTATAGTTCCCACTAGTCTTTCGGAGATTTCATGGCTAGCCCAAGCTCCGCAATGCTTGAAAGTCCACTTTGCCGCTGGCAAGCATAGGAATTTCTTTGACCAACTTAATTTCCTTGGGAATCCAAAGATTGGGCATGCCCCCTGCCAGCATTTTTTTTCGCAACTGCTTCATATCAATCTCAATGACGGAGAAAAGGAGGAGTTTTTCACCTTTTACTGAGTCAGAGACACCGGTTATTACGCAAACCGGTTCCTCGACTTCTCCTGGCATGAAAAGCTTGGTTATTTCCTCTTCTATTTTACCGTGTGGTACCATTTCTCCACCTATTTTAGAAAATCGAGAAAGCCTTCCTTCAATAAACAAATAACCATCCTGGTCGATCCGGCCAAGGTCTCCAGTTTGAAACCACCCATCTTGGTCAAAGATTTTTTTGTTTAGCTCCGGTTCACCCAGATATCCGGCAAATATATTCGGCCCCTGAAAGCAAAGTAAGCCAGTTTGCCCAACATCTAATTCGTTAGATGAGTCGGGACAGATAACCCTGCATTTAATCTCAGGGAGGAGTCGACCCACAGAATTTGCATGGCTCTTTTGATTCGGCAAATTAAAGGAAATGGCGGGCGACGCTTCGGTTAAGCCATAGCCTTCCAAGTAATGGCAGACGCACATGGATTCCCATTTCTCCTTGAACCCCGCAGGCGTTTTTTCCGCACCTGCTATAACATAACCAATACTTCTTACCTGATCTCTTTCTGCTTTCCGCAGATAACCTCGCAAAAAAGTGGGCGTACCTAAAAGAACTTTGATTTTTTCATTTTCAATGGCCTGTAAGCTCAACTTTACATCCAAGGGAGAAGGCACACAGACCATCTGTAGTTCAAAAAGTAAGGGATAAAGAGTGGAAACTGTAAAACCAAAGGAATGGAACAAGGGCAAGTTTGCCAAAATTTTAGTCTGAGGTTCGAATAACCCAAGCTGTTGAATTTGCTCACAATTGGAAATCAAATTTCTATGACTTAAGGGTACGCCCTTGGGATTTCCGGAACTGCCGGATGTGAAAAGTAAGGCTGCCTCTTCCTCGAACTTACAAGCTTTGGCTGATTTGGGTAGCAGCCAAGATAACGGGCTAAAAAAAGTAACAAAGTGCCGCCAAATCAAATATCCCTTCCTCTTTCTCTTAGCCTGGACCCATTTTGAAATATCAAAGAAATCATCGACCCATGGAAAGCTTGGGAGTTTAGCCTTGAGCACTTCGGCCGATATGATCGTCTTAATCTCTGCTTTCTCCAAGGCATAGCTCAGGCTTTCTGAGCCTAGTGTGAAATTTAAATTTACGGGAATTTTACCGGCGAGAAAAAGAGCCACATTGGCAAGTACGCCTCCTAACCCCGGAGGAAGAACCACCCCTACCCTTTTATCTACCGTATGATCCCGTAATTCTTTGGACAACTCCAATGCTAGGACAAGTAATGTCCCCCTGCTTACCTGAACCACCTTGGGTAAACCATAGTCAATCAACACAGGTCGGAAAAAATTTCGTTTGAGAGCTCTAATTAATTCCAAGCTAAGGTTCAATTCCGGTTTCATTACTTTACGGTTAATACCCATGGGGGTTTGCCATTGCCAAGGCGAAGCGAGCTCATAGTGTAAGTGTATGTTTTCAAGAATCCTCAGTTCATTGGCTCTTTATAGCAACTCCAATTTACGAATTTGGTAGCCCGACGCGCGCGATCCACATTGCGAGCAGCGGGCTTTCCCTGATCACTTGCCGATTATAAGGCTGGATCAAAAAAACTCCTTAACCATTTTTTGAACATGAAAGAAAATCACATCATAATTTATGACACCACCCTCCGGGATGGATCACAAGCTGAGGGCGTTTCCTTTACGGTAGCCGCTAAACTCCGAGTAGCTGAAAAACTGGACCAATTTGGAGTGGACTACATCGAAGGAGGTTGGCCGGGAAGCAATCCCAGGGATATGGCTTTTTTCGAAAAAGCCGGTAGCCTCAACCTCAAGCATTCCAAAATTGCCGCCTTTGGCTCCACCCGTAGAGCCTCTGTGAATGTTGAGGATGACCCCCAAGTTAAGCTGCTTCTTGAAGCGGATACTCCTGTGGTTACGATTTTTGGAAAGACTTGGCTGCTTCATGTAACCGATGTCCTTCGCACTACGCCGGAAGAGAATCTTGCCATGATTGAAGACACCGTTCGGTACCTAAAAGAACAAGGCAAAGAGGTGATTTATGATGCCGAACATTTTTTTGACGGATTTCTCGACAACCCTGAGTATGCAATGTCCACACTTGAGGCTGCCGAGAAAGGAGGAGCCGATTATTTAACATTGTGTGAAACAAACGGTGGGAAATTAGTTACCCCCTTTTCAGAAATCACCTCTGCGGTCGTGGCCAGATTCCCTAACTCAAAAATTGGCGTACACTGTCACAACGACGCAGGAGTAGGAGTGGCTGTCAGTTTAGCTGGCGTAGAGGCCGGTGCCGTTATGGTACAGGGGACAATGAATGGGTATGGAGAAAGAAACGGAAACGCCAACCTGACCACCATCATCCCCAATCTTGAAATAAAGATGGGTAAGCATACGAACTCCAAAAATCATTTGTCAAAGCTTCGCGACCTTTCCCTTTTTGTAGACGATGCCACCAATTTGCGTGCCGACATTCGTGCCCCTTATGTGGGAGCTGCGTCCTTTGCTCATAAAGGTGGAGTGCATGCAGATGCTGCCGCCAAGTCAACCCGTAGCTATGAACACATAGATCCGGCAATTGTAGGGAATCGTACCCGGGTACTGGTGTCTGATATGTCAGGCAGAAGCAGTATCATGATGAAGGCAAAGGAAATGGGCATGGATGTGGATGGACGCTCCCCTGAGATGAAATCATTCCTGGAGGAATTAAAACAACTCGAGTTTAAAGGCTATGAATATGAATCTGCTGATGCTTCTTTTGACCTGCTACTCCGTAGGTTTTTAAGGGGTGAAAATTTTGCCTTCGATGTCCTTCGCTACCATGTTGGCGTAGGCAATGGAGAAGGCACGGGCGAAACTTCATCCGAAGCAACGGTGAAGCTCAAAATTAAAGATGAAATCCGGCACACCGTGGCCGAAGGAAACGGCCCGGTCTCCGCACTGGATCATGCCTTACGGCAAGCGTTAGAAAAAGATTTCCCATACATTGGCCAGGTCCGTCTCGTGGACTTTAAGGTTCGGATCTTAGAAAGTAACCTGGGGACAGATGCTATCACCCGCGTGCACATCGAATCCACCGATGGGGAAAAGACTTGGGGAACGATCGGGGTGAGTGATAATGTAATTACCGCCAGCTGGGAAGCCTTGGTTGACTCCGTATCTTATAAAATCTTACTCGCCTCCGAGTAGTTTCACCCGGGGGCCTAGGGGCTTCCAGATTCTTGCGTCAGTGGAAACGAAAATGACTTCTGTGGGAATGCCCAACATAGCAGCCATATGAGTGGGTCCGGAATCGTTTCCTACAAAACAGCCAGCTTCATTCGCCAGAGAATCCAGGAATTCCTTCAGGCAGGAAATCTCATAGCAAGTGCATCTTGCTTGTTCAGCAATCGGCGAACTTTTAATCTCGGACATCAAAACAAGATCTGCCTCACCAAAAGAAAAAACCACCCGATGGGATTGCTTTTTTTCCAGCCAAGTACTTGCCCGTTCAAGAAAGCAGTCGACGGGGGCATTTTTTTCCCTGCTGCCACTGCCGGGATGAACCCATAAGGTTTGATTCTTTGGGTTCCACCGGTCACCCAACCATGAATGATTAAAAACATGGCGATCCGCCCTCCATTGTAACTCGTTGAAATAACCCGAAACAAAATGCTCTGAATTTTGCGGTCTTGGGTTTAAGGCTTTGATTTTTTTTGCACCTGCTTCCTCCAGCTCCTTAATCCATGCAGAATCATTCCAAAAGCTAACTACATCTCGTCCTTCACTCATTGCTTTCAATTCTGTTACGCAAGCATCAAGATTATAGAGCTGAACTTTTTTTTTAATCGCTTCCCCAAGCAATTGAAAATACGGGGTTCTAGTAAACAGGTGGACAGCATCATACCGCTTTACCGCTTTATACAGCAAAGGCAAGGTTAGCAAAAAATCACCCAAGCCTCCGCCACGAACAATAACAACTTCAGCCTCGGTTGAAGATAGATTCACACCTTAAATTTAGTCTTACGGTCCGCCTACTTTGCTAATTTATCCAAGATGAAAGATCGTACTGAATCAGTATCCACCCCTACCTCATATTTAGTGGGCTCAATTGAGAGCAAGGATTCAAGAATTGGAGATTTGGGTATCTCCATTTGTACTTTTTCATACACAGATGGAAACTTAGCCGGATGGGCGGTTGCCAGAATAACACTATCTTGAGAGGGGTCTAAATCTTTGAATGCACAAGCGGTATGGGGGTCCACGAGGTAGTTATGGTTTTTCCATACTTTGTGGATAAGCTCCGAAATCTCTACATCCGTTGCCCGGCAACTCGAAAAACCTCCCGCAGTAAAATCCTCAAAGCAATACCTACCATGTTGCCGAAAGGTGTCCATGATCTCACGCACCTCTACCGAATCCTTGTTCACCATAAAATAAAGCAGGCGTTCGAAATTTGAAGCCACCTGGATATCCATGGACGGGGCAAGGCTTGGGCTCACTTCAGACAAAGAATATTCACCCGAGTTAAATAACCTGTGCAGAACATCGTTCTGATTGGTGGCGACCCGAAATTCATGAACGGGTATATTCATCTTTGTCAGCAACCAACCAGCAAATACATTTCCAAAATTTCCAGTTGGGACGACGAAAGAAGTGGATTCCCTTAAATCAGGACCCAAGCGAAGCCAGGCATAGAGGTAATAAACACTCTGGGCTAAAATTCGAGCAAGGTTGATCGAATTAACCGCGGATAAACCAACTTCTTCACGAAAAGATAAATCAGCAAATATCTCCTTCACCGTTTTTTGGGCATCATCAAATGTTCCCTCAATCGCCAAGGGATAAACATTGCTCGCTTCGGTGCATGTCATCTGCCGCTCCTGCAGCGGAGAAACTTTTCCGTTCGGGTAAAGAATGAATACCTCGACCCCCTTCTTCCCAACAAGTCCCGATATAGCCGCAGCACCTGTGTCACCGGAGGTGGCACCAAGAATGGTCAGGTTTTTCCCGTCTCGGGCAATTTGAGCCTCATAAAGATTACCAAGCAACTGAAGGGCAAAGTCTTTAAAGGCAAGAGTTGGCCCATGAAAAAGTTCCAAAACCTTCCATTTCTCGGTAATTGGCACGAGTGGGGCAACTTCTGGCACTGAAAACTTCCGGTAGGCACGCTCGATACAGTCCTGCAGGATCGATGGGTCCATGTCAGTGGCAAACAACTTAAAGAACTCAAAGCAAAGCTGCTCATAAGGAAGATTCTCCCAGGTGCCTAAAAAGGGGGTGAGATCTGGAAACTCACGGGGCAGGAAAAGCCCACCATCTGGAGCGAGCCCCTGGGATACTGCTTCCGTGAAACTTACAGAATCCGAAAAGCCCCGGGTGCTGATGAATTCCATGGGAACAAAATGCCAGTAGGAAACTACTTCCCCAACTCGAAAGCAACATGGGCAACCCGGGTTGCCTCATCTCCCTGGTCGGGACTTACGGCCACTGAAATTTTGATCTCAGATGTACTGATCATCAGCATATTGATTCCGGCATTGGCAAGAGCTTCAAAGAAAGTGGAAGCGACACCGGAATGGGAGCGCATCCCCACCCCAACAACCGATACTTTAGCAATGTTTGTGCTTTTGCCTAATTTACCACTCACTCCATCCGAAAAATGCTCTTTCAACGCCTTCTCCGCACGAAAGGCATCCTCAGAAGGAACGGTGAAAGTAAGGTTGGCTTTGCCATTGCGAGCCACATTTTGAACGATCATATCCACGATGACTCCGGAGTCTGCCATAACTTTAAAAATGGCCGCAGCGGCACCGGGACGATCGGGTAGATCAGTGATGCTTACACGAACTTGGTTTTTATCGATGGCGACACCACTCACGAGGGTATCTTCTAGGGACTTTACTTTTTTCTTCACGTTGGTTCCAGATTTGGTTGAAAAGGTTGAACGAACTTCAAAGGGGATGTTGTGTTTTTGGGCAAACTCCACAGCCCGTGTCTGCATAACTTTGGAGCCGCTGCTGGCTAATTCCAGCATTTCCTCATAATTAATGGCTTCAATCTTTCTTGCATTGGGGACAATTCTAGGATCAGCGGTAAAAACCCCCTCCACATCCGTAAAAATCTGACAGCCATTGGCCCGCAAGGCACCCGCCAAAGCAATCGCACTCAGGTCCGATCCACCACGGCCAAAGGTGGTTAAGTCTCCGCTATCATTCACTCCTTGAAATCCCGCAACCACCACAACTTTACCGGCTCTTAACTGCTTGCGAATATCGCCACCGGATACTTCACGAATCCTAGATTTTGCGTGCAATCCATCGGTCAGGATGCCCGCTTGCCATCCCGTCCGGGAAACAGCTTCCACCCCGATTGCGTCTAAAGCCATACAAAGCAAGGCAATTGTTTCCTGCTCCCCACAAGTCATGAGCACATCCAGTTCACGGTCCACTGGATTCTTTTGGATCGCCTTCGCCCGCTCGATGAGAGAGTTGGTGACTCCTGCCCGAGCCGAGACGACCACCACCACGGCGTGCCCATCCGATTGGGTTTTTTTAACACGTCTTGCGACTTTTTTGATTCGGTCGACATCCCCAACTGAGGTGCCACCAAATTTTTTCACAATAATATTCATTCTTCTTTTGAATTTGGGTCAAACATGCGGAAAAGAACCGGAGTTTCTTTGACACCGGGAAGTTTTTCCAAACAAGCAATCGCTTCAGCGATGGAATGCTCGTTGGTTTCATGAGTTGTTAAAATCAAGCTCGCGGGTGAATGATCTCCTTGGGGAGTTTGAGATACCGTGGCTAAACTTATTTCATGGTCAGACAAACATTCGGCTACTTTCGCCAACTGGCCCGGGCGGTCATCCACAGATAACCGCAAGTAGTAACATCCCTTGATTTCAATCGCAGAAGCGGGCTCGCACTGAGTGGGTGAAACATGAAGGAGTTTACCTTTGGACTGCATGCCTTTCATTCCCTTAACCACATCGACCAAATCGCTGATAACCGAACCGGCTGTGGGATCTTGGCCAGCTCCCCTACCGGTCAGCACCACCGTGCCCACAACTGACCCTGTAAGGCTAATTCCATTAAAAACACCATCTGTTTTGGCTATAATCTCGGCCATCGGGACAAGAGCGGGGTAAACCGCAACCGATACATGATTATTGTCAAAATTTCTGCGTATCACCCCAATAAGCTTGATCTTGCAGCCAAGTTTATGAGCGGCTTCCAAGTCCTCATTGGAAATTTTACTGATTCCTTCAACCGTTATATCTTTTAAATCCACCCATAGGCCATGAGCCAAATAAGCAAGGATAACCGCCTTGTGGGCTGCATCCACCCCATCCAAATCAAGGGATTCATCCGCCTCGACATAGCCTAATTCGCGGGCATCATGCAGCACCTTATCGAAACTCGCACCTTCGGTTTCCATGCGAGTAAGGATGTAATTTGATGTGCCATTTAAGATCCCATAAATAAGGGGGAATTCGTTGGCAACCAGGCTTTCCCGAAGCACCTTGATAATGGGAATACCACCGGCAACACTGGCTTCGAATGCATAATGCACACCGGCTGCTTCCGCAGCTTTAAAAAGTTCATCCCCGTGTTCACAAATCAAAGCTTTATTTGCGGTTATGACCGATTTCCCTTTGGAAAAAGCCTGCAAAGTTAATTTCTTTGCTTCCTCAACCCCTCCTATCAATTCACAAATTATATCAATTTCAGGGTCATTTACGATAGATAAGGAATCGTCCGTTAAGGCATCGGGCGAAATTTCAATCTTTCTCGTTTTGGCAAGATTTTTCACCGACGCCCTCGTGGCCACTAAGCGGACTCCCAGGATTTTCTGCCAAAATTCCGCATTTTCATGCAAGTGTTTCCAGGTGCCCTGGCCGACTGTGCCAAATCCTAAGATTCCTACTCGAATGGTGGGTATATCATTCATGGTGCTGTATTTGTTTGGTGCTTTTTAGGGCTTTTTCTTTTTTTCAAAACGATTTTCGGTTCCCGCTTTTAACCGGGCCAAATTTTCTCGATGCCTCCAGATAATCCACCCCATCACCACAAAAGCTAACAATACTTTACCCAATTCCCCCACTCCGGAATCACTCCCCACCATTCCAATCAAGGCACAAACCGGCAAACTCACACCAAACCCAATCGAAGCAACCGCCACGTAGCGGGTGGTGTAAAAAATTACAACCCAACTAACGAGACCAATAAGCAAACACTGAGGCATAACCCCAAGTAATCCACCCATAGCAGTGGCCACCCCCTTACCACCCTTAAATTTGGCAAACAATGGGTAGGTATGCCCAAGTACCGCAGCAGGCAACCCCCATAATCCAAGAGTAACATCGCCTGAGACAGAGAAGACTGGCAGTAAAAACCATACCGTGGCCACCAGGCCTTTGAGAAAATCAAAAAAGAAAACCAAATACCCTGCAGGCTTACCGATCTCACGCAATACATTGGTGGCTCCGGGGTTTCCACTCCCCACCTTATAAATATCTACCCCATATCTCTTGGCCACCAACACGCCAAAGGGAATGGATCCGAGGAGATATCCGATCAGTGAGACTGCAATGGCTTCAACCGACATAGCTCAGGAAAAAATTGTACAGGTTTACCCTTGGCTCGATACCCGGGCCTCCTGGATGTCAGGATCGTCAACCAGTGCCTGTAAAGCCGATGCGGGAGGTTCTTCGTCCAATTCACAAATAGTCAGGGCCCACTCTCCATCTTGTGCACGACTTAAGGACATATTGGCAATATTTACACCGCAATTGCCAAGAGTGGTCCCCAGTTTGCCAACGATCCCTGGCTTATCCAGGTTTCTCACAACTAACAACTTATCCACCGGGCGAACCTCAATGGCCTGCCCGTCGACTTCCACAATCCGCGGATCATTCCCCTTGCCAAGCAAAGTACCACGGACCGTACCTTCAGATTTATCCTGAGAAATGGTTTTTACCTCAATCAACTCACTGTAATCAACCGCCGTTGAGGATTTGGTACTCTCTACACTGATACCGAGGTCCTTAATTTTATAAGGAGCATTCACATCATTGACTCCGTCATCACCCGTTACTCCCGCAAGCCAGCCTTTTTGGACAGCCCGGGTAAGTGGTACACAATCAAAATCAGCAATACCTCCGTAATAAGATATATGTATGGCTTCCACAGAGCCTTTTGCCGCCTGACGGGCAAAAGCACCCAGCCTCTGACAAAGGTCAAGGTAAGGGCTAAGGGATTCCAAGTCTTTCGGGTCAATAGATGGCATATTAATCGCATTCCGAATACGACCGCCCTGCAAAACCTCGGCAATTGCTTCCGCAATCTCAACCCCAACACTTTCCTGAGCTTCTGCGGTGGAAGCTCCAAGGTGAGGAGTTAAATTTAGGTTTTCGATCCTTCGGAACTCGTGGTCTTCAGGTAAAGGTTCTTGCTCATAGACATCGAGACCAGCGGTCGCTACCTTTCCACTCTTTAGGGCTTCAGCCAATGCGCTTTCCTTGATAATCCCACCCCGGGCACAATTAAAAACACGCACACCGTCTTTCATTTTAGCAAAGGCCTCTTCGTCGACAATGTTTCTGGTTTCATCGGTAAGTGGCATATGAACGGTTAAATAATCTGCCTGTGAAAAAGCTTCGTCCAGGTCCACTTTGATCAAATCCAGTTCCTTCGCCCGGTCTTCGGTGAGGTAAGGGTCATAGGCAATGACTTTCATATCAAAAGCCAGTGCACGCTTGGCAACCTCGGCACCTATACGGCCCAACCCAAGAACGGTCAGTGTCTTCCCTCGAAGCTCAGCCCCTTTAAGTAACTTACGCTCCCATTTCCCTTCACGCATACCGGAGGCACCCCTAACAATCGGGCGGGTACCACAGAGCATATGAGTAAAGGTAAGTTCTGCGGTGGCTATGGTGTTTCCACCCGGAGTATTCATTACAATCACACCCTTTTCGGTGGCAGCCGGAATATCAATATTATCCACTCCCACACCAGCACGGCCGACGGCTTTTAATTTCGATGCCACTGCGATGACCTCCTTGGATACTTTGGTATCACTCCTTACAATGATAGCAGATACATCCTGGGATAGCTCAAGCATCTGCTCGGGAGTTGAGCCATAGGCTTCAATGACTTCAAAGCCATTTTGCTTTTGCAAAAATTCCACGCCAAGGGGAGATATACGGTCCGCAACTAAAATCTTCATAATTGAATTGGGGAAAAGGACATAATCATGGTTATTTTTCAGTGAATGGCAACCGGTAAAGAAGAGCTTAATTTTAGCTTCACCATCTCCCTCCCCCATGACATGATCATCGTTTATTATGTTTGAATCTCTCACCGAAAAATTAAGTAAAACTCTTCGAAACCTTCGAGGTGTTGGCAAACTCAGCGAAGACAATATAAGTGATGCTTTGGCTGAAGTAAGGAAAGCACTTTTGTCAGCCGATGTTCATTTCAAAACGGCTCGTGAATTTGTGGATGAAGTCAAACAAGCCTGCCTTGGGCAAGAGGTCTTAAAAAGTGTATCCCCCGGGCAGCAAGTTGTAAAAATCATTAATGATGAACTTGTCAAACTGCTGGGAGAAGGAACCACCGAGCTCAAGCAAGACCGTCCCTTACGTATTTTGATGGTTGGTCTCCATGGAGCGGGAAAGACCACGACTTCCGCAAAGCTGGCTAAACGGCTGGCCAAGGATGGCCGCAAACCCATGCTTGTAGCCTGCGATGTTTATCGACCTGCGGCCATCGACCAACTTGAATTTCTTGCCAAGCAGGAAGATTTCAAATGTTACCTAGACAGGCAAAGCAAAGATGTTCCCTCTATTGCCCGTGCCGGGTGGGAAGAGTCTAAAAGCAATGGCTCCGATGTGGTTATCTTTGATACCGCAGGAAGGCTTCAAATAGATGACGAACTGGTTGGTGAATTAGAAACCCTTAAGCAAAAAGTAGACCCGCATGAAATACTGCTTGTTGCCGATGCCGCCCTTGGTCAGGAAGCGGTTAATGTCGCCAAAACATTTCATGAAAGGCTAAACCTCACAGGTATCGTGCTTACCAAAGTGGACGGAGATGCTCGAGGGGGAGCAGCCCTATCCATGAAAAAAGTCACTGGGGCTCCCATCAAATTTATGGGGGTTGGCGAAAAAATTGAAGAATTTGAAGTTTTTCACCCTGATCGTCTTGCCTCCCGAATCTTGGGCATGGGAGATGTGGTTTCCCTGGTTGAAAAAGCCCAGGAGAATCTCGATGAAGAAGAATCCATCCGCATGGCGGAAAAGATGCTCAAAGCCGATTTTAATTTTGAAGACTTTCTTAGTCAAATGAGGCAAATGAAAAAACTTGGATCCATGGGTTCCATCGCCAAAATGCTTCCCGGCATGGGAAATGTTCAGGTCGGGGACAAAGAAGAACAGGCATTAGCCAAACACGAAGCTATTATTCTTTCGATGACCAAAGAAGAACGACACCTGCCGCGTATTCTTGCTCCCTCCAGAAGAAAAAGAATCGCAGATGGCTCAGGAGTTCAGATACGGGATGTCAACCTCCTCATCAAGCAATTTTCCCAAATGCAGAAAATGATGAAAAAAATGAAGGGGGGCAAAATGCAGAAAATGATGAATGCATTTGGAGGTGGTGGGGGCGGAATGCCAGATATGAGTAATATGGACCCCAAAGAGCTCGCCAAACTGGCGAAGCAATTTAGGTAAAAAAGGTTGGGACTAGTTTTAAAGTTAGGAATCCACGATCCACTTAAGGGAGATCGAGATTCATAACTTTGTTCCAAGCAAAAACGAAATCATTCACGAATTTTTCCATTGAATCCGAACAGGCGTACACCTCTGCGTAAGCTCGAAGTCTCGAATTCGATCCAAAAACTAAATCTACCCGACTAGCTGTCCATCTTTCTTTTCCGGTTGAACGGTCATGCCCCACAAATTCCTCCGCTTCTTCGTTAATTGGAGACCATTTTGTTTTCATGTCCAACAAATTCACGAAGAAATCATTGGATAAAGTATCTTTTTTGTCAGTCAAAACGCCGAGCTTGGATTGGTTATAATTTGCACCTAGTACACGAAGTCCACCAATGAGTGCAGTCATCTCTGGGCCTGTCAAAGTCAGCAACTGAGCACGGTCGAGAAGTAACGCCTCAGTGGAGACGCTGTACCTCTTTTTGAGATAATTCCTGAAACCATCCGCCACGGGCTCCATTACACTAAAAGAATCCACATCTGTTTGAGCCTGACTGGCATCCATTCTACCCGGAGTAAATGGGACTTTCACAGGCTGACCAGCATTTTCAGCAGCTTTTTCAAGGGCAGCACATCCTCCTAGAACAATGAGGTCTGCAAGTGATATTTTTTTACCAGAAGAACAAAAGCTGCTACAGATTGCTTCGAGCGTCTCGAGCACTCTGGCAAGTTGGGTGGGCTGATTAACTTCCCAATTTTTTTGGGGTAGTAACCGAACTCTCGCACCATTGGCACCACCTCTCATATCAGAACCCCGATAAGTGGAAGCAGAAGCCCAGGCTGTAGAGATCAGATCAGAAACCGACAGGCCGGAATCCAAAATTTTTGCTTTGAGCTCCGCAATCTCCGGTTCTCCAATCAAGTCATGATCGAGGGT
>Ga0181566_10002385_pt1 | contig 15456 bp, 15 predicted proteins | sample 101ome_15_FD_133762 | JGI IMG/M metagenome (GOLD analysis project Ga0181566, IMG submission 133762) | Coastal salt marsh microbial communities from the Groves Creek Marsh, Skidaway Island, Georgia - 101402AT metaG (megahit assembly) | ecosystem: Environmental > Aquatic > Marine > Intertidal... | reverse complement strand
CTGCTGTGAGACCTTCTGACAATAGTTTCACTGGTACAATGACTCCAAGTAGTATTACCAAGGTGACTACAAACAATGCAAACTCAAATGTCAAGTTCAATATTTTCAAAAATGAATTCATTGCAATTCGAAGTAATAATATTCATGTTCTCAAAGAATCAAAAGAATGTAAGCGCCTCCTTGATTTAAAATACAATGACCTATTGTTTATGATTAATAATAGTCAAACATCTGTTATTTTTACATCTACCATTTCAGGGTTTTTACAAGCCACAAAACTTCAATTCGAAATTTCCAATACGGCTGTTTCCGTAGTATCTATTACAATCGCAACCTATATATCCTTAGTGTTATCAATCTCCAAATATTATGCATTGGATGAATTGAAAGAACGTATTCAACTACTTCGTGAAAAATATTCATTATTATTAAATGAAATAGATTATAATATGGATAAGTTAGGTCCTTGGTCGATGAGAAGAATATGGAAATACGAAGACCCAGATAAGAAGTATGAAGAATGGAGAATTGCTCGTGATGATGTCAATAATAGATATAATGAAATTGTGAATACAAAGAAGGAGTTAGTGACCGAGTATGAATGTATTATGGATACCAAGTCGCGTAATCATTACCATATTCAAAACAAAAGATTAAATCTAGAAAATAAACAAAAGATTTATGAATGGGAAAAGAAAGAGGTGGATTTGGAAACTATTATTGCAAAAGATAAAAAAGACGTACAGGAAAAAGCCCGATTACAACAATTAGATATAAGACGTGGTAGTGTCATGTTGGCAACAGAAGACCTTGATAACTGGACGTTTGAAGCAGATGAATGGAGTAGTGTGTAAAGTTTGTGTTTGTGTTGGATGTTGGATGTTTGATATGTATAACATGGAATAGATATCAAATGTTGTGGTATGGATGTGATATGGATGTGGTATGGATGTGGTTGGTGCTTAGCTTTATTTGTTGTAGTAATAAGGTAATAATTCAAAAAAATCTTTCGTTTTGGTAATTAACTTTGGCACTTCATCGAATATGTGTAGTTCTTCGTAGGCAATGTGAGCGATTACTAATGATTTGGATAACCAGTCAATTTCAACACTTTCCAAAGGATTGTAGGATATTGAATTTAATAGTATTGCAAATCCAATCACTAGTGATACTGTTTCTTTCATATGGTCTTTGACATAATCATAACTCATCTTGTAATGATTTGGTACATGAATAAATAACATATAGTATAAAAATATGTTCCACTTGATAATCGGTCCAATGAATACTAATCCAGCACTACACAGTAATTGGAAACCTAATTTTTCTTTATTTTTCAAGCCAATATTAGGCATATCATTGCGGAAATGAATAACCGCACTTCCCATGAAAGCATAATGAATCAGGTTATCGCAATGACTCATGTGTGCTAATAAAGTAGCAGCAACAGCAGCCAAATTGATTTTATATAATGCCGGTAATAGTTCGTATTTTTTTGCGTGAATGTAGTCCGTAATCCCGTGAGGTGCAATGACCCAAGTAGGAGTACATTTTATGAGTGTATGATGTATAATTGGAGATAAGTTCGAGGGTAATAGCATATTGTAGATGTATAGTAGATGTATAGTAGATGTATAGTAGATGTATGAATAAATGATATGCTTTTATGTTTTTATGAAAGTAAATAATTTTAAATATCATCCGCCATTAGTGGTTCAATATTCCTGGAAGTTCGTCGGTTCTCACGGACGGTAAGATAACAAACAAACAACAAGAATGAACCCAGTAAAAAAATTGTCAGCACAACTTTGGATTCTTGTCCTGGCAATGGTGATGGATGTGATATATTCATTTTTATATATTATGTTGATATTATGTTGATATTATGTTGATATTATGTTGATATTATGTTGTCATTATGTTAGGTGGCAGATGTAAATAAACGATTCATATTAATTGCCTCTAGATTATAATCCTGCTTTTCAAATAATTTTCGTATCATTTCATTATCACGAAATCGTACAGTGTAACTTTGTTGTATATTACCTCTACCTATGCGACCCAATGACTGGATTGTTTTTTGTTGTGTCATATTACAAATATCTTTTCCAATCACTCCGTGACAGAATTGATAATTGGTTCCATAAATATAGTCACTGGAAGCAATGATTATGTATAAATGTTGGTTTTGGGCGAGTGTTTTCATTAATTCAATGTAATCTGCGTTACCATTTTCCATCAATACCCCAATACCCATCAATAATAATACTTTCAAATTGTTTTCAATATTTAATAATAATATTTGACGGACAAATTCTTCCCCAATGTGAGGACTAAATGCATTCTCTACGATTTCTTCCCCTATCCAAACATTTTGATGAGGACGACTATTCGGAATATATTTGTAATCTAATGAAATCAATAACACCTGTTTTCGTAATTTATCAATCTCTTTGGCAAATTTCCTGCATTCGTTATTCATCTTCTTCTTTTCATCTGATTTTTCATCGTTCCCGTTATCATTCTTTTCCATTTCATTTTCAATTTGCTTTTCAAGGGCATCAATTCGTTTTGTTAGATCATTATTTTTGGTAATTTTTGCCATGAGCTTCTGGAATTCTGGTGGAGGTATATTCGCTTGCTGTAAATAGAAGTTACCAATTTTATTCACATCTTCACATAAATAGATAGTCGGACCATCTGTCAATGTATGTGCGTCTTGTGTCGTAAATAATATTCCACTTTGTGATACTTTGGATTTTTTGATAGAATTGTCTTGAAATACACTATACGTACGTTTCAATTCAATACCTCCTACGACCTGTTCTGTATTCTGAGAAGCATCTTGTAAGGATGTTGTGCGAGAAATTCCACCGCCAAACTTTGGAATATCATTTTGCTTACAAATATTGTAGACATTTTTCCACTGGTCTTCTGGGATACATCTTAATATGTCGATATAATATTGTTTAATCGTATTCATCGTAATATTTCCAATATTGCCATTGAAATAGGTTTCTACAGACATGTCATCGTCTAGAATATTCCTAGTATGGACGATATGAATGAATTGGATAGCCCGTTCTAAGTCAAAATACCTCAATAACGTCTTATTCTCTTCACAATATGCTACACAACGCTGCATCTCATCATACGATTCATACATATTATGAATTAACACACAATGATTGGCTTTATCCAAAATAGGGATGGATTTTTGATAATCATAACTATGTATGTTATGAATACGAGCATTATTGAATTTCCCTCTAAAATCATTGATTACCTCACTAATCTCATCATTATGTGGTAGGGTGGCACAAGATAGCACCACATTTGGAATAACATTTTCCTTCCAATTTCTGTGAATTACTTGATGGAGCTCGTGATTCTCTACATCCATACTAATAGTTGGTTCATCCCAAAAGGTGATGATATTGTTTTTATCATTGAATGCCATCATGTAATTCATACTGACTAAATATGACATCACGTCACAAATAATAATATCTACCTTATCTCCCACTGTATTATCCGCACGAAATATACCACCTGTTTTGTAATTCCTCTCATATTCCTTAACAGCATTGTAATGAAGACGCACGTCAGATGCAGTTTGACATCCAAAAGCAAATGCTACTTTCTTACCCGCATTAATCGCAGATTTTGCCAAGGATAGACCAATGTGACGTGCTACACAAACAAATATTATTTTATATTGATTGGATAGACCAATTGGAGTCAATGTTTTTCCTGTACCAGTTGGAGCGCAATATAATACTAGTTTGGAATGTTCCCGGTCCCGTTTAAACAATGAATAGATATCTCTTTGATGACTGAATAGACGCTTGTCTCTATATTTCATAATATACTCGTTCTTTTCAATATACATACTAGCATTCTGTAAAATATGAGTCGTGGAAATATCCGCTGAATACGTTTCAATCACATTCTTTGCAAATTCCAACACATAAATATTAATTTTAGTAATAGAGGATTTCAATACATGAATAAGGGAATATAAGTAAGACACATAAGATGATTTATTTTTGTATTTTAATTTTATAATTTGATAGCATAAGTCAATTAAAAGGTATTCGAATATACGTTCTTTATTTACTGTAATATTTTCATCCAAATTTTGAATTCGAATGGAATCTGTACTTGATAATTTTTTTAATTTTTTTAAATCTGTTTTATATTTGAATGTACCGTATTTTTTCAGAGTTTTCTGTATTTTCTCTTGAAAATACTTCTCAAATAATGTACCATGTAATGAATCGTCTTCCTCCATCTTCAAGAAATTCAATAGCGAGACATTTTTATTCTGGAAAATGCTGCAATCACTATAACCACTGTCAATCATTTTAAGAATCTCCTTTTCATCAAGGGATACTTGAGCTTCAATGCTCTCCCATTCTTTTTTTGTCAATTTACTTTGTGAAAAATCCATATTTGTTTTTGTATTATTCAATCTATCCTATAAAACTAATCAATTTTTTAAGTTAATAATATAAATACTTAAGGTGTGTATTATGTAATCAAAAAATAATATCCATGTTTTTCTTTCAAAGTCAAATAATTAAAATTGGTTATCATGACATGCAAAATCTACTACGATCAAATATGAATGACTTTTTAATCATTAATACATTATCAAATCATTTGCAACAATGCCTTATACAAAAAACGGTATCTTGTGTAGATGAACCCCGGATAATTAATGAATATATATCAAAATACTACTTCAAAAAGAAGATAGTCGTATACGGACAACATTCTTGTGACGTTTCCGCCGAACAAAAAGCGAACCAATTGACAAAACACGGATTTACAGAGGTGTATATGTATGTAGGTGGATTATTTGAATGGTTACTATTACAGGATATTTATGGAGAAGAATTATTTCCCACGACAAGTGCTGTAAAAGATTTATTAAATTATAAACCTGGCATTTTTATAAAAAATTGAATACAGTTAATCATCCAAATCATTATATCATCAAAATATAATGATTATATCCATTGAAGGAAATATTGGTGCAGGTAAATCTACCATTTTAGAACATTTGAAAGACACTTACAAAAATGATCCGAATGTAGCATTTGTCGATGAACCAGTTGATATGTGGACTGGAATATGTGATACATCCGGTGAAGATATTCTAACCAAGTTTTACAAAGAACCTTCTCAATATGCATTTCCATTTCAAGTCATGGCATTTGCTACTCGCATACATAAATTAAGAGAAGCACAACAAGAAAAACCAACCGCCAAAATATTGATTTGCGAACGTTCTCTTGAGGCTGATTGTAATATATTCGCCAAAATGTTATACGATGATGGATTATTGGAATCTATACAATACGCAATTTACAAACAGTTTTATGAAATTTATTGCAATGATGTCACACATATTGGAATCATTCATGTAGATGCTTGTCCTGTAAAATGTTTTGAAAGAATTCAGATTCGCAATCGTGCTGGAGAAGATAAAATTACTCAAGATTATATCCATAAATGTCACGAATATCATAAAGCATGGTTAGGAAAGGATGATTTGAAACCAGACTTGTTACGCATTGATACTACACCAGAGAAAACAGATGAGATAATGAATCAATGGAAAAACCAAATAGACACCTACTTAAAAAAATATATTTAAAATGTGAGAAATGTGAGAAATGTGAGTTACGAGAATTTGACAACAATATGGACGTCCTCTTTTTTTATACATTTACAAGCTGAAACGGATAATTCCTCTCTGCGCTTTCTTGTTTTTGTATTGGAAGAGGTATCACTGGATTGTTTTTTCCTGGAATTGTTGCGTTGATTCATATCTTGCTCGATTTCATTGTAATGTTCTTCAATATATTCAATAATATAATTATCAAAAGCCCAACGAAAGAAGTTAAGTTGCCCGATAGTGGTTTCCATATTGGATTTTTCATCATATGGAATTGCAATTCGGTCCCATCTACAGAATGGATCAAAACGCTTTTTGGAATATGCTTTTAGTTTCAATTTGTATTCATGAAATACTTTGAATCGGCGTTCATTGACGGGATAAACCACAAAATTCTTCTTGGAGTAATTTGTTACAAACCAATCGATGATACGAAGGGATACTTTGGATTCACCATTTATGATAGATATCAAACGGTCTAGAATGGTTTTGGTATCATAGTATATTAATAAACTATCTAATAATAAATCGTTTTGTGTAGTACTTGTACGGAGAGACATATTTAGAGTACTTTATTCGTTTATGTTTATATTTTATTTTGTTTAAAATATAAAGTTCTGGATGTTGTCTTCGTGTTCTCCGATGTATGTTTTTAAAACTGTTTTATAATATTCCAACATAATCCAAACATAACAAAGACTTCTAGAAACATATCTAGTCTTTCAAATGATACATCGGAGAACATGGATTTTATAAATAACTTATTTCTTATTCTTTCTTGTTCCACCTTTCTTTGATTTGCGACCTCTTGTTTTTCGTGCTTGAGGTGCTTTTGATGGTTGAGATAGTTCTAAACCCTCTTCAAATGTTCCTGGAGGCATAACAAAAACAGAGGTTTTATCTTCTATATACATCAGACCAACTTTTTCTTTCCTAATATTCTCATTTTTATTTTCTATCCCACGTAGTAACATATAGAAAGAACGAACTGCGGATGGTTGATCGTTTGTGGTACCCAACATCTCTTTAAGAGGTAGCTTAGAACCTATACTGTTACTATCAACAATTGGTTTTTGTATCATATTGATTTCTTGAAATAAGTCACCAACATTTTTGAAAGCACCACAACGAACTATATTTATAAAGACATTTTGATTTTGTAATGTTTGATTGATTAATTTTGGTGTGACATTTTTTACAGACTGTTTGAGTCTTTCTATAGTGGATGATATTGTCATTGATACATTTCGATATACGATATTCGCTTGTAATTCTACTCCAGATACCAAATTCACTATTTTGTGAGTGTATGGAATATCAAAGTCATCCTTTACACTGGATGCAAAAAAACCAACAGATACCTCTTTATTATTAGGTAGTAAATGACTGAAACCATTATATGATATTGATGAGTCTGTATCTTCTAACCGGAAAAATGTGTTTCCATGTACGAAAACATTGTTTTTTCTGGCTACGTTGAATGAGCATAACAACATACCATCTAACACTGAACTTGGAGGACATATGACATGTTTTTCTTGACTTCTTCCAACCTTATTTATTAGACCAGCATTATTAATCATATATTTCCCTTTTTTTGGAAACTGTTTATCTAGATGTTTTTCAACTAAAGCAACATTTCCGTCTGCAACAATGCTACTCTTATACGTTTCCTTGAATATTTTCATTAAATCGTTGTCAATACTTTGTAGACTTCCAGTTTTTGCCTTTTTGAGTAATGCGTAATGCTTACCTTCAAATGTTTGTAAATCCTCATTCTCGGATAACGGTTCTATAAAATTTAATATATTGGAAATAACCATTTTGGAAACATTATTGACAGTTTTCTTTTGAATACTTGTAAATTTTCCGGCTTCTTCACGGGCTTTATTTAATTGTTCTTTTATTTCTATACGCATATTTTTATCTTTTAACTCACAATTATATTTTTCTACAATTTTAAAAATAATTCCATATAACTTTGTCTTAATTGAATTATTATGATTGTGTAATTTTCTTGCATTACCAGACTTTCCAAACATTTCTTCTAGATATCTAAAATCACCATCTTTTGGTGCTATTTTCGATTCCAATGATTTTAAATCCTTTTCCAGGTCTTTCACTTCTTCTGATAAGTCATGGATTTCATCCAGTTTGGATTCATAATAATAATCTGAAATTTTTTTGTATGATTCAGTATTCTCAACAAATTCTACAAATGATTTAATGTCTTCGTTTGCTCCCCCATTTTGGTATTGATTACTCTTGGAAACTATGTCTGGATGACTTTTTATGTATGTGATAACATCATCTAACTTTTTTTCATATCTAGTAGGACTTGAAAGACCAGATGGATAAAGTATTTCAAAAATTGGACGATGAAACAACAATTTAACAGTGGTATGTCGTATATGTTTACTTAACAACACTTCTTGTGGTATTAAATCATTTGCAGAATACATAAAATATACACAATATAAGATAATCATGTAATTGGATAAATGAATATTAGCTCGGTCTTTCATCACACCGAACATTATCTCACATATAGCTTTATGTGATGAATCAGATGTTTGAGGTGATTGAGGCGTTGAACTCAATATTTTAACAGCCTTCATTCCCTTGGTTGTCTTATTTTTTATAGCATCTACATTCAGTTGTTCCGATTTAGGTTTTGTATCATTGAATTTTGCGGTGAATGTTTGTGATTTCTGTCTTGCTCTTCCCCCTGTTACCTCAGTAGATTCTTCTTTAATATCGTCATCCATTTGGAATGAAATACACACAGTTAATTCATCGTGAATATCTAATAACTCCCCAATACTTGTCAATGTAAAGAATGACACACTATCTTTTACAAACTTAATATCTGGATCTGTGACTACGTTTACTATTTCTTTCCAGATATTTTCATAGCCTACTAAATCACTTGTATAATTTGCATTATCTTCTCCTGATTCTTCACGAAACTTAGAATCCTTCAATATATTTACAATCTCATCCTTATTTTTTAAATCTGCGTTCAATATACGCCCAGACATTTTATCCAGAAGATGCGATACATAATGGAATTCATTGTAACCATTTGTTTCTCTACTACAAGATGATAAATCCTTACGCAGTATATCTAGATAGTATAACATTTCAGGTTTCTTACTAAGGCTTTCTTCAAACTTTTCAACATCTTCGAAATTTATTGATTCCAATCTTGATGTGTTGGATTCAGTTTTGGATTCGGTGTTAGATTCAGTTTTGGATTCGGTGTTAGATTCAGTTTTGGATTCGGTGTTAGATTCAGTTTTGGATTCTGTTGTCGGCTCGGCCTCACTTAGTTTTTGTATTTTTGTCATTACATTGGTTTTTGTTTCTATACTAGGATTACGGACACCACCGCCCTTTATACCTATCGATTCAGTAACTCTATCAATATGCTTTAATATAGGTTCTAATCGCTTTGTTGTTTTCCCATTATAGTCATGGGCGAAATCGTGACCGAAAATATTATGCATCAATGATACTGCTTGGTATGGCTTATACTGAAATGTGTATTCCTTGTAAGAATTGTCTTCCTGTGTTACTTCTTGTGTATTATCTATGAATGATGCCATATATAATACTACTAGAAAATACTACCTGAAAATACTACCTATCCATGCAACGACTTTATTCTCAATCAAAATCCAATAAGTCTACTTGTTGGACTACATTTTTTCGTTCTGTTTGTTCTGTCAATTGATTCAATAGGCACTCAATATGTTTATCTTTACGTAATATTTCGGCATCTTTTTGTATAATTTCAACATCTCTATGTGCTATAATCTTTTTTTGCTGTTCCATCACTTCTTTGCATTGTAATAATTCATTGTAATGATTTGCTTTATTACGATTCATATCCATAACCCATTTTTGATGTCGTTTTGTTTTTGTATGAATACTAAATTTGGAAACCGACTCATATACTTTATCTTTGCGTGCCGCGCACGGACATATAATTCCCTGTCGTATACTTGGAATTATATCTACATAGTTTCCTGATTCATCTATTCCTAATGTGTAAGTATCTGGTATTAAGGATATATCCATTACTATGAAGTATACGAATACCTTTATGTCTTTATGATAATGTTATTATGGAGTGCTCTACCAAAAATACACCCAATCCCAATAATACATCCATTGCAAGTGGTAACCAAGCGATACGTTGTTTCTTGAAGAGATATATGGATGCAGCTACATATAATAATCCATGAAGTAATCGATAACTCGCCCACCAAGTAACGCCACCTCCTTCAGGTGCATTCAATCGTCCATTAAAGAAATATAAATACAAGAACGATACCCCAATACTCAATGTAAATAACCCTAATAGAGGAAGCCATTCAGATGGTGTATATAGTGGACTGACTGCGATAATCGTCCTAATACCAATACATCCGATCAAAAAATATAAGATTCGTTGTTGTGTAGTAAGAGTTGAAAACATTATATATTTATGTATGATAATTATTTGTTTGTGTTGTTCTTGTTTATGTTGCTATTTTTAAAAATATGAATATTCATCGTTATTACATATATAGATATTGTGTATGACATCTCTATTATTGTTAATGTATTCTATTTCATTTTTTAGTTTGTTCTTCCAATCATAATTATTATTACGAATATCTTCTTCTATGATTCGTATAGTAGAATATCCATTATCATTCGCACATTTTTCTTTGTATATGTCTATTTCCTGTATTTCACTTGTTGGTCTTCCCCAACTTTTACTTTTCATATAATGTTGTCGTCCATCTAATTCAATGATTATATCATATTCTGGGATGCAAAAATCATAAAAGAAATTGTTTCCATTTCTTTTACACCATTCTTTACAAAACTGAAAAATTAATGTTGGATATACTTTAATTAAATAACTATACATAATTTTTTCACCCTCGTTTTTGCATATACCACACCAACTATTTCTATTAGTTATATGATGTATTGCTATTTGAAAGCAATTGTCACAATTATTACAATCAAACCAATATTTATTTCCATTAGTTATGGAAACACTTCTCGGTTGTGTATTACCATTTTTTTTACTCCAATATTGAGATTTTGGATGCGACGCAAATGAACGATTAAAACAAGATTCACAATTGTTATCATCGCATAAATATCTTTTCGCACAAAATCCACACCATCCTCCTCTAACTACTAAATTTGTTTGCATTTGGAAAGTATGATTACAAATATTACAATCAAACCAATATTTTTGTTGGCTTCCTTTTAAAATCTGCCTTGGTTTAACTTCGCCGTTTTTATCACTCCAATATATTGATTTTGGATGAGACGCCAATGAATTATTGTAACACACCATACAATTCATATCATCACAAATCATTTTAGTTGGAATGCAGCAATATTGACACCAACTACTATTAGTGCTTGTGATATTTGATACTGATATTTGAAAATTATGATGACATAAATTACAGTTAAACCAATATATTTTCCCACTACCTTTTAAAACTTGTCTTGATGTTATATCACCATTTTTATTACTCCAATATATTGCTTTTGGATGAGAAGCAAATGAGTTATTAAAACAAAAATTACAATTATTATCATCGCATAATTGTTTAGTTGGAACACTACAATAAGAACACCACCTACCACTAGAAACACCACTTAATAAAATATTAATTGAATGTCCGCAAACATTACAATCAAACCAATACTTTTTATTAGAACTTTTGAATACATCCCTTGGTTTTATATCACCATTCTTATCACTCCAATAAATTGCTTTCGGATGAGATGCGAATGTTCTTTCATATGGAATTTTATTTGACATTACTATTATAATATGAAATAAAAACTTTAAATGTTTGCATGATAATTATTTGTTTGTGTTGTTCTTGTTGTTCTTATCATGTTTCTCTTTTTTATTGTCAACGTTCCCTATAACCTGTCGTTTTTCAGCTAATTCCTCTTGCATTCGAACATGCTTTGGACTGTATTTACCATATCGCTCAAAGTTACGTTTTGCTTTATCTTTTTTTGTTTTGCGTTTTTGGAAATCGTCTTTCATTGTGTATATGTTGTATATATTGTATATATAAGTTAGGTTTATATATTATCAACTTTTTCATTTCTATAAAAAATTGAATCACTTTTGGCTGTATTTTATCTAGACATCCCACACATCCAACACAATACAATACACATAATTATGTCTTTCAACGATAAATGCCAACAAATCCGTGAAATCAAATCACATGATGAAGAACTTGCTTTCCAACAACTACATGTTCTCCTTCGCGAATACATGAATCAATACACTTGTGATAATGAGTTTTATCTATATGCTTGCGACCAATCTAATAATTATCATACATTCCGTGAAAATACCGAATTGATATTTGCATTGCTATATGATATGTTTTATGATGAAGAGCAAATCAAAGAAGTATCAGAGGACCCATCCGTCAAAGATGAACTTGCGAAATTTTGGAAATTCATTGAATCCGTCCAGTTTATTCGCAAACATATCCGTACAATATCTTTTGAAGAGGATTCCGTAGAAGTTCGCTGTTTTGACAAATATATGAACTACTGTAAAAAGTATTTGACTGAGATTTACGATGATATGAAAGACCTCAATGATACCTTGAATGAAATGAATACAAATATTAAAGCATTAGCAGAACAATTAGTACAATTAAGCACACAAAACTAAACAAAAAATACCCATTTTAATATTTCGTATATATATAGTAGATGAATAAGCTAATAATATCTTCTTTTTTACTTTTGGCATTGGATTTGATTTGGTTAAAAGGATATATGGGAAACGAGTATAGGAAAATGATTCGTAAAATTCAAGGTTCAGATATGCAAGTCAATACAGTCTATGCAATAATGTCATACGCATTAATGATTATAGGACTTAATGTATTTGTCATTCCAAATATCAACAAAGATAATTTAATGATGGATAGTCTCAAATATGGTTTTTTGTTTGGCATAGTACTATATGGTGTCTATGATTTTACCATTGGTGCTGTATTAAAAGGTTGGAACTTCAAACTAGCACTTATAGACGTATTATGGGGTGGTATTGTATATTTCTTGGCTAGTTACTTAACATTTAAAATTCTAGATCATTTTGAGTAGGATATACACCCACATAAATGACATAAAAAATAACCTATAACTATATCATTCATGTATGTATATTTTTTATTGTGTTCGGACGGTTCTACCTATATAGGTGCAACAGTCGATATAGAAAGGCGTTTGAGGCAGCATAACAAAGAAATAAAGGGCGGAGCGAGAGCAACTGGTATGAAAGTAGATAAAGGACATCATTGGAAGAGAGTATGTTATGTTTCGGGTTTTCCTAACTGGAATTCTGCATTACAGTTTGAATGGCGATGGAAGCAATTATCGCGTAAATTGGATAAAAAAATGAAACCATTAGAAAGACGATTACAAGCTATGCAACAACTGCTCTTATTAGAAAGTTCAACCACAAAGGCAATTCCATATTCCGAATGGGAAAGCAAACCAGTAGTACATTTAGAAGAGGAAATTGAAATGTGTTCGGTATATTTGGAAGAGCAAGAATGCTATCATATTCTGATTCATTGTTGTAATAATATGTAATAGCTATTGTGTTCAAAATATCGAATTGCAATATAATACAATACATATGATAAATCAAAACGTACAGGATTCTGAAGAACAATTTTATGATACAATACGCGCACCGATAAAATATGTAGTGGTTTCTGTATATATTTGTATTTTTATAGCATTTGTAATGTTAATGAATATATTGTTAGAAATATTGGAATTTATTGCACATATTGTGTTCATTCGTTATTAAGAAATATTTCGACCATAAAATCATTTTATAAAAACAGTATAAAAACATCTCAATATATAGTATAATGAGTTGTTTAGGAATAGATCGGTATTGTCGACCTTGTAAATTCAAAATAGTAAATGGCACCAAATGTTGTAAAAATCATCAGTATTTACAAGAATATGGAGAAGAGGAACTAAAAAAAATGATAATATGCACGGGATGCAAAAAGTGTTTTTATTCATCGACAGAAAGTAAAACGTGTGAATTATGTAAAACCCGTCAAAAATCTAATCGTGATAAGAAGGATATAATACCTTGTGCAAAGGAAGGTTGTAAATTCAAGAAATCAAAAGATAATAAGTATTGTGGTGTACATCAAGTATGTATATTTTTGGATGATGTAAAAGAACGTGGTATGAAGGCGTGTAATTGTTATATTCGTGGATGTCGCAATGTTTTAGATTTAAACGACAAATACAGTAATTGCAAAAACTGTCGGGAAATGATACGTGGAAAGGACAAGCGACATAGAGATAAAAAGAAATCAATTGAAGTTATAATTGAAAAAGACCAAACACAATGTTCAACCTGCTTTGAAGTATACAATAATTCATTATTTATTGGTGCCAAAGGAGATATAGTAAAAACATGTAAGCATTGTCGTGATAAAAACAAAGTTCAAGATGCGAAACGAGATAAGGACCATAGAAGAGCAATGGGACGTATATATGATAACAAACCCAAAAGGAAAGAAAATAAAAAAGAATGGGAAAGGAATAATTATGAAAAACGTTGTAAAATTAATTTGAAATCTCGTCAAAAAGCAATACAAAAAGGTGTTAAAGAATATTTGAAAAGAAATGCAGAAAATGCAAAACAATGGAGAATAAATAATCCAGAGAAGCAAAAAGTTATAAATGAAAATAAAAAGAAAGACACGAAACAACAGTTTAAGATTTATGAGAGAAGTGCAAGAACAAAAGGATTAGATTTTCAACTTACGTATGAAGATTATAAAACAATTGTTTATCAACCTTGTTATTATTGTAACGACATTGAAATGAAAGGTTTCAATGGGATTGACCGTAAAGATTCTAAAGTTGGGTATGTGACTGCTAATGTCGTAACCTGTTGCAAAGACTGTAATTATATGAAAAAGTCTTGTAGTGTAGAAGTTTTTATTGGAAGAATACATCATATTTTAAGTTACCATAATTTGATAGATGAAAAAGTTTCAATTAGTTCTTTATTTAAAGACCATAAAAATATAACGATGAATTATAATTCCTATAAAAACTCTGCAGTTAGAAGAAATATTGCTTTCGAGGTAGAACGAGCTATATTCAATGAAGAAATGGCAAAGAGCTGTAGCATTTGTGGAAAAGAAAATACAGATATACATCAAAATGGGATCGACCGAATAATAAATTCAAATGGTTATGAAAATAATAATATTCAATCTTGTTGTTTTGAATGTAATTTAATGAAAGGAACATTAGATATGCCAATTTTTGTGTTGAAATTGCTAATGATTAATGAAAATCATCCTTTTACTGGCTATTGCCAGATTAATACTGAAGATGCTACTTGTATAGTCGCTCAAGAAAATAAAAAAACAAAACAGGAAATTGTTATTGAAAACCAACAACGAAGTGATAATACTCATAGACGTCTCATAGAAAGATATTCAGATGAAAGCATAGATACAAGATTAAAACAACTTGTTGAAAATCATTAGCGAGTAAGAATAAAATAAGTATTACATATTGTACTTATTTTACATATTATTAATCATAGCATACATATTAACCACCTCAATTTGAGTAAGCAACACCTGCCATGCCACTCATGACACGTAAGACATTGTAGTTAACGGCATAGACACGTACTTTAGCAGTGTCAGAACCTG
>Ga0181566_10002379_pt1 | contig 15467 bp, 12 predicted proteins | sample 101ome_15_FD_133762 | JGI IMG/M metagenome (GOLD analysis project Ga0181566, IMG submission 133762) | Coastal salt marsh microbial communities from the Groves Creek Marsh, Skidaway Island, Georgia - 101402AT metaG (megahit assembly) | ecosystem: Environmental > Aquatic > Marine > Intertidal... | reverse complement strand
TCAATATCTTTACCTCTTGATCTCCTCACTGTAACAGTAATTTTTTGTGCCTCCAAAGCAATTTGATATGCCTTGATTCTATCTTTATCTGCTTGTAAGAATTGGCCGTCTCCTATGGTATTATATTCTATCAAATTGACTTTGCAGGGGGCGATTTTGCAAAAATTGATCAATGCCTTTATATCTTGATCATTATCATTAATCCCTTTCCAAACTACATACTCGTAAGTGACAATTTTCGCTGTTTTTTCATGCCAATATTTGATCGCATCGGCGAGATCATTAATTGGGAATTTTTCTGCAAAAGGCATTAATTGTGATCTTACTTCTTGTCTTGCACTATGAAGAGAGACAGCTAATTCAAAGCGAGCTTTATCATCTGCCATTTTCATGATCATCTTAGAAATTCCCGAAGTAGAGACTGTGATTCTTGAAGGGGACATACCTAATCCCTCCGTCTGTGTAATTTTATCTATCGCGTTAAGCAGGTTTTTGTAATTCATCAAAGGTTCTCCCATTCCCATAAACACAATGTTAGAAAGAGGACGGTCAAAATATAAACGGCTCTGCTGATCCATTGTAACCACTTGGTCATAGATTTCATCAGCATTGAGATTTCGCATTCTTTTGATTGTAGCGGTAGCACAAAATTTACAATCCAAACTACAACCTACCTGTGAGGAAACGCAAGCAGTAGTCCTATTTGTGGTAGGTATAAGTACAGATTCAACAACTAAATTATCGTGAAGTTTTACTGCATTTTTAATGGTTCCATCATTGCTTTTTTGTTGCTGATAAATGTCGATATGATTGATAACAAAATGGTCTTTTAATAAAGCTCTGGTTGATTTTGAAAGATTGGTCATACCCTCAAAATTATGAATGCCTTTTTGCCACAACCATTGGTAAACTTGATTACCGCGAAATGCTTTATCCTGATTTTCAGTGAAAAAGGACCTAAGATCTTCAAGTGACATAGACCTAATATCCTTTTTTATTTCGGTTTTCATCAAAAATATAGTTCAAACTTCATCTTAATAGAGCTTAAAATATGTCTACAAGATTAGCATGGCATCACCATAAGAGTAAAAATTATATTTATCTTTTATGGCTTGTTGATACGCTTCTTTGATAAAATCAACATCGGCAAAAGCAGAGACCATCATCAATAGTGTAGATTTTGGAGTATGAAAGTTGGTAATCATACAATTTGCGATGGAGAAATCATAGGGAGGGAAAATAAATTTATGGGTCCACCCTTGATAGGGATTAAGAGTACCCATAGAGGATACAGAAGATTCTAAACCTCTCATAACAGTTGTTCCGACAGCACAAATTTTCTGTTTTGAACTTAAAGCATTGTTAACCAAATCAGAGGCTTCTTTTGTTATTATCAATTCCTCAGAATCCATTTTGTGTTTTGACAAATCCTCTACCTCAACGGGGCTAAAAGTACCCAGTCCAACATGTAGGGTCAACTCGGCCAAGTCAATCCCTTTGATTTGGAGCCTTTTGATCAAATGTTTTGAAAAATGAAGGCCTGCAGTAGGAGCTGCTACGGCTCCCTCGTGTTTGGCATATATGGTTTGATAGCGCTCTTCATCATCTTCTTCAATGGGACGGTTGATGTATTTTGGAAGTGGAGTTTGACCTAATTCTTTTAGTTTGGATCGGAATTCACTGTAGGAACCGTCGAAGAGAAATCGCAGTGTCCTACCTCTTGAAGTAGTATTGTCGATGACCTCTGCAACCAAACTGTCATCATTTCCAAAATAAAGTTTATTTCCAATTCTAATTTTCCTTGCAGGATCTACTAAAACATCCCATAGACGTTGTTCCTCGTTGAGTTCTCTCAACAAAAAGACCTCAATTCTTGCCCCAGTTTTTTCCTTATTTCCAAAAAGTCTGGCAGGAAAAACTTTAGTGTTGTTCAATACCATCACATCACCTTCATCGAAAAAATTGATTACATCTTTAAAAGTATGATGACTAATGGACTGGTCAGCACGATTGAGAACCATCAAACGGGATTCATCTCTTCCGGCTGAAGGTCTTTGTGCTAATAATATCTTTGGAAGGTCAAAACTAAAGTCTGATAATTTCATGTTTTATTTTTATGATTTGCAAATATAATTTCTTAACAAGACGGTTGTCAAGAAAAACAATAAAAAACTAAATGATTTTTTGATAAAAGTCTATTTTCCTCAAATCATCCCAGAAATCAGGATAAGACTTAGATACTACTTCTGCGTTATTTATATTAATGGGTACTTTTAATGCCAAAGGAGCGAAAGCCATTGCCATTCTGTGATCATTGTAGGTATCGATACAAATATTTTGTTTGATTTTAGCTAAATTAGTAAGTACAAGGCTTTTATTGGTAATTTTTACCTCTGCTCCCAATTTTTGCAGTTCAACTTTCAAAGCTGTTAAACGATCGGTTTCCTTAATTTTCAGCGTATGTAAACCTTTAAGCTCACAATCAACATGAAGTCCAAAACATGTTACAGCAATAGTTTGAGCTAAGTCGGGTGTGTTTTTAAGATTTAAAATCACATAATTGGGGAGTCTAAAACCTTCAACTTTAGAAAGTGTTATTTTTCCATCTGAATAAGTGGTTTTTATCCCAAATTTTTCATAAATCTCAGACAGGGCAGCATCACCTTGTTTACTTTTCTCAAAATAACTACTCAAGGTAATTTCACCACTATCAGCCATTGACATGATAGAATAAAAATAAGAGGCAGAACTCCAATCAGACTCAACCGTCCAATTGTTAGCTTCGATTTTTGAGGTGGGCTTTATAATAATTTGACTTTTCTCAAAAGCAGTTTCAAAACCCAATTGATCCATTATACTTTGAGTCATTTTGATGTACGGAACTGAGGTAGTTTCTCCTAATAAATCAATTTTCAACCCATTCTTTAGCCTAGGTGCAATCAGCATCAAAGCAGAAATATACTGACTGCTAATATTTGCAGGCAAGGATACCTGATCCTTTTTAATTTCCTTACCTCGAATGATTAATGGTGGAAAGCCAAATTCTTTTTCATAAGCAATATCTGCTCCTAAACTGTTCAATGCTTCAACCAAAATTTTTATAGGACGTTCTTGCATTCTTTCTGATCCTGTCAAAATAATTTGGCGACCGGGTTGAATAGCAAAATAGGCCGTCAAAAAACGCATTGCTGTCCCCGCATGATGAATGTCTACAATATTTTTTTGACTTTTCAATCCCTTTTGAGTGAGTTGTGAGTCATCAGAATTGGAAAGATTTCGAATATCAATTTGAGGATATAAAGACTTTAGCACCAATAATCTATTTGATTCACTCTTAGAACCTGTTATTGTAAGTTCGCCATTAACAACCTGACTGGCGTGATGTAATTTCAACCTCATTCTGGTTTTTTTATTTCAACTTTGGATTATTTTGATGTCTATGATGGTCTCTTTGGGATTTCATTTTCATTTTTTGATCAAATGCAGTTTGTAAATCCACACCCGTTTGATTGGCCAAACACAAGACAACAAAAATGACATCAGCAAGCTCCTCCCCCAGATCACTTATCTTATCACTTTCTTTTTCACTTTGCTCTCCATACCTCCTAGCAATGATACGAGCGACTTCACCCACCTCCTCAGTTAATTGAGCCATATTGGTTAACTCATCAAAATAACGCACACCATGTTTCTTGATCCAATTATCTACTATTTTTTGTGCTTTTTGTAATTCCATTTGATGGCGAATTTAAAACTTTCCTTTTGGTGACAAAAGTGTAAGTATAAAAATCATATAATATCTCTTATTTGGTGCAAATTTAGAACCATTGGGCAATGATCGTGACGCGGTTCATTATGAGAGTTAAAATGTATGGCATACATCCCGATGTTCAAAGCTCCTAAAATATCTGCTTCCAGGCTATCTCCTATCATTATAGAATTTTCAGGAAGAGTTTTAGTTTGATTTAAAGCATGTTCATAAATGATGGGATGGGGTTTTTTGTACCCTACTTTTTCAGCAGTAAAAATCTTTTCAAAATAAGAATAGAGACCTGAGTTTTTTATTTTAAGATTTTGAACCACCTCAAAACCATTAGTAATAACATGAAGTTGATATTTGTTTTTAAGACCTTTCAAAAGAGAAGTTGCTCCTTTAAAAAGGTTTGAAAATGTGGAAAGGTTTGAGATATATAAATCAGAGATCAAATCAATTTTGGTTGGATCAAAATCAAAATCAATTGCTTGGAAAGTTTTAATCAATCGCAAACTCCTTAGTTCCTCTTGTGAAATTTTATTTTCTCTGTAAAGCTTCCAATATTGATGATTAATCCCATTGTAAGTCAATAAAAAGTTATCGAGATTTAGATCGATATTGAGTTTATCAAAAATCTTTTCAAAGGTCAAAGCTGAATTTTTTTCAAAATCCCAAAGAGTATGATCCAAATCGAAAAAAACATCGGTAATCTGTTTTTTATCAAGCATGAAATTCCAGATAACTAATGAATTGATCTCGCCAATTATTTTTTATCACTCCTGAATTGAGAACTGCATTGGAAAAAGAAACTCCGTGAAAGGCAGATCGAGTGGGTAAATTTTTGTAAAGTTCTTCTAATCTTTTAAAAGCCTTTTGATTGGAAAACTTTCTTAAGCCCAACTCGTCTGCCACAATAGGATAAACTTTTAATGAAGTTTGAAGGTCGTTGTTCAGATCATAAAAATAAAAGGGAACTGCTGTGGAGGCTCTATAGCCAATTTCCTTCATATATCCCATACTATAATCTTTTTGAATTTCTTGTTCCAAAAGATTGTAGTAACCCGAAGAAGCTGACAAAAGACCAAAATTAAATCTTACGGAATCAATTTCCTTAATTATTAGCTTTTTGAATTGATCGCATTCATGATTTAAAGATTTAGATTCCTTTTGCGATGTGTAGGAGGCCAAAAGGGAAACTTGATTTAAATCGGCAGTGTTTTTGATAAGCTTTCGAAAACTAAAGTTCGATGTCGAAACACCTCTATCGTAAAAAGTATTTTTGGCAAAAAGAAAAAAATATAAGGGTGATGCCTTGAATTCTTTAAATAATGTGTCCAACTCATCAAAATTATTGTGTGGATCATTTTGCAAACCCAACAAAACCATATACTGCTCAATAATTGCAAAAAAATCTAACCGCCAAAGTGATGACATAGTGTCAGCTAATTTCAACAACATTGATTTTTTTTGATACTGATAAGGGTTTACTACGGAAATGATGGGTTGAAATTTTGGTTTTTCCCACGAAACATGGGGAAGTTCGGAAAAAAACTCATGTAATTTATCCTTCAAACGAACCGCCCACAAATCGATTAATGGCATTTCTAAAAAATTATTTTTTGATGCCAAGCTTTGATAGGCCAGAAATGCACCCAGCTCATTTTTTACATGGGGTAAAAATTCCTCATATCGGCTCATCAGATAAAAAGAGGCTGCAAAAACATCATAGGGTAATTGTGATGTTTTTCCAAGCTTAAAAAAAGCGGGAAGACCAGACCAATTTGACACCTCTATAGGGACTTCCTGAATACCTTGTTGGAAGAGAAGGTCATGCGAGGCTATGAAAAATTCATTTCCAAGAGGTTGAAGTGTGTAACTAATTTTGGGACCTGAATGAGAAACGAATTTCTCAATAGTGGATGTGAAATCGACAGGAAGTTCTAGAATCCTAATAAAAATTTGCCTAAAGATATAAGTCAGTCGAGGAGTTATTTTGTGAGAATAAACCAGTATCATTAAGATCAAATTTTCATTTTAAAGCTAAAATAATGCATTTCGGAGACATTAAGTTTATCTTAAAAATTGAAAGTAAAAAGTTCCAGCACCCTATATAAATATGTTGGTTATGATTTAATCATGTATACAGGGAGTATGTTCTCCAGGGAATAATTTTGAGCCAAAATCGTAGCTCTTTCTAACAATTCGAGGTATTTTTCAATTATAAACCAATATATACTAAAGCTTGGTTTATCATGCTTTAATCAAGCTTTTTTTCAAAAATAGGTTGGATTGGTATAAGAATATAATCCAAATTTTTCAATAGGTTGATATAAAAAAAGCAAGTGCAATCAGACTAAAGTACTTGAGTTAAATTATTTTTTTCAACATATAGAGGATTTTTAGGTGTTTTGAAAATTTGAATTCTGCTTTTATTTTTTAAGCCTTTAGACTTTTCAACCAATTTAAATTGTATAAGACTTTTATTATGGTATTTTGAAGATCCGAAAATCCTTTTCTCTGATGATCTAAAATTTGTTTCATTTACTTAACAGCATTTTGTCCCATGCTACTAATGAAAATAAAAACGACCCGTAATAGTTATACTGAAAAATTTGGGCCTTCTATCCTTAAGTTTTTCACCAGGAAGGTTAAGGATCCAATTGTTTGATGGTCAAATTTAGAGGTAGTTCTGACATGAATTTAGAACCTAAATAAAGATAGAATTTCTGCAAAAATTTTAGTAATGAGATAATCTGGCTTTCAGTTCCTCCCAGCTAATCCCACCATAATTACCAGAACTCATCATCAACAAAACTGATTTATGATAATTCAGTTCCATAAGGTAGTTTTTTAATTTTTGAGGTTCTGTAAAAACCAATAACTCCTTAAGATCGAATGCAAGAGCAATTTCCTTAGGGCTCATAGGGGTTCTATTTTTAATTTTTAGAGCCTCAGGGTCATAAAAAACAATGGGCAGGTCAGCTTTTTCAAGGCTATTGCGATAGTGGATAATAAAGGAGGAATCCAAGCTACTGTAGGTGTGTAATTCCAAACAAGCAATAAGCTTAGAATAAGGAAATTGTTCTTTAACGGCCTGAGTGGTCGCCTTCACTTTGCTTGGGGCATGAGCAAAATCCCTAAAAAGGGAACTGGTCTTTCCATTAACCAGTCGTTCAAGACGTTTTGAAGCACCTTTAAAACTACTAATGGCTTGATAAAAATCATCTTCGTCAATACCTATAAGTTGACAAATCCACTTAGCTCCAGAGAGGTTGGAAAGATTATGTATTCCAAATAAAGCTAGTGGGATCGATCCTTCATCTGTTTCCAAATAGGTAACCCCGTCAGAAATCGAATGATCTAAAATACTGTAAGGCTGCTTCCTGATAGTATTCATAGATTCAATAACCATTTCACGCAATGCATCGTCCTGTTCATTATAAACTAAAACTCCTCCTGCTGTTATTGAATCAATGAATGTTTTGAATTGATAGTTGTAATCAGCTTCAGTTTTAAAAACATTGACATGATCCCATGCAATTCCACTAATTAATGCGATTTGAGGTTTATAATGATGGAATTTTGGTCTTATATCAATAGGAGAAGACAAATATTCATCTCCCTCCAGTAGGATAAATTCATTATTATCTGACAAATACACTGAATTGTCAAAGCCATCTAATTGTGCTCCGATCATATAGTCCACCGATTTTTGATGATAGTTCAACACATGCAAAACCATAGCTGTAATGGTAGTTTTACCATGGCTTCCAGCAATTACAACTCTAGTTTTATTTCGAGCATAATGGGTGATAAATTCTGGGTAAGAAAAAATTGGCACTCCCATTTTTTGTGCAGCCAAGAGTTCTGGGTTATCCTTTTTGGCATGCATTCCAACAATGACTCCATCGAGATTTTGTTTTATTTTTTCAGGATACCAACCCATTTGATTGGGAGAAATTTCGGCATTCTGCAATTGAGTCAAAGACGGGTCAAAAATCGCATCATCACTTCCACTGATCTGATGCCCATTTTCCTTTAGAGCAATGGCCAAGCTGTGCATGGCACTACCTCCTATGGCTATAAAATGGTATTTACTCAAGCTTTACCGTTTTTAGAAGTTCCAGACCCTCTTCAAAATCAGGCCTTATCTTCAGGGCTTTATGCAAACAAGCTTCTGCTTCGACATTGAGACCCTTGTAAAGATAAATTTTTGACTGATAATAATAGGCCCATTCCAATGGATAATTATCATTAAATCCAAAATCTTCCTGGTAATGTTTCAATAAAATTATCCCCAAATCTGGTTCTATTTCGTATTCGGCTGCCGCCCTTCCCAATTCGAAAATTAAATTTCTTCCCAGTTCATTGCCCCATTGATCTGGATCTGAAAAATTCTCTTTCAAGTTAAGGAACACCTCAATAGTCTTTGACTTTGACGCTTCAAAATTATTTTCCACTTCAAAAATGTAGGCCTGCATCATTCCCCCTCTCAGAGGATCAATATCCCTTAACTCATCAGCTTTTTTTTTGGCAAAAGCAATACTTCCCCCCAACAGCTGAGGAATTTCTGCATACAACTGAATCAATAAATTCAAAAAAACCACTTCCCTAGGTTTTAACTCATGGGCTTTTAGGACAGAATTTCTGGCTTTTATCACATAGGGAACCGATAAAAAACGGGAAACCTCCAATGATTTTCGGGCAGCGGCTAATGCCAGTCTAAAATAATTATTGGCACTTGGCGAGTCAACTAAAAGTCTTTCATAATTGTCGATTGCAGTATCCCAATCCTTGTAATCATAGGCCCATTCTGCAATAGTTTTGATGATGTCTTCGGATTCCGGATCCGGGTGGTTATTTAAAAGTTTTAATTCTTTTTTATAATCAGAATCACTTTGGTGATCATATGTCACAAAAGGAGTTTTTAGTTGTGAAAAAATCAACCAAGGAAAAACGAAAAGGAGTATTGTTCCTTTTATTCTAGGCATGCGGGGCGTTTAGTGTTTTCCAAATCATATCTTTAAAGGGAATTAACCCTGATTGATCCACTGACGAGATCATACAATGGGGAATTTCGCCAAAATTTTTTTTCATTTCTTCTGCGTATTCCGATTTGAGTTCTTCGTCTAACAAGTCACATTTGGAGAGTGCCACAATATAGTCTTTGTCCATCAATTCAGGATTGTAGGTTTTGAGTTCTTTAAACAAAACATCAAAGGATTTTTTAACATCAGGAGTGTCGGCAGGGATCATGAAAATCAATACAGCATTACGTTCAATATGGCGAAGAAAATAGTGTCCGAGACCTTTGCCTTGTGCAGCTCCTTCAATGATCCCTGGTATGTCTGCCATCACAAAAGATTGAAAGTCACGATGTGGGACAATCCCCAAATTGGGTTTTAGGGTTGTAAACTCATAATCTGCAATTTTGGGTTTTGCCGCAGTCAACGCTGCCAATAAGGTAGATTTTCCCGCATTTGGAAAACCTACGAGACCCACATCGGCCAAAACTTTGAGTTCCAAGGTAACCTTCAATTCCTGCCCTGATATTCCGGGTTGGGCGTATCTTGGGGTTTGATTGGTTGAGGATTTAAAATTCCAATTGCCCAACCCTCCTTTTCCTCCTTCCAATAAAATGAACTCTTGTTCTGGTTCAACAATCTCAAAAAGCACAACCTCGGTATCTGAATTTTTGACGACAGTCCCCAAAGGTACTTCGATATAAACGTCTTTTCCCTTTGTCCCGCTGCTTCTGTTTTTACTCCCGTCTCCTCCATGACCAGCCATAAAATGTTTTTGAAACTTAAAAGAATAAAGAGTCCACAAGTTGGGATTGGCGCGAATGATGATGTGTCCCCCTCTGCCTCCATCACCTCCATCGGGACCGCCTTTGGTAATATATTTTTCGCGGTACAGGTGAACAGAACCTTTCCCTCCGTTTCCTGATTTAACGTTGAGTTTTACATAGTCGACAAAATTTGCTTCGGTCATTTGTTAGTGCAAGCCATCAATCAACTCGGTCAATCTTTGGGTAATTTCATCAATACTTCCAATACCGTTAACACTATGGAATTTTCCTTGTACTGTATAAAAATCTTTTAGTGGAGAAGTCTTATTATTGTATTCTTGAAATCGATTTCTAATTTTTTCTTCATCTTGATCATCAGCTCTACCACTGGTTTTACCTCTATTAATCAATCTCTCAACTAGTAAATCATCATCTGCCTCTAGTGCCAAAGTAGCACTAATTTGCATGGACCTTTCACCCAAAAAATCATCCAGTGCTTCTGCTTGTTCTCTTGTTCTAGGAAAACCATCAAAAATAAATCCTTTTGCCTCAGGATTATTTTCAACTGCATCTTTGAGCATGTCAATGGTAATATGATCGGGAACCAAATCACCTTTATCCATATATGATCGAGCCAATGTTCCCAATGCTGTTTTATTTGAAATATGATGTCTAAACAAATCTCCTGTAGAAATATGGAACAATTGGTATTTAGATTTTAAAAATGCAGCCTGAGTGCCTTTTCCAGCTCCTGGCTTTCCAAAAAGTACTAAATTGATCATTAAAAATTGTTTTAGCAAAGATATCCAAATTGTGTTGTTTTTTTCCAAGCAAAAAACTTATGTGTATTTTTGTGAAAACTTCTCGATGGAATTTTTTTCGACTTCAAAAACACTTGGAATACTTGGTGGAGGGCAATTGGGTAAAATGTTGCTCTACACCACCCGAAAATGGGACATCAATACCAGCGTTTTGGATCCCAATGAATATGCCCCAGCTAGACTTGCTTGTGACAAATTTGTCATAGGAGATCTAACGGATTTTCAAGCTGTATACGATTTTGGAAAAAAAGTCGATGTACTAACCATCGAAATTGAAAAAGTGAATGTCAAAGCCCTTGAAAAATTAGAACAGGAAGGGGTAAAGATTTATCCTCAACCTCATGTACTGAAAACCATTCAGAATAAGTGTTTACAAAAAAAATTTTACAAGAAGCACGGTATCCCTACTGCTTCCTTTGAGGAATTTGAAACCCTTGACCAAGTTAAAGAAGCCATCATCAAAGGGGATTTGTCTTTTCCATTTGTTTGGAAATCGGCCGAAATGGGATATGATGGGTATGGAGTTTCTATTGTTCATTCCATCAAGAATATCGGAAGCCTGACCAACGGAGCCTGCATTATTGAAGAGTTGATTCCCTTCGAAAAAGAATTGTCTGTAATCGTATGTTGTCGTCCACAGGGAGAAACTGTTCATTATCCAGTAGTAGAATCAGAGTTTCACCCTACGGCCAACCAAGTAGAATATGTATTGTGTCCGGCCAGAATTTCGGAGCAAGCGGCAAAAAAAGCAATAACAGTTGCCCTAAAAACATCAAAGGCCTATGGCCAAATTGGTCTTTTGGCGGTCGAACTTTTTCTCACCCCAGAAGGAGATGTCTTGGTCAATGAGGTAGCTCCTCGTCCACACAACAGTGGACATTTTAGTATTGAGGCTTCCTATACCTGTCAGTTCGAACAACATATTCGAGCCGTTTTGGATTTGCCTTTAGGAAAAACCACCAGTAAAGCCTCGGCAGTAATGGTCAATCTTGTGGGCAAACAAGGGCATACCGGTCCAGTGGTTTACAAAAATATCGATCAAGTTCTGGCCATTGAGGGGGTTATTCCTCATATTTATGGAAAAAAGGAAACGCGTCCTTTTCGAAAAATGGGACATGTCACCATCATACACCCCAAAATCGACACCGCCAGAAAAATGGCAGCACAAGTAAAAGAAACCTTATCAGTAATCACCAAATAAAATGGCCAAAGTAGGAATCATCATGGGCAGCGAATCGGATTTACCGGTCATGCAAGAAGCAATAGACATCCTTAAGGAATTTGAGATCGTAACAGAGGTTGACATCGTCTCCGCCCACCGAACTCCAGAAAAAATGATGGAGTATGGAAATCACGCGCACCAAAGAGACTTGAAAGTAATCATAGCGGGAGCCGGAGGCGCCGCCCACCTACCGGGAATGATTGCTTCGGTTTCTCCCCTTCCTGTCATAGGGGTACCCGTAAAATCCAGTAACTCCATAGATGGTTGGGATTCTGTTTTGTCCATACTCCAAATGCCCGGAGGAGTACCTGTGGCAACTGTAGCACTCAACGGTGCCAAAAATGCCGGTATACTGGCCGCTCAAATTGTAGCAACTTCAGATCCCTCCGTGCTCGATAAAATAGAACAATACAAAGAGGGGCTCAAAAAAAAAGTCATCAAAAGCAGTAAAAAACTTAATCCCTAAAATATTGGACAACCCTTTATTAAAAGTCTTTGAAACCCCTTATCAGTCGATCCCATTCAGCAAAATCAAAGCGGAGCATTTTATTCCTGCCTTTAAGGAAAACATCAAAAATGCATTGGAGGCAATTGATAAGGTGGCCTATCAAACCGCCCCACCGACTTTTGAGAACACTGTCGAAGCCCTACAGAATGTGGGGGAACTACTGGAGCGTAACAGTGCCATTTTGTTCAACCTCAACAGTGCCGAAACTTCCGATGCCATTCAAACCACTACCCAACAGGCATCGCCCTTGCTGACTCAATTCCAAAATGATGTCAGGCTCAATCAAGCTTTGTTTGAACGCCTCAAAACGATCTACCAAGATCAAGACCAAGAAAAGCTTTCGGCTGAACAACAAACCCTTTTGGAAAAGGAATACAAGGGTTTTGCCAGAAACGGTGCATTACTCAATGACGATGAAAAAGAACTGTTGCGGGAAATCGATACCGAAAAGGCAAAACTGAGCCTCACCTTTGGCGAAAATGTCTTGGCCGATACCCATGCTTTTGAACTTCATATCACTGAGGAAAAAGACTTGGAAGGCCTGCCGGATCAAATAAAAGAAATGGCAGCAGAAACTGCCCAATCTAAAAACAAAAAAGGTTGGATCTTTACCTTAGATTATCCAAGTTATGTCCCTTTTATGACCTACGCCAAAAACAGGGATCTGAGAAAAGAATTCAGTTTGGCTTTTGGAAAACGTGGATTTCAAAACAATAATAATAACAATACAGATATCATACTTCGTTTGATCGAACTCCGAAAAAAAAGAGCCAAATTACTAGGTTATGAGTCCCACGCCGCTTTTGTATTGGAGGAACGCATGGCAACTTCCGAAGAAAATGTGGTAGCTTTTTTGGAGGATTTATATCAAAAAGCCTATCCCGCTGCCCAAGGAGAGTGGAAAGAAATGGAAGATTTTGCCACACAAAACCTGGGCCTCAATACCCTTGAAAAATGGGATACGGCCTATGTGTCCGAAAAACTCAAACAAGCGCAACTGGAATTAGACGAACAGCAACTTAAGCCCTATTTCCCTTTGGAAAGGGTCAAAGCCGGTGTTTTTGATATTGCAAATAAATTATATGGCTTGCGTTTTGAAAAAAACGATGCCCTAGAGGGCTATCATCCCGAAGTCGAGGTCTATGAGGTTTACAATAGCGAGGGGGTTTTTTATGCCCTGCTATACACCGACTTTTTCCCTCGGCCGGGAAAGAGAAACGGGGCATGGATGACCTCCTACCGCGGACAGAAAAAGGGACAAAGACCTCATATTTCCATGGTCTGTAATTTTTCAAAACCTACAGCCAGTACCCCATCACTGCTCACTTTTCAGGAAGTAACCACCTTATTCCACGAGTTTGGCCATGCCCTCCACGGTATGTTGGCCAATACAACCTATGGCGGACTAAGCGGTACCAATGTCTATTGGGATTTTGTGGAACTACCCAGCCAGATCATGGAAAACTGGTGCTATGAAAAACAGGCACTGGAGCTTTTCGCAAAACACTATCTTACACAAGAGGTGATCCCCATGGAATACATTGATAAAATTAAAAAAGCAGCTCATTTTCAGCAGGGATTACAAACCCTCAGACAATTAGGTTTTGGCTTTTTGGATTTGTCCTATCACGATACACAAGCTACAGTTATTCAAAACGTAAAAACCCACGAAAGTGCCATTCTAAAAAGGGTGCAGTTTACCAAAGATCATCCGGAGAATTGTACCAGTACGGCCTTTTCGCATATCTTTCAGGGTGGATATTCTGCAGGATACTACAGTTACAAATGGGCTGAGGTACTGGATGCCGATGCTTTTGAATTGTTTTTGGAAAAAGGCATTTTTGATTACCAAACGGCAAAATCCTTTGAAGAAAACATCCTTTCCAAAGGAGGGACAGAACACCCCATGACCCTTTATAAAAGATTTAGAGGTAAAGCACCCGATCCTAAAGCTTTACTTAAAAGAGCGGGATTGGTTGAATAGCACCGTGCTTAATTACACTTTACAGTATTGGGAATCGGATTGGAATGTATTTTTAATTCAAAAACATCTTTTAACTGTTCGTTAAAGAAATTACAGTAAAACTCCAAGTGAATAAAAGAATTCTTTAAACAAATATAGTACTTAATAGATTTTATAACTAATCATTTGGCACCCTCCTTATGTGTATAAAATATATATTTGTTTTGTGGTTTCGCTTTTTGAGGTGCAATCATCAAAAATTAAAATCGAATTTTATGAAAACCATTCAATTACTGTTTGTATCAGTACTCTTTTCTTGTTTATTTTTTAATGTAAATGCTCAGCGTCAGTCAGTTTCTTTAAACAAAGAATGGGATTTTAAAGGAGCATCACTTTGGGAGGAATCGATAGAGCAAGTGGTTGATCTGCCTCATACATGGAATACCGAAGACGCAGCGCAGGGCTATATATATTTCAGGGGAGAAGGAAACTATACCAAAAATTATTTTGTAGATCGGGCCTTAAAAGGAAAGCGTTTGTTTTTAAAATTTGAAGGAGTTCAAACCATTGCGAATGTGAGTATAAACGGAATCCATTTGGGTGAGCATCGTGGCGGTTATTCTGCTTTTACATTCGAAATTACAAAGAATGTAAAATTTGGAGAGGATAATTATATCGAAGTAAAAGTTGATAATTCTGAAACAGAAGACGTTCTTCCTTTGGGAGGGGATTTTAATATTTATGGGGGAATTTATCGTCCGGTACAACTTATAATAACCGAAGAGGTTTGCATTACACCCCTCGATTTTGCCTCGCCCGGTGTTTATCTTTTTCAGAATAATATTACTAAAGACAAGGCCGAGGTTGCTGTTGTAACAAAAATTTCAAATGCATCAGCATCAAACTCAAATATCGAGCTTGAAGTAATCATAACTGATGCTGTTGGAAAAATTGTTCATCAAGGTAAAAAAGAGGTTTTGGTCAATGCCGGAGAAACAAAGGATACAAATCATTCGGTAGTAATTAGCAAACCACACCTTTGGAACGGTCTAAAAGACCCTTACCTCTATTCAGTCAAGGTATTGGTAAAGAAGGAGAGAAAAATAATTGATGAAATTACTCAGCCACTGGGTTTAAGGTATTACCACACCGATCCAGAAAAAGGTTTTTTCCTAAACGGAGAGCATTTAAAGATAAAAGGAGTTAGCCGGCATCAGGATTTTGCCAAAGTAGGTTCTGCTTTATCAGAAAAGCATCACAGGCTTGACATGGAACTTATCTCAGAAATGGGAGCCAATGGAATTCGTCTGGCACACTACCAGCATTCCGAGTTTTTTTATGCTTTGTCAGATTCATTAGGAATGACCGTTTGGGCGGAAATACCTTTTGTAGGAAGCAATCAAGATGG
>Ga0181566_10002377_pt1 | contig 15475 bp, 17 predicted proteins | sample 101ome_15_FD_133762 | JGI IMG/M metagenome (GOLD analysis project Ga0181566, IMG submission 133762) | Coastal salt marsh microbial communities from the Groves Creek Marsh, Skidaway Island, Georgia - 101402AT metaG (megahit assembly) | ecosystem: Environmental > Aquatic > Marine > Intertidal... | reverse complement strand
TTATATTTGTGTAAGCAAAACACATAACAGCATGAATTTCTCCTTGATACTGAACACCATATATCTTTCTGCCGTAACCAGTTCTAAATTTATTATCTAATTCAGGTCTAACTGGATCTTCATTGGGATTACATTCAGTAAGCTCCACAAGTTTTGCACCTTTGACCCATTCAAAAAAATTATCAATATTTTTTTTAATATCAATTTTACTTTTTCTTATTCTGGCTTTAATTCTATTTTTTGTTTTTTTTACTTTCAAATTAAGATTTCTTTTTAAGATAAATATCAAAGTTTCCTTTGGAAGGACTTTGAACCGCACCAAAATCTATTTTGATAATTTTTGACATTAATTGTTTGTTATTTTTTATAAAATTTGGAACAGAATGTTTTAATATGCTTAAATCTTTTGATTGATATGGATCATCTAAATTTTTGGATCTCAATCCCTTTCCTGTAATAATATTAATTTTTGATATATTTTTTTCGAAACATTCTTCAATGAACTCTAAAATCTTAGAATTTGCTTCCTCTAAAGTAAATCCATGAAGATCTATAGTTTTTTCTAATCTTTCAGCTCTTGTGGGTAATTCTTTTTCTTTATTGTATAGCTTTTCAGAACTTTCTATGAATTTTTGCCAGTCTTTTTTATCTTTATCTGAAAGTTTATTTGTCAACTAAGCTTGTGTGTCAATCAACACCCAGTTAGGATTTATAGATCTACTATCTTTAGAAAATTTCCATATGTCGTGAACTTTTTTAATTTTCTCAGGATCTCCTGAAACAGTTTTATTTTCTTTATCCTTTGTGTGAGAAATAATTTCACTCACAAATTCTACTGTAACCTCAAGCATATTTTTGTTCTGCTCATGATTTTTAATTTCAGCAGAATTAATTCCTACAAATTTTGTATTTGATGATAGATTTTTTGTTTTTCTATCTTTCACCGCTTGATCAAACTGGTCGTACACATCTTTAGCAAGCAAAGATTTTATATCTTTTAGTTTGCCCTCTGAAAAGCTTGTAACAATTGTTTCATAAGCAATTTTAGCTCCTTTTAAGAACTCTTTTTTTGCGTTTTCGTCAAATGTTTCTGAATTTAATTTAACAACAGGCTTAACTACCGGTTCATCATGGGCAAAGCTTTGATTAATATCCTCTTCATATCCAGTTTTTTTACCCAAAATTCCTCTTAGTCGAAGAAAGATGAAGCCAGCAATCATTGCAAGCAAGATGATATCAATGTATTCAAAACTATAATTCATAAAATAATAATATTTACTATGTTGCCTAATTTCAACCAGCAATTTACATTATAGACAAATGAACACAGTGCTTATTCTCATTTTATCAATCCCGCTTATTGAAATCTATTTATTCATAAAAATTGGATCTCAAATAGGAGCATTAAATACGATTGCACTAATATTAATAACAGCGATAGTAGGTGTCGCATATGCCAGATATGAAGGCTTTAATACACTTAAGTCTGGAATGTCTCAATTGATGAGAAATGAGGTTCCAATTTACGAAATAATTTCTGGGGCAACTTTAACTTTTGCCGCTTTGCTCTTAATATTACCAGGATTTGCTACTGATCTTTTGGGAATTCTTTTGGTTTTTCCATTAACTAGGAAATTAATTATTCAATCTTTCTCAAAAAATTTTAAGTCTAAAAAAGATGAAAATAAAGGAAAAGACTTTATTGAAGGTGAGTATAAAGATATGGATGATAAATAATGTCAATTAAACATAAAAAAATTTTTAGTTATATAAAAGATCTATCTGTTGAAACACCAGACCCAGAATCATTAATAGTGGCAAGAGAAAGGATATCTAAGTATGCATTAAATCTTGATATAACTTCAAAACCTTTAAAAAACAAAATGATAGAGGTTTTTACTAAACTTATTTACAAAGATAAAGAAAACAGTAAAAAAAAAACATATTTTGAGATGGTTCATTCTACGGTTATTCAAATAGAAGAGGAAAATCCTAAAAAAGAGGAACTGAAAAAATTTATACTTTGTGATTTACAAATTGAAATTTATCCAAAAATACAAGAAACATTTATCCACATTTTAAAGCTATCTGGATTTCCTCAAATAAAAATTTCTGGAAAAGTGGATTTTATGAAACTCTATAAAGAAAGATCAAATTAAAAAAAATTTTTTTTTAAATTTTTTTTTAAAAATTCACTGTGTTTTTTTAATTCATCTGCACTTGGGTAAATTACTTTTTTTGAATAATCAGCTATTTTTCGCTTGGCTGCGGAAGAAAAGTTTTCACTGCTTTTTGAAAAATTTAGCTTTGGCTCTTTTTGATCTAACAAATTTATATAAACTTTAGCAAGAAGTTCACAATCTATCAATGCAGTATGTTTTTCTCTTTTTGAATTGTCAATTCTAAAGCGTTTGCACAAAGCATCAAGACTAATTCCTGATCCAGGAAATTTATTTCTAGCAATATCTAATGTGTCAACAGTATCTATTTTATTTATTTTTGGCTTTCCAATTAAAGACAATTCATTATTTAAATGAGAAATATCAAATTCAGCGTTATGAATTATTATTTTTTTATCTTTTATAAAATCTAGAAATTCGTCTGCTATCTCAAAAAACTTTTTTTTATCAGATAAAAATTCGTCAGAGTAACCATGGACTTCAAATGCTTTTTCTGAGACTTTTCTCTCAGGATTTAAATAACAATGAAAAACATTTTTTGTAGGGATTAAATTATCAAGCTCAATACAACCTATTTCAACAATTCTATGACCATCTTTAACTGATAAGCCTGTTGTTTCTGTATCTAAAACTATTTCTTTCATTTATCTAAAATTTTTTTTTTAATTATTTTAATGTTTTTTTTGATGTTTTTTGGCTTAAAATTATTAACTAATATAAAATCTGAGATCTTCTTTTTTTTAGCCAAAGGTAATTGAATACTTCTTAAATTTTTAAATACCTTTTTATTATAGTTTTTTCTCTTTCTTAATTTTTTCTGAATTTCATTTTTTTTAGCTTTAATAAAAATTAGTATATCATTTTTTTTATTGAGCTTATTTTCAATAAACAACGGTATATCAAGAATTACTAATTTTTTTTTCTTATTTTTTATTAAAAATTTTCTTAGTCTTCTTCTTACTAATGGATGAACTATGCTAGATATTTTTTTTAAGTTTTTAAAATCATCTAAAATTGCTTTTGTAAGTTCATTTTTATTTAAAGAGTCTGATGAAATAAACTTTGGTAAAGTTTTTTTTATTCTTAGAAAACACGAATTATCATTTTTATAAATTTCGCTTACTTCTTCATCGGCATTGAATACTGGAAAACCAAATTGTTTTGATACAAATGTTTTGCCGGATCCAATATCTCCTAAAATAGCTACTCTAATCATTTTAACAAATTTAATACTTCTTCATTGATTTTGGGTTTGAATTTATTCCAAATTTCAAAAGCTTTTTGTGCTTGATAAACAAACATTAATTTGCCATTTGCGGTTATATTTCCTTTGCTTTCAGCCTCCATTAAGAAATTGGTTCTGGATGGACTATAAATTACATCATAAAAAAATTTATTTGGACCTATCTTTTGGTAATCAATATCTATTCTATCATCGGTTTTTAAACCAAGACTAGTACCGTTTATAATTGCATCGACAACAGGTATCTCTCCCCATTTTACTATTTCAATATCATCAAACATAAGCTTAATTTTTTCAGATTTTTCCATAGTTCGATTACTTATATATATCTTGTCTACCTCTAGTTTTTTTAAAACATAAACCATAGAGGGTACAACACCTCCAGCACCTAAAATTACAACCTTTTTGCCTTTTAAATGTTCTGTAAATTTACTTAAAGACAACTCAAAACCAATGGTGTCAGTATTACATCCTAAAATTTTTCCATTTTCTTTATAAATTGTATTTACAGATTGAGTAATTTTTGCATCATCAGTTAAAACATCTAGATGTTTAATAATTTTATTTTTAAAAGGAACTGTTATATTTACTCCAGCCAATTCTTCACTTCTAACTTTCGATACAATATTCTCTAACTCTGTCTCGTTCAGTAATTTTTTTTCATATGTTCCGTTTATATTATTTGTTCTGAGCCAATAATTATGTAACTCTGGGGAAAGAGAGTGTTTAATAGGATTTCCAACTACTAAAAATTTTTTCATATGTAATTTGTAATATATTCTTTTATTTTTTTAACAGGCAATCCCATGATTGTATCTTCATCACCTTCTATCGTATCAAACAAGGCTCTACCGTGTCCTTCAATTTGATATACATTATATGAATAAAGGGCTTCGTCTGTAAGCTTCGATAAATATTCCTTAAGTTGATTTTCAGAGAAGTCTTTCATGGTGAGTTTTGCTCTGTCAGTATAGTTCCAGATCATTTTGCTATTTTTAGATATACAGACAGAACTAATTAAAAAATGAGATTTGCCGTTAAGTTTCTTAAGAATTTCTAGAGCTTCATTTCTAGAACTTGGTTTGGAAATTAATTGCCCATCTAAATCAATTACACTATCAGCCCCCAAAACAAAAAAATCAGTTTTTTTTTGGCTTACTTTGTTTGCTTTTAATTCTGCAAGATTTTTTGAAATAATTTCAGGTGACGCTCCCTCATTTATTAAACTATTTTTTACTGGTTCTTCATCTATATTAGAAACAATTACTTCGCAGTCAATATTGTTTTGGGTCAATATATTTTTCCTGACTTTGCTTTTTGACGCGAGTATTATTTTTATCACTTATTTTTTATCTCAAAAATTTTAATTATTGATGCTGCTGTTTCCTCAACAGATTTTCTAGTTACATCAATTACTGGCCACTGATTTTTTTTAAAAATTTTTTTTGAATTTTCAACCTCTTCACGTATTCTATCTAGATCAATATATTCTGTATTTTCGTTTTCTTTTAGGCTTGTTAGCCTATTCTTTCTAATATCGAATAATCGTTCAGCTTCTGTCGTTAATCCCACTATGCATGATTTTATTTTTTTATTTATTAATTTTATAGGTATTGAATTTTCATTTACCAAAGGAATGTTGGATGTTTTGAATCCTTTATTTGCTAAATAAATGGATGTTGGTGTTTTACTAGTTCTGCTTACCCCAAGTAAAATAATATCAGATTTTTCTATGTCATCAATTTGATTGCCATCATCATGATTCATTGTAAATTGAATTGCTTCGATTCTCTGATAATACTCTTCATCAAGAACGTGCTGTCCACTAGGCTGGTGGGATGCTCTTTGGTTTAAAATTTTAGAAAAGTTAAGGATTAAATCACCCAGAACGCCAAAACATGGTATTTGTTTTTTTTGAGATTCATCTGCCAAATATTTGGCAAGTTTACTGTTAACAATTGTATATAATATAATTGGATTTTCTTTTTTTTTAGCGTTACCTAAAATCTTTTGAATTTGATTTTCTGTTCTTGTGAAAGAAAAATGGTTTAGCTCATATTCAAAGTTAGAAAATTGAGCCTTAAGTGCAGCAAAAATTCTCTCAATCGTCTCTCCAGTTGAGTCTGAAATTAGATAGATTTGATGTTCATTTTTCATGTATAAAATGTTTATAAATTATTAACAAAATAACAATAATTGAATTTCTTAAGATAATTGGGTTTTTATTGAATTGATTAGAGGTTAATTAAGATATTTTTAAAATGTTAATGAAAATTAATATAATTTAAAGTTTATTGGTAAAAAGCTAAAAAATATTTGATAATTGAGATTAAATCAGCAACAAAAATGTTAATAAGATGTTAATTAAGTGTGCAAATTAGATAATTTACGTAATTCACATTACATAATACTAATACAATAAATAATTATTGATCTATTTATATATGACTCCTATACAAAAATGTATTGTAGAAAAAAATACATCTATAAACTGTGTGTGGTTAATGAGACAGGCAGGAAGGTATCTTCCCGAATTTAGAGAAATAAGAAAACAAAATCCCGATTTTATAAAACTTTGTTTAAGTGAAAATTTAGCATCCGAAATAACATTACAACCTATTGAAAGATTTAACTTTGATGCAGCTATAATATTTTCAGATATATTAATGCTTCCATATGGACTTACTCAAAAAGTTGAATTTGAAAAAAACTTTGGCCCTAAGTTAGGAGAATTAGATCTAGATAAATTTAGAAATACAAACGAAGTTGATTTTTCTTTTAGACTTAACTCTGTTTATAAAGCCATAAATATAACATCAAAAAAAATAAACAAAGCAGACAAAGACTTAATTGGATTTGTTGGAGCTCCCTGGACGATTTTAGTTTATATGATTAACAAAATTTCTCCTAAAAAAAAATTATCTGAAGATTTTTTTAAAGATGATTTTTTAATAAATGGACTACTTCAAATTATTGATAAATTTCTTAAAATTCATATTAAAAATCAAGTTGAGGCAGGTGCAACAATTATTCAAATTTTTGATAGTTGGGCTGGATTGCTTGAGAGCAATATTACAGAATATATTTACATACCAACACTTAGTTTAGTTGAATATACAAAAAGTTTAGGTGTTCCTGTTATTTGTTTTCCACGAGGTATAAAAGATTATAAAAATTTTTGTGAGATTGTAAAACCAGATGTAGTAAACATTGATTATGATGTAGACCCTAAAAAAATTTTAAAAGATATAAAAATTCCCGTGCAAGGTGGCCTAAATCCTGAAATTTTATTAACCGATAAAAATAATTTAGAAAAAGAAATCAAATATTATCTTAACATATTTAGGGATCATCCATATATTTTTAATTTAGGTCATGGAATTAAACCTGAAACGAAAGTCGAAATGGTTGATATATTAGTTAACACCGTAAGAGAATTTAAGTAATGGAAAATCACCCAAAAATAAATTTTGGAAAAACAGGAATATTACTAGTAAATCTTGGAACACCAGATTCGACTAGTTGGCTAGACATTCGAAGATACTTAAAAGAATTTCTCTCAGATAAAAGAGTTATAGAAGTTAATCCGTTTATTTGGAAAATCATACTTAATCTATTTATATTAACTTTTAGACCAGCTAAAACTGCTAAAGCATATAAAGAAATTTGGATGCAAAAAGAAAACATGTCTCCATTAAGATACTATACCGAGAAGCAAACTGAGAGATTGTCCAATTTAATTAAGAAGGATGATGTTTTTATCGATTACGCAATGAGATATGGAAATCCAAGTATAAAAAGTAAAATTTTCAATTTACATGAAAAAGGATGTGAACATTTGATTGTTGTCCCTCTTTATCCACAATATGCTGCAGCAACCACGGCTACAGTGTGTGATGAAGTGTATAGAACTTTAATGAATATGAGGTGGCAACCTAGTTTAAAAATTATACCTCATTATGAGTCTGAACCCTTATATATTGATGCTCTTGTAAATTCGCTTAAAGAAAAATTGTCCAAAATTAATTGGAAGCCAGACTTAATAGTTGCTTCATATCACGGAATACCAAAAAAATATTTTGACAAAGGTGACCCCTACCATTGCTATTGTCATAAAACAACAAGGCTTATCTCGGAGAAATTTAAGGAAATAGATATAAAAACTACATTCCAATCGAGGTTTGGGCCTCAAGAATGGCTTCAACCATACACAGATAAAACTTTAGAAAATCTTCCAAAAGAAGGAAAAAAAAATATTCTAGTTATATGCCCTGGTTTTGCATCCGATTGCGTAGAAACTCTAGAAGAAATATCAATTCAAGGCAAAGAAAGCTTTCTCAAAGCAGGTGGAGATAAATTTGAATTAGTGCCATGTCTTAACGATAACCATGATCACATTCAATTACTAAGGCACTTGGTAAATAAAAATTTATAAATGAATTATTATTTATTATTTAAATCTTTGCATTTGATAGCCATTGTATCTTGGATGGCAGGTCTTTTATATCTTCCAAGAATTTTTGTTTATCACGTTGAAAATTATCAAAAAATAGAAACAACAGAAATTTTTGAGACAATGGAGAGAAAGCTATATTTTTACATAATGAGACCGGCGATGATAGTTTCCTGGTTGTTTGGCTTTATATTAATTTATATCAATGGTTTTGAAGTTTTATCTGCGATATGGCTACAAATTAAGCTTCTTTTTGTAATAATACTATCAGCATATCATGAGTACCTAGGCAAATGCATGAAATCTCTTAAAGATGGCACTAATACCAAATCTTCAAAATTTTTCAGAATTATTAATGAAATCCCAACAGTTTTATTAATACTGATTGTTTTCATTGTAATTTTTAAACCTATATAAACTTGAAATTTTAATACATAATATATATATATTATTAATCTAACAAATAACTCCCCAAAATATGAACATTCAAGAATTAAAAGAAAAAAGCTCGGAAAAACTAATAACTGAGGCAGAGAACCTTGGAATTGAAAATGCGAGCACTTTGAGAAGGCAAGAAATATATTTTGCCATACTAAAAAAATTAGCAGAAAAAGGGGAAGAAATTACAGGCGGAGGTGTCCTGCAACTCCTTCAAGATGGTTTTGGTTTTTTAAGAGCAATGGAATCAAACTATCTTCCAGGTGCAGATGATATCTATGTAAGCCCGAGTCAAATAAGAAGATTTGGTTTAAGAACTGGGGATACGGTTGAGGGACCAATAAGATCCCCAAAAGAAGGAGAAAGATATTTTGCTTTACTACAAGTAAGCAAAATTAATTTTGAAGAACCAGATAAATTTAAACACAAAATTGCATTCGATAACTTAACCCCACTTTACCCAAATAAACAATTAAGAATGGAAGTTGAAACAACAAAAATTGAAAAAAAACCTGATCTAACACCCAGACTCATAGATTTGGTAAGCCCAATTGGAAAAGGCCAAAGATCATTAATTATATCTCCACCTAAAGCAGGGAAGACTATGATTTTACAAAGTATAGCTAATTCAATTACTGCAAATCATCCAGAGTGTTATCTAATGGTATTGCTAATTGATGAAAGACCAGAAGAAGTTACGGATATGCAAAGAACTGTAAAAGGTGAAGTTATCAGCTCTACATTTGATGAACCAGCACAAAGACATGTTGCTGTTGCTGAAATGGTTATTGAAAAAGCTAAGCGACTTACAGAACATAAAAAGGATGTTGTTATATTGTTAGATTCAATAACAAGATTAGGCAGAGCTTACAATGCAGTAGTTCCAAGCTCAGGAAAAGTCTTAACTGGGGGCGTTGATGCAAATGCACTCCAAAGACCAAAAAGATTTTTTGGTGCAGCAAGAAATATTGAGGAAGGTGGATCTCTCACAATTATAGCAACAGCTTTGATTGACACAGGCAGCAGAATGGATGAAGTAATTTTTGAAGAGTTTAAAGGAACTGGAAATAGCGAAACTATACTAGATAGAAAAATTTCGGAAAAAAGAATATTCCCTGCTATTGATATTACAAAATCAGGAACTAGACGGGAAGAACTTTTGTTTGATAAAAATGATCTTCAAAAAATGAATGTGCTTAGAAGAATTATTGCCCCCATGGGATCAATGGATGCCATAGAGTTTATAAACTCTAAATTAAAAAATACCAAAAACAATTCTGAATTTTTTAATTCTATGAATAAACCCTCTTAGAATTTAAATATAATTTAAAGCTTCCATTTCTTTTTTAAATTCTTTTATTATCCTGTAAGTTGTTTTTTGATCTAAAATTTTTTTCCAGTTATTATTTTCACCAAGATAGAAAAAATTTCTACGTTTGTTACTTTCTTGGTTTTTTGGGGCTTCTTGAAAACCATATTTTTTCTCTAAATTTTGTAATCTTTTAAAGTCTGTCAGTTTTATAGCCGTATTAATTTGGTCGTCACTAAAGTTTCGATTTATGATGGATCCAATGTAATCAGCAATTTTTTTAAATTCTAAGAATGAATTATCAATTAATTGTTCATATTTTACTAACAAGTAATTTTTTTTAACTTGTTTCCAAGAATGATAGTGTTCTTTCCAGGAACCAATTAACTGTGGTAGTGCAAAATTATTTTTATTTTCTATTTGAGGAAAAATTACATTATTTTCTTTTATCAAAAATTTTAATGTGTCATTAATATTCTTAAATCCATAATAGTTTTTTATAGAAGTAATGATATTTCTTGGATCTCTAATTACATGTATTGCTCCAAGCATCAAACTGGGGAGTGAAAAAAAATTATCATTTAAATTGCAAAGTGCATTATGAGTTTTTAAAATTCGAATTTTATTTTCAGAATTAATTTTTTTTTGCGCTTCTAGCCAATATTTAGAAACCTCATTTAAATTATTAAAATTAATATTAACTCCTAGATTATCATAATGTCTTTTCATTGGAAATTGACCTATTAACTTTGTTGAATCTTTTAAGCTAAAATCTTTTGTATTTAATAAAAGCGATGTAATAAAAAATCTTACCCAAGTATTGCCGCTTTTAGGGTATGATGCTAACCAAATTATCATTTAAAATATTTTTTTAAAAAATAAAATATGTGTAAAAATATTCAAGTATATAAAAAATTATTTGAAGAAAAAAAATTTAGTCAAATTATAAATCTAATTGAAAATGATAAAACAAATAAATCTGCAAAAATTCTACATATACTTGGCGTATGTAAAATTGTTCAAGGATCAGCTAACAAAAAAACAAAGTTATCTGCAAGAGAAAATTTTAGAGAGGCCTTTCTTTTAGCAAAAAATACCGATGTGGGAGTGGAGGCATTATCAAATTTTATTAATTTAAGTACTGATTTTTTAGAAATCAAAGACTCTTTAGATTACTTCAATAAATTAGATGAGAGATATAAAAATAATATTAATATTTTAAAGTCAATTTCAAGAGTTTACCAATTTTCCTGCGAAGTGCACAATAGAAGAGACATATTAGAAAGAATAATAAAACTAGATCCTGATTCTTTAAAAGATTGGTGTTCATATATCTATATCCAAAATTTTGATTATTTGTGGGATCAAGAAAAATTCTTAGATAAATCGAAACAGTTCTCTCAAAAAATTCCAGATTACAATTTAGAAAAAATTAATATTGATAAAAATATCAAAACAAGGAAAATAAAAATTGGATTTATTTCATCAGATTTTGTAGATAGGCACTCCGTATCTTATTTTCTAAAGTCCTTATTAAAAAATATTAATAAATCAAAATTTGAGTTATTTGCATTTTCTAATCAAGATATTGGTGATGATAAAGATAGCGAATTAAAAAATTATTTTGATTATTGGTACAATATTAGAACTATAGATGATTTAAAAGCAATTAAATTTATTAGAGAAAAAAAAATAGATATTGCTTTTGATTTAATGGGTGTAACAAGTGAGAACAGAATTACATTATTTAAAAATAGAATTTCACCAATTCAAATTTCTTGGTTAGGATACTGCAATACATCTGGATTACATGAGATGGATTATTTAATAGCTGATAAGTACTTAATTAAAGAGAATGAGGAAGCCTTTTATTTGGAGAAAATAAAAAAGTTATCAACCATTTGGAATACACACGTTGGATTTGAGCAAAGTAGAAAAAATATTGAAGCTCCATCAATTAAAAAAAATATTTTTACATTCGGTTCTTTCAATAATTTTAATAAAATTTCTGACGAAACTTTTGAATGCTGGGTATCAATTTTAAATAAAGTAAATAATTCTAATTTACTTTTAAAATCATCAATGAAATATAATTTAGATTTTTTTTATGAAAAAATAAATAAACTTGGGATTTCTAATAAAATAAAAATTCTTGATCCGGTAGATGATTTGGGATCTCATTTAAACTTATATGATGAAGTAGACTTGGCTTTAGACACTTTCCCCTATAATGGTGTAACAACAACTTTCGAGTCTCTTTGGAAAAATGTACCTGTTTTAACTATGAAAGGATATAACTTTAACTCAAGATGTGGATCTAGTATTATAAAATGGCTTGGGTGTGAATATCTAGTCGCCAAAAATAAAGATGAATATATTGCTAAGGCTGTTTATTTATCCAAAAATTCAAATAAATTAAATGAAATTAGAGATTTTATTTATAACAATATTATGAACTCCGCTTTATTTGATACTAAAAATTTTACATTCCACTTTGAAAAATTATTAGATGAAATAATTATTGAAAAAACAATTTAGAAAAAAAATGACTATTTACGCTTTATCCTCAGGACCAGGCTTAAGTGGTGTTGCTATTGTAAGATTATCAGGACCAAAATCAAAAGAAGTAATTGAAAAATTAACAAAAGATAAAGTGCCAAAGCCTCGTTATGCTTCTTTAAAAAAAATTTATAAATTAAATAAAGACGAATTAATTGATGAGGGAATAGTTTTGTGGTTTCCTTCTCCAAACAGTTATACTGGCGAGGATATGGCTGAATTTCATATCCATGGTAGTAAAGCATCAATAAATGCACTTCAATTAGAGATATCAAAATTTGATGATTGTAAATTAGCTGAAGCTGGTGAATTTACAAAAATAGCTTTTCATAATGGTAAAATAAATCTTGTAGAAGTTGAGGGTATATCCGACTTGATATCATCAGAAACTGAAATTCAAAGACAACAAGCAGTAAAAATAATGTCTGGTAAAAGCTCTGAGAAATTTGAGAACGTAAGATCAAATTTGATAAAAATTTTATCTTACGTTGAAGCAAAAATAGATTTCCCTGAAGAAGACCTACCAGAAAACATTTTGGATAATATCAAAATTAATGTTCAAGATATCATTAAAGAATTACAAAAAATAATAAATGATCAAAGAATTGGGGAAAGAATAAGAGAGGGTTTTAAAGTTGCAATAATAGGTCCTGCAAATGCAGGAAAATCATCATTACTTAATTATTTGGCTGACCGTGAAATTGCAATAGTATCTGAAATTGCAGGCACTACTCGAGATGTGATAGAAGCCCATCTTAATTTAGATGGATACCCGGTTATAATTTCTGATACTGCTGGCATTAGAGACTCTAAAGATGAAATAGAAAAAAAAGGAATTAAGTTAAGTCTAAAAAGAGCTGAAGATGCTGATATAAAAATAATTATTTTAGAGCCTAAAAGTATTGATTTTAAACGTTTTTTTAAAGATTTAGTAGATGATAGATCAATTTTAGTAGTAAACAAAATGGATGATGAAGATACAGAAGTTAATAAAGATATTAAGAAACAAAATCCTATCTTTATTTCTGTTAAAAAAAATAAAAATTTAGACAGCTTAGTAAAAGAGGTAAAAAAAATTCTAGAAAATAAATTTATCTCTACAACTGATATTTTTATTACTAGAAGTAGACACAGAGAAAATATTAATAACTGTATTAATCATCTCAAAAAATTTTATGACAAAAGTAGCTTAGATGATTTTGACAAAGGTGCTGAAGATTTAAGATTAGCTATAAGACATTTAGGATCTATAGTTGGGAAAGTAGATGTCGAAGAAATACTTGGATCCATATTTAATGATTTCTGTATAGGTAAATAAAATCTTTAACCAAAATCTACCAAATATTTAAATAACTGAAATCTTGTAAATTTTAAGAACAGTAATAAATTAAACCTATGAAAAATGATTTATCATTTGAGGTTGTTGTAGTAGGTGGTGGACACGCAGGATGTGAAGCAGCCGCTGCTTCTGCTCGGTTGGGAATAAATACAGCTTTATTTACCCATAAATTTGAAACTATCGGTGAAATGTCATGCAACCCTGCAATAGGTGGTCTAGGAAAAGGTCATTTGGTAAGAGAAATAGATGCGCTTGATGGAGTTATGGGAGAAGTTGCAGATAAATCTGGCATCCAATTTAGATTACTCAATAGAAGTAGAGGGCCCGCTGTAAGAGGACCTAGAACGCAAAGTGATAGATTTTTATATAAAAAATATATGCAAGAAAAGCTTTTAAACTACTGTAATTTAACAATATTTTCAGATCCTGTAATTAAGTTTAAATTCAATAATAATGAAATAAATGGATTTAATACCGAATCTGGTAAAGAAATAAAATCTTCTAAGATTATTTTAACAACCGGAACTTTTTTAAATGGTTTGATACATATAGGAGAAGAAAGGACACCTGCTGGTAGATTTAATGAAAAACCATCAACTGGTTTAAGTGAACAATTAAAAAAATATAACTTTAAGATAGGAAGATTGAAAACAGGAACACCTCCTCGGTTAGACTCTCGTACAATTAATTTTAATAATTTAGAAGAGCAACATGCTGATGAACATCCATACTTTTTTTCTTTTCTTACTAAAAAAAATATAAACCAACAAGTTTCATGTCGAATGACTTATACCAATCAAGCTGTTCATAAAATCATAGAAAAAAATATTAAAAGAAGCGCGATGTATTCGGGGAATATTCAAGGTGTTGGACCAAGATACTGTCCTTCAATTGAAGACAAGATTATCAAGTTTGCTGATAAAGAAAGACATCAAATATTTCTAGAACCAGAGGGTCTTAATGATCACACTATATATCCAAATGGAATATCAACTTCCCTACCATCTGATGTGCAGGAAGAAATATGTAGTAAAATCAATGGTTTAGAAAATGTAAAAATTATTAGACCTGGATATGCTATAGAATACGATTTTGTAGATCCAAGGGAGCTTTTTTTAACTCTTGAGACAAAAAAAATCAAAAATTTGTATTTAGCTGGTCAAATAAATGGAACTACAGGTTATGAGGAGGCTGCAGCCCAAGGTCTTATTGCAGGAGTTAATGCTGCCCTTTCAGTAAAAGACAAGAACCATTTATTTTAGATAGATCCGATGCTTATATTGGAGTTATGATAGATGACCTTGTTACTAAAGGTGTGGCTGAACCTTACAGAATGTTCACATCTCGTGCTGAGTATAGATTATCTCTTAGATCTGATAACGCTGATATTAGATTAACAAAAAAAGGTATTGATTTAGGAATTGTTTTAAAAGAAAGAAAACTATTATTTAATGAAAAGTTTGAAAATCTTAATAAAACACAAATTCAGATGGAAAAATTAAAAATAAGTCCTTCAAAAGCTCAAAAATTTGGAATTAATATAGCAAAAGATGGAATAAAAAGGACAGCTAATCAAATATTAAGCCAAAAATTAGTAAATATAGATAAAATAAGAGAAATTTGGCCTGAAATAAAATATGTTTCACGTGAAATTGATGAGCAATTAGAAATAAACGCCCATTATAAGGGCTATCTAAAGAAGCAAAATGCTGATATTTTGGCATTTAAAAGAGATGAAAACCTAATTATACCAGAAAATATAGATTATAATAAATTTTCAGGTCTATCAAACGAAGTTAAGTCTAAATTTAATAAAATTAGACCAAAAACCATGGGTCAAGCTCTTAGAATAGATGGGATTACACCAGCCGCTGTATATATTTTGTTGTCTCATCTTAAAAGAAAGTCTATCAAGCATATAGCTTGATTGATTCGAACTTTATAAAAAATTCTG
>Ga0181566_10002361_pt1 | contig 15506 bp, 16 predicted proteins | sample 101ome_15_FD_133762 | JGI IMG/M metagenome (GOLD analysis project Ga0181566, IMG submission 133762) | Coastal salt marsh microbial communities from the Groves Creek Marsh, Skidaway Island, Georgia - 101402AT metaG (megahit assembly) | ecosystem: Environmental > Aquatic > Marine > Intertidal... | reverse complement strand
TAAACGAGCGTGTGTTCGTGGTGCTCCACCTCAGTGGGCTCGTGCGCATGTGCTTCTTCGCTCGAATGAACGTGAATATCTAACTCCGGTTTATTGGCAAAGCGGTTGAGGTCGTATGCTCCGACACCTAGTACCATATCGAGCGGCACTGCACCATGTATCGCTTCAAAAATACGTGCGCTCGGAGCGCGTTTCCTAATAAAGTTAGCCAACGCTTTACGCTCTTTTTTATCAACCAAGTCGATCTTATTTAGCACCACCATATCTGCCGTAGCGATTTGGTCTAATGCGAGTTCTCGCCCTTTACCTTCGACTTGGCCAATGTGCTCTGAATCAACCACTGTTATCACGCTATCCACGCGAGTTTGAGACTGCAGTTGGGGTGCGATAAAGGTGAGTGAAACCGCCACGGGGTCCGATACGCCGCTTGTCTCAACGACAATATACTCCGGTGGGTCTGGGCGTTGGATCAGTTGCACCACAGCCTCAAATAGGTCGTCGCGAATCGAGCAGCAGATGCATCCATTGGAAAGATCGATAGTCGATTCTCCAGAGACGCCTGTCACTAACGCAGCATCGATATTAACTGCGCCAAAGTCATTGACCAATACTGCTACGCGCAACCCGTGCTCGGCGTTGAGCAGGTAGTTGAGCAGAGTAGTTTTTCCTGCGCCTAAAAAGCCGCTGATAATGGTTACTGGAATAGGTTCTCCCAAGCTGTGATTTTCCCCCTTAGGATTAGATTCGTTCTACTCTATAGCAGATTGATTTCAACGGTTACATAGACGTCTATTATGCCATTCTATACTATCTGGATTCCAGCGGGTTGGGGTTGGTAAAGCACAGATGACGACCTATTGGGGCGTCTGGAAACGCCCAACGCGTAGATCCACTACTGTATAGGGCGAATTGATATAGTGCAAACGCAATGGGAATGACTCACTTCTTATAAGCCAATGATATATCTAAATACTGGACGCTACGTCTCGAGCCTCTCTGCGTTCTAAAAGTGGACCCCGTGTACCGCGTTCTATTTCGGCGAAGGCGTCGTGGTTGTGGATACTTTCGTAGTTATTACTCGAAAGATAAAACCAAGCTATAGCGTCACCCTTGAGCAGTTTAAGTAGGTCTGTGGCGGCGTCCCGCACAATATCTTCTACGAATTTTGGATTGTCGTAAGCACGCTCGGTGACATTTTTCTCATCGGCGCGCTTGAGAATGGGGTAGAGTTGGCTAGAGGCGCTCTTTTCAGCGATATCAATTAAGTCTTCAAACCAGACATACTCTTTGGGGCGTACGGATATGCTCACTTCAGATCGCTGATTATGAGCGCTATATCGACTTATCTCTCTGCTGCATGGGCAACAGCTTGTGACGTTGGCTCGCACGCCAACCAACGTGTCGCATTGGCCCTCTTGGGTAAGCATGGCACGTAAAATGCAATTGAAGTCGAGAAGGCCTTCTATGCCTGTGATCGGTGCATGACGCTTGAGAAATACGGGGAATTCCATATCGAGAAAGACTTCTTCAGACTGCATTTTATGGCCCAATTCCTCGAGCGCCATATGCACCGTATCGAGTCGTAGAAGCTGACTTTTCTCATTGAGAAACGTCATAAAACGGGACATATGTGTGCCTTTTTCCGCGTGCGGTAGACTAACACTGAGCGATAGATTGGCGACTGTGTTGAACGTGTCGCCGTCGCGTAGGTGCAAGTTTAGGGGGTAACGCACATTGGATACGCCAACTCTATCAATCTCGATGCCGCGCTCGTCTCGGCTCTTCTGCATATCTGGCAGAGATATGAATTCACTGGGGTTATTTCTCATTTGCGGCAGGCACGTAGGTTAGATAAATGACCCAAAACCAATATGCTTCCTCCCGTTATCGTGATATAAACTTCGGGTATATTGATCCCCAACGCTTCGGTGGAACGAGCGACGAGCAGAATGAGTACGCCCGTTACAAACATCATGGGTTTCTTCCACGACTCACACTGACAATAGCCCTTGATTGCAGCGGCAATCGCTATGATTGAGGCCAAAATAGTGAAGATCCATTCGGCTTCATGGCTGATCAATACGCTGAGGCCTAAGACAGACAGCAGAGCTGGGGCAAGCGCACAAAGGGCGCAGTGTAGAGCACAGACCGTGCTAGTGATTGCTCCCATGCGGTTCAAAACGGTTGGATTTTCTACGGTAGAAATATGTTCCATTGGATTTTCTTCTCGTCGGTTAGACGTAGCTTGAATAATAGGTTTATTGGAAGCTTTTATGTGCGACGACTGTGATTCCCCACGGGTTTGTTGAGAGGGTAGTTGCCCCAGTGGACCCGCGTTAGCTCTTCATATGATTTTTTAATTTTTGCGTTATCAATTGTCTTCTTCACCGCCAGAATTGTTCATGTGTTTTGCAGTGTGAAATTCGAGCGCTACGCTGAAGGAGGGTCTCAGCAAGAGACCTTCGCTACAGCGTTCTATGATAAACTCGTCGTTGCCGTTTAGGCCCAATTCTCGGCGTAGAGCGGATGGAATCGTTATTACACCGCGTTCGCTGACGGAGACTTTGATCTTCATATGTCTTTAGGTCTTTGTGCGTGGATTATCGTAGAGAGTGATTCGACCATCAGTCGTACCCGAAACCAAATAACGGTCTGCTGTCGACCAACTCAGGGAGTGGATTTCACCGTTGGGGTAATAGTCAAAGCAAAGAGCATCTCGGCCCGCAGAAGGATTCCATACGGCAAGTAGACCGTCCTGCCCACCCGATGCCAAGAGGGGACCATCGTTCTGAGCAGCTAGCGCAGTCACGGAACGTTCGTGTGCAACGAGCTGTTCCGGTTTCGATCCCGGGTTACTGACATTCCAAATCACCACTTCATTTCCTCCACTGCAGGCGAGCGTTTGGCTTCGGGCATCCCAAATCAATTGGCTAATGTTGTCGGCAGGAGCACATACGACCGTTTCCCTTTCGGACGGCAAGGCCCATAAATGCAATTTTGCACTCTGTTCGCCTGAAGCGAGATATCGTCCGTCTGGACTCCATTCGACCGATAGGAAGTTGCCCTGACTAGTCAAAAGGCGAGTGGGATCGTAGGTGTTAGGTTGCCAAAAGCTGATTTGACCTCTGCTGGAAGCGGCTATCTCTGGCGGGTTTGGAATGGCCAGCATCCAAGGTCGCCAGGCAATATCTGTCAGCAGATCAGCGTGTTCATGTGAAACAAAATGTGGCTTTAACTGCCGCTCTGTAATTTGAAGCTCCCACAGGTAGACTTCGCGACCTGCAGCGGCAGCTAACCACCGACCGTCCGGGCTCCAGATTACTTTCTCAACCCAGGCATCGCTCGTTTCAACCTGATCGAACGCTTTTCCTTCCAACCATATCTTGACGCGCCCATCCTGACCGCTGCTGGCCATCAAGGGGTGGCGCGGATGCCATGAGAGAGAGCAAATACCAGGCTCATGAGCTGAATGTTGACTCAGAATAGGCTGGCGTGAATCGGGTGAGAAAAACCAGATATCTCCTTGTATGGATGCTGCGGCTAGCATCTTTTCGTTCGCACTCCACGCGGTGGTAGGTATGGAGTCACCATCTGTGTGTGTAGTCCAACGGTGGCTAAGAGTTTCTGCACCATTGGAGAAATGTCGCTCTAGGTTAGACATATACCCTCAGCTTCCTGTGTCCGCTTTTATACGCTGTACATCGTGTGATGAGAGCGTACGATTTCTTAAATCGCATATAGACTCGGATCATACAGACGCCTATGCTTGACGGCCCACTGCCCTATGGCACGGTACGTTGTCGATAAATCAGATAGATGCTGGTTGCAGTGCTTCGAACTACTGTACGAGTCAATAGTTGGGGCGTTGCGTTAACGACGCACCATACCCGCTACAGTGGAGTTGAGCCCCTATCTACAGCGTAAGGGAGCCAGCAAACTGTTTGCGTTGATCTGTGTGTAAATGGAGCGCAGAAATTCACTTGAGGTGAATGATGCGCATCAGGATTAGAAGAAACTCAGATGTGCGGAGGGGAACGGCCTGTTGAAGGCAGGTGGTACAGCAGGCGAGGTTCTGCGATGAAATAATAACAAATCCAACGGTCTATTGACCTGTGGAATCCAGCGGCAACAGAGATGAGCGTTATGCTGGTGTGAAACAAGACGCATATCGTGCAGAGCGCCTCGTGACTTCCGTGATCAGCCTCTGATATATGAGCTAGCGAAAAAAGCAGGCCGCCCATGAGCAGGGAGACCAGCAGGACGCGTAGCATATGTTGGGGAAACCCCAGGTTTAGTTTAGGCATAAAAAAGCTTCATAACGAAGCGGGCGCTTCTTCTGTATTTTGTGTAACACAGTCAGGACAATCCAACCAAGCTTTTGTAGGTAAATCGATCACGGCTTTATGACTAAATCCACGATCAAAAACGGGGCGGTATAACAAATCGCCTTTTCCGTATTCAGTTCCACAGGTATGGCAAAAAGTGGTGCTACTCAACTCGGTGGGTGTGTAGCCATTAATAACCCAACCAGCATGGCCGGTATGAGTAGCCAGACTCTGCAGCGCCGCGCGAATAGTTTGCGATTTATTACCCTGATAAAACTTCTGCGCTAGTTCAGATAATAGGGTGATCGTTTCTCTATCGAGAGTGAAATTCAGGCGCTGCATATAGAGTATTCCTTTACACTCCAAAGTGGCTGAGATAACATACACACGTATACACACTCAGTCAATTGCGTGTGGTTTAGCTCGCTCTCTCAGCTTAGTGCGTGTAGTGATGCAGGGGGAAGCTGTGCTCATAGATTATTAGCCGTTGCCGCGTCAGCGTCTTCGCGCCGCCACATGCGCAGCGTTAGCGGCAGCATGACGATCAGATACATCCCCCAGCCAATGGCTAGCGCAGCGTGTAAGCCCAGCAGGGGCTGGGTCATATAGGTTGCTGTGAGCAATGTGCACATTCCCAGAGCGAAAACGGGGGCCTGCCGACATACGCTCCACAGGCCTTTGCGCGCTTCGTAGAGACCGACTACGCCGACCAGCGGGAAAAGCGTGGCAAAGCCCTGTAGGGTGCTCTTTAAGTAAATCAGAAGCCCGACGACGGCTATCACCGTGGGCAGTTTTAGGTAGACGGGCAGCGGCGTGCGGTGGTGTGGTTCGCTGCGTGGGGGTTGCCAGAGAAATAGGGCCAGTGCCAACAGGCCAATTATCCCAACGGAGATTGGAAACGAAGCGGGTTGGATGGGCACAATGCTGAGGAGCATGTGGCTGCTGAGCACGTAGAGGCCCAATCCCAAGCCTATAGACGGCACGATGGGCAAGCGACGGTGGAAGAGGCGAATGGCGTGGTAGTATACGATCAGCACGAGCAGCGCTAGAACGTGCGTGACGTTGATGGGTTGGCCTTGGCCCAGTGCGATGGTGGTAAAGGGAAAGGGTAGGGCAAGCGCAAGGGCCTTCCAACGCGGATGCTGCAGGTAGGCCATGGCCGTTACCTGCAGCGAAACAATGACGAGGAGCGCAACGTCCCAGAGTTGTAATCCTACTTCCATACGGGCAGTGGCCGTCCGGCTTCCTCTTTGCGCAATATCATGCCGTGATCCTTTCTATGGTGGGATCAAATGGAGCGGGCGGTGTGGTCCGAAGCGTGGAGCTAAGGTATCCCCTCACTGCGCGTCTCGCACCGTGCGCAGTGCGTGCTGGACGTCGCGTAAGAAGTTGTGCACCGGCTGCTGGCGCGCTGCGTCTCCCAGGCCGATTTGCAGGGAGGGCTCAATCCATACGTCGCCATCGTTGGGGTCTGCGCTGATGGCGGCATCCAAAAAGGCGTCCCAGCCTATCCAGGTGCCACTTGAAGCCGTAAAAAACGTATTTTTCCAGTATAGGCCACCCCGACAAAGGGCGAGCCCTCGCTTGCCTTCCTTCTCATCTGTCAGATCGAGAAAGGCAATGATCTCTTCGTCTGCGGGCAGCGACATTTCCTCGTAGATTGTCTCTCTGCGCGGCTCGCTCAGATCTGCATTGGGCACAAAAAAGCAAACCTCCGAAGACCCTTCGCGACACAGTTGGTCGAGTTGTTCGCTCGTCTGTTCGTCAAACCATGCGGGCACGAGCGCGCTTTCTGGAATGGGAGGCGCCATAAAGGGTTCAAGTAGTTGGTTTATGCGATCTGCGACGCGTTGACCTTCATCTGGATTGGCCATGACAAAGACCTCTATTAGGTCGTCGTCTCTGTCTTCGTCTAGTGTCCACAGGGTGAGAGTGGCGCGCGGCGTTCGTCGGTGGCGACCCCAGTGCTCTAGTTCGAAATCGACCTTACCCACCGCGCTAAAGTCGACGGTGCGCTCTTTTAGGCCAAAGAGCTTTCTATGCTGCGTGTGGATCTTTTGCTGGGATGGGTAAAACGCAGTCGTCATGGAAAAGCTGCTGTTGCGCATGAGCATGATGAGGATGATCAGGCACAAGATAATGCGTATCCACAGCGGTGCGTCGTTGACGTAGCCCACTGCACTGATGCCTACGAGCAAGGCGATCACGCACCAGTGCATCACGGGGACCTGACGTATGGCGTAGTCTCCGTTCGCCGTCTCCCGGATGTGCAATTGCGATCTCCTAGTGAGAGGGATAAATCACGCTGGATGCTCCAGGCAATGGCTTAGGTCACGGATAGAGCTTCTCGACAACTTGGATTAGGGCCTGCATAAAGCCGATGCAGTGGGCGCGGCCGCGATGGCCCCAGGGCGTATCTCCGGCTACGTGCGGGACGTGGTCGGTAATCATAAAGCCCTTGAAGCCGACGCTGTGTAGCGCCTTGACGACTTCAAAGGTGTCGACCTGGCCGCAGTCGATAAAGGTTTCGTGAAAGTTTTCTACGGGTCCGATAACGTCGCGAAAGTGGATATAAATAATCTTATCGCGTCCGCCAAAGTGCTCGACGGCGCGAATGACGTTGTCGTGGCCCCCCATCTCCGACCAGCAGCCCATGCAGAAGTCGAGACCGTGATGGGCGCTGTCAAAGGTGTCCATATTGCGCTTGAAATCGTCAAAGCTGCTGCAAATGCGCGCGATGCCGCCCAGCGTATTGCCCGTTGGCGGATCGTCTGGGTGCAGCGCTAGGCGGACGTTGGCCTCTTCGGCAACGGGCAGCAGGCGCTCTAAGTACCAGCAGTAGTTTGCCCACATTTCCTCGTGCGTAAAAACTCGTCCGTGCGTCAACTCCTCGGGATCGTGTTCGGCCAGGTTAAAGCGCGTGGAGCGAGCGCCGCCGCGCAGCGTGGCTAGCTCGGGCGTGCGCCAGACGCTGTTGGGCATCCAGTGGTAGCCAAGAATAGGAATCCCGGCCTTGCCCATATTGCGCACGGTGTTGATCATGTGCTGCAGCTGCTCTTCCCGTCCTTCCTGCCCAAGCATGATCCGATCGTAAAAGGATACGGGCACGTTTTCCAAGGCCATGAGGCGCAAATCGGCCGCGTCTGCCTGAGCTTTAATAGCTGCCAGATCTTCGTATTCCCACTGCTGATCGCCGGGGAGCTTGGGCGTGTTCATGAGAAAATCGTCGACGCCTAATTGCTTGATAAAGGCCAGTAACTCCTCGCTTATTTCGTTGAACTGTCCCAGACCGACGCGCATTTTGAGTGACATAGTGTAAAGTCTCCTGTGGGAAGGGGATAAGACGGCGACGGGAATGTGGAGAAAAGTATTTGGGGCGTCAAGCGCGCAGGCCAACGCGCTCTCCGGCTCGCACGTGGACTTCCATTCCAGCCGCTGAATCCGCTAGTAGATCGTCGTCAAAGGTGACGGTATCAGCTGGAAAGAGCAGGACGAGCGTAGACCCACCAAACTGAAAAAAGCCCTTTTCCTGGCCGCGCTGGACGGGTCCAGGGGCATAGGTCTGGACGATGCTCGACACGTTGAGAGCGCCCACCTCTATGCAGGATACGGCGCCAAATGTGGGACTATCGATAGTTGTAATCGCGCGTTTGTTGAGCGCAAAGATTGTTGGATTGTGCGCCAGGGCGATCGGGTTTACGGAGTGATAGCGATCGCCTACGATATGTGCTGGGCCGGCACTGCCGCTGTCAAAGAAGTGGTAGCGGTGATAGTCGTACGGAGCGAGGCGAACGACGAGTGCGCTGCCCTGCGCGTAGCGGGCGGCCGTCTCGTCGCAGGCGACTAGCGCAGCTATCGGCACGCGATGACCTTTAATCAGTAAAACTGCATCGACCTCTAATTGGTCGTAGACAAGCACCTTGCCGTCGGCTGGACAACACAGTGCATGTGGATCGCTGCTAAAGGGCCGCGCATCGTCTTTGAGCGTGCGGGTGAAAAAATCGTTAAAATTGCCGTAGGAATCGGTAGGACGTTCGGCTTCGCTCATATCCACGCCGTAGCGCTGTATAAAATCACAGATATTGCGGCGCGTAAAGGATCGCTTTTGCCACCATCCGCAGAGGGTTGACGCGAGTGGATAATGGGCTAAAGCGCGCAGGCACTGACGCCCCAGAGCCGTCCCGTAAAGCCAGCGAACAACGCCCACGCCTGGCGCCTGCTCGGCGACTAGCCGTTTGCTCTGGCGGTCGCGATAGTGAACGACCTTTTCACTTGGAACGGAGATAGTGGCTTTGGAATCGGGTTTTATAGGCGTTGACATACGCCGCAAAATAAGGAGTCTATTCCGCGTAGCGCAAGCCAATAGCCTGCCCTTTCTGTGCGAATTGACAAGGTAGGTGGCCCCCGTGATCTTTACACGCAGACTTGTAGAATAACTCATATTTAGGTGAATAGAATGGAAGTCGTAGACAAGGATGCGGTAAAACAGTATCTGTTGGGTTTGCAAGATGCCGTGTGCACGGCGATTGAAGGGGAAGACGGTCGGGCCACTTTTCGCGAGGATGCCTGGGATCGTCCCCAGGGCGGTGGAGGTCGTTCTTGCGTGTTGGCTGAGGGCGCATATATAGAGAAAGCGGGGGTCAACTTCTCCCATGTCAAAGGCGATAAACTGCCGCCTTCGGCTTCGGCCCAGCGCCCGGAACTGGCCGGTCGCGGCTTCGAGGCGATGGGCGTCTCGCTGATTGTCCATCCGCATAACCCCTATGCGCCCACTTCGCATGCCAACGTGCGCTTCTTTGTTGCGACTAAAGAAGGCGAAGCGCCGGTGTGGTGGTTTGGCGGCGGCTTTGACCTGACCCCATTCTACGGCTTCAGAGAAGATGCGGTCCACTGGCACCGGACTGCGAAAGCGGCCTGTACGCCGTTCGGTGCGGATTTATACAGCCGGTATAAAGCGTGGTGCGACGAATACTTTTTCCTCAAGCATCGGCAGGAACCGCGCGGGGTAGGTGGGCTCTTTTTTGACGACGTCAACGAGGAGGGGTTTGCCAGGAGCTTCGAGTTTATGCGCAGCGTGGGCGATCATTATTGGAAGGCCTATGGTCCGATACTGGCTCGTCGCAAAGAGACGCCTTACGGAGAGCGCGAGCGCGACTTTCAGCTCTATCGACGCGGGCGCTACGTCGAATTTAATCTAGTCTATGATCGCGGGACGCTCTTCGGCTTGCAGTCAGGCGGTCGCACGGAGTCGATCTTGGTTTCGATGCCGCCGCTGGTCCGCTGGGAGTACGATTGGCAGCCCGAACCCGGTTCGCCCGAGTCGGCACTGTACGAGGTTTTTTTACAGCCGCGCGATTGGGCCGACGAGTAAAGAGGGCGTGCTCTGCTAAGCTAGTAGCGTCTGCCACTGTTCCTCTTTGAAACCGACCGCGCCTCCCCCGTCTGTCAGCAGGAACGGTCGTTTGATCAACTTCCCGTTCTGTGCCAAAAGCCGCACCGCATCGGCCGGTTTCATATCGGTCACTTTGTCCTTTAGCCCCATTTCGCGGTACATCTCGCCCGAGGTGTTAAACAGCTTTTTTATTTCCCCGTCGAGGTGGCCGAGCATGCGCTTCAACTCGGCTTGCGACGGCGGATTATCCACGATGTCTACCTTTTCGTAGGCCAGTCCATTCGCGTCCAAATACTTGATTGCCTTGCGACAGGTGGAACACTTGGGATAGTGGTAGAGCTTCATGTCAAAGATTCTCCAGAGATAGGGTGCATTCGGCCGTCAGCGCTTCGCCTGGTTGTAGAGCTATGGTGCCGCATGTCGGGTCGTTCTGCGCTAGTAGGTTGACGCCGTTGTTAGCGTTGGTTACGGGCTCAACCGCAAAGTAGGTCTTTCCAGTGGGGTTGTATAGGATCAGATGCTTGCACGATTCGGTTGCGTTTAGGCGCAGCCGCACGCCGCTGTCGGGCCAGGTAATCGAACCGCCGTTGAAGCCGTAGTAGCAGGTGTCGAGAAAATTATCCGCGTCCAGTGCGCGGGTCTGACTAAAATCTTGATGGGGTGCCAGCGGCTGCAGCGGCCCGGAGGGAATGCGCGTATCGTTTGCGTCTGGGTAGGCGCCGTCGAGTGCAAAGTGCAGATGCACGGGTTCGCCGCTCGATGTCAGCGCGCGGCTAAAATAGGGATGCCAGCCGAAGCCGGCCGGCATGGGGCTGCCGCTGCTATTTAAGAGCGATAAACGCAGGATTAAATGCGGCCCGTTCAGAATGAAATCGGCCTCGGCAGAAAAGGACCAAGGCCAGTTGATCCCCTCAAACGAACGGCTGTCAAACGCACAGCGCAGCGCAAGATCGCTCTGTTCGACAACCGTCCAAGGTCGCTGACGCACGTCCCCGTGAATGGCGTGCCCTGCGCCGTTTTGAAGCTGATACGGTTGCTCGTTAAAAGTGAAAGCCCCGTCTTTGATGCGATTTGAATAAGGCATCATTAGAAAGTTGGAGCAGGCCAAGTCACACGCGTCATCGCGCGCATCGGGCATTAGGGGTAGCCACTGATCGTCTATGCAACCGTATAGGGCGAGCGTGCCGGCGCCGCGCTGTGGATCTACGACGAGGCGTAAGTCGCTGTTTTCCAATTGGACGATAGACATCGTTTACCTGCTTCTATGATAGGGCGCACTTCCTCAGATGAAGCGACTGTCTTGTGATGAGTAAAACATGGCTTCTACGTCGTCTTGATCTAGCTCTCCTGCTCGAAACTTACGGCGCACGTCGGCCAAGGACCAGCTGGAGTCAAAAGGCCAAGGCGTGTGTTGGGTGCGCGTCACTCCGACGGCCCCTGAGACCGCATCGCGAATGCGCTGTCTGTGCCAGCCGACCATGGGATGGGGTAGGTCGTCGGGGTCAAAAAAGCCGATCGCCCTTACTTCGTCGCTCTCATTGATAAAGCGTCCGCTCGTGGGCTGTCCTACGTAGAGAGCATCGTTGTCACCGCCGTTACACCAGTCGGGTCGTGAGTAGAAGCCAACCAAGCGAGAGAGAGTGATGACTAGACCCGTCTCCTCGCGCACCTCGCGCATGGCGGCTTGAACAAGCGATTCGTTCGGGTCGACGCCGCCGCCGGGTAGTGCCCACACGTTGAAATCGTCGCGCAGGACCAGCAGCACGCGCTGATCCATCAGAATGACTACTTCAACGCCGAGACTGGCCATATCAGCAAATGCAGAAGACGATCACGCGGAGGTCTTCGTCGCCGTTGTTTATTAAACCGTGCGTTCCACCAGGATAGACAGCGGTGATGTCACCGGCTGATACGGGGTGATCGGTGCCGTCTAGGTGCATCATACCACTGCCCGAGATAATGTAGTAATACTCTTCGTCTTCACTGTGAGTATGCATGCCAATCGATACGCCGGGTTCGAGCACGTCATCGTGCACAAAGCGGAGGTGACGCCCTGGTAGATCGCGTGGGGCCAGCACCTCAGTCCAGTCGAGTGCACCGCGTCCATTGTGACAGTTTTCCAGGGGACGGTGCTGCATGGTGTTGCGTTTTTTTACTAGGGTGGTATCGCTCATAGATGCTCGCTGTGATGGGCGGGAGAGCCGTCGGCCAGTGACTGCTTCTCTCCGGTATGGCGAGGGTGTCTACCGGTCATCTCGCGGCCGCCACTGTGGGTTGGGTTGCGGAATCTTGGCCTCTACGCTGCGTCGCCACTCCGCTAAGAGCGCGTGCAGCCTGGCGCGCGTTTCCGGCTCGCTTTGGGATAGATCGTTTTCTTCGCCAATGTCTTCGCGCAGGTTATACAGCTCGATCTGGCCTTCTTCAAAGAATTCAATCAGCTTGTAGTCTCCGCAGCGCACGGAGGAACCGGGCGTGCCGCCCTGATTGCCGTAGTGCGGATAGTGCCAAAATATGGCTTCGCGATCTATGGATGGTTCGCCGTTCAGCAGCGGAGCGATGCTAACGCCGTCGCAGTGCTGCTCAGGTATGGGATCGAGTCCGGCCATCTCTAGCAGCGTCGGGTAGAAATCGGGACTGGTAACGGGCACTGTGCAGGTGCTGCCGGCCTCAATGCGTCCCGGCCAGCGCACCATCAGCGGCTCGCGCGTGCCGCCTTCATACATCCATCCCTTGCCTTCGGCCAGCGGCGCATTGCAGGTAGGCGATCCTTCCGACGTGGCTAGACCACCGTTGTCGGAGGTGAAAAAGATGAGCGTATCGTTGGCGAGACCGTGTTCGTCGAGGTAGTCCAAAATGCGGCCAACGCTCTCGTCGAGGCTCTCAATCATGCCCGCATACACCGGATCGGACTGCACGAGTCTGCGCTTAACCCGCTGGTCTTTTTTGTGTTCGCAGGGAAAAAACTCGTCTTCGGAAAAGGTCTGGACAGCGTCTAGTCCCAGCCTCTTAGCTTTGGCTTCGTATTTGCGGACCTTCTCTTCTTTGGCCTGCAGCGGCGTGTGGACCTGGTAGTAGGAGAGGTTGAGGAAAAAGGGGCGATCATCGCGCGCGTCAAACAGGTCGATGATGCGATCGGTCAGGTAGTCCGTTAGATAGGTGCCTTCGGGCACGTCGACGTCTTCTAGTGGGGGAATGGTCCACGGGCTAAAATAGCCCCCGCTGCCGGGCGAACCCTGATGCGCACCGCCGACGTTTTGCTCGAAGCCGTGATCTTCGGGCAGGTGGCCCTCACCGCCCATATGCCACTTGCCTACGTGCCACGTTTGGTAGCCGCCTTCGCCTAGAGCACGGGCTAGCGAGTGCTCGGAGGTGGGCAGATTCTTGAGATAGGGCACGTCGACAACGCGGCCGCGCGCGGGGTGAATGTGGCTTTGTGCGTCTATCCAGTCGGTAATGCCAACCGTGGCCGGATATTTGCCCGTCAGGATACTAGCCCGCGTCGGCGAGCACACTGGGCAGGCCGCATAGGCGTCGGTAAAGCGCATACCCTCCCGGGCCAGCCGGTCGATATGGGGCGTTTCGTAGAACGAACTGCCGTAGCAGACTAAATCTTTCCACCCCATATCGTCTATGAGGATAAAGATGATGTTGGGTCGTTTCATCTACGACAGGGCCTGCTCAATGGCGCTTACCAATTCGGGATCGTCCGGGGCGGTGCGCGGTGAAAAGCGCGCGATTATTTGGCCCTGATCATCGATGAGAAACTTCTCAAAGTTCCAGCTAATGTCTTCCCCTTCGCCAATGAGAAATTGGTAGAGTGGATGACGTCCTGGACCGTTGACTTCGATTTTGGAAAAGAGCGGAAATTCAACGCCAAAGCGGCTGCTACAAAACTGCTGAATCTCCTCTTCGCTACCCGGTTCCTGTGCGCCAAACTGGTTGCAGGGAAACCCCAACACGGCTAGGCCGCGCTCGGCGTACTGCGCGTGTAGTGCCTGCAGACCCTCGTACTGTGGCGTCAGTCCACAGGCGCTAGCCACGTTGACTACGAGCAGTGTCTTGCCTTTGAACTCAGCTAGTGAGGTATCTTGTCCGGTGATGGATGGAGCGGAAAAATCGTGCGCGCTGGACATGGTGTGTGGCTCCTTATAGCAGCGTGTTGTAATCGGTGAAGCATCGTTTTGGATAGGGTAGCGCGTTGCGCTCGTATCGTCAAATCGGTGCGGCCCTTTTATCCGTACTTTTCGACGGACGCAGATATTGGTATTGTTCTCGGCGCGTAGAGTCGAATGGATCGGACTCGATGGAGCAGACGATATGAGGCTAAAAGGTAGAGTAGCACTGATTGCCGGTGGAGCGGGTTCGATGGGCAGCGCCGTGGCGCGACTCTTCGCTCAGGAGGGTGCGGCCGTATGCGTAGCGGATCGAGATGAAGACCGTGCACAAGAGACCGCGCGAAAGATTGCGGAAGCCGGAGGGAGGGCCATGGCCGTAGCATTAGACGTATGCGATGCTCAGGCGTGGGACGAAGCGGTGATTGCAACGGAAAAGGCATATGGCCGCCTAGACCTGATGGTTAACCTATCGGGTAGCAACGTGCGCGTCGGCTTTGAGGAGCAGACCGAGGCCATGTGGAGATCCATTATCGACGTCAACCTGACGGCCTGCTTTATCGGCATAAAGTCCGTGGTGCCGGCCATGCGGCGCGCTGGTCGCGGCGCGATCCTGTTGGTCGGTTCGCTCGCTTCGATTCGCCAGGGGGCCGGCAGTCCGGCATACGGCGTTAGCAAAGCGGGTTTAGTCGCGCTGACCCGCAGCGCAGCGGCTGCCCACGCCGGAGACAATATTCGCTGCGTGTTGGTGTCGCCGGGACACGTGGACACCAACTTTATCCGCGGCGATGCCGAATACAGCCCCAACAGCTGGGAAACGAGCATCGACAATCCCGAAAATTACGAAGGGAGGAGGCGAGCCACGCCGCTGGGTCGCCTGTGCGAACCGGAAGACATTGCCAAGACCTTCCTATTTGCCGCCTCAGATGAGGCCTCGATGATTACGGGTTCGATGATTACCGTGGACGGCGGCGCCGGTTTGTGAGCGCTGCATAGTTTCACTGCGCTGAATGCGCACCGACGGAGGAGAGCGTATGAATAGTTTACCCGCCATAGAAATCTACTCTATTGGCACGGAGCTGCTCAATGGACAGATCCAAGACAGCAATGCCTTCTGGATGGCGCAGCAGATTGCCGCGCTGGGCGGCTATGTGCGCCGCATCTGCATTCTCGATGACCAAATGGAAGAACTGACGAGCGTGTTTCAAGACGCCTGTCAGCGCGGCGCGAAACTCATCATTACTACGGGGGGCTTAGGTCCGACGCCCGATGACATGACCGTTCAGGCGATCGCGCAGATCAAGGGGGAAGAGATCGTTGTGGACGAGGCGCTCGTGGCGCACTTTATGGCCAGCCGGGATATTGAGAAGCGCGAAGACGTGAGCGAGGGGCTGCTGAAGATGGCAACCCGTCCAGCTCACTCCAAAGCCCATCTCAATCCAGCCGGCGTAGCGCCCTGCGTCGAGACGCAGATCGGCGAGACGGTGATCTATAATTTACCCGGACCACCGCGCGAAGTGGAGGCGCTGTTTGGCACAGTTTTAAAGGCCCCGGTTGCCGAGCTCTACAGCGGCACGCGCGCCGCGCTGCGCGTGGTGGTCAACCTGCCAGAATCGCAGTGTGGCCCTATTCTGCACAGCGTTATGGAGGAGTATCCCAACACGTACCTAAAGGCGT
>Ga0181566_10002349_pt1 | contig 15552 bp, 4 predicted proteins | sample 101ome_15_FD_133762 | JGI IMG/M metagenome (GOLD analysis project Ga0181566, IMG submission 133762) | Coastal salt marsh microbial communities from the Groves Creek Marsh, Skidaway Island, Georgia - 101402AT metaG (megahit assembly) | ecosystem: Environmental > Aquatic > Marine > Intertidal zone... | reverse complement strand
AGCCCGGACCTCATCGCGCACGCCAGGTGCGTCTCCGCTCGGGAACCTTCCCCGCGACGACCCGCCGTCGCCCCCGGCCGGGTCTTTCCGCACATCTTGAAATACTTTCCCCGCGCGGTGGCCCGCGCGCGCGAGCCGATCACCCCCCTCCCCCGTCCACCGTCCCACCCGCGACGACCCGCGCGAAGCTCTGAACGACCCGACACCCCGCGCGTCCCCCCTCGCGCGCGCAGGAACCAAGGCGTGCACTTCGTCCCCATCGACCCCGCGCGCGACGTCGAGGACCAGGTGCGCGCGAATCCGCCGCCGCCGGCGTGCCGCCGGCGCGCGCCTCCCGACCGCGCGTCCCGCTCGCGATTTTTTCACCCCGCCGGGACGCCCCCCTCGCCCGCCGCCCTCCGAACGCGTCGTCGCGAGAGCGTCCGGTCCCTCTCGCTCGCGTCGTTCCCTCGTTTTGCGCGCGCGACTCCCCCCCTCCCTCCTCCCCGCTCGCGACTCACTCCCGCGCTCGCCGCCACTCGTTCGTCCGAAACACAATCAGGCTGGGCACCCTTTCGACGTGGTGCTTCAGAAGGTTCCCGGTTCTTCCCCGCACAAGGCGGCGTGGGACGCCCGCATCGAGCGGTACGCGCGATTGTTCCCCGCGTCGTACGTCGTCGACCTCCCCTCCGCGGTTCGCCAGATCTCGAATCGGGACACGATGCTCGACGCGGTTCGCGCGGTGGCGTCGAGCCTCCCCGGCGTGCGCGCGCCCCGCCAGATTGTCCTCTCCGCGGGCTCCGAGTCGCACGCGTCGGCGCAGGTGGACGCCGCCGGGCTGCAGCTTCCGCTCCTCGCGAAGTCCCTCCGCGCGGACGGCACGAGCCACGCGCACAAGGTGGCGATCGTGCACGACCAGGACGGCCTGGCGTGCGTGAGCCGCGGCGGCGTCGCCGGCCTCGCGCCGCCGTGCGTCGTCCAGGAGTACGTCAACCACGGCGGGTGGCTCTTCAAGGTGTACGTCGTCGGCGACGCCGTCACCGCGACGCGGAGGAAGAGCCTCCCGGACCTCAGGGGCGCGCGGAGGAGCAACCGGAGGCGCGCCAAGGCCGCGAAGGAGGCGAGGCAGCGAACGAGCGATGAGGCGGTGGTTTCCCCGAACGACGAGGAAGTGGCTTCGGATCAGAGGTTTCCCCCGACGCAGAGTCATCCGGCGCGGGAGAAGAAGACGGAGGCTCCCGAGAAGACGGCGGCGAAGAGTCGGTTCGGCGTCGGCGGCCGCGAGGAGTGGAAAAAGGGAGAGAGCCCGCCTAAGAAGAATTCCGAAAACACCGCGGACGTGGACGGGGACGTGGACGACAGCGGCGGGTCGGGGTCGGACGCGTCCGGGGACGAGTCCGAATCCGCGGATGACGAATCGGGGCTGCAGAGCGTCCCTCGCGTCTCGTGCTTCAAGGGCGGCGCTCGCGCGGGGGAGACGTCGTGGAGGGATAGGGTGGACGCTTCTCCTTCCGGAGAGTCGCCTCCCGGAGAGTCGCCTCCCTCGCCCGAGCGAGAGCCTCACTCCCCCATCGTCTCGAGCGCGCACTATCTCACGACGACGCGGAGTTTGGATAAGCGCCTGGCGAAGACGCTCACGGTGGGGCGCGTCGGGTCGGAGGATTCCGTCGACGAGATCGCCCTCTCGGGGAGCGATTTCGATTTCGGGTCGGCGCGGGACCTCTCGGGGATGGACGCCGCGACGTCTCCGGAGGGCGGGAGCGGCGGGAACGAGAGCGAAGGGGCGGCCTCGACGAAGGGACAGACGCGATCGTCGAAGGGACAGCCGAAAGCGAAACCGCCGCTCGGGCCGCACGGTCCGCGGAGGCACGGCGGATCCTCCGCGGACCATCTGTCCGCGGGTTTTCGGCGGCTTCGGCGAACCGTCTCCGGGTCGGATCTCGGCGCCGCCTCGGATCTCACCTTCACGACGAGCGACGGGGGCACGGAGAGCGACCTCGGGGGCGGCGGGGAGAGCGACCTGGGCGCGTACGAGAGCGATCGGGGCGCCTTGCTCTCGCACGCGCGCGCGATGGAGGTCGGGGGGCCCGGGGTGGCGGTGCGGAACCAGACGCACCCGGACTACAGGCCGGATTCCGCCGCGGGATCGGACGAGCGCCGCGCGTCGGACCCGGAGTTTCCCGCCGCGCCAACGCGCGCGTCGGATCCCGAGGTCGCGGAGAGGTCGCGCGATCCGTCCAAGGCTGCGAAGGGTGCGCACCACGAAGGGTGCGCGAACGGCGGGGATCGGACGGAGGGCGCCGTGGGTCCCGCGCGCGTGGCGATGCCCGAGGAGGGGTTCCTGCGCGAGCTCGCGCTCGGGCTGAGGGACCGGCTCGGGCTTCGGCTCTTCAATTTCGACCTCATCCGCGTCGGCGGGGACTCGGACGAGTTCCTCGTCGTCGACATCAACTACTTCCCGGGCATCGCCAAGATGCCGGGGTACTCGGACACCTTCTGCGAGTTCCTCAAGAGCGCGAAGCGGGGAGCGAGGGCGAGGATCGCGAAGGCGGAGGGGGGCGAGAAGTAGGAGCGAGGGGCGGGAACGCGGGCCAATATCAATATCACCACGCGCGACGAAAGGAGTCGCACGTCTCAGAAGGAGTAGTGTGGATTCGGCCCGACTACCCCCGTTCGATCATCCGCCCCCCGGGACGATCGAACTCTCATTCATTGGTCGGACGATCCGGAAAGGCACTCCGCGCGGTCGCCGGGTCGTTGGGCGCACTGGTCCGATCGTCGGCGGCGAACCCGGCGGGTTCGGGGCGATGGTCGCCTCCGTCGCGGCGGTCGCGGCGCGCCCCCCGCCTCGCGCGGACGTCGCGTCGCGCGCGGCGCCTCCCCGCGGCGGGGTCTCCCTCGCGGCGCGCTCGAACGGGTCCCTCGCGTCGGGGTCGTCGTCGTCCTCCTCGCCGGCGCATCCGCGGTGGATCCTCCCCTCGGGGGCGCCCGACGACGCCGCGGACAGGCGCGCGCGGTCGGCACGCATCGAGGCGTCCGCCTCGCGTCCGACGCTCTCGTCGGACGCGTTCCGCGGCGCCGGGTTTCCCTCCCGCGCGCGTCGCGCGGAACACGCCGCCCGGCTCGTCGTCCCGGAACGAACGGTTCGACGCGCGCCGGTTCCGTCCCGACGCGCGCGTCCCTCGCGGTCTCTCCGCTTCGCCTCGCTCGTCGTTCCCCGCGCCCTCCCCCGCGGGCGCAACGGCTTCAACGACTTCATGGACGACCTGTCGTCGAAGTTCCCGCGGGAGATGGAGGAGACCCGGCTTCGCGTGCAGGCGGACGTCCGGCGGAGCCTCAAGGCGGCGAAGCGCCTCGTCGCCGCGCAGGCGTGCTTCGTCCTCGCCATCGTCCTCGTCAAGCGGTGCTTGACCGGCGGCGACGGCGCGTCGTCCCCGCTGACCCCCTCCGCCTTCGTCGCGGGCCGAGCTCTGGTCTCCCTCCCCTTCCTGTACTTTTTGGCCAGGAGCGATCCCAAGAGCTTCGCGGAGCTCCGCGCGGAGTTTTCCGCGTTGCTCTCCTCGAGCTCCGTCTTGGTGCTCGGCGCTTTAAACTGCCTCGGCCAACTCTTACTCGCGCACGGCCTCGCGTGGTCGAGCGTCGGCAACGCCGTCGTCATCGGCCAGCTCGTCGCGGTGTACAGCTGCACGATCGCGGTGTTCCAGGGCGTGGAGAAGGCGAGCGCCGGGAAGTTCCTCGCCATCGGCGCGGGCGTCCTCGGCGCCGCCGTCATGCTCGACCCGGCCAACATGTGGCTCACCCGCGGGAACCTGGCGCTGCTGGCGCGCGCCGCCGTCTTCGCCGCGTACCTCGCCCTCCAGGCGCCCGTCCTCAGGGCCTACAGACCGGTCACCGTCGCGTGCGCCGCGCAGCTCATCGGCGCCGTGGGCGCCATCTGCGTCGGGCTCCCGAGCGCGTTCGGGGAACTCGACTTCTCCTCGTCGGTCTCTCTGGGGACGTCTCCGCCGAGTTGGCTGGGCGCGAACGCCTCCGGGTTTTCGGGCGCGCACCTCGCGCGGCTCGTCGCCGTCGCCGCGCTGTCGTCGGCGGCGTACGCGCTGACGGCGGAGGCGGAGAAGCACGTGACGCCCGTGGTCACCGCGTGCTACAACTCGCTCCAGCCCGTGATGGCGCTCATCGTCGCGTGCGCGCTCGGGGACGTGCCGGGGTTCAGGGAGCTGACGGGGTCGGCGCTGATCGTGTTCGGGGGGTTATTCGCCGTCGCGCTCAGCACCAACGACCGCGCGCGGTGGAAACAATCGTACCCCGTAGGGGATTTCGGCGTCGATCGCGACTACCCGCGAACCCGAACGTACCGAAGGGCGGAGGACGACGCTTCGAAGACGGTATCGAAGACGGTTCGCGGCGGCGGACGGTCGGACGAGACGCGCGAGCGGCTGCGGGCGATCGCGGCGCCGCCGAGCGACGAAGCCGCGGGGCGTCGCCCGGAGTTGTCGTCGCGCGAATCGCCCGGGTCGGCGGAGACGCGAACGGGGACGGTGCGCATCGCGAGGCCGGCGCCGACGCGGAGGCCGGAGGCGAGGGCGGTGGCGTGGACGGTCGCGTGGGCGCTCGTCATGTCGCTCTGCGCGTTAGCGGGGGGGGGGCTGCTCACGTGGTCCCTGGTCTACCTCTACTGGAAGTTCGTCGTGTGACGACGAACGTCCACGCCGGAGGTGGAGACGAACGACCCAAAGTCGGACGATGACCGGGTCGAACTCGGCCCTACGAGGGAAACCTATTTATTACCACTACCCGGAGCGACGATATTCCAGATACACCTTCGGTCATACGTACGATATCGTATCCGTATTTTATATACGTTCGAACGCGCGCCTCGACCCCTCTTTCTCGCGCGAACGCACGCGCTCGTTTTCGCTCACGCCTCATTCTTTCGAGCAGCCTCCGCTCGCCACGTTTTCGTCGGCTCGCAGAGTTTCCCCGGCTCGCACCCGAAGTCGCACGCGGGTTCGTTTTGTTCCCAGCCGCACCCCGGGTCGTGCGGGAGGTCGTCGAGGTCGTCGATCGCGTCCCTCATGATCGTCAGCATGTCGGTCAAGATCGCGTTCGTCTCCGCGGTCACGGGCTTCCCGTCCTGGAGCTTCACCCCGCCGCGCTCGCCCGCGTCCGCGGGGGGCAGCTCCGGCTTGTGCGCTCGCGGTCGCCGCACCTGTTCGGTCCGCACGTACGGCCGCTTATCCCAGCTCCAGATTTTCTTCCCCGCCTCGTGGTACTCCGCGCCCCACGTGTAGTGGAACATCGACGCCTTCCCCATCGTCACGTCCGCGGGAGGCTGCGCGATCATCATCGTCTCCCCGGGGTCCTCTACGTCATGGGGCACGCCGGCGAGCGCGGCGGCGAGGTCGTACGCGTACATCTCCCGCACCCACCCGAGCTTTTTCTTCGCGTCGGGTCCGCCTCAATCTCCGCCGCGATTCGGACGTACTCGTCCGCGAGCTTCGTCAGCTCGCCGCGTCGAATCATCGTCGGCGCGGGGCCGCTGCACGGGATCTGCTCCATCGTCAGATCGCCCCTCCGGTCCGCGGGCATGAGCTTGCGCATGACGTCCGGAAGTGTCGGGTAGTTGGGGTTGATGTAGTGGAAGTGGAACGCGACGGCGGAAGACCCGGGGGGGGGCATCCGAAGCGCCTTCTTCCACACGTAATCCGTCTCGATCATCGCGATCCACTCGCCGCGCTTGGAGTCCTCCGTCGCGAGCCACTTGCGTAGGGCGTCCGGGCGGTCCGCGACCGGGAACTCGCACCAGGTGTCGCACGCGGCGTGGAGGGAATCCACGCGGACCGTGGGCACCTCCGCCATCAGCTCGTCGTCGGAGCGGCGGTGGAGGAGGCGCGTGAAGTGGAGCATGTCGGACCCGACGGCGGCTTTCTGGAACGTCCGGTACATGATCCGCGTCTGCCAGTTGAGGTACGGCGAGCCGTTGCTCGTGCATAAGACGTGGATGCCCGTGCCGCGCGGATGCCCGGGCTCGGCGTCGGTCTCCGGCGCGGGCGGGGGGTCGGGGAGCATTAACCCGTGCTGGGAGTGATCGTCGTGAAACAGACCCTCCAACTCCGCCGCGCGATCCTCCGCCGCTGTGTGGTGCACGGAGGACCCGGACAAGCCGGAGGCGCGGACGAAGTCGGCGCCGAGCCCGAGGGCCCCGCCCCCGCCGGGGGAGTCCGACCGCCCCACCTCGAGCCCGTCGTCCTCGTGGCGCGCGGAGAGCGCGTGGTGCCGGTGACGGTCCTCGCGCCGGACGACATCTCGCCCCGGGGGATCGTGGAGGCCGTCCGCGCGCGCCACCCCGGGGCGCGGGACGGCGCGCCAGAGCCCGCGAGAGACCTGGTACGCGACGTTCGCGGAGAGCGCGAAGAGCGCGAACGGCCCGACCAGCCGCCTGAAGCGACTCTCGCAGCGGCGTCGGGGTGCCATCGCGAAAGTGTCCCATCGGGGGCATCCGCGAGGCTCAAGTCGGGAGAAGTCGCGACTCTGATCAACTGCCGATCAGGCGGTCGTCGCGTGACGACCGGTCTCATCGGAAATAGCCGTTGTTGCTTTTGCGCATCGGCGAGTGCCGACCGCGCGCACTGGGCGCACGCGCGTCCGTCGGGCGACGGAGGCCGCGACCGCCCGCGTCGTCGGCGAGCGACCGCCCGCGCCGCCGCGCGTTCGGGGAGGCGCGCGCGCCGCCCGCGATGAGCGGGGACGCCGCGCCCCCGCCCCCGCCCCGCGACGTTCCCGCCGCGGAAGCGTCCGACGACGCGGCGGAGGATGCGGGTTCGGGGGCGAGGACGCCGCCCGAGGCGGAGGCTCCCGAGCCCCGACCCACGGGGTCGATGAAGAAGCGAGCGCGCAGGGCGGAGGCGAAGGAGGCGAGGAAGGGGATGAAGAGCCTGATGGGCGAGGTCAAGGCGCGACGCGCCGCGGAGGCGACGGCGACGCGAAGAGATGCCGGGCACCCGTCGGGTCCGGCCGCGGAGCGACCGGCCGCCGCGTCGGCGTCGGCGTCGGCGTCGTCGTCTCGGACGCGTTCGAACGCGTCGGCGTCCTCCTCCTCCTCCTCGCCGTCATCCTCCGCCGCCGCCAACCCCCCGGGGGCGGACGATGCTCCCCCGGGGGCGGCGACCGACCCCACCTCACCCCCGACCCCCGTTGGCATCGCGCCGCTCCGCGCGTACGCGACGGCGCCGCAGAACGCCGCGTCTAAAACGCTCCTCGCCGCGGCGGACGTCGCGTGGACGGAGCGCCGCGTCGAGGACGCCGCGCGCCTGTACGAGGGCGCCGCCGCCGAGAACGGGGCGGGGTACGCGCAGCTCATGGCGCTCAGGGCGCACGAGGGCGACCTCCTCGGGGCGCTCGACGCGTACCGCTCGGCGGCGGCGACGGCGCGGGGCGCGGGCGGCGGGGAAGCGGCGAGGGCGCGGCCCGACCGCGTCACGCGCGCCATGGCCGCCGCGCTCGCCGAGCTCGTCGTCGTCGGAGCGAAGGCGGCGGCCGAGCGACGCGCGGCGGAGGATCTCGAGCGAAGGGTCCCCGAGGGAGGGTCCCCGGGCGGCGAAGAACATTCGTCGGAGGATGAAGACGAACGAGTCTCCGACGTCGAGGACTCGGACGAAGCGGGTCCCCGAAGGACTACGCGTCTTCGGCGCGGGGGAAGGACGCGTCTGACGTTCCCGACGCCCGCGGGTTGGTCGTCTGAGGCGTTCGATACCCTCGCGGAGTTCCTCTCGCGAGACGTCGCGGCGCGGCATAAGAAGAGAGAAACGCTTCGGAGAAACGCTTCGCGGCGCGTGATCGCGGCGTCCACGCCCGCGCTCGCGGCGGGGCTGGTCCTCCGCGCGCACGCCGACGCGTCGCGGGGCGTCGCGGCGGCGGCGGAGGCGATTCGCGTCGCCGCGCCGGGCGTCCTCGGGTGGCGCCTCGCGGTTCGGTTCGCCGCCGCCGCGGGCCGCGCCGCCGAGCACGCCGCGCCGGAGACGGCGAACGCCGCGTTCCGGTGCGCCGCCGCCGTCGCCATCGACGGACTCGAGGCGCTCGGGGACCCGCTGCTCGTCGTCGCCGAGTCGGAGTGGGCGCTCGGGGGCGCGTACGGCGCGGCGGCGGAAAACGCGCGCGGCGAAGTCGTCGCCGCCGCGCTCGAGCGATGCGCCGACCGGTTCGCGCGCGCCGTCGCGCGACTCGCGCCCGCGGAAAAGGCGGGAGATGATGCGGGAGATGAAAAGGGGGAGGAGGAGACGTCGCGAGCGGACGAGGGCGAGGCCCTCGAGGCGCTGGTCGCGTTCGTCGGGTGTGTCGCGGAGACGGGCGAGGGCGGCGCCGACGCGAGCGCCTCCGCCGCGCAACGCGTCGCCGACGCGTGTTGGGCGCTGAGGGCGAAGCGAGCGCACGAGGACGCCGTCGCGAGCGCGAGGGACGGGGGGCTCGGTCTCGACGACCGCGCGATCGCCGAACGGCTCGAGCGCGCGTCCGTGGAGCTCGCGGCGTGCGCGGCGCCCCGGAACGCGTTCGGGTGGGCGCCCGACCGCGTCGTCGCGCGGTGCCTCGCGAGCTGCCTCGCCCTCCCCGCGCCGTCGGCGGCGCTCGCGGCGGCGATGGCGCGCCTCGTCGAGCGTTCCCCGGACGCCGGCGCGGCGCTGCGCGCGCCGATCGCGACGCTCGCGGAGCGCGCGAGGAAAAGCGCGGCGGACCGACGTGAGGGAGAGGAAGGAACGGAACCCGCGCGGGCGGAGGAGGACGAATCCTCATCCGCCTCCGCCGAAGACTCCGGCTCGAACGTTCTCACGGCGGCGGAGACGGCGCGGGCGGCGTTCGTCTCCGCCGTCGCCGGGAGCGTGCGCGCGCTCGCCGTCGACGGGTCGCGCGGCGCCGCGCGGAGCGCTGCGTCGTGTCCCGCCGCCGTGCTCGCCGAGGCGACGCTTCGCACCGCGGGAAGGGCCGCGAAGGATTTGCTCGAGCCGGGCGCGGAGCTTCCCCCGCCTCAATCCGCGCCCGCGTGGTGGGTCGGAAACGGCGCCGCCGCCGTCGCCGACCCGCTCGACCTCGGCGCGCGGGACGACCCGCTCGCGAGGCTCCTCGGCGTCGCGCCGGACGCGACGCTTCCTCGACCCAACCCGCGACGAACCACCGTCGAGGAGGTCGCGGCGCGATCCAAAGCGGAACCGAACATCGAGACGGGGGCGGCGAAAGCGAACATCACGGGGTCGAACCGAAGGAAGGTCGACGAAGGAAAAGGAAAAGAAAAAGAAACGGGAACCGACGCCGACGCGGTGCCGCTCGCGCCCTTCCCCGCGGGTCCCGTGGAAGCCGCCGCGGCGTCCATCGAGGCGGACGTGGCGGCGCTCCGCGCGTCGCTCGCGAACGCGCGGCGCGTCGACGAGGCCGCCGCGAAGGCCGCCGTGGACGCCGCGAGGCGAAAGGCGGAGCGCGTCGAGGCGGAGGCGGCGGCGCGCGAGGCGGAGGCGGAGGAGGAGGAGGAGGTTTCCGCGGTGATGGACGCGAGCGTCTCGGACGCGGGCGTTTCGGACGCGGGTGTCACGGACGCGAGCGCTCGCGTCGGCGAGTGGAGCCTCGTGCTCCCCGACGAGCTCGGCGCGGGCCTGGACGGAACGCGCCTGAGCGACGCGACGGAGGACGGGTCGAACGCGGGCGCGTCCTCGAGCGGGTCCCTCGCGTCGGACCTCACCCCGGAGGAGGACCTCCTTCGCGAATCGCCGCCGCCGAAGGAGGACGCCGGCGAGGACGACGACGACGACGAGCTTCGCGCCGAGGACGCGGAGCTGCGAAAGCGAAAGGACTGCAGAGCGGCGAAGAGAAAGAAACGAGAGGAGGCTCGACGCTTCGAATCCTCGGACGAACGAACGAAACCGGCGTCGGCGTCGCCCGGGGAGACGCGCGAGAACCGAAGGGCGCTTCGCGCCGAGCGTCGCGACGCCGCGGCGAGGACCGCGGTGGCGCTCGCGGCGAACCTCGGCGACCTGAAAACGCTCGCGAGGGGCGAGCCCTCGAGAAGTCGTCGACTCGACCTCGGCGTGGACCCGCTTCCGCGCACCGCCACCGCGGGGCGTTCGCGGAGGAACCCGGGGGCGGCGACGGGTTCCGGTTCGGGTGACGACTCCGTCGCGAAGCGTTCCGTCGCCGAAGAGAGGACCGGCGCCTCTTCCGCGGGTTTCGTCGCTCGTCTGACGCCGCTGATGACGGCGTTCGACGCGTCGCGCTCGACCCTCCGATCGTCCCGGTCGGGCGGGATCACGAACGGGTCCCTCGCGACGCACGTTCGTCTGTTGACGCGCGAGGCGCTCCGCGAGGCGGCGTCTCGCGCGGCGTCGGACGCCGTTGGACGCGTCGGACGCGAGATGGACGCCGGGATCGTCCGGGGCGCCTCCGGCTTTGCCGAGACGGCGAAAGCGGTGGCGGCGGCCGCCGTCGAGGCGACGGCGGAGTCGGAGCGAAGGCTCGCGGAGGCGCTCGCGGAGGCGTCCCCGGAACGCCTCCTGAAGATCGAGGCGGCGATCCGCGCGGCGCGGGGGGAGCGATCGGAGGAGGACGGGGGGGAAGATGAATCGGCGTCGGCCCGGGACGCGTCGGGAAGACTCGCGGAGAAGGAGAACCTTCTCGGCGGGTCTCTGAACGTCCGCGCGTCCATCCAGGCGAAACACTCCGCGCACCTCGCGGCGTCCCTCGACGCGGAGCAGAACGCGGCGTTCACCGTCGAGGCGGCGCTCCGTCGGTTCGACCTCGCGCCGTCCTCGCCCCTCGACGTCGCCTCCGTCGCGTCGGCGGCGGAGGAGGCGGCGCGCGAGTCCGCGAAGCTCGGCCCGTCGGCGAGGGAAATGTACTACGCGAGCTATAAGGCGGCCATGGACCACGCCATCGCCGCCGTGCGCCGCGACGACGCCGCCGCCGTCATGGCCGCCGCCGCGGGCGCCGCCAGGGCCGCGCGCGCGGAGACCGCGGGCGGCGCGCGTAAGGTTATGGGGTTTGGGTCCGTCGTCCCGCCGTTGTGGGAGGACGACGCGACGGCGGCGCGCGACCCCGAGCGCGCGGTTTTTTTGCGCGAGAAGTCCTCGAGTCGCCGAAGGGTCGCCGCCGCGCTGCGCCGCCGCAGGGACGCGGCGTCCGCGTCCGCGTCGCGTCGCGTCGCCGAGGCCGCCGAGGCCGTCGACGCGCGCGAGGGACCCCGGGTCGACCCGGCGGCTCGTGCGCGCGTCCTCGCGGCGGTGGCGGAGGCGGAGCGCTCGACCGAGTTTTTGGCGGGGGAGATCGGCGCCGAGTCCAGGCGGGCATACGAAGCCGCGCGGAACCGAACGACCGGTGGTTTCGGGGACCCGGATCCGAAGCGCGGAGACGAAGACCCGGCTGAACCGAAACGGACGCCCGGGGCCGAACGCGCGCGGCCCGCGACGGTGCCTTCGCTCACGCGGCCCGCGATGGTGCCCTCGCTCAAAATCAAGGGCACGTCGGCGGACCTCTCGCTGAGGTTCGAGGACGCGCCCCCCGGATCGACCGCGCCGCCCCTCGCGCCGAGGGCGGGCGGGGAACCCGAGGAGGACTTGGCGCCGCCGCTCGCGCCGCGCCCTTCGCTCGGGGCGAAACTTCGCGACGCCAACCCGGACGACCGACGCGTCGGGGCGGAGGTTCTGCGAGAGGAGCGGGCGCGCGCGCGAGCGCTTGCGTCCGACGATTCGGATTCGGAATCGGACGACTCGGACGACGACGCCGACGCCGACGCGGGTGATCTTCGAGGAACGCACGCGCCGCTCGAGGATCACCCGACGACGCCGCTTCCGACCGCCCCCTCCCCCGGACCGGTCGCGGGGAGTCCTTCGGGGGTACTCCGGAGTACTCGTCGGACGCGCGTACCTCCCCCGGACCCTTTCCCGGCGCTCCTCGCGTGGACGCAGAAACAGGGCGGAAGAGCGCTGGCGACGCTTTGGGCCGCCGTCGCGCGCGCGCCGAGAGCCGGCGGGCCGCTCAGGCCGGCTCAGAGCTCGGGACCGGTGTTGGATCGCGCCGAGTTGCGCGCCTTCGTCACCCGCGAGCTTTTGCTCGCGGAGGACGCGGGGGCCGAGAGCCTCGCTTTCCTGGACGCGGTTTTGTCCGCGGACTTTGGGGAGGAGGTGTCGCTTCCGGAGTTTATCCGCGGCGTTCGCGACGGCGCCAGGGCGACGTCGGCGGCGGCGGCGGGTTTCGAAGCGGCGATTCGCGGCGCTTCGGTGGCTCTCGGGACGCCGACGAGCGGCGCGAGGCGGGGCGGAGGTCGCGGCGGCGGTCGCGGCGCCCTCACGAACGAGGCGTCCATCCGCCGCGCCGCCGAGCGCGTGGACGCGGCGGTCGGCACGCTCAAGCGCCGGTTCAAGAAGGCTCCGGGGGAAGCGCTGACCCCCGCCGAGCTCGTCGCGGCGCTCGCGGACGCGTCGGTGGAGCCCGCGGACGTCCGCGCGACGCTCGCCGAGCTCCGCGAGTGGGAGGGCTTCCCGCTCCGCGTCAAGTTCCAGAAGCTCGTCGCGACGCTCCGCCCGAGGGCCGCGCGAGCCGCGGAGCGAGCGCGGAGCGAGACGGGCGCGGCGACGGACGAGGACGGAGGGGACGCGGGAGGAGAGGAACGCGAGGAACGCGAGGAACGCGAGGAACGCGAGGAACGCGGCCGGGGAACGTCTCCCGCACCCGGGGGAATCGTCCCCCCGTCGTCCTTCGACACGCCGCCCGCGGCGCCCCGGTTCGGCGCGCCGTCTCGGTTCGGGCCCCTGCCTCCCTCCTCGCCCGCCGCGCTCGAGCGCGAGATTGAGATTGAGATTGCGGCGGAGCGCGCGCGCGCGCTCGCCGACGCGGCGCGCGAGCGGGAACGCGCGGCGCGCGAGGCGGAACGCGCCGCCGCGGAGGCGGCGGCGGCGCTCGAGGGCGACGCGGCGGCGGCGCGCGCCGCCGCGCTCTTGAGCGCCGAGAAAGCCTCCGTGCGGTTCGAGCGGAACGACCAGACGGGGATCGACGAACGACCGACGTCGTCGCCGGCGGCGCGTCCCGACCCCACGCGCGCGCTCGAGTTCGCGACGGCGGCGGTGCCGTTTTCGCCCGAGGCTTCGTTCTTCACGTCTCCGGTGACGGGCGCCACGCCGCTCGCGCGCTTCGCCTCCGTCGGCGCGCGGGGCGGGGTGTCTTTTTCACCCTCACCGCCCGGAAGCGGAAGCTCCGCGTCGAAGCTCCAGCGCGCGCGCGAACGCAGAGCGGCGGCGAACGCGCCGTCGCCGTTTTCCGCGGACGCCGAGCGATTCGCGGCGACGGCGCGCGCCGAGCTCGAGGCGGCGCTCCGACTCGACGAGGCCTCCCTCGCGGCGGGAGGGGATGAAACAAGAAAAAGCGGCGGCCCGTTCTCTTCCGCTGTCTCTTCCGGCGTCGTCGGCGTCACCGCGACGGAACGCGCGACGATGTTCGCGGGGCTCTCCGACGCCGCCGCGGCGCATTTCGTCGGCGCGCGGGGCGTCCGCGAGCGCGCGGCGGTTCGTCGCGCCGCCGACCTTCCGAGCCCTTCCTCGAAACCTTTCGACCCTTCCGCGTACGTCCCCTCGACGGCGCGGGGCGCGCGCGCGGCGGAGCGGCTTCGGGTCGTCACCTCCGCGGAGGCGCTTCGCCGCGGCGCGGAGGCTGAGCGGCTCCGGCGCGACGCCGCGGACGAGGTGATGCGCGGGTTCGAGGACCTGAAGACGACGCTCAGGGCGCTCGAGGCGGACGCGAACGAGCTCGAGACGGACCTCGAGGCGTCCGCGGCGACGATGGCGGCAATCGACGACGCCAGGCGGCGAGCCGCGGAGGCGAGGGTCGCGAATCTCGCCGAGAGCGCCAAGCGCCGACGCGAACGGGCGGAGGACGAGGAGCGAGGCGCCGACGACGCGAGGGCGCTGATCGAGCAGAGCCGGAAAAGGAAGCCAGAGGGAGTGATATCATAAAACGAGAGGTGCGTCGTGCGAAGAGGTGAGGGCGGTGGAAGAGAACGAGGTGACGGCGCGAGAGGATGGCTCGGCGCGAGAGGATGGCTCGGCGCGAGAGGATGGCCCGGCGCGAGAGGATGACTCGGCGCGAGAGGATGGCTCGACGCGACGAGCCGACTGCGCCGCGTCTCCTGCGCGGCGTCTCCTTTCGTACGCGTCCCGTGAATGAAAAAAACAGCCTTCTCCTCGTCCGTCGGTCACGCGCGTCGGCGTCCGAGGGTCGTTTTCGTCGCGCGTATCGCGTCCTCGGCGGTTCGCCTCGCGGTCGCTCGCGCCTTTGTCGCGTCCGATCGAACCGACGCCTCGAACGCGGCCAACGCGTCCTCGAGCGCCGAGCCGGAACCGACGCCGCCTTCGAAGCGCGTTCCGTCGGGGGAAGCGAAAGAAAACGCCGCCGACGCGAGAAACGCCTTCTTCTTCCCGGCGGGGAGCGCCGCGCACCACGCGTCCCTCGCCGCCGCGAACGAAGCCGAGACCGAAACCATCTCCGAAGACGCCCGCGCTTTAAGTTCCACGTCCGGGGACGTGCCCGCGGTGCTCTCCTCCTCCGCGCGCGCCCTCCGCCTCGCCTCGCGCACGTCCGCCATCGCGAGCGCCACCGTCTCCACGTCGATCGTGGACGCCATCTCTTCGGGGTCCGCCCCGTCGACGTTCGCCTCGGACGCGAATGCGAGCGCGAACGCACGCGTCGCGGCTTCGCTCGGCGTCCACGCGTCGAACGCCGCGAGCCGCGCCCACGCGCGCGCGACCGCCACGAGGGTCGAGGGTGCCGAGTCCGCGAGGGTGAACCGCGACGGATCGGCGTGAACGAGCGCGGCGGTCGCCGCCTCGGCGCGCGACGCGCGGTCGGCGAGCCGAGCCGAGTCGCGCGCCGAGAGAGCGTCGCCGCTCGTTCGCGCCCCCCGGTCGCGGCGTTCGGCCGCGTCCGTCATCGCGAGGATGCCGAGCCCGATGATGGGCGTGGCGGCGGTCTCCGCGCGGTCGCGCCGAGTCACGCGCCGCGCCGCGTCCTCGAGCGCCGAGCGGAGCGACGAGAACGACGGCGAAAAAAAAGCGTTTCGGGTCCGATCGCCGATCGCCGAGGCCTGCGAGTCACGCTCCGCAGCATCCGCCTTCGCCTCGGCCTCCTCCTCCCGCGCCCGCGCCCACACGCGCGCGTCGCGAACGAGCTGGCCGTCGACGCGCGTCGGGAGAAGGCGCGCCGCCGCCGCCGCGAGCGCGTCCGCCGCCGCCGGCGAAAACGAAGACGAGGACGAGGACGAAAAGACGTCCCCCTCCCCCTCCGCCCTCTCCGCCTCCGCGGCGTCGTTCCACCCGCGGATCGCCGCGTGGACGTCCGCCGCCGAGACCATCCCGGGCGCCGCGCGAACGAGCGCGTCGCCGAAGAGCGCCTCCAGAGGTTCGCGAACCGCCGCGGGGAGGGTCCCACGCGGGGTCGGCGACGACCCGGCGTCGGCGTTTGAGTCGTCGGCGATTTCGATTTCGGTTTCGGTTTCGTCTCGGAGGCGCTTCTGGTCGACCTCGTCGTCGTCCGCGCGCCAGCGTCGTT
>Ga0181566_10002342_pt1 | contig 15569 bp, 12 predicted proteins | sample 101ome_15_FD_133762 | JGI IMG/M metagenome (GOLD analysis project Ga0181566, IMG submission 133762) | Coastal salt marsh microbial communities from the Groves Creek Marsh, Skidaway Island, Georgia - 101402AT metaG (megahit assembly) | ecosystem: Environmental > Aquatic > Marine > Intertidal... | reverse complement strand
TAGTGGATCTCCTCCAATACTCACATAGCGGACTTTGTTACTAGTTTATAGTTTGATTTGAAAATACGCAGTTGATGTCATCTTGGAAAAGGTACTTTAATCTTTGCTCTGTATTACTTTAGGCAAGGATGTTGTTAGGGATGGAAATTAATATGCCTAAAGTTGATGAATTTGCTTTGCCAATCGGCCGCAGCCTGCTGGCCGCCTATTTTATTCTGCCGGGCATTGCCAAATTTGCCGCTTGGCAAATGCATATTGACCTGATGCACCATCATAATATGCCCTTTGCCGAACCGCTATTATTCTTGGCAGGCATTGCCAATTTCGTTCTGGGCGGGTTGTTGCTGGCCAATCGCCATGTACGCTTGGCGGCTTATGGCTGTGTTTTTTATATTCTTCTGGTCAATTTCAACCTTCACGACTTCTGGAATTTTTCTGGCATTGAGGGGGCGCATGAGACACAGAACTTTGTCAAAAACCTCGGCATTTTGGCGGGTTGTCTGATGCTGGCAGGCTTTACGGCAAGGCAAGAAAAGAGTGATTAGCATGGCTTGCCACACGTGCAGCCATCATGACCTATATGTCGGGTTTTCATAAGGACGGCCATGCTCGATTTCACCATTATCAGCGCCGCGCCCATCGGTTTTCTCGTTTTCGGCATTCTCGCCACGCTTTTGGTGGCAATTTCAAAGGCTGGTTTTGGCGGCGCGATGGGCTCTTTATCGCTGCCACTCATGCTTTTGGTGCTCTCGCCAGGCCTCGCCCTGTCGGTCTTGCTGCCGGTTTTTCTGTTGTGCGATTTTTATGTCGGCTGGAAATATTACCGCCGAGCCGTGCGCCGCATCGTCATCGTCATGACTTTGGCCGCCTGTTTGGGGCAAGTTTTGGGCTGGCTGCTCTATAAGCAAATCAATGCTGAAATCCTGATGTTTATTATCGGCGCTTTGGCCGTATTTACCGCAGGGCGCTATTTTTGGCGACTTTACCGACCGGCTGCAAATACCGGATTGGCACGCGCCGCGATGCGCCATTTGCGCCGCCGCCTGGACCGCGCTGTCGGTTGGATGGGATTGGCCGGTATTGCCAGCTTCGTGTCGCTCACTGGCGGCATCCCGTCACAAATCTATTTGCTGCCGCTCAATCTGCCGCGCGCCTATTATGTCGGCACAATGGGCTGGTCGTTTTTGTTGGTCAATTTGGCGAAATTACCGTTTTTCATTGAATTGGAGTTGTTTAATGCAGCCAGCCTGACCGCCAGTCTGGCGATTGCCGGTTTTGTGCCGATTGGCGTGGCGCTGGGTCTATGGCTCAATCGCACCATGAATGATGCTTGGTTTTATCATATCAGCCACGGGTTTTTGTTGCTCTTGGGTGCCAAGCTCACCCTGCAGGCCAGTATTTTTTAGACGGCCATTGAGCAGGCCTCTGTTGAAAAGGGTAATGAATCAATGAGTTCAAAAGCATGTCGCCAGCCTCTTCATATATTTTCAATCTTCACAAATCTTTTGACATTCTGCTTGATGCGTATTGTGGTGACCATCTGACGAAGGGGGTGTCTTGGCTCTTGGCGCATGTGCAAAGACCATGCCCCCAAAGGCAAAACATTGTTTTGTAGGGAGACAGGGAAAATGAACCGTTGGTCAAGTGAGGCTGCCAATGCTTGGTATGAAGAATTACCTTTTTTGATTGGCTGTAATTTCTTGCCCTCGAATGCGTCCAACCAATTGGAAATGTTCCAGTCCGATACTTTTGATGAAGCTGCTTTAAGACGTGAAATCGGTTGGGCTCGGGAACTCGGGTTTAATACCTTGCGCGTATATCTTCATGATTTATTGGTTGAAGAAGAGGGGTTTTTCGGACGGTTCGAGACATTTCTCGATATTTGTCGCGAAAACCATATCACGCCAATAATCGTTCTCTTTGACGATTGCCATTATGGATATCCAAAACGCGGGCCCCAAAAACCGCCTATTCGGGGCATTCATAATTCGCGCTGGAAGCAAAGCCCGGGCCACCATATTGTTCGCCAAATTCACCAAGGGTCCGGCGAAAAGGAATTGGCAAGATTGGAGAATTATGTCGTCTCAATATTGGAACGATATAAGGCTGATGATCGGATTTTAATGTGGGATATCTATAATGAGCCGGGGCAGTTTGGTATCGGAGAAGATTCTCAAACATTGCTCCGCGCCGTTTGGGCTTGGGCGCATGAGGTCAGGCCGCGTCAACCGCTTACGTCCTGCGTCCATGGGGCAATCGGCAGTGTCCACCACGACATAAATAAAGAAAATTCAGATGTTTTGACATTTCACATGTATGAAGCTGAGCAATTAGAAGAATCTATCGAGGAACTGGTGGCCCTCAATCGGCCGGTCATTTGCACTGAATATATGGCACGTGGGCATGGCACGACATTTCAGTTTTCTCTGCCTATCTTCAAAAAACACAATATTGGCTGCATAAACTGGGGGCTTGTCGCGGGGAAAAGCCAGACCCATTTTGACTGGCATACGATTATGGAGCGGTCTGAGCGCGTTCAAGCGGAGGACTTTTTATTGGCTGAAGACGCTCTGCCAGAGCCCGATTTATGGCATCATGATATCTTGCGAGCGGACGGTTCGGCTTTCGATGAGAACGAAGTTGCTTTGCTGAAAGAATTTACATCGACCCTATAGGCCTAAAATATATGACCCGTTTTCTTATCCTGACGTTTTTAATGCTAAGCATTGCGGTCTCGCCCTATATGCTTTCCGCAAAAGCTGAGTCGTTGGGTAATTTGGCCAAATTCCCACCGATAAGAAAAACATTAACCGTGAGCACAAGTGCTGATGGTATGCCGCGGCTGGCACCACTGGAAATGCGGCTGTTGTCTGGTCGCTATTATCGTTTATCAATCGACTGTCCCGATGTGCAAGGTGATTTGAGGGGCTGGCGTATAGAAATGGCCGAGCTCTTAAATAATGCGCATCTGCGACTGGTAACAATTGGCGATATTGAAATTCATTTACAGGGCTTAAGTTTTAACGCAATCGAGTGTGATGAGATTGGTTCTGCAGATGTGAGTTTCGTGCCAATCAGGCCCGGCCAATATCCGATTTATGTCGGTAATGTTCCTCTTGCTGTTGGGAAACCTATTGGCGAAAGCGGGGTTCAAAGGGGAGGTAAATATGTCTTTGGGCGAATTATCGTTGAATAGGGCCGCAACATTAACTGTATCTCACTTTCATGCCGTTTTAGGATTTCCCGCTTTTCTAAAGATATAGTTTTAAGTTGTAATTTTTGTTTGCATAATTTAATGAAAAAAATGCGTAAATTAAAAAAGTTTTATTTTTTTTTAGTATTCGTTGTTGCTTCTTGGTCATTGGTCGTGGTCGGGGTGTCGTTATTTGCTGAAGAAAAAATTCTTTTTTTCCCTTGGAATCAATCTATGGGCAGTGATTTTGATTCTGATCGGTTGGAAGTTTTGCGTCTATCACTATTTCTGCTGGGTGGCTATTTCGGTCTTATCAATGTTGCATTTCCTGAGGCGCAGTTTTCATCGGGGCATTTTCTTGCCAGCATCATGACCAGTCTTACTTTGGTCGGCACAATTAAGCTCCTTTTGGTCGACCGTTTTCCCAATGATGCCATTTTTATAATGGCTTTCGCGCTTTTAGGAATGGTGATTATTTTAGGCTCAAGGCCCTCTGTCAGGCGCTACTTCATAGATTAAGATGGCGGCTTGCATTCCAGCCCCCTTCCGGTGCATCTTTCCCATATGTTTCGCATCATCATAGCTTCGGCTCTTCTGGTAAGTTCGGGCGCGTCTGCGCAAATGGTCGGCGATATAGACGCTTCCGGCATGACGCTGGAACAGTTTAATGAAAGCACACTCGACCGGTTCGGCAGGCCGACTTTCGGCTTGCGCGCGCAAAGAGAACCTGAATTGCGCCGCCTTCGCAAAATGCAAGGACGCCCTATATTGGAAGGCAAGATCAGCATTTATGTTCTGTCAGATGATGAAATAGATGTTTTGTTCGACGCTTGGGACGAAGACGACAGCGAGGACACTGAATAATCGGTATTGGGAGTGAGCCATGCGTTCAGCAAAGGCATTGGAAGTTGATTTAAAAACTGTGCGGGCTAAATATCGCGCCGAGCGCGATAAGCGTCTGCGCGATGACGGTAATGAGCAATATCAGCAAGTGACCGGTGATTTCGCCTATTTTGTCGACGACCCGTATATTGAAGAGGCGGTGCAACGCGGCCCGGAAAAGCGCGATGTCGAAGTGGTGATTATCGGTGGTGGTTTTGGTGGCATGCTGGCCGCTGTGCGCTTGCTAGAACAAGGTATTGACGATGTTGTGATTATTGAAAAAGGCGGTGATTTCGGCGGCACTTGGTATTGGAATCGCTATCCAGGCGCTTCATGTGATATTGAATCTTATATTTACTTCCCGCTTTTGGAAGAAACTGGCTTTGTGCCGCAGCAAAAATATACCAATGCCAGTGAGACGCTGGCTTATTGTCGAACCATTGCTGAGAAATATGAGCTTGCCAGTAAGGCACTTTTCCAAACCGAAGTGACCGCCACTGAATGGCAAGAAGAGCATTGCCGTTGGAGCGTCACGACATCATTAGGCGACGAGCTGGCAGCGCGTTTTGTGGTTCATGCCAATGGCCCGCTCAATCGCCCGAAATTGCCTGCCATTGACGGCATTGGTGATTATAAAGGCCATACCTTCCATACCAGCCGTTGGGATTACGGCTATACTGGCGGCACATCGGCGGGTGGATTGAGCGGCTTGGCCGATAAAAAAGTCGCCATTATCGGCACTGGTGCCACGGCCATTCAATGCGTGCCGCATGTTGCTGCGTCGGCCGCGCAGCTTTATGTTTTTCAGCGCACCCCGTCTTCTGTGGAAGTGCGCAATAATGGCGACACGGATGCCGATTGGCTAAAAGGGCAAGATGCGGGCTGGCATGATGAACGCCGCCGCAATTTTGAAACCCTATTGGCCGGCAAGCCGGTGAAACATGATTTGGTGTCTGATGGCTGGACCGATGCCTTTAAATTATTGGTTGGCGGTTTACGCGATAAAGCCCCGTCGCGCGCCCGGTTGGCGCTGTGGGCGTTGGCTGGCCTTGCTTCCCCAAAGCTTTATAAAAAAGGCTTGAAAAAATATCTCACCGATAAGGCGATGGCATTTATGAATGTCGCCGAAGAAATGGAAATCGCCGACTACCACAAAATGCAAGGCATTCGCGACCGTGTTGATCATGTGGTGGAAGACGCGGCAACAGCAGAGGCGCTGAAACCCTATTATCGTTTGTTTTGCAAGCGCCCGTGCTTTCACGATGATTATCTCGCTAGTTTTAATCGTCCTAATGTGCGGCTGGTCGATACGGATGGTCGCGGCGTTGCGCGCATTACCGAAAACGCCGTGATGTTTGATGATGTCGCCTATCATGTCGATTGCATTATTTTTGCGACCGGCTTTGAGGTCGGCACGGATTATGCGCGGCGCGCCGGTTATCAAATCAATGGCGTGGACGGTTTGGCGATTTCCGATAAATGGGCGGATGGCATGGCCAGCTATCATGGCTTGCATGTGCACGGCTTTCCCAATGCGTTTTTTTTCGGCCCTTCGCAAGGTGGGTTCAGCGCCAATTTCACCTATGCGCTGGATGAGCAAAGCCGTCATGTCGCTTATATTGTTGCGGCTTTAAAGCAGCGCGGCAAAAAACGTTCTGAAGCGGCGGCCAAGGCGGAGGCCGATTGGGTCGCTGAAATTGTTGAAAAAGCGCGCGATGCAGAGGCGTTTCAAGAAGCCTGCACGCCGGGCTATTATAATAATGAAGGCCAGTTGACGCGGCGGCGCCAAGACCAAGCCTATGGCGAAGGGCCGGTGGCGTTTTTTGACCGCTTGGCCACATGGCGCGCCAAAGACCGTTTGGACGGGCTCGATATTCGCTAATCGCCCCTTGCCCCCAACTGGTGGCCTTGCTTAGATTGTCTTAAATGGGGGGACGATAATGGCCATTTTTAAAAATCTATCACTGCCGCTGACCGTGCTGTTCATCATTGTTTTCGGCTGGGCGCTGGAGCAATCCATTTCCGATAAAAAATCTGCGCCACAGGTCGAAATCATATCGCCTTGGGACGGGTTGAGCGGCGCTGAATATGCGCAAGCGGCGATGCTTTTGAAGCAGGCGCATGGCGATGATGTGCTGTTTGCCCGTATAAGCCTGCGCCAACCCGATAAGGCGCAAGCCTTGGCATGGCAAGAGGGCGCGCGCGCGCAGCGCGATGCCGAAGTCAGTTTTCTGGCCAATGGCAAGCCGCGTCTGGCGCATGTGGATTTAACAGCCCGGGCGATTGTGTCAGATGCGCCGATGCGCGGTGGCCAACCCATGTATTCAGGCCAGGGTGAATTGGAGCCCCTCATCATGCGGCTGATGGAAACACCAGCGCTGATTGCCGCTTTGGAAAGGCGCGGTGTTGACGCATCGCAAGCCTTATGTCTGCCGCGCACCATTGGGCGCTATTTCGCCGATAAGGCGGAAGTCATCAATCATCGCATTGTGCGTCTTGATTGTTTCAACATTGCCGGCGATGGCGTTTTGGGGGTTCTGCCAAGCACCAATATTTATGCGCGCCCGATTGAGGGATTGGCCGTTCTTTATGATTTAACCGAAGACAATATTGTCGAGATTACCGACACGCGCGCCGACAATCCGCCGCCGCATGATTTGCCGACCGGCACATTTGCGGCGGGTGATATGAAAACGCGCGCGGCGCTGCGCCCGATTACCAGCACCCGTCCGCAAGGGGTCAATTACACTATTCATGGCAGCCTTATTGACTGGCAGGGCTGGCAATTCCGCCTGCGCTTTGACGCGCGCCAAGGCACGGTGCTGAACCAAGTCGGGCATCAAAGCGCCGCAGGACTGCGCCCGGTCGCTTATGAAATTGCGATGTCGGAAATGTTCGTGCCCTATCATGATAATGATCCGAATTGGTTTTATCGCGCCTATTTCGATATGGGCGAATTTGGTTTCGGCAATATGGCGACGCAATTGCAAAAAGCCGACTGTCCCAGCCATGCCGATTATTTGAATGTGACGCTGCATTTAGCTGATGGCTCGCCGTTTGAAGCGGCAGACCGTATTTGCATTTTCGAACATGATCCGGGGCATCCTGCTTGGCGCCATGAAGAGCCGATTTTGACCGGCATTCCGGGGCTCGAAACGCATCAGTCGCGGCGCGCCACGGAACTGGTCGTGCGCATGGTCGCGACCATCGGCAATTATGATTACTTCCAAGATTATGTGTTCACACAAGACGGCCGTTTGCGTATTCGCTTGGTTTCGACCGGCATTGACGCGACCAAAGCAGTGCTTTCGGAAACATTGGCCAGTCCGACGGCGGCGGCTGACACACAGACCGGCACATTGCTCGCGCCTTACCGTCTCGGCGTCAATCACGATCATTTTTTCAGCTATCGCATTGATTTCGATATTGACGGCACGGCCAATGATTTTACCCGCATGCGCTTGGTGGCGACGCCGCAATCGAAAGACGCGCCGCGCCAGGGTATTTGGCAAGTGCGTCCACAACGCATAAGCGATGAAAAAACCGCGCAAACGGCAATGAGTGCGGAGCGTCCGGCGGCGCTTTTATTCTCCAGCAATAATGCCAAAAATGCCATGGGCTATCCGACCGGCTATCAGCTCATTATGCCGAATATCAAGCCCTTGGTGACGCCCATGGATGAAGCCTTTAAGCGCGCTTATTGGGTGAATCGCAATCTCTGGGTCACGCGCTTTAAGCGCGATGAGATTTTTGCTTCCGGTTTGCCGACCAATCAATCGGCACCCTGGCTCGGACTGCCGGAATATATCGCCGATAATGAGAGCATTGAGGATACGGATATTGTTGCTTGGGCAACGATGGGATTTCATCATGTGCCAATGGCGGAAGACTGGCCGGTCATGCCGTCTAAAGTCGATGAGATTATTTTAAAGCCGCGCAATTTCTTTGACCGCAATCCGGCCATTGATTTGCGTAATTAGGGGCGCGCGATGATTGAGGCAAATGAAACCTTTAACGGCACATGGCCGTTCGAGCCGCATTTTTCTGAGGCGGCGGGCTTTAAGCAGCATTATGTCGATGAAGGCAAGGGCGAGGTGATTTTGTGTCTGCATGGCGAGCCGACTTGGGGCTATCTCTATCGCCATATGATACCGACCCTGTCGGCACATTATCGGGTTGTCGTGCCTGACCATATGGGGTTCGGCAAAAGCGAAACGCCGCAAGACCGGGTTTATACGCTGGAGAGCCATGTCGAAAATCTGGCCGCCTTTATTGATGATTTGGCGCTCAATGACATCACGCTGGTTTTGCAGGATTGGGGTGGGCCGATGGGCGCAGCCTATGCCATTCGCCATCCCGATAAGATTAAGCGCATTGTCATGATGAACACGCTGACCGGCTATGGCGGGGTAACACCCAAAACCGAGCGCACGCCATGGTTTGAGTGGATTGCCAAACATGAGGAAGCCGACACGCTGCGCGGCGTTTTGGGCGAATTGGGCACGACGGTTCTATCCATTATGAAATTGCTCGGTTTTGAAAACAGCGCCGCTGTCGACCGCGATTGGCTGGATGCGTATCAAACGCCGTTTCCCGACCGTGCTGCATGTATTGGCGGCATTGAGTTCCCCTTGGATGTGCATTATGGCCGCATGGTGCCGTTTATTGTCGACGGATTGAAAACCGGCAATTTGGAAAAATTGCAAGCCAAACCGGCCATGATGGCGGAGGGCATGCAAGACCGTGCCATTTGGCCGGAAAATGCGATTGCCGATTTCAAAGCGATTTGGCCGGACGCACCGGTCACCCGTTTTGACAATGCCGGGCATTTTATTCAGGAAGACGTGCCGCAGGCTTTGGTCGCGCTCATTCATCACTTTATTCAAACGCATCCTTAGACTGCCTCATATGGCTTGCGGGGCACATGCGCTTCGGCGATAAAGATTGCGTTCTAGAGGAAGCACAAATGTCGGCCAGTCCGCCCATTTTATATGTTGATGATATTCATCTGACCCATGGCGTCACCCCGCTTTTGGACGGCGCATCTTTATCGGTCGGGCGCGATGATCGCATTTGCTTGGTCGGACGCAATGGGTCGGGCAAATCGACCTTGTTAAAAATTATCGCCGGTTTGGTCGATGCCGATCGTGGCGAGCGTTTTGTGCAGCCCGGTATTCATGTTGAATATTTGGCGCAAGACCCTGATTTTGCCGGCTTCGCGACAGCTGAAGAATTTATTCTGCAAGGGCTGATGAATAATGAAGACCGTCAGCGTGCGTTTCAGTTGATGGCCGATTTGCATATTGAGGCGGCAGCGGATATTGCCCCCATGTCAGGCGGTGAGCGGCGCCGCGTCGCCTTGGCCAAAGCCATGGCGGGTCAGCCCGAAGTGCTGCTGTTGGACGAGCCGACCAATCATCTCGATTTGCCGGCCATTGAATGGCTTGAAGGGGCATTGCGCCAAATCAATTCGGCGCTGGTGCTGGTCAGTCATGACCGCCGCTTTTTAAGCAATATGGCCAATCAGACTGTCTGGCTTGATCGTGGCGAAACCAAGCTCATGCGCAAAAATTTCAGCCATTTTGAAGATTGGCGCGATGGTGAATTGGAGCGCGAAGCACAAGCGCAGCACAAGCTCGATCGTAAAATTGCGCGCGAAGAAGATTGGCTCAGATATGGCGTGTCGGCGCGCCGCAAACGCAATGTGCGGCGTCTTGGTGAATTGCAGAATTTGCGACAGGCACGGCACGATTATCGCGGCCCGCAAGGCGATATGGATTCGGTGCTGCAAGCCGGTGACCGTTCCGGCAAGCTGGTGGTCAAGGCCGATAAAATTGCCAAATCCTATGGCGATAAAAAGCTGATTGATAATTTCTCAACGCAGATTAAACGCGGCAGTCGCATCGGCCTTATCGGGCCAAATGGCGCGGGCAAGACCACTTTGCTGAATATATTGCTTGGCAGTTTGCGGCCCGATAGCGGCAATATACGGCTCGGCAAAAACCTGACGCCGCTCATTCTCGACCAGCAACGCCAGGGCATTAAGAAGGATTGGAATGTTAAAGACGCGCTGACTGATGGGGCCGGCGATTTGGTGTCGGTCGGTGAAGAGACCATGCACGTTATCGGCTATATGAAAAACTTTTTGTTCCATCCGGCGCAAATGCGCACCCCGGTAACGGTTTTGTCGGGTGGAGAGCAGGCGAGGCTGTTTTTGGCGCGCGGTCTGCGCCAGCCGAGCAATTTATTGGTGATGGATGAGCCGACCAATGATTTGGATTTGGAAACATTGGATTTATTGCAAGAAATGATTGCCGCTTATGATGGCACAGTGATTTTGGTGAGCCATGATCGCGATTTTCTCGACCGCACCGTGACCGTGGTATTCAATGCTGAAGGGGAAGGGCGCTGGGTTGAATATGCCGGTGGGTATTCTGATATGCGTGCTCAGCAAAAGGGACAGGGATACCGAGCAGACCATGGTCATAGGGCATCGATAAGTAAAACAACAACTGATGGCCAAGGAAAAAGGAAGTCTTCTGTTGGAAAGAAGCTATCTTATAAACATCAGTTTCGCCTAGAGAAGTTACCAAAGGAAATGGAGTCTTTTGAGCTCGCGATTACTGAAATAGAAGATCAGCTCACTCAACCTGACCTATACTCAAAAGACCCAAAGAGTTTCAACCAACTAGCTGCAAGACTTGAGGAAGCCAAGAATAACCTCAAAAAGGCTGAAGAGGAGTGGCTAGAGTTAGAAGCCATCCGGGAGGAGCTGGAAAGTGAAGAAGGTAAAGGTAAAAACTAGATCAATTTGTGTGGTGCATATTGGGAAAAACTGTCAGGGTATGAACTTATTAAGGAAGTTTCTTTTTGGATAAGCTTTGGCCGGGGAATTCAAATGACGCCGCGACTGGCACTGATTATTGGGGGACTGGGTTTTTGGATTGGGCTTTTTGCAGTTAGCCTTATAACCACTGGCGGTCTCAAATATGACAACGATAAATGGTTAGCAGAAGAAAACCCTAATGAAATAGCTCGCAGTCTATTAAAAAATGAATTTAATCAGTTCGAAAGCACCATGTTGGTGTTTGATGCTAGAGACCTTTTTGAACAAGAAGGCTTCCAGAACGCGATTGCCTTCACTGATGCAGTTAAACAAATAGAAGGCGTCGTAGACGTAGTATCTGTTTACGATGCTAGTCTCATAATGAATGATCCATCTGGTTCACTCGTTGTAACTACTTATCGCAGTGCTCTGGAAAATGGATATATCCAAAACATTCAAGAGCTAAAAGATAAATTCTATCAAAGCGCTTATTCAGGGCGCCTTCTGTCTCAAGATGGAGAGCTATCAACTTTTATTGTAAAGCACGAAACCGCCGGAAAACCAGAGTCGCGCAAAAATGTGGTCGGACTAATCCTGGAGCAAGCCTCTAAGAATAAGTTAACGGAAAATTCAAGAATAGCTGGCGATGGATTCTTAAAGTTTACTCTCGATAATAAAACAAGATCTGAGCTCCGTTTAATTATGCCAGTTGCCGCGGCAGGCGTAGCATTGTTTCTGTTTTCTTTGTTTGGAAGGCTCTGGAAAACTATCTTGGTTCTCTTTACGGCGGCAACCGCCGTTTTGGTAGCATTAAGCATAATGGTCGGGCTAGGGCACAAGTTAACTATAATAGCTTTGGCTTTGCCGGTAATGCTCTCTGTTATTGTTGTGGCCGACAGCCTGCATATCATCCGTTTCTGGGACAATGAAATTGATACGGCGAGCCCACAAACAACAAAAGAAGAAATATTGACAAATACATTCAAGGCAACATGGCTTCCTTGCCTTACCACGTCGGCAACATCTGCGGTTGGATTCGGGGTTTTCTATTTTTCTGAGTTAATTCCGCTTCGAGAATTTGGAATAGATAGTTTTATAGGCATCATAATGGGCTACGTGATTATGATGCTCGCAGTTTTCTTCGGCCTTTTTTCTATGACTCCAAATGCTATGAGCCGAAGAGGTGGTCGGTACCATGAGTTATCAATTCCCGATCGGGCAGCGGATAGCTTCTTAAGGCTTGATTGGTCAATTATAGGTAATAATCGACCGCTAACCTTTGCTGTATCTGGCTTTTTGGTGGTTGCATCAATATTCGCATTGGCGATGAATGCGAAATCTGAAAGCAATTTATTGGATGTGTTTTTCAAGAAAAACTCTTCAATTTATTCAGCGTTTACTTTGGTCGACAATGAGTTAGGGGGCTCTGGCGTCGTTTCAATGGTTTTTCGAACCTCGGAAGAAGACTATTTTAGGACCTTCGAACCTTTCGAAAAAATTTTGAATTTCGAAGGTGAAATCAGAAGTTTAAGCGAAATCAACTCCACCGAAAGTTATTCTGATCCGATAGGTCAAATTCACCGGAATCTAGTCAGCGACGGCTCGGATTATCCGCAGTCGGAAGAACAATTAGCTCAAGAAATGCTCCTTTCCGAATGGTCTCGCAGCGCTGACGGCAGGGATGTGTTAGCTGAAAATGTTAATTTCACTTATGATAGTAAACACTTGCGAGCATATACACGTAACTTAAGCTCCGTAGAGCTCGACAAAGTAATTACGAAGCTTGAAGGTCAGCATAGGGCGCAATCAGGAGACGATTTGCCTGCGCCTATTTTCACGGGTCATTCGGTCTTCTTTGCCAAACTTTCAAATTATATTCTCGAGACACAGTTTTCGACTATCGCACTTACCTTTGTCTTTATTTTTTTGATCCTAACCCTTGAATTCAATTTCAGGCTGGCAATGGCTGGCATGTTGGCCTGCTCACTACCTGTTCTAATTACCATGGGTACTATAGCTCTTCTCGGATTCCCTTTCGATTTCGCAACAGTAATTATTGCCAGCGTTACTATGGGGCTTTCAATTGATGATACTATCCATATCTTACATAGCTATCAGCACTATTTAGTTGATGAGCATAAAAGCCAACGTCAATCGCTAAGGCAAGCGCTGTTTATTCCTGGACGACCGATTGTTCAATCGACATTTCTGTTTTGTTTTGGGGCTGGTGTTTTTTTAGTCAGTGATCTTGTGATACTACAGCGATTTGCAAGCTTCACTATTATGGGTTTGGTCTTAGCATTATTAGGTGCAGTCCTTTTGCTGCCTTCGTTGCTAAGTCTCAGCTTTTTCAATAAATCATCAATTGAGCGGGCAAATGCGAGCCTATGATTCTAACTTGATTAATGCCGGCGGGTTTAAACATGTACAGTAGGGGGAACTAACATGAGAGAAGTAAAACATTTTATCTCTGGCAAATCGACAACCGGGAACTCAACCCGTGAGGGGGAGGTTTTTGACCCCAATACTGGCCAAATGCAAGCCAGCGTCTGCTTAGGCGGGGCTGAGGATATTTCGGCAGCCGTGGAAGCGGCCAAAAAAGTGCAACCCGAATGGGCCGCCACCAATCCGCAACGGCGCGCCCGCGTCATGTTTAAATTCAAAGAGCTTCTCGAAGCCAATATGGATGAGCTGGCGGCGCTTTTGTCCTCTGAGCATGGCAAGGTCATTGCCGACAGCAAGGGCGATGTGCAGCGCGGGCTGGAAGTGATTGAATTTTCTTGCGGCATTCCGCATCTCTTAAAGGGCGAGTATACCGAGGGAGCGGGGCCCGGCATTGACATTTATGCTATGCGCCAGCCTTTGGGCGTGGTCGCCGGCATTACCCCGTTTAATTTTCCCGCCATGATTCCGATGTGGATGTTCGGCATCGCCATTGCCTGTGGCAATGCGTTTATTTTGAAACCGTCTGAAAAAGATCCGAGCGTGCCGGTTCGGCTGGCTGAGCTGATGTTGGAAGCGGGCGCGCCGGAAGGGCTTTTAAATGTCGTGCATGGTGATAAGGAAGCGGTCGATGCGATTTTGGCGCATGACGATATTAAAGCGGTGAGTTTTGTCGGCTCATCCGATATTGCCCATTATGTCTATCAAACCGGCACCGCCAATGGCAAACGCGTGCAGGCCATGGGCGGGGCGAAAAATCACGGCATTATTATGCCGGACGCGGATATGGATCAAGTGATTGCCGATTTCTCCGGCTCGGCCTATGGCTCGGCAGGTGAACGTTGCATGGCGCTGCCGGTCGCCGTGCCGGTCGGCAAGGATACCGCTGATGAATTTGTCGGGCGCATGCAGGAAGAAGTCGGCAAGCTGACGGTCGGCATTTCAACCGATCCGGAAGCCCATTACGGGCCGGTGGTTTCTGCCGCGCATCGGCAAAAGATTGAAGATTATATTGAGATGGGCGTCAAAGAAGGGGCTGACTTACTGGTCGATGGCCGTGGGCTTTCCCTGCAAGGCAATGAAGATGGGTTTTTCATCGGCCCGTCTTTGTTCGATAATGTGAAGGCCGATATGCAATCCTACCAAGAAGAAATTTTCGGCCCGGTCTTGCAAGTGGTGCGCGCTGACAGTCTTGAAGAAGCAGCGCGCCTGCCGTCTGAGCATCAATATGGCAATGGCGTGGCGATTTTTACCCGCAATGGTCTGGCGGCGCGGCAATTTGCGCAAAAGGTCAATGTCGGCATGGTTGGCATTAATGTGCCGATACCCGTGCCGGTCGCCTATCACACATTTGGCGGCTGGAAACGCTCAGCCTTTGGCGACACCAATCAGCACGGGCCGGAAGGCATTAAGTTTTACACCAAAGTGAAGACGGTGACGCAGCGTTGGCCCGATGGCGATGTTGCCGATCAAAGCTTCATCATTCCGACCATGCAATAATCACAGCGCCGCCGCCAAAGCGCGCGTGCCGGAAAGCATTTGCTTATAGCTGGGGCGCAGCTGATTGGCGGTTTGGGCAGGGCTGGCAAAATTGGCAATCACCAGATTTTTCGCCTGATTGACGTAAATCACCTGACCGTGCACGCCCATGGCAATGCGCTCGCCTTGCGCCCCATCGAACTGCCACCAAAAACTGCGATAGCCGGTAAAGCCGTCAATAAAGCGCTCATGGTCAGGGTCGGCATTGACCGAGGCCGCACCGGCCTGTTTATCGGCATTGCTCATTTTATAAGTGTCTTGCATCCAATCGACCGGCGCGATTTGCGTATCGCCCAGCTTGCCGTCGCCCAAAGCCATCAGCCCGAAGCGCACCGCATCGCGCAAGGTGGAGTTAAAGCCGCCTGTTGCGACCGGCGCGAAGGAGACATCGACGGTAAACACGCCATCATGTTCGGTCGCCATCGGCACCCATAATTTTTCGCGCATATAATCCATCAGCGCACGGCCGGTGACGCGTTCAATGAGCCAGCCAATGACATCTACATTGGGCGATTGATATTGGAACATGGCACCGGTGACACCGTCCTCGGCCTGCTCAAAACGCGGCAGCATATCGCGCACCCCGCGCGGTTCATCCGATTGCGCCGGATCAATGGCCAAAAGCTCAAAATCGCCCATAAAGCCCAAGCGCCGGAAATATTCAAAATGCACACTGCCCGGCGTCAT
>Ga0181566_10002339_pt1 | contig 15585 bp, 13 predicted proteins | sample 101ome_15_FD_133762 | JGI IMG/M metagenome (GOLD analysis project Ga0181566, IMG submission 133762) | Coastal salt marsh microbial communities from the Groves Creek Marsh, Skidaway Island, Georgia - 101402AT metaG (megahit assembly) | ecosystem: Environmental > Aquatic > Marine > Intertidal... | reverse complement strand
GTGCTGCCACGCGATCAAGTCGCTCGCCGAGGCCCGCGAGCGGGCCGATTGGGACCGGGAAAACGCCGCCGTACTCGCGGAGCTCGAAGTTTAAAGTGTTCCGTGACTAACACCCCCATATTTGTCCGGTAGTTAACACCCCATATTTGGGTGGCCCCCCCCAGTGCCCCGAAGAGCTGGTCTATTCGGCACAAAACCCGAGCACATTTGCACCGCGATGCAATTTGGCATGGCATCTGGTCGACCACACAATGCCAAGTTGGCTTGGCACAAAATCCGAGCACATTCACGCGTACACGTCGTGGGTAAAGTCAGTCGTTGCCGCCATGGGCGCCTTGTCGACCTGGGCGTCGTGCTCCTCGTGCGGCACCGCCACCGGCTCACAGAAAGACGTTGCCGGCAACGAAACCTCCTTGTCGCCAGGCACCGAAAAGAGCTTGCAAAGTTCCTTGAAGCCGGCCAAAAAGCTCAGGTCTGTATTGGTGTGGGCGAGGTGCTTTTCGGCAGCTCCGCTGCGCACAAGGGCAAGCTGCTCCTGAAGCAGCTCGTCTGTGCGATTGAAGCCATCGGCATAGATGCCAGAAAGGCGCTCCACCTCGCGCTCGGCAGTGGTGCGGTCTTCGACCATGTTGATCAGGTGCTGCTTGCACGCGGACAGCTTTCGCGCACGCGTGGACACCATGTGGCGGGCGGCCAGCGTGTGCGTGTGGCACGTGTACAGCGTCCCAGACCGCTCCTTGAGATTCGATGCATAGTCGCGCATCGTCTGTGCATGAACAGGTTCGAATTGCACATCGCCCTCGAGCAAGTCGCGGACTTTGTGCTCACCCTCGTTCACCTTCCTGATCATGTTTGTGTGCTCCTCCTTTAGAATCTTGGCCATCTTGGACGAGTTTGACACGCTTGCGTCGTATTCAACCTCGGCAAGGAGAACGGCCATGGTGGCCTCGGCTTCGGCATCGTGTGCCGTTTTGAGCGTCGCGCAAGCCTTGCTCAAATCCTCCTCGACGCTCTTGCGCCACTCGGGAGATCCAGGCATCACAGTGAGAGTGGCGTCCGGGCTGGTCGTTTCGTCCATGCGTGTTTGTAAAAACAACAATGGCGACGCACACAGAGATGCCCTACCAAACACTCACACTCCGCAAGTGTGTGCCGTCATAATAGCGCGGAAAGCGCTCTACATGGTCACTGTTGCGCGCATTTTCGGCAAAAGGTCAATGATCCCCTTTACGCCTGCCTGAGAAGAGCACAGCATTGGCTGCTGGTTGAACAGGTTTGTGCCAAGGGGACCGACCGTCAGCGCCAAGGTCGGGCGATCGTCGACTTGCGGATTGTGGCGTGCCTTGGCGCTGTACATTAAAAACTGTGCCACATCTTCGCTGTCGGCAAAGTTGCAGACCTCGCTGGGTCTCCATTTGTGGTCAGGGTTCAGATGGTATTCGTCCACCTCGCCATAGACGGTCCAGCGCATTGTCTGAACATTGTAGCTCAGCGTGCCGTCCTTGGTGATGGGCAGCACGATGATGTGCGACCACGTGTTGGAACGATGCTCCTTCCATGTGGCGACGAGCAGATGCGGTCCGACCCCATCGTCCATGCGAATTTGCTCCATGATGCTCTGTGCAATGTCCTCCATGTGGCACTGTGGTGAGAATTGCAATTGCAAGTCTCCGGGTTGCACACTCCGCAAGAGTTAGGAGTTGCGTCGTGGTATTGATACCAGGGAGAGTGTCGGGTGCGAACACCGTTGACGCATGCATGCTTGTTTTCGTCGACCCGTTCCTCCAAACTTGCGCTTGTCTTGACAATTTGGACACTCGCCACAGTCGCCTCGTATACACTCGCGACACTCGCCGCACCGTTTTACACGAATGCCCTTGTGGACGGTTGCGAATCGTGGCGCTGGTGGTGATGGAATCCCCGTTTGGGATGGCGATGATGGTGGCGGTGGAGAGGGCGTGTTGGCTCTCGGGAGAGGGCAATGCGTTGCGCTCAAAAAGAGCAAAAGGTTGGCCTCGTCGAGGGTGACCATTTGCGCAACTCGCGCTTTTCAACCGTGCTAGGCTCTTACCAAAATAGCGCACAAACACCAAATATTTTTTACCCCCCACTAATGGTCCACTGCGGGTGCACTGCAAAGTTCCGCGCCTGGTCTATCATGTCATTTGTCGAATTCAGTGCGTGCTCCACGCTTGGCTGCACCTGCAGCGCCAGCGCGTGTGCCACACCCGAGGCCTTGGCCAGATTGGCCGTGGTCGTCTCGGTATTCTTGGCGCTCGCAACCGCCAGGCCCACGATCTCGTTGACCTGTTCACCGTCGACGCGGTCCAACACGTGGTTGACGCGTGTGTATAGCAAGCCCATCATGGTGATGACAATTCCCACAAATGCGACAAAGATGAGTCCCAGCACGATGAATCCTATGCGCGAGGACCGCTCCACACAGGTGCTGTCTTCCTCGTCGTATCGACGGTCTGATTTTCTTCGCGTGTCAAGCAGCGTCGTTGCTTGTGCAAAGGTTTCGCCACCGCCACTGCCTCGGTGTTCCTCGGGAGAAACTACGACCCGTGTCGATGCCGGATTGCGAACAAAGCCTCGCAATGCGTTTAGATTTTCGGCAGAAAAGGGGATTGACGCGTCGAGACGCAACCGTTCCATGGTCGGAGATTGCAGCGGCGACACCCGCTCTGCTTCTATCGAGAGGCACGCACATGGCGCCAAATCTGCGCTAGCCAAGCGCAAACATGGGTGCATGACAACGTCGCGCCAACCGTCTGCTTGCAATGTCCACCTCCGTTGACGTGTACACGCTTCCGAGACTTCCTTCTACGAATACGCGTGGCCCAACGCGGGTTTGCGCGTGCATGCTCCTGCTCTTGCTAGTGCTTGTCGTCGTTGCGATTGCACCCAGCATGATGATTTCAATAGGGGGAGGGGATGGATTCACAGTCACCGTGCCCACCGCCGCCATGGGCGAAGCGCCGCTCACGCTCGCGGGCACGCAGCGGGGGCTACCGCCAATGCCCGAGGCGGCGCGGCGCTTTGCAATTGCGCACGCCCAGTGGCAAGCGGCGTCCGTGGCGGGAGCAGACCGTGACGATCCAGAGGTGCTGAGCGGACTGAGCGAAGGCTGGCGCGACGCGCTCGAAACCGCGGATCACGCGCAAGCGCGGCTCATCGCAGACATGGCACGCACTTTGGGGTGGTTGGTGGAGCAAGCTCACGCTCCGCGCTAACTCCGCAATTGCGGCGCTGGCAATGTGCAACTCGGATGCCCCCAGCTGCGACTCGGAGTGTCTCATCGCCATGCCGTTTCCCAAGGCCAAAAAGGGCTCTCCCGCGCTCAAGCGGTCCATGGACAATACGCTGAACGCGAGCTACCAAAACCGCCAGGCCGTCTCAAAGATGTGGTCCACGGCGGCTTCTTGTCCGCTCTTTTTGAAAAAGGCGACCAAGAAGCCGTACCGCATGTCCAATGGCAGGATGAGCCCAAAGTATCGCAACAATCGGGCACTCTCGACGCACACCATCAAGGCCATGGCCTCGGGTGCGGCCGCCAACGCCTCGGCACTGATTGAGCGCGAGGCACGCATGCTGCGCTGCGACACCGTTGCGGAGACGCCCAAGTATCCGATGCAGCCGAGCGTCACGCGCTCGGCGGCGGGTCTGTACGAGCAGGCGATCATCTCCTACTGCCAGACGCTGTTTGGACACTCGGTGGCGCTCAAGGACAGTTTCACCAAGTCGAAGCCCGGGGCTCCCGGCGAAAAGGTGAGCAAGTTTTCGCGGGTGTCGGTCCGGTCCACGCAGGCGGGCGCGGACACGGTCAACAGCCGAGTGAGCAACGCCACCGGCTTTGTGCCGCCGGTCATCAACGTGACGATCAAGGAAGAGTCCAAGAAGCCCAAGAAGAAGGCGGCGGAAGAGGGTGCGGCGGCTGCGCCGTGAGCAATTGTCTTAACACTATGCACTTGTATGTTGAACCCGGTGTTTGTGCGCGTGTGTGTGTGTGTGCGCGTGTGTGTGCGCGTGTGTGTGTGCGTGGTTTAAACTCGAGTACAATTCAAAACACGAGTTGCATCTAGGGCAAGAATGCCATCCGACAATTGAGAACGTAATGGTGACCAGTGGTCACCTCTTCCTCGTCCGAATCCCCAAAGAGCATGTCCTCGGTGATGGAGTTTTCAATTGCGTCATGCACCTGCTGCATGGTTGGCAACGAGGTCTTGAAGACCTCGGTTCTCAGATACTTGTCGTCGGCAAAGGTGGCGTGTGCGAGTGCCGCCACGATGGCACAGAGCGGTGCCACGCCCTCGGAGGGCGACGCCTCGGCCGCTTGGTACACATCCTCCTTGATGGCATTGGGCTGCGAGGCCGCGTGTGAAATGACCATGGCACGCATGATGGCCGAGAGTGCGCACGACCCGTTTGAGGCGTCTTCGGGCGCACGGTCCATCCACTGGCCAGTTCCAGGGTAGAAGCCAAACTCCTCTTCCGACAAGAGTTTGGGAATGGGTCCCTTTTGGCCAAGAGGGTCGACGAGTCTAAAGTTGATCTTTTCGCCCGCACGAAGCTTGAAGAGCACGCGTGTGCGCGATCCCCAAGTGACCAGTGCCACGTGCTTGGTAACGTCGTCGCGAAAGGACATCAAGCGCTGCTTGTCTTGCAAGGTGATGTTGTCGTTGCTCGGGCTCAGGCGAATGGCCATGGGGTAGAGCACCCGCATTGGATCGGTGCCGTACACCGAGTACATGGACCCGGCATTGGAAGTTGTCACAAACTTTAGGATCTGGTCCACGTCGGGGTGCCGGGCACCATCGAGACCAAATTCGATTTTTTCATTCACAGAGTCGGTGCCCCCCGTTCCGGGCGTGTCACCGAGTCCGATGCCGATGCGGGCGAGCTTGCGCGTGTGTTTTCCCATGAGCAAGCGACGGGCGGTGCGACGTGCGAATTTCGCACCCATGCCTTCGATTGTCGACTCGCCACCCATCTTTGCAATCGACTCCACGCGCTCGTAGATCCAGCGGTTGCGGGAAGCCGACAGGTTGGGCATCACGTCCCATCCCAGGAGTCCAACCTCGGGATCGCTCGCGAGGGGCTTGCTCGCAAGCGATTTGTCGCCCATCCACCGACGCGTGCGCCGCGCTGCCGTTTCCACTGCCAGCAAAAAGCTGGTGGTGCGAACGTCCACGTCATCGTCATAGGGGTGTGCAAGCGGCACCTCCTTGGACGGGTCGATCAGCTCGTAGCAGTTGAGGTTCCAGCGCAAGGACAGCATCTTGTCCTCGTGAGAATGCTTTGCCTTGGACGCATTCTTTCCAAGTTGCAACAGCACGCGCTGGAATCGAAGGTCTTGCAGCCATCGGTAGCCACGCACCTGGCCACCACAGTCCTTGGGATTGTTCAGAATCCAAACGGAAAAGTTGGAGGCTTCCACCACTTCATTCGTCTCCACCCCAGCGTCAAAGAGCTCGCAGGCGACCATCCACGTGTCCTGAATGTCCCGAGAAGCCAGTCTCCAGTCGGGCTTTTGTGCCGAAAGAATGCCGAGGGCGGCTTTGGCGTGCAGTGCCATCTTATCCTCTGCCAGCACATTTTCTAGCCGCCCCTCAATTTCTTTGGCCCGTTCATACCGACCAGACTCGATGAACGCCTTGAACGCCTTGAACTTTTTGGCCATGTCTTCTCGCTCCTCCTTGGACAGGACAATCTCCTTGTTCTTGTGCTGCAAGCCCAGCTTGCGAAGACGCTCATAGTTTGCGAGGACGGCCTTGTGTCCACCGCTGGAAGAGACTGCAAACCGCTCAAGCACATCGCGCACATCGTTGGACTCGTACAGTGCCATGAGCTCCTGACGAAGGGCGTTGCGCTCGTCGACAATCACCCTGACTGCCGCCTCGACGCGCTCGGCATCGTTTGTCTTTTCAGCGGCCTCCGCCACGGCCTTGACGGTTTTGAGTGCCTGTTCAAACTCGTAGGCAAAGCGATCGATGGTCGCGTCGACACTCACGGAGCCTTGAGCGTCGAGCTCATTGCCGGCGCGATCACGTTTGACGGCCATGCCCGTGGGGTCGGTCGGGTCATCCAGCGAGAGCGAGGCCAGACGGGCCGTCGGCAGGTGGATGAGCGGTGGGAGCGACATGGTCGCGCGATGCCTTTACCACCAAGAAGCCGCGGCAATTTGGCATTATGCGAGTGTGCTCGAGTTTTGCGTCGGCTGCAGATCGTGAACGCGTCGTGAATGCACTACACTTGTCACAACGGTGCTCGGGTTTCTAAAAGTTGGTTGGTTCTTCTACCACCCCTCTGAAAAACTTCTAAAGGTGAGACGTTCTCTTTACTTTTGGCCTGCCCCAAAAACCCGGGCACTTCGAGTTAGAAAAAAGTCAAAGGTTTTGTCCCACTTTTAGAAACCCGAGCACTTTCCATTTTAATACTCTTGCGGGGGGTGTGTCCCGTTGCGGCGCAGTGCTGCATGACCACCCGCATGGCAACGCCCACCAAGGAGGAGCTCTTGCGCACCTACTATGCCGAGCACTATCCCGTGCGAGCGCTGGAGCGCCTGTTGACCTTCAATGGCGACCCACTGGTGCAGCGCGAGATCACGCTCGACGGGGACTATTACAAGCGATACAATGCGGCCAAGGACGACACCGACTTTCGTCGACTCATGAATGCCATGCCTGGTCTCAAGGCGGTACACGCGGGTCCCGTCTGGTACAAGCAAGTGCGCAAACCCAAGCCAGTCGATCCATCGACGGGAAAAGTGCCCGACCCGGATCCGCCACGTCCCAACCGAAACGAACTCCGCTTCGACATTGATCTAAACGATTACGATTGGTTGGATCTGTACGATGTGCCATTCGATCCAGCGAGGCCAAACGAGAAACGGGAACTCAACCTGGATGCTTGCGACGACGCGTGGCCAGTGGCCGGCATGGCGGTGCTCACGCTGTGGAGCCTTTTGATGAACCAGTTTGGATTTTCACACTTTTTCTGCTGCTACAGTGGACGTCGAGGCGTGCATCTATGGGTGCTTGACGAACGTGCCATGGCACTCGACGACGAGGCGAGAGCGGCCATCGCCGAGTTTGTCGACTTTAAGGCGTCCAAGTGCAATCTGCGTGCCTCGAGTTCTCACAGGAAGTTTGTAAACTCGCTGGATTACATGCACACGGTGCGGTATCGCTTTCAAGAGTACATTGTCTCGCGAATGGGCGTGCTCGACAGTGCCGCGGGTCGAGAAGAGTTTTTGAAGCGGATCGACCTCGGATGGCACGAGAGCATGCACAATCTGGCCGAGGAGGTCGAACGCAAGGACTCGGGAATACAGGCGTGGTTGTACGTCAAGAACAAGATCAAGGACCAGGCCACCCGACATCCCAAAACGTGCGGCTGGTTTCTCAATCGATTGGACGAAGTCGTGTTGGCCTACGTGTGGCCGCGCATCGACCTCAACGTCACCAAGGGTCTCAACCACCTGATCAAGGCACCCTTTGTGGCCCATCCCAAGACGATGCGCATTGCCGTGCCGCTCCAGGTTAGGACCGTTTTGGACGTCTTCAACCCTCGCATGTGTCCAACCGTGACCACGACAAACGTGCCAGAGGGGCTTTACGAATACGGGGGCGATGCCGACGGCAAGGGCATAAATGCGCACATTTGGCACACACTGCCCAAGCCGGACGCACAGGGATATGAGCCCGACCGGCGATTTGAATATCCAAATGCCAATGGGGACGCGACTCCAATGGACGTGGACATGGAAGACATGGTCGCTCCCACCGTTTTACGCGGCAACGCAGCGGTCCGCGCTGCGAGAGGGCCGCGCATGGACGTGTACGGGAATCCCATTGGCTAGTGTGGCGGTATTGCGCGTGTTGCGCGCGTTGCGTGTGTCGGGTTTCGTGTGAGTGTCTTTGAGAGAAAAAAAGTCGTGTGCCCAATGCACACGCCCCGTGTGCTCATGCAACCTCACCGCCCTTGCGGAGAGTGCACCGGGAATCAGTAAGAATGCAACCGCAAGGCCATTGCAACATCCGGCAGACCACGCACCGCATCACAGATCCATGTCATCCGACGAACACGAGCCATGTGATGCGTTGCTCATACATCCGGTTACGCAAGAGGTCTATCGCGTACCAAAATCGTCCATAGAGCACGACAATAATCATCCGGTCGAAATTACATTCGACGCATTCGAGGACATGGCTGGGAACGGCTGCATGTCGGCGGAACGGTTTTTAAATGCAGACAAGGGACAACACAGTGGCTACGTTGTAACACAAGTCATGGCAGTGCGCCTTGCGAGTCCAGAGGGTGCCATTGGTGGCAAGCCAATGTACGGCTGGGCTTCGCGCATGTGCACTGTCGCACCCGTGGGTGGCAACGATGGTCCCGACTTGGAAATGGGCCGCGAGTTTTTGTGGCTGTGGCCGCCGGGAAAGGCGTGGAATGCGTGGATTACGCGCAAGGAGCACCAACGTCAACACCCCGACGAAGGCGCCTATGGCATCGACTTGTGCGAACCCTCTGTGCGGTACACCAGCAAGAATCCCGGGCTCATGCTCGGTCCCGACGATGTCGTAGGATGCGTACAGGTCCCATCCGAAGAGTTGACCGTTATGCAGCGACTCTTTGTTTCCTGCATCAAGCCGCAACAAACACTGTTTGCACGTCGGCCAACGACTTCGGATTGGAGCGATCGTCTTGAACGCATGACGGACGAAAATCAATCCAACTTTTGCGACACTGTGGAAAATGTGCCGTCGGTGCGTTGGCTCATCAAGAAGAACAAGTACCGGCAGCAACTGGAGACACACCTCGAAACGGCACTTGCCTACCAAATGGATGGCACGCTTGACAAAGTCGCCAATCGAGCCCACGCATGCCAAACGCAATACAAGTTTTCCAAGCGGCACAAGCGCACCCTGGGCAGTGCCATGGCTCGTGTCGATCAGGATCAAATGCACATGGAACAACTCCGACAGGACAGTGCTGCACTCTACGAGCCGGTGCACGATTCGCACAAGCGCCGGCGCATTCGCCTGCTCGAAATTGCAAAAGTGCGCCAACAGGCCCTTGCAGCGAGTCGCGGCACATTGCCGCAAACCAACGATGCAGACGAGGAGGCTCTCAAACTCGAGCATCGCATGCTGTTGCAACAAAGCATCGTCATGTGCAAGGAGAGTGAGGACGAGGCGAGAAAACGTCGGTGGTCCATGCTTCCCGACGATTTGTTGGTCAACATTCTCTGCACGCGTCTTGGCCAAGATCTCAATGGCACAACCGACCAGGCGGCAGCCTCGATTTGTGCAATGCGTCTCGTGTCCAAGGGTGCACTCGTCATCACGGAGCGCTTTCTGGGAGCGCAACTGGACAAGATTGTGACTGCCTTTCACCACCAAGTTGTGTCGCCCAGTGGGGCCGTGCGCTGGGTCGACCGGCCCATCCAGTCGCAGCTATCGTCCATTGGCGTGCTGGGTGCGCAAATGCGTCGCCTGGGCATCGGTGCTGGAGACGTGATTCGACTCACGACGCTCCCGCTTTGCACGGTTCCATACGTCGATCTAGACACGACGGGGCTTGTTCCGTCGTCGCTTCCACGGTGCCCCAAACGGGCACCCGATTGGCGCGTCTACCTTCGCATGCGACTCGCACGCGAAGGACTCTTGGGTGGCCGTTCACGGGTAAAGACCCCGCGCAGCGCGCCAAGCACGACGTTTTTGCGTCTTTATGAGACCCTGCGCGAGGGCAACCCGATGGTCAACGGACAGCGGTACGCGTCTGCGTCCTCGGGTCGCGCAAATCTTCCCAATCCTGCCTACGACAAGATGCTCTGCCACGAGCACGGCGACGAGGCCGCAGACCATCTACCCATGATGTTTGCGGGCTTGTGATACAAGCGCCAAAGCCGCACCCACTCCCAAAATGTGTATGTTGTGAGTGTGTGTGTATGCGTGGCCGCTAAATAACACGCGCGATTGTCAACCTCATTTCTTAATCAAAAACGATACCCATCCGTGTCGCAACATGTCTGTTGATCATCTCCTCAAACCCCCCGTTGACTCGCTCGTGAGTGTGCGCCGACAACTGGCCACGGTGCGGATGGCGGCCTACGCGGTGAACAATCTTCCCGTAGGAGATTTGGTTGAGACGGGCGTGTTTCGCGGCGGCACGACGGTGCTCATGGCACGCGTGCTGCGCAACCTGTCCTCGAGTCGGCGGCTCTGGGCGTGCGACTCCTTTCAGGGCCTGCCGCCCGCGCAGGAGGAGGATTGGCGTCGCGGGGGGTGCGGCAACCTCACCGTCCCGCGGCGCCGCAGCTGCGGCGTCGGTAGCACAGGCCAGTACCGCTCGCCGCGTGCCATGGTGGAGCGCGTGCTGCGCAGCGAGGGGCTCATGCAGCACGTGCACATCGTGCCGGGCTGGTTTCACGAGTCCCTGCCACCGTGCGGGCTGCGCTCCATTGCCATGCTGCGGCTGGACGGCGACACCTTCAACGGCACGTACGAAGCGCTGTGTCGGCTCTACCCGCTCGTGGTTCCCGGCGGTATCGTCTACGTGGACGATGCGGGGTCGTACCGTGGCGCGGCCGTGGCCCTGCGGGAGTACCTCGGTTGGCCGATTGGCACGCGCCTCATGGAGGAGGCCGTGGCCGAAACCCCCTTTTACGAGGCCGTGTGGTGGCGCAAGGGCATCGAGGAAGAGACCTTGGAGTTTTAAAAAGTCACAAACGCATAGTTACAAACCTCAATCTCTCCGAAACATGCCCCCCGACCCGTCGTCTTCTACATGCGCGTCTCCCGTTGCGACTCCCGCCGCCTGCACCCCTGCCGCTCCTCCCCGGTTGACTTGCGACCAACGCAGCAGTGCACGAGCCAGATTTTTCTGCGTGAGCCGCTCGGTAGTAGCATCGCCGTCCACGGTCGCGTCCACAGTCTTGGACGTCAACAGCTCAATGCCACACTGGCACTCCTCGTGGGTGAGCGCCACAACCGCATCGTCGCTGCCGCGCAGCAGCGTGTCGGCGCTCTTGGCAGCGCGCTCCAGTTCCACGGTGGCCTTGACCGTCGCATCCTCGGCCAGGTATTGCTTGTACGACCGCATGCGCGACTCGCGTGCCAGCTCCAAGTAGAGCGTGCTGGGCCCGTACCAGGCGCTCGGGCGCGACAATCCCAGCTCGGGAAGCGCGCGACGCAGGCAACGTGCCGTGAGCGAGGCGCAGTGCGCTGGTGACCCAACCGTGTCGTCGAGCATCCACGCAAAGCTGCGTCCCGGTGGCACTGAAAACGGATAGTTGAAGAGCCGATGAGCGGGCCCATACGAGGTGCCAGTGTGCTTGGAGCACTCGACACGCAAGCGGCGCACGGTATCCTGGCCCACAATGGGAATGGCACGCCAACTCTTGCCATTGCCCTGCGGATCGAGGTAAAACTTTTTGCCGCCGCCAAAGGTGCTTCCCCAGTGCGCCTGCTTGCCCAAGTAGAGCGCAAAGTGCATCTCGTGGTCGCCTGCGCTCTCGGGCGGCAGCAAGAGCTCGGTGTGCGTCATTGCGGGTGCCGGTTGGGCGCTCTGAACAATCGAGTCGAGTGCCGTCTCCCACCACGTCCACTTGGGATTCGGCTGGTCTCCTTCGAGTGAGAGCACGTACGCCGTTTGCTGCACGGCGTTCAAATCAGACGGTTTCAATGCCGAGGTGGCTCGATGCGCATGCGCACTTGTAGTTGGTCCGGACTGTCGCAGCGTTCCCATCTGGTAGTTTTCCGACAGAATCCGTGCCCACTGCGCTTCGTTGAGTCGCATTTTTTGCATCGCAAGCGCGTCTTCTGTGCTCGTGGTGCTGGTGGCGACCGAAGGATTGTATTCTTCGACGATGCCGCCGTCTTCCGCGACGTGTTCGTCTGGCATCGAAGCACGCATGCGACAATGGTCGCGCTATGCGGTTGCGTCGCGCCTCTCTCTCTACTGATACTGTGTTTGATGTGCCACTAAATCGCTGGGCGCCACTGGGGTGCGGTGGCGCAAATGTGCACCGAGTGGATTTAGCGAGAGGTTACCAAAGGCTTGCATTCTTGGGTTTTGTGACACGATACACATTCAAACACTCGCGTTTGGACAAACCCGCTTTCACAAACCTACAAAGCTGCGCAGTTCTCTACAACATCGAGAGCGTCGCAGCAGGGTCTGCTTTTCTCTCCGCCAGAGAGAGGGAGGCCTGCGTCACCCCCTTTTCGACTCAAAGTGTGCATGACTGGACAAACGGTTACGCGCGGGCACGCGTCTTCTTGGCCTGGGGCGGAGCCGCAGCAGCATTGTCGCCGTCCTTCTTGGCCTTGATCTTGGCGGCACGCTCGGCCCGCTTGTCCGCCTGCCTCTTGGAGACCTGCTTGGCAAACGCCTCCTGCTTGGGAATCCACGCCGCCTCGGCCTTCATCTGCGCATCGTCGTCGGGACCAAAGGCCAGAGCAGGGGCCTGCTTGCCCTCGGCACCGACAATGGTGGTCTGGGCGTGGCGGATGAGACCCATCGGTGCCACAAAGGAAAAGTCGAGAACGGGCTGAAGGGGACGCAGCACGGACATCATGGTGTTGGCCGACACGCGCGTCTTGCCCGCGTCAAAGGAGCGCTGCACGGCCTCGTCCATGATCCGACGCGCAAACACCTCGGCGTTGCCCCGAATGACCGCAGCCGCCTTGGGAGGCAGCGACTCGGTCGAGAGCTTCATGCGGCGCTTGTACTCATCCATGTCGCCGCCATAGGTGACCGCATTGGGAAGACGCGGCGTCCAGCGGCACGCCCGCACCGTCTCGGAAATGGAGAGCAGGTTGGACGTCACGTCGCGCGAGGCGTCGGCGCTCGGCAGCGTGGCCGAGTAGCCAGCGCGGTTGGCAATGTACCGGTAGCCCTTGCGCCGTGCCACGGCACGGGAACGCTTCTTGCGATTCTTCTTCCTCTGCTCGGCATTGCCATTGTCCTCCTCGTCGTCGTCGTCGTCGTCATTGTCCTCTGCCGGCGCGGGAGGGTCCTCCTCCTCGGCCTGCACCTCCGGGTCTGGCTGCTCCTCCTCCTGCTGCTGGCGGTTTCGCTTGGGTGCCATGGTTGCGGTTGCGGTTGCGGTTGCGGTTGTGGTTGCGGTTGCGGTTGCGGTTGCGGTTGCGCGATCGCGAATGCTTGGTCCTCTACCACGCACTCCGTGATCGCGGGCTTAGCGGCACACTCGCGCAGCAGGGTGCGTGCCTCGCCAATTTGAGGGGTGGCGGGTGCCAGGTTTGCGGACGCGCATGCGTGACCGCTTGCGCGTGCGCGAGCCCGATAAGCCGATGTGCGGGACGTCTTTGGCAGGCAAGAACGCATTGCAACCTGCGAGTCGTGTGCGCGTGTGGATCCGCAGAGGCACCACACACACTGGCACGCATGCACAGCGCGGCGTCGGACACCCGTCGTTCCATTGGGGACATCAAACTCCTAAACCAGCAGCGCTGGGCACGCCATGTGGCTGCACAGCGTCAGCAGGAGACGTCCAAGGCGACCACTGCGGCCGCACGGCTCCCTGCCATCACCGCCTCCCCGTGGGGACTCAACAAGCACGCCAACAATGCGACGACACCTGTGCCGACGGCGGGGGCGCTCTTCAACCGTCCCAATCCGATTGCACACGACCACACTCGTGGCGGACGCGAGTATGTGACGCATCCGTACAATCGGCGAGAGGACAAGTTTTTGAAGCTTCGTGGCGAGAAGCGTGCCATCAAGCCCGACGGCACCTACTATGACTATGACGAAAACAACCCCGACCAGCGCCAGCAGCTGAATGAGCGAGGATGGGATCGCGAGCGAACCGTCACCGATCGCGAGGGAAATCAGGTCAAGCTCATGCCCGTCTACGGATCCGACTGGTTTTCCGTCAACCCGGCATCGATACACAAGCGGCGCATTCCCAATACGAGCGTGGTCAACAAGATTGGCGATCTGCGCATGCCCTTTTGCTGCTGGGGCGTGAGATTGACCGCAGCGCAGTGGAGCTTCGTAATTGAGACTCAAACACCACACTCGTCACTCACAAACCTCGTGCTCACCGCACCCTTGCACCCGCGCAGTCTGGTGGACCAATTTGATCTGCTTCCTCGCGCACACCACCATGATCTTTGTCACGCTGCACATGGCCTACTGGCGCTGGGGCCTGTCCATGTGGCACGACACGGAGCACATGCAGGTGCGCATCTTTCGCATCTCGCAAATCCCCACGGTGGAGGTGTACATGAACAACATGTCTGTCTGGTCGCCGGGGTACAATGGCACCGATGCGGCTCACCTGGGTGACAACAACGCGCGCGACATTGGTGGCAACGAGCACTGGCTGCACGACAATGACATGGCCGTCAATTTTGCAAGCCTCACCATCAGCTTCTTTGCCATCTCGGCCGTCTTCCACCTCTGGGCGCTCCTCGTGGGCATCTTTGAGCGCACGTGGTTTCTCTACTGGCGGTGCGCCACCGCCCCTTTTAAAACGCGTCCACTCACACGCAACAACCAAGACTCACATGTGTGCGTACGCGACTCGCAGTCAACTCGACGACGCCTTCCCATACTGGAGATGGCTCGAGTATTCGGCAAGTGCTTCGGTGATGGCCATGGGCATTGCCATTTCCATTGGCCTGCGCGAGCAGTCCATTCTCGCGGGCATTTTCATGTCCGCAATCATGCCATTCAACCCCATCCACAAAATCAACTTTTACACTGTGCACTACTCACCACCAATGCATCCGTGTGCTTGGCAGGCTTCACTGGGCGACCATGGTGATGCCACCCGCACCCGTTGCAAGAGTGCTTTTTGCATACGTTTACGATCATCTATTTTGTTGCGCAGGCATTCGGATTTTTGGTCGAATACATCTCGACGCCCAAGGCCCTCGTGGACACCACCGTGCACTACCGCCCGGTGGGACCCTATGAGTTTTCCCTCTGGCGAGAGGGCATAGAGCTTCCCTCGCCCATTGAGCGGTACCGCAACGATCCCACCGCCCTCAAGATCATCTCCCAAGATCAGTGGACGCTCGATCGTCCGCTCTACGACATCCAGGCCACCAACACGGTTGTTGGCGCCGAGTCGGACTACTTTGTGCAAGCCCAGCGGCGACAAAACTACTTTAGGCGCATGGTTCCGCACGTCTTTGGGTGGTTCACCATGATGTCCGCCTGGGTCATCATCACCGTCCACTTGGAATGGGCCAAGCACGACCTCGCCAAGATTACCGATCGCGAAATCCCGTCGTGGGTCAATGGTGCAGTGTATGGCACCGTCATCATTGTAAGCGACACATTCTCGAATTCGAATACACACACCCACACACACACACTCGCAAAACTGACAATCGCTGCATTTGTGTTGCGCAGTTCTGGAGTTTCGTGGTTCCGCAGGCGATCTTTCAGTACCTTCCACCTGGGTTCTACTGGGGCATGCCAGCTAGTCACACCGTGTCCACTTCCATCCCCCGCAATTAGTGCCTTTGGCTATGGCCTTCTGGATGCCCTGTGGTGCCACTTTCATCAACCGCGATGCTTCTGCAATCGATGCAAACT
>Ga0181566_10002336_pt1 | contig 15608 bp, 14 predicted proteins | sample 101ome_15_FD_133762 | JGI IMG/M metagenome (GOLD analysis project Ga0181566, IMG submission 133762) | Coastal salt marsh microbial communities from the Groves Creek Marsh, Skidaway Island, Georgia - 101402AT metaG (megahit assembly) | ecosystem: Environmental > Aquatic > Marine > Intertidal... | reverse complement strand
TTTGAATTATTTAGTGGGGGCTTTGTAGGCGTTGATGTATTCTTTGTAATCAGTGGATACTTGATTACAACAATCCTTATTGATGACATAGAGAACAAACGATTTAGTATCGTTAACTTTTATGAAAGACGTGCTAGACGAATAATGCCAGCATTGTTCTTTATAGTTACATTAACCTTATTTTTCTCGCTTCTTTATCTTCCACCTCATGCTCTTAAAGATGTGGGGGAGTCTGTAGTTGCGGTGAGTTTTTTCCTCAGCAATATATTTTTCTACTGGGAGGTAGATTACTTCGCAAATACTGCAGAGTTAGCGCCGCTTCTGCACACTTGGAGTCTTGCAGTAGAAGAGCAGTACTACGTATTGTTTCCCATCTTCCTCATACTCACCTGGAGTTTTGGCAAAAACAAAGTTTTTTGGATGATTGTAGTGATGGCAGCAATCAGTTTACTGCTAAGTGAATGGGGTTGGCGTAAGGATGTTCAGGCAAATTTTTATTTAACTCCAGCTCGAGCTTGGGAGATATTAGCTGGTTCCATCGCCGCGTTCATTGTGCGTGAGAATGGTGTGCAAAAGAATGATCTGTTAGCGCTACTCGGCTTGGCAGCAATTATCTTCTCAATCTTTTTTTACGATGAAAATATACCGTTTCCAAGTGTGTACGCCTTGATGCCAGTTATTGGCGTGGTACTTTTAGTATTGTATGGTGGTAAAGAAACACTAGCAGCTAAGTTACTAAGCATTAAAGTGTTTGTTAGGGTAGGCTTAATCAGTTACAGCCTATATCTTTCACACAATATCGTATTTGCGCTTAGTAGAAACATTGGCATTGGCTTAAGTGACATTACAATAAAAATCACATTAATTTCTGTTTCCATAATCCTTGCGCTGATAAGTTTTTTTCTTATAGAAAAACCTTTCCGCAACATTAAAGCCAGTAAGTTTACTTATTTAATCATTAGCGCTGTTCTTGCTATTCTTTTTGCAGCTGTCGGTTTTACATTACATAAAACAGATGGTTTGAAAGTATGGAAGTTATCAAGGCTAACTGCAAATCATGCAGCCCAAGTGATTGATGCTGCAGCCGAACTTGCAGAGCGTAGACGAGAAGAAACAGAATTTCTTGCTAGAGCTGCGAAACCCTTTGATGTTAACACGCCAACTCGCAATGTACTGATCCTTGGCGATTCAAAATCAGCCGATATGTACCTCTCAATTATGAGAACTTATGAAGGGGGCTATTATCAGTTTAGACGTTTGTATCTCGACGATACCGAAATGCATGGTAATTTGCTTAATAATTCATTGAATGAAAATCTTGGTGCCGTAATATCGAGTACGATTTTTGAACAATCAGATGAAATAGTTCTTACCGCAACTTGGCAACGTGCTACTAACTCCAATGTAGCTAGCTTCGTTGAGTTTCTTTTGAATCAAGGCAAAAAGGTAAGCGTAGTGAGCACTTCTAATTTTAACGATGTGGCTTCGTTATCTTATGAAATTGCGCAACGACAATTAAGTGACGAACATGTCAGAGAATATCTATTTGAAAATATTCGTCAAGACTGGCGCAGACAATACTTAGAGCTAAAGGAGACTTTACAGGAACAAAATATGGAGGTTCAGTTTCTTGATAAATTAAATGTATTCTGTGACTTAAACTTACGAACCTGTAATTTAAGAGATTCAAGGGGTTGGTATATTTATGACTCTGGACATCTCACCCTTAATGGAGCTGATTTTTTTGGACGTTATATCCTGAATAATTGGTTTATAGAAGCGAACTGAGGGCCTACAGATAAACTTTTCATTAAATAAATTAGTCTTACCTAGATGCGGTTAAAGCGTGAAATATGAGTGAGTGGTACGACAATCATAAAAAGCCAAGCATAGAAAAACGCGCTGTTCATCCCCTTAACAAATCTATAGTATGAGAATGATGCATAACCTTTAGAGGTGTGATACGAAATCTTATGATAAGTTGAAATATGAAATGGAAACAGTTCAGCAGCAGATGATTGAAGCTAAGAAGAACGAACGTGCTAACAAACTGAAAGAAGTGAAGCGTCTTTGCAAAGAGTTTGGCTATACTGTTTTCATGTTGAAAGGCGCATTGGCTGAAGGACGAGGTGAGAGGTGAGAATCGGAATCATCACCTACGACTATACTCTTCTAAAAACAGAGCAACTAGCATGTAGATATGTCCAAAATGAAAAATCTCTGAAATAAATCTCTATGCATTACCGTTTATTCCGCGAGCAGAAAGTGCTGTAATATTTCCGCATCGTCCAGATATGACTCATGCGGTTCCGACAGAAAGTCTTTGTGAGCTATCAAAAGTAAGTTTCCAAAAGTGGGATGGAAAGCAAGATATAATTGAATTCAATGATTTATTTGTAATTGGTGGTGCAGGAATTATCGACATAGCATTTGCAAAGGGAAAACCTATTGTAAACGCACATCCAGGGATAATTCCTCTTACATGTGGTTTGGATTCATTTAAGTGGGCAATTTATAACAATGATCCCGTCGGAAATACGTTACACCTAATTGATAGTCGAGTAATACCAAGTGATATTGAAAAACCTGAAACAATGCTAATGAAAGCTGAAACAGAAGCTGAAATGGTTAGAAGATTTGATGACTGGAAGATACATATTACTAATTTGAAGGCGAATTGATTTATATATTTGCACAAGCGTAAATAAAACGTGCAAAGTAGTGTTAGAGTTACACATTAGATGTACATTAAATATTGTGAGGTAGTAAATGTTTGACTTTATACAAAAATTTAAAAATACAAGACTTTATTGGAAATATAGACATTTCATACAAAAAGATACTTGGTCTACTTACTACAATGATTTTTCAAAAGACCGAAGAAATTTTTATACTTATTTAGTAAATAAGTATAAATGCAATACTGTTTTCGAGTTCGGTTGTGCTAGTGGCCCAAATTTGAAGAATATTGACCTAGGTTCTAACCATAGGGTATTTCTTTATGGTTATGATATTAGTAAATCAGCTATTAAATTTGCTAATGATCATTTGACTTCCAAAACATTTTTCTTTTCATTCAAGTTATCTGAAAAACAGATTAAATTTAAACTTACCGAGTGGGGATATCAAAGCTTTGATATGGCTATATATGATAGAGTTCTATGCTGTATGAATGAGAAGAACGTATATGATCATTTTTCAAAATTTAGCAAATATTTTAATTTGGTAGTGATAGATGATTTCCATAATGAGAAGAGTAATGAAAATAATGGAAAATATTCAGCGAAGAATTTTAAAGCCATTTTATTTAATTTTGATTTTCAATTAATATCTGAAGAAGATTCAGGGCATATATTATCTGAGGATATATTTTTTAAAAGAAACGCAAAAAGAATGATCTTTCAAAAAAAACTAGTTTGATAATTTCACTTAACTGCATTTGTGGAAAAAACGCCCTGCCTGCCTTCTAACAAATCTATAATTAATTTTTAGATATCCGCTTAAGGTGTGAATAAGGTGTGTTTATTTAGGGATTTTGTATGAAAATTGCAGTTGCTGGTATGGGTTATGTTGGTCTTTCAAACGCAATGCTGTTATCACAAAAGCATCAAATTTTAGGGTTGGATAATGACCCCCTAAAAGTTGAGATGCTTAATCTTAAGAAATCAACAATTGTTGATACTGAGATTGAAGATTTTTTAATTAATAAAGATTTAAACTTCAAAGCAACTCTTGAAAAGGTGCAAGCCTATGAAAATGCAGAATATGTAATTATTGCCACGCCAACAGACTATGACACAAAATCTAACTATTTCAATACGTCCTCAGTCGAGGCTGTGATACGAGATGTTATTGATATCAACCCTAGTGCCATAATGATAATAAAGTCAACAGTTCCAGTAGGTTTTACTGAACAAATTAAGACTAAATTCAACTCTGAAAATATTATTTTTTCACCAGAGTTTTTAAGAGAGGGTTCGGCACTTCATGATAATTTATATCCATCTAGAATTATTTTAGGTGAGAGATCAACAAGAGCAGAAAATTTTGCAAATATATTGATCGATTGTGCTCAAAAAACAAACATTGATGTTCTCTATACCGCTTCATCAGAAGCAGAAGCCATAAAACTATTTAGTAATACATTTTTAGCTATGCGCATTTCATATTTTAATGAAATTGACACATATGCCGAGTTACATCAACTAAAAACTGAAGACATTATTAAAGGTGTTGGATTGGATCCAAGGATTGGACTTCACTACAACAATCCATCATTTGGTTATGGCGGTTATTGTTTGCCGAAAGACAGCAAACAGTTGAGAGCCAATTACAAGAACGTTCCTAATGCGCTAATTAATGCTACTGTAGAATCAAATAAATTGCGCAAAGATTTTATTGCACAGCAAGTCATCTCCAAAAAACCTAAGATAGTTGGAATTTATAGATTAATTATGAAATCTGGTTCGGATAATTTTCGTTATTCATCAATTCAAGGAATTATGAAACGAATCCAAGGAAAGGGCATAAGTATATTGATTTATGAGCCCTTGCTTATTGAGCAGGGCAAATATGAATTCTATAAATCGAAGGTGGTAAATAATTTAAATGATTTTAAGATTAATAGCGATATTATCTTGACTAACCGGATGCATAGTGAATTAAATGATGTTCTGGAAAAAGTTTATACACGAGACTTATTTAATAGTGATTAGACTTCTTTACGTACAAATTAGAAATGTTATAAGGTTTAATTCTATTAGTTATGCAATGGTTCAAATATTTTTTTTGATGAATTAAGAACTAATAAACAAAACCAACTAAAATAGATATCGATAAATTTCTGGTATTAAGTTTTCAAAAGTTTTTTAAATATAGGTTTATTAAAATAATGCTTAATTTTGCTTTAGTTGGATGTGGTCGAATTGCAAAACGTCATTCTGAATTACTTGGATTAAATCAGATTAAAGGTGCTAGATTGATTGCTGTATGTGACACGGATAAAAAAAAGGCAATTAAGATTGCATCGCAATATAGTGTCTCAGCTTATGAAGACATGGATCAAATGATGAAGTCAGAGTCTATTGATGTAGTGGTAGTATTAACTCCGAGCGGATTGCACGCAGAACATGTAGTAAACCTATCAAAATATGGCAAAAATATTATGGTTGAAAAACCTATGGCCTTAACTATCGAAGATGCCGATGATATGATTGAGGCTTGTGATAAAAACAATATTAAGTTGTTTGTTATCAAACAAAACAGATTTAATTTGCCTATTGTTAAATTGCGGGATGCTATTGATGCTAGAAGGTTTGGAAAACTTGTTCTAGGAACTGTAAGAGTAAGGTGGGCAAGACATCAAAGTTACTATGACCAAGATTCATGGAGGGGAACCTGGGAAATGGATGGCGGTGTTTTGACTAACCAGGCTAGCCATCATGTAGATATGCTTGAATGGATGATGGGAGATGTTGAGAGTGTTTTCGCAAAAATGACCACAGCTTTGGCAGATATTGAGACTGAAGACACTGCCATCGTAACACTTAAATTTAAAAATGGTGCATTAGGTATTATTGAGGCAACAACTGCGGCTAGACCGACTAATATAGAAGGGTCTATATCGATCCTTGGAGAAAATGGAACGGTTGTTGTTGGCGGAATAGCAGTTAATGAAATGAAAACATGGAAATTTGTTGAGCCTCTGGAGGAAGATTCAGAAGTCTTGGAAAAATTTTCAGTTAATCCTCCAAATGTATATGGATTTGGTCATCAGGCATATTATGAACATGTTATAGAAAGTATTATAAATTCAAGTCCAAATTTAGTAGATGGCCTCCAGGGTAGAAAAAGTATTGTTCTAATAAATGCCATTTATGAATCTGCTGAGACTGGTAAAGAGGTTTTTTTAAATTTTTTTCCAAAATATAGTCGACTAGGATCAAAAAATAATTTAACAAGGGCATAATTTATTTATCTTTAATAAATTCTTGATATTTCTGAAAATTTTTTAACTATCTAGATGAAATCTAAATCTATACTAGTGGTAGGGAATATCAACCACTTCTCTCCAAGAATAACCTCATACTGTCAAGAGTGGATCAATGAGAAGAATACTATAATAACTATATTGTCGCCCTCACCTGAAAACCATACTATTTCACATTTATTAAAGAATCATAAAATTTCATTTATTAGTCTTGGTAGAACTAAATCAAATATTGAGTATTTAAGAGATATCTTTATAAAAATTAGAAATATTCGCCAACCAAATAGAAATTTTGATTCATCGCAGATTTTATATCCAATAAAAATGAGAAACAAATTCCTTTTTTTGGCCAAAACTTTATGTTTTCCAGATGAAGAGTCAGAATTTTTAATAAAAGCGTTTAGATTTGCTCATAAAATGAATTTGGCAGACTTTGATTTTATTATTAGTTCTGCGCCATATTTTTCTTCTCATGTTATTGCTCACTTCATGAAGAAGAAAAATAAAGATTTGTTTTGGCTTGCAGATTGCAGAGACACTTTTTCAACGAATCCAACTTATAGAGTCGCTAAGTTTAGAAAATGGTTAGACAAAAAATTTGAAAATTACATTCTTTCGAGTTCCGACATAATTACTACGGTTTCTAAGGCATATAAGATGCAATTAGAGAGTGTAGTTAAGAAAAATATTCCTATTAAGATCATGCCAAGTGGTTATAGGCATAGTCATTTTGAAAGAAGGAATGGAGAAAGAATTGCTTCAGAGAATATTATTTTTATAGGTTATTATGGGCAATATTTTGATGAATACTATCCAACAGATTATATTTATGAAGTTCTTTCTAAGTTGAAAGAAGAGCTTTATTCAAGAGGCTACATACTAAAAATCAATTTTTTTGGTTGTACTAACCCTGTAATAGCGAGAAAGTTATCAAATCTTGGTGCAATTTTTACCAAACGTCTGAGTAGGAATGAAATTGACAGAATTCAAAGAAAGGCCGATATAAATTTAATATTTAGTAATGGATGTTCAGAGCATTTTGGACTTTCTCATCTAAAACTCTATGAATATCTTCATGCGGGCAGAATGGTTCTTGCGATTACAGAAGGCGTCACAGAAGAAATCAAAAAAGCAGACAGTTTTAATAAAAATTTTATTATTTTTGATAGCAAAAATAATAGTGCTAGTTACTCATTATTGGAGAACATTTGCAAAAAGGTAATTGAAAATGTTCGCAATCCGCATAATTTTTATGTCAGGCCAGCATATTTAAATTCTTCAAAAGTGCTTTCAAAATCAATGTTTAATGAGTTATGTTCTTCAAAAAATATCTAAATCTTTATGTTTTCTTACTCGAGAAAATTTCTAGTTTTGGATTAATTTGGTTAGCAATTCAGTATGCATTACCATTGTACGAATATACTCAATCGACTTTTATTGCATCAATTCTTGCAATTCTAACTAATGGATATAGCTCTGTTTTAATTGCAAAACTGCAGCATAGGTTTCCTAAAAAAGATAGTTTTCTGATTGAACAAAAAAATAATTTTGAAATTCTAAAGGAAGGCTTTTATGTCGACAAAATTTTTATGCATAGAATATTTGGAAGGTGGCTATTGAGTTTGATAATAGTGTTAACCCTTTCAGTCATTTTGGAGTCCATTTTTGGTTATTTAGAAGAATTAAGATTAAATTCAAATTATATGATTCCCTTAATATTACTTTATTTTGCTGGGGAGAGTATAGTTGACTTATATACCCAATATCTGAGATTTTATAAGATAGAGATAGCATATCTTTGGAGGCTATTTCTAATAATAATAAGATTAACTTCAATTTCAATTGGAATTTCAACTGGCAATCTTTTACATGCATTAGTTGTCTTCGGATTAACAGCTTTCATAGTAGTGTTTTTTATTTTTTGGAAAAGTGGTTTCAAATTATTCCCCCTTACTATTTTTACTTATTTCAGAAAAAGATTTATTTGGAGTTTCTTAACACTTGGTATATCTTCGATAGCAGCAATTTTCATTTCCAACTTCGACAGAATTCTTCTGCCCTTAAATATGTCTTATAGCGACAATATGTTGGAGATATATGCCCAATACCGATTCTACTTAAGCTTTATCATTCTTTTGGTTCCTTTTGTAGGTTTCTGGTTGGGACCTTATGCGCAAAGAAAACTTATCACTGGAGAAAAATTTTCTAAAGAGTTGAGAGTATTCCTCCTCTCGATTTTTTTTCATAATTTCACAGGTATAGTCTTTATTTTGTCTGCATTTTTTTATTTCTACGCAAATGAAATTATTGGAAGATTATTTGTTGATTTTGTTTCAATCGGTTTTTATATAGCCTCTAGTGGGGTTTTAATAACATTGTCAATTGTCTTTTATAATTTTTATACCAAGACGATAGTGAATTTAAACTTGGGTACTGCTATTATTTATTTTTCTTTATCACACTTTATAGGCTATGATTTGGTTTTCCTGTTTTATGCTGGAGTTTGTAATTTATTTCTTTCTTTTGCATTATTGATAAAATATAGAGTAGTTTATGGCAATATTTTCATTTTTGGGTCGGGATCCCTATTTGGATTTTGTACCTTATTAATGGTCATATTAAGGAATTCAAGTTTTAGTTCAGAAGAATTTTTATTTTTAATTATTTTTAGTCTTCTATCATCATTTATTATCGAATTATCAACTGGTTTCATAAGTATGAAATTCCTTATTAAAGGCATAAGATGAATATTTTACTTGTGGCTTCAGACAGCACTCACTCCTGCAGGATTGCTTTGAGATATAGATCTTCAGGGATAAACTTTATTTGGAAATCGCTATATCCGCCCAGTGTTGGAAAACATGAAAAAAATGAAATCAAACCTGTTTTTTGCGGAATATTTCATATGGTTAGAGAATTTTGGAAAAGTCGTGGTAGAATAATTCATGTACATTATCTAGGAAAAGCATTAATCCCCATCTTTCTGTCTGTTAATAGAAACTTAGTAATAAATTTCTGGGGATCTGACTTTGTCAAATTAAAAAAATATAAACTTTTTTGGCTTTTAAAACTGATTAAGTTGCTTCATTCCAAAGTAATCTTCATTTCAGACGCTAATCATATAATCTCGACCCTAAAAAAATCAGGGATTGAGGTAGAGCATGTAATTTTTGGAACAGATACGCATCTTTTTAAACCAAAAGATAAGTTTGATGAAATAAAAAATAAAAAAATAATTTCATGCCGTAATTTTGCCCCACTGTACAGAATTGAAGATATTATTAAATTTTTCGTTATTTCCGAGATTTGGAAGGATGATTGGGAGCTATATGTTTATGGTGTAGGGAGTCAAGTTGATACTACTAGGATTCATAAATTGTGTATAGAGTCTAATAAGATTTGTAATAAAAAGGTTATTTTTCTGGGAAGGCAATCTCAGGAGCAAATAGTTGAATTATTTCAGAATGCTTCTTTTCATATTTCAGCTGCAATATCTGATGGCGGCCTTTCTGCAGCAGTTGCTGAGGGAATGGCCTGTGGAAGTGTACCAATTATTAATGACGCAGTAGATAATTCAATTCATGTGAACCATGATAATGGAGTTCTTTTCTTAACTGATAACCTGGATTCGTTAATTGACACTTATAAAAATTGTGCAAAGATGACTACAGAAGACCATAGAAAATTATCAAATAACGCAGTAGAGAAAATCAATTTAGAATTTTCCAGTGATGCATTTATGAATAAGATAGTCGGTATTTACAAAAGATTTAATGATGATTGAAGTTTTCTCCTTTTTGTACGCATTTTTTGGGGCTATTAAAATTTATGGCGCCGCCTTTTTTGAATGGTTTTTGATTATTGCATTTGCTTTAATGGCAATTATTAAGAATCAGGATTTTAGGATATATATAAAAAAAATCTTTAGTGAAAATAAACTTTTATTGGGGCTAATCGCTCTTGTCCTTGTGATAAGCACTTATAAGGGCCTAAAGTATGATTTCAGAGTATTTATTTATCCTATTTTGTTTATTTCATCAATCATAGTTGGTGTTTTTATAAAATCTGATTTTTTTAAAATTAGCAAAAGGTTATCCCTATTTACTTTTATCGGTTTAGCTTTTTATTGTAGCGTCTATATATTTATGCACTTCTATGATGTTTCGTATGAGCAAATATTCTTTAAAGGTTCTAGCGCAATGGCTTTTAATTTTTTACTAATAAATTTTATTCTTTACAAATCAATTAATTTTAAAAAGTCTAACTTTGTATTTTTTAATGCTGGCTATCTTTTATCATCATATGTTTTCGGTATGCTTGATTCTAGAGTGTGGCTAATATCAATATTTATTTTTGGAATATTTATTATTTTTGATAGAAGTAAATTTTTGTTGAAATCATACCCCAAATTTTTTTTTGGAATTATTTTTATGTTTGTTAATACCCAAGTCTATCTCTTCGTAAATGAACAAGATGATTGTGCTATAAAAGAAGCACCTGTGACTTATAAAATTACAAGACCTTTTGAAGAATTGGGTTCGTATATTCAAGCATTAACTTTAAATGGAGTTGGTCCAATTGAATACCAGCATAAATACTCGAAATATCAAGACCAAAAATGTGTAGTAGGAGAAGAAGAGAAAAATAAAGCTTTTAATGGAGAAATCCTAGATACAAGTTTATGTAGTGAAAAAGAGTTTATAACAAGATTTACATCCAACGTACCACTAACACTCTATGATTCTGATAGATTCATTGAGCCAATAATTGCTAACTATATGTGGCTACAAAACTCATTTTCTAATATGATTTTTGGTGAAGGCTTATATTCATCAAAGTATAGACTTAGTCCTTGTATGAACGTTTACTATAAAAGTTCAAAAAAAGTTATTGAAAATAATATAAATATTTATAGAGGAAACACACTTTCAGTATTTTTATTCGAATTTGGTATATTAGGTTTTTTAATCTTTGGTTATATTGCTCTTATGCATCTAATAAGAGTAAACCTTGGGGAAAAAGTTTTAGTATTGTTTTTTTATTTTTCAACCGCAGTAACTTCGGTAATATTTAGCGGTTTCTTTATTATATTTTTTGGTTATGTTATTGCTTCAGTTTTGTCCTTAAATAATTCTAAAAATGAAAGTTCCCTTAAATAATCTCTCTGACTTGCATAGCGAAATAAAAGTTGAATTGGACGAAGCTTGGAATGATCTAGTCGAGCGGTCTGATTTTATTGGCGGGAGATCCATAAATGAGTTTGAGCTAGAATTTGCGAAAAAAACTTCCTCAAATTTTTGTATCGGTGTGGCAAATGGAACAGACGCAATAGAAATTGTTCTTGCTGGGCTTAATTTGAAACCTGGGGATGAAGTAATATTGCCAGCTCAAACTTGGATATCAACAGCCGAGGCCGTTTCTAGATTGGGAGGCATTCCAGTTTTTGCTGATTGTGAGAATAACTCAGCAGTTATATCCGTTTCCAGTATTAAGAGATTAATAAACTCTAAAACAGTTGGAATTATTGCGGTTCATCTTCATGGATATGAGGCAGATACTCTAAGTATACGTAACCTGGTTAAAGATAAAAATATATGGTTAATTGAAGATTGTGCTCAGTCTCATCTGCTTAATTTATATTCTGACAATGTTGGGAAATATAGTATTGCATGCACTTACTCCTTTTTTCCTGGAAAAAATCTTGGTGCTTTTGGAGATGCTGGAGCGATTACAACTAACTCAGAAGATTTAGCAGAATATTGTAGATTGTATGCAAATCATGGAACTAGGGACAAGTTAACTCATTTTTTCCCTGGAGTGAATTCTCGACTAGATTCTATTCAGGCTTCAATATTGAAGATAAAGCTAAAGAAGCTAAAGTTCTTGACTGATAAAAGAATATCAATTGCAAAAGTTTACAAAAATTTCCTATGTGATTATAAACAGTTAAGACTTATCCAGTTTGACAGGCCTTGTGTTTTTCATCAGTTTGTAATATTGTCAAAAGATAGGGATGAACTAAAAAATTATTTATCTAGATTAGGGATATCTACAGGAGTGCATTATCCTAAGCCGGTACCTCTTTTGGATGCCTATATTGGTTCAAAAGGAGAATGGGGCTATGCAGAGTCATTAAGCAGAGAAATGTTATCTTTGCCAATATTCCCTAATATTTCTTCTCAACAAATAGAATACTTATTAAATTCAATTAGAGAGTTCTATAAATGATCCTTATTGTTCAAGGAGGTGAACCTACCTCTTTATCTGTTGATAAGACAATGAGGCCTATGAGAAGTGTCTATTTATCTGAGATGCTTCAGAGAAGGAATATAAAGTGCGGCGTTATTGCTCCAATGTTTTCTCATCAATCAAAATTTTTTAGGTTTGGGAAGAAAAATTTAGAAATTTCTGACAAGAATGGAATAGATTATTACCTTTTAAAAACACCTGGCTACAAAGGAGATCATTCTATAAAAAGAGTTTTTGATCATTTGATATTTGGATTAAAAGTATTTTCTAAACTTATCAAAATTCATTTTTTTGTTGCAAAGATTGATCTGGTTTTTTCTGGTTATCCTCATATTGAATCCTCTTTCTTTTCAGGATTATTTTGTAAGATTTTTAGAATCCCTATTGTATTGGATATAAAAGATGACTGGCCCCAAATGTTTAATTACAAGCAATACAAGTCAATCTTCAAATATAAGATCTTGTATTTTTATTACTTACCATTCTGGTTCTTAATTAAAAAAATTATCCACAGTTGGGTGACTATCTCTCCGGAATTCCAAAAATTGCTAATTAGAAAAAATCCTACTCTAAGCAACAAAAAAAGTTTTGTTGCATATCTTACTTCTCATGCCTTTTTAGGTGGAAGTGAAAAAACAGCTAGAAAATCTTTTAAAAATAGAATTAGTTTAATATTTGCTGGCACATATTCAAAAAATGTTTATGACATCATGCCATTATTGGAAACCTTGTCAAAATCAAAATTAAAATATGAGCTAAATTTTTATGGCAAATATGAGTTCCTCCTTCCCCAAATTGAAAATTTTAAAAGCAAAAATATTAAGTGGAGCACCCACAATTGGTTGCCATATGATCAATTGCAGGAAAAATATTCTGTAGCAAGTTTTATGATGATCCCTATAGAAGATAGAGACGATTTTAATTGTAGTTTTCCAAATAAATTTATTGATGCAATCTTATCTGGCATCCACCCAATTATTCCTGATGGAACAGCTATGGCAAATTTTTGTAGGCGAGCTGATATTGGCCTTATTTATAGCAGAAGCGAAACTAGCAAGTTGGATGATTATGAGATAAAAAGAATTGCTTCAAAAAAAATTAATCCTAGAGATTTAATGAAAAACTTTCCAGAATTGAGTCACTTGGAAAATTATGACAGACTCAGTTCCTTCTTAATTAGAATCATAAAATAACATGACCAAATGGCTTATTCTTGGTGATTATGAAAATCGTTTCCTTGCAAAAGAACTTTCACAAACATTGGAAAATAAAAGAATCGAAGTCTGCTCTGGTGATTACGGCACTGGACTCAATATTCATTCTTGGCCGATAGATACCTTTGAAGACTATGAAAATAATAATTACCGGTTTCGCTAATTTTGAGTTTGATGATAAGGAAACTAATATCTGTGTTCTAACAATTGACCAATAACTGAAAAAATGTTTGACACAGAAATCGATAATTTTTTCATGAAAAGAGCCCTTATACAAGCAGATATTGCCAAATCAAAACATGAAGTTCCTGTAGGGGCAATTATTGTTTTCAATAACAGGATCATCGCGGAGTCATATAATAATCCAATAGAATCACTTGATCCAACTGCGCATGCAGAAATAAATGTATTAAGAAAAGCTACTCAGGTTCTCGAAAACTATCGACTAACAGGGGCTAATCTATATGTAACTCTTGAACCTTGTGCTATGTGTTATGGTGCAATAGTACATTCGCGTATCTCAAAGTTGATTTTTGGCGCTTATGACCCTAAGACGGGTGTTTGTGGCTCAACATATAATCTTCATGAGCAAGCGTGTTTTAACCATAGACCTTATATTACAGGTGGTGTATTAGAAGAGGAGTGTTCTTCAATACTGAAAGATTTCTTTAAGGAAAGAAGAAATTAAACGGTATACATACCGCCATTCACATGAAGAGTTTGGGCTGTAATATAAGCTCCTGAATCGGCTGCAAGAAATAAAACAGAGTCAGCTATTTCTTCAACTGTCCCTAATCTGCCTAAAGGAATTTGATTTGCAAGGAACTCTTTTTGCTCTTCTGGCAAAGCATCAGTCATATCCGTTTTAATAAAGCCTGGAGCAATTGCATTGACAGTAATGCCTCTTGGGCCGACCTCTCTGGCAAGAGATTTAGTAAATCCCATAATACCTGCTTTGGCCGCAGAGTAATTGGTTTGACCCGCATTTCCCATTGCACCCACTACGGAAGCAATCGAGATAATTCTTCCGCTTTTCTTTTTCATCATACCACGAAGAACCGCCTTAGACATTTTGTAGACCGATGCCAAGTTGGTATTCATAATGTCATTCCATTCATCATCCTTCATTCTCATTAAAAGATTATCTCTGGTGATGCCAGCATTATTTACTAGGATGTCGACAGGACCAAATTCATCAGAGATAGATTTCATTAAATTTTCAATCTGATCATTTTCGGTTACATTTAATGCAAACCCCTTGCCAGAGATATTATTTGCTTGAAATGTTTTGGATATCGCATCAGCACCAGATTCACTAGTAGCAGTACCTATAACTGTTGCTCCATTTTTTCCAAGAATTAGAGAAATTGCCTGTCCAATCCCTCTGCTTGCTCCGGTAATCAATGCAACTTTTCCAGATAAATCTGCCATTATGAAATCTCCTTAATTGTTTCATCTAAAGAACTTTTGTCAATTATAGCGTTTGCTGAAAGACTTTTATCTATTCTGCGAGTAAGTCCAGCTAGAACCTTTCCAGGGCCACACTCAATAATTTTTTCAACCCCAAGCTTTGACATGCTCTCGATAGTTTGAGTCCATAAAACAGGCTTCTTGATTTGGTCAATTAAGTTTTGCTTTATTTGATCAATATTATTTGACGATAAAGCATCTACATTGTGAATAACAGGCATATTGGGTGATTGAATATTAGTTTCATTAATAAATTGTGCGAATTCGTCTGAGGCGATATTCATAAGTGAGCAGTGAGAAGGAACACTCACTTGAAGGGGTACCGCTCTTTTTGCACCAGCTTCTTTCATGAGCTCACATATTTCATCAACCGCCTCTTTACTTCCTGCCACTACCACTTGTCCAGGAGAATTGAAATTGACTGGTTCAACAACACCTTTTCCTTTAAAGTTCAAACAAACATTGATGACCTCCTCATCAGATAAACCCAAGATCGCAGCCATTCCTCCAGTGCCAGAGGGCACTGCATTTTGCATCAATTCAGCTCTTTTTCTGACCAATTTTATAGCATCAGAAAATTTAATTGAATCAGCAGCAACAAGAGCTGAGTATTCTCCTAAGCTATGTCCAGAAAATGATTCTGGGTGTAGATCAATTTCCCCCTTTACTACTTTAAAAGTTGCATA
>Ga0181566_10002328_pt1 | contig 15631 bp, 14 predicted proteins | sample 101ome_15_FD_133762 | JGI IMG/M metagenome (GOLD analysis project Ga0181566, IMG submission 133762) | Coastal salt marsh microbial communities from the Groves Creek Marsh, Skidaway Island, Georgia - 101402AT metaG (megahit assembly) | ecosystem: Environmental > Aquatic > Marine > Intertidal... | reverse complement strand
TGTGACAACAGTTTCCGCCATGGTTCATATCTATTCTGTTGGTTATATGTCCCATGACCCATCCAAGCCGCGCTTTATGGCGTATTTAGGGTTGTTCACCTTCGCCATGCTGATGCTGGTCACCGCTGATAATCTGGTTCAGCTGTTTTTTGGTTGGGAAGGGGTGGGTGTTGCCTCTTATCTTTTGATCGGGTTTTGGTATCAAAGACCATCAGCCCATGAAGCAGCAATGAAAGCTTTTGTTGTAAACCGTGTTGGTGATTTTGGATTTGCCTTGGGTATTTTTGCGGTATTCCATCTCACAGGCTCGGTTCAGCTGGATTATATATTTCAAGAAGTGCCATCCTTGGTAGAGAGCCATATTGTTATCTTTGGGCAAGCCTTACCAGCATTAGAGGTAGCAGGGATACTTTTGTTTATTGGCGCCATGGGGAAATCAGCTCAGTTAGGTCTGCATACATGGCTTCCTGACGCAATGGAAGGCCCGACCCCGGTTTCAGCATTAATCCATGCGGCGACTATGGTGACAGCGGGGGTATTTCTGGTTTGCCGGTTATCGCCATTGCTGGAATTCGCACCCATCACACGGGATCTGATCACCATTGTTGGCGCGATGACAGCTATCTTTGCAGCAACGATTGGAATGACGCAGTTTGATATTAAGCGTGTCATTGCTTATTCCACTTGCTCACAGTTAGGCTATATGTTCTTTGCCGCTGGCGTATCTGCTTATCCGGCCGCCATGTTCCATTTAACCACGCATGCTTTTTTTAAGGCGCTGTTGTTCCTTGGGGCAGGGTCGGTCATTCATGCCATGTCTGATGAACAAGATATGCGCAATATGGGCGGCATCTGGTATAAAATTCCTTTCACCTACGTCATGATGTGGATTGGTTCATTGGCCTTGGCAGGGGTGCCTTTCTTTGCCGGTTACTATTCTAAAGATATGATCCTTGAGGCGGCATGGGGCGCCCATACCCCCGTTGGTAATTTTGCATGGTATCTGGGTATCGTGGCCGCATTCTTAACCGCGTTCTATTCGTGGCGATTGCTAATGATGACTTTTCACGGCAAAACCCGTGCAAGCAAGGAAGTGTTTGCCCATGTTCACGAAAGCCCACTAGTGATGACGATCCCCTTATTCATTCTTGCTATTGGCGCTGTGCTCTCAGGTTGGCTGTTTTATGATCTGTTTGTTGGTCACCATTGGCATGATTTTTGGGGTCATGCGATCTTTATTCAGCCTGATAACACCATCATGGAAGATGCGCACCATGTTCCAAAATGGGTTAAGTTAATGCCCCTATATGTGAGCGTTAGCGGCATTGGTCTTGCCATTATTATCTATACCATGATGCCATCGGTGGCGGATAACGTTGCCAGAATCTTTAGACCTGTGCATCAGCTGTTTTATCGCAAGTGGTATTTTGATGAGATTTATCACGCCGTATTTGTTCGTCCAGCGGTTGAGATTGGTCGTTTCTTCTGGATCAGAGGTGATAAGGCCACCATTGATGGGTTTGGGCCTGATGGGATTACTGCCATGGTTGGACGTTTCTCTCACTTTTGTGGTCGGTTACAATCCGGATATGTCTTCCACTATGCCTTTGCCATGCTGATCGGGGTCATTGTCCTGCTCGCATGGTATTTGCGGTCATTATAGGTCAGAGGAGAAAACCAAATGGAAACGACTTGGCCTGTATTGACAGTTTTAACCTTTTTGCCGCTGGTTGGGGTGGTCTTTTTGTTGCTCATCCGCGGTGATGAAGAGGTAGTTGTTCGGAACTCACGCAATGTAGCGCTTTGGGTGTCGGGCTTTACGCTTTTGCTTGCGCTTGCGTTGTTATGGAATTTTGACCCTAGCTATAATGGCTATCAGTTTGTTGACCGTGGTGACTGGCTGTCTGATGAAGGCATTGGTTATATGATGGGGGTGGATGGAATATCCATGCCATTTGTTGTTCTGTCTGCATTTTTAACGCCACTAGCTATTTTGGCGAGTTGGCATTCCGTCAAACATCGTGTTCGTGAATATATGATGGCCTTTTTGGTTCTAGAAACGCTGATGATCGGAACGTTTTCAGCGCTTGATCTGGTCGTGTTCTATCTGTTCTTTGAGGCAGTTTTGATCCCTATGTTTATCATTATTGGGATTTGGGGCGGCGCAAGGCGCGTGTATTCAGCGTTTAAGTTCTTTCTCTACACGTTGGCAGGGTCAGTGCTAATGCTGGTTGCCATTTTGGCCATGTATAACATGGCTGGTACAACCAATATCCCTCAACTGGCTAATTTTGCCTTTGATCCATCGGTACAATTCTGGTTGTTCTTAGCCTTTTTTGCATCATTTGCAGTTAAAATGCCAATGTGGCCAGTCCATACTTGGCTTCCTGATGCCCATGTGGAGGCACCAACAGCAGGGTCAATGATACTTGCCGGGGTATTGTTGAAAATGGGCGGCTATGGGTTCTTACGGTTTTCTCTGCCTATGTTCCCCGATGCGTCTATCAGTTTTGCTCCGCTTATCTTTGTGCTTTCTATTATAGCCATTATTTACACCTCACTCGTGGCTTTGGCACAGCAAGACATGAAAAAGCTGATTGCCTACTCATCGGTGGCGCATATGGGGTTTGTGACAGTCGGGATTTTTTCCTTTAATGCTCAAGGTATTGCCGGGGCAATGTTTCAGATGATCAGCCATGGTCTGATTTCTGCCGCCTTATTCTTTGGAGTAGGGGTGGTGTATGATCGGCTTCATACCAGAGATATCGACGCTTATGGCGGTGTTGCTGATGCCATGCCGCGTTATGCCGTATTTTTCATGATCATGATGTTAGGGTCTGTTGGGCTTCCGGGAACGACTGGATTTGTGGGTGAGTTTTTGGTCATGGTTGGGGCATGGCAGGCTAATATAGTGGTCGCAATCTTTACTGCTACTGGGGTGATTTTAGGTGCTACTTATATGCTCTGGCTCTATCGCAGGGTTATGTTTGGGCGGGCGGAAAAAGATGAAGTTCTTGCCCTTGAGCCATTAGATCGCCGCGAGATATTTATCTTTTTACCACTGACGATTTTAGTCATCTGGTACGGGATTTTCCCTGGCGGAATATTTGAGCTGATGGATGTTTCCATTACTTCTATTCTGGATCAAATTGAACCTGTGAATTTGGGCGCATTAAGCACGACCCAACCAGCCGTGACCACCATTGGAGAATAGATGATGGATTTGCTTAATTTACAGCCGGCTACTGCAGAAATCTTCATGGCTCTGGTCGCCCTTGGCTTAGTGCTAGCCTCGGCTTTCATTCAACCAGAGGCGGTTGCCGCCAAAATGGTTCGCCGTGCCACCATCGTGACCATGCTGCTAGCGATATGGATGTGCTATCACAATGGGTTTATGCCGTCATATGCCTTTAATGGACAGTTTTTTACCTCGCCCTTTATGGTCTATATGAAGGTGCTGATTTTGCTTGGGGCAGTAGGCATCTTGCTGATGGCTAAGCGCGAGTTTCAGAGTGAGAATATTGATCGCCCAGAATTGCCGTTGCTGATATTGCTATCTGTGTTGGGTATGATGCTGATGGTATCAGCAAATGATCTGATTGTTCTTTATATGGGGCTGGAATTACAATCACTGCCCCTCTATGTGATTGCCGCCATTCGCCGGGAATCTTTGCGCTCATCAGAGGCAGGATTGAAATATTTTCTGCTAGGTGCGCTTTCATCAGGGTTGTTGCTTTATGGCGCATCCTTACTCTATGGCTTTACAGGGCATACCAGTTATGACGGCATAACACTTGCGCTTGAAAATGGTATTCATCCTGGCGCAGTGATTGGCATGGTGTTTATGATCTCTGGTCTTGCCTTTAAGATTTCTGCGGCGCCTTTTCATATGTGGACACCTGATGTGTATGAAGGCTCACCGACTATTGTCACGGCGTTTTTTGCTGTTGTCCCTAAATTGGCGGCGATGGCTCTCTTTATTCGCTTTACTTATGGGGTGCTTGGCGATGTCAGCGACAGCTGGCAACAGGTCATTGTCATCATTGCCATTTTGTCGATGTTTATTGGTGCTGGCGGTGCGATTATGCAGACGGATATCAAGCGTCTGATGGCGTATTCGTCTATAGCCCATATGGGTTATGCACTGGTCGGAATTGCTTCGGGCATTACCAGTGGGATTAGCGCAGTCATGGTTTATATGGTGATTTATGTGATTTCATCTATCGGGGTATTTGCCTTGATCCTATCCCTTAAGCGTGATGGACGGGCAGTCACTAAGATTGAGGATATGGCTGGTATGTCCCGTTCGCATCCGGTTTATGCGTTGGCGATGATGGTGCTGATGTTCTCTATGGCCGGGATTCCCCCATTAGGCGGATTTTTTGGCAAGTGGTATGTCTTTTCTGCGGCGATTGCATCTGGGCAAATCATCTTGGCAGTGGTGGGTGTTTTAGCATCAGTGATCGGCGCGTTTTATTATATTCGCATCGTTAAGGTTATGTATGTTGATGATGAGACTCAACCCATTGATCAAAATATTCCGCGCAGCAATACTCTCATTGCCTTGACCTCTGCCGGGATTATGATGGGATTTGTCTTTGTCCTATCCTTATTAAGAGAGACGGTTCAAGCCACGGTTCCTTTCGTGGTCTTCGTGGCAGGGTAAGGTGAGTGTTTCGATTTCGGTCTCAGTCTATGACGAAGCCACCAGCACATCTGATTTAGCAAAACAAGCTTTATTAGATGGCGCTTTATCTGGAACCGCTTTTCAGGCCTTAATCCAAACCAAGGGGCGTGGCCGTCATGGACGATTTTGGTCTTCACCCAAAGGTAATCTCTATCTTTCTTTAGTGTTTTTGCCTAGCCGCCCAATGATGGAATGGCCTGGGGTTTCTCTGGTGATATCGATAGCTTTAGCCAAAGCCCTTGGTCAGGTGATAGCGCCCAATCGTATCAGCCTGAAATGGCCTAATGACGTTTTGGTCGATGGAAAAAAAATAGCTGGCATCCTTATTGAGGCACATGAAAAGGGCATGATCATAGGGATCGGGGTCAATATGATATCTGCGCCAGAGGTGTCTGATGGGGGATGGCCCACGATATGTTTGGCAGATATCATCAAAACAAATAAAGATGAGACCGCAAGTGAGGCAATGATCTCTTTAGATGCGTTTCGTGATATTCTGATCATTGAGATGGAAACGGCCTTATCAAACTGGCAGATTAGTGGCTTTCAGGCATGTTTACAGGAATGGATGGCGCTTGCGGCCTTTCTTGGGCAAATGATTTATGTTCAAGATGATACCAATGACAGAATAGAAGGCGTCTTTCGCGGCATAAATCCGGATGGCACAATGCGACTAGAATTAGCAGGTGGAGATATGCTATCCCTTGCCGCAGGTGATGTGAAACGGGCTAGGCCTGTGGCCTCACTTGGAAATTGAGGAAACTATGCTTCTTGCAATTGATGGCGGAAATACAAATATCGTTTTTGGCTTGCGAAAAACTGAAGATGACTATCTGACATGGCGGATGGCGACCGCATCTGCCACAACGGCGGATGATTATGCGGCTTGGCTATCTTTTCATCTGGCCAATCATGGTTTCGCGTTAAGTGATATTAGCGGTGTTATTATTTCCACTGTCGTTCCCGATACCCTTTCAGCGCTCAAGCGTTTTGCTGAACACTATTTGCCTGAACCCAGATATGTTTTGATGGGTGATGACCTGTCGCATGGTGTTGTGATTGCGATTGATAAACCCGAACAGGCTGGGGCTGACCGAATTGCAAACACAGCGGCGGCATCGCATTATTATCCTCGTCCGGCAATCGTTATTGATTTTGGCACGGCCACAACCTTTGATTATGTTTCCAAAGAAGGTGCATATTGCGGCGGCGTGATCTCACCTGGGGTGAACTTATCGGTGGGGGCGCTTTATCAGGCTGCGGCAAGACTACCGTTGATTGATCCCAAACACTGGCATACAGATATGCCTGTGATTGGTAAATCCACCATTGAGGCTATGAATAGTGGGTTATTTTTTGGTTATGCCAGTCTGGTCGAGGGTATTATTGCTCGCATGAAGGCGGACATTGCTAGCGATCAAGTCACAGTTCTTGCAACTGGTGGATTAGGGCAATTGTTTGCCGATGCCATCAGCATCATAGATCATTACGACGCCAACTTGACCCTTAAAGGATTGGCGATAATTTTTGAACGCCAACAGGACCATTTATGAGCTGGAATAAAAAAGACCTATTGTTTGCCCCACTTGGTGGGTCAGGTGAAATTGGTATGAATGCCAATCTCTATCATTATGATGGGGTATGGATGATGGTAGATTTAGGGATTAACTTTCCTGATGATTCGATGCCGGGCATTGATGTGGTTTTACCTGACCTGACATTTCTTGATGATAAAACCGCTAATTTAGCAGGTTTAGTCATCACTCATGGTCATGAAGATCACCTAGGGGCTGTCCCTTATTTATGGAGAAAATTGCGTTGCCCGGTTTATGGAACCGCGTTCACTTTATCTCTGTTGCGGCAAAAGCTTATTGAGCATTGCCTCGAAGATGACATTCCACTAAAGGTGATTGATTACAATCGTCCACTGTCAATAGGCCCATTTACCGTGGAAATGATTGCCTTAACCCATTCTATTCCTGATCCCGCAGGATTAATCATCCAAGCAGGGGGAGAGCAGGTTTTTCATACCGGTGACTGGAAGTTTGACCCTGACCCACAACTTGGCCCGATTTCGGATATGGATCGCTTAAAAACGCTCGGGGATAGCGGTATTCTTGCCATGATAGGTGATTCTACCAATGCGTTAGTAGAAGGTTCGACCGAAAGCGAAGAGACCGCAAGACAAGGCCTGATTGATACGATTTCTCAACAAAAGGGTAGAGTTGCGGTTACTTGCTTTGCCTCAAATGTAGCGCGGCTGAACTCTTTGGTTGAGGCGGCAAGAGAAACAGGGCGAAGCCCAATGCTTGTTGGTAGAGCCCTAAACCGTGTGGTTGAGGCCGCTCGCCATTGTGGTTATCTCAAAGATTGGCCTGATATGCTTTCCATGGATGATTTTAGCCTTATTCCTAAGGAGAATATCTTACTGATTTGCTCTGGATCACAGGGTGAACCGCGTTCTGCGATGACGCGTATTGCTATGGGGACACATCATCTCATTTCATTGGAGGAGGGGGACTCTGTGCTGTTTTCCTCGCGTGAAATACCTGGCAACGAAGCAGCCATTGGTAAGGTTCAGGACAATTTGATTATGCGTGGCATAAAGGTAATAACCGCTGATGATGCGCCTATCCATGTTTCTGGCCATCCGGCGCGTGATGATATGACGGCAATGTATCAAATGATCCGTCCAAATATTGCTATTCCTGTGCATGGCACTTCACGTCATGTTAGGGCGCATGCCCTGCTGGCAAAGGATTGTCAGGTGCCACAGGTGCATATCCCTGAAAATGGTCAAGTCATCCGACTTTCGCCCGGCCCAATCTCTGTTGTTGGCGGTGCAGAAACTGGGCTTATGACAATTGAGGGCGGCGATATTATTCCGCTTCATGGCGCGGCGATGCAAAGTCGCCGAAAGATGATGTGGAATGGAACCGTGACAGCCAGTCTGGTGCTTAGTGAGCGCGGAGAGCTTTGCGCCAGCCCGATGGTAACTCAAAACGGCATTGTGGATGGTGATAAGGCCAGCAGTTATCTGGCAGAAGCCATGTTGCTGATTGAGGATGCGTTTGACAATTTGTCCAAATCCTCTCGCTTTGATGACAGGAAGGTCGAAGATATGGTGGCAAAGGCATTGCGCAGCCTATCCAAAACTATGGCGGATCGTAGGCCAGTTATCCAAGTGCATATTCTGCGGGTCGCGGCCTTAGACGCTGGGGAATAAGGAATATGTTGGAACGGGTTAACCATATTGCAATTGCAGTTCCTGATTTACCAAAGGCAAGCGCAGAGTGGCGAGGGCGTTTGGGTGCAACATTATCAGACCCTTTGCCGCAACCAGAACACGGCGTTACGGTAGTCTTTATCGCATTGGGCAACACAAAGATTGAATTGTTGGAACCTTTGGGGGACGATAGTCCAATAAGGCGGTTTCTTGATAAGAACACTGAAGGCGGTATTCATCATATTTGCTTTGAGGTTGATGATATTCTATCTGCTCGTGATCATCTGGTAAAAGAGGGGGCAAGAGTGATTGGGGACGGCAATCCTAAAATTGGGGCACATGGAAAACCTGTGCTATTTATCCACCCCAAAGATATCACCGGCACTCTGATTGAATTGGAGCAAGTTTAATGGATATCGTATCGGGTGTTGTTGTTTATATTTTGCTTTGGTGGTGGGTTTTGTTCATGGTCTTGCCTTTTGGCGCAAGAGCAGCAAAAGCCCCTGAAGAAGGCCATGCCCCATCAGCCCCTGAAAAGCCAAGAATCCTGATTAAATTGTTGATCACAACGATCATTGCCATGGGATTATGGGTGGTTGTGTGGTTGATTATTCAATCAGGCTGGTTTTCGTTTAGAGATTTGGCAAGAATTGACGCTGGAAAAGGATAAAAAAAATGGTAAGGGGTTAACCTCACCATCAGGTTTTATATATATTATGCTTTGGTTCCTCCCCAACCTCAGCTTTCATTAAAAAGACTAGGATATAATGTTGCTCTTGTCACTATAAAAAAACATGGTTTATTGCTGTTTTTTTGTGATTTTGTTTATATGATTACCCATACACATTTTTTTTGCTTATCAAAGAAGCGGAAATTGCGATGCTAGAAATATATGTAGCCTCAGATCATGCTGGTACCATCTTGCGTCAGCGTATCGCCGCCCATCTTACTGGTCGGGGAATGATGGTTCATGATCTTGGCCCTGATGAAGGCGAAAAGGTCGACTATCCTGACTATGCCGCAAAGCTTGCTGGGAATATGAAACCGGTATCAGATGCGTTTGGTGTTCTTGTCTGTGGCAGTGGCATTGGTATTTCAATTGCTGCTAATCGTTTTCCTTGGATTCGCGCCGCGCTGTGCCATGATGTTACAACTGCGATTCTTTCTCGTCAACATAACGATGCTAATGTAATAGCATTAGGTGAGCGATTAATTGGCACAACAACAGCGTTAGCGTGCATTGATGCGTTTGTTGATACCGCGTTTGAAGGTGGGCGTCATACCGCCAGAGTAGAAAAGTTGACTGTTCTGCCTGTAAAGGATATCGAAGGCAAATAGCACAAGCGTTTAATGGAGAAAAACATGAATGAAATGAAAACCTTTTTCAATTCACCTATGATGGAAACAGATCATGATCTGTTCTCTGCGATTGACAATGAAATGACGCGCCAGCGCGATGGCATTGAATTGATTGCTTCAGAAAACATTGTCAGTCGGGCTGTGCTTGAGGCGCAAGGCTCCATTTTGACAAACAAATACGCTGAGGGCTATCCCGGTCGCCGTTATTATGGGGGATGTGAGTTTGTTGATGTTGTTGAAAAACTAGCAATTGATCGGGCTAAAAAACTATTTAACTGTGCTTGGGCTAATGTTCAGCCTCATTCGGGGGCGCAGGCCAATCAGGGCGTTTTTCTTGCGCTTCTTAAGCCTGGTGACACAATTCTTGGGATGTCCTTGGCTGCGGGGGGGCATTTGACCCACGGCTCAGCCCCGAATTTGTCCGGAAAATGGTTTAACGCTGTGCAATATGGTGTCCGCCGCGAAGATGGCATTTTGGATTATGAGGAAATTCAGCGTCTAGCCGATGAACATAAACCAAAAATGATCATTGCCGGCGGTTCTGCTTATCCGCGTGTTATCGATTTTAAACGCTTCCGCGATATTGCTGATAGCTGCGGGGCTTATTTGATGGTCGATATGGCGCATATCTCTGGTCTTGTTGCTACTGGCGCTCATGCAAGCCCTCTTGAACATGCTCATGTAGTGACCTCAACCACTCACAAAACCCTGCGGTGTTCACGTGGTGGTATTATCCTTAGCAACGATGAAGATTTGGGCAAAAAGATCAATTCTGCTATGTTTCCAGGTCTTCAAGGTGGACCACTGATGCATGCCATTGCGGGCAAAGCTGCTGGTTTTGGTGAAGCGCTAAAGCCGGAGTTTAAAACCTATATCAATAATGTGGTCGATAACGCCAAAGTGTTGTCTGATACTCTGATTGAATGCGGATTTGATATTGTCTCAGGCGGAACAGATAATCATATCGTTCTGGTGGACCTCCGTCCTAAAAAGCTGACTGGGGATATTTCCGAAGTTTCATTGGAGCGGGCGGATATCACTTGCAATAAAAATGGTGTTCCGTTTGATCCAGAAAAACCAATGGTTACCTCAGGTATTCGCCTTGGTACACCTGCGGCTACCACGCGTGGATTTGGTCAGGATGAATTCCGTCAGGTCGGCTTGCTGATTGGTGAAGTGTTAGACGGACTTTCCAGCAACCGTAACGATAATAGTCCCGTGGAAGAGAGCGTTAAGAAAAAAGTTCACGATCTTTGTCGTGCCTTTCCAATTTACTAGATTTTGTGTATAAAAGGGGCATTGATCAATAACTTGTAGGTTATTCCCATGGATTGCCCCTTTTGCCGACATCAGGATACTCAAGTTAAGGACTCACGTCCTTGCGAAGATGGCGCAGCTATTCGTCGTCGCCGTCAATGCGCCTCGTGCGAGGCGCGCTTTACCACCTTTGAACGTGTCCAGTTGCGTGAATTGATGGTGGTTAAGCGGAATAATAAACGCTCACCCTTTGATCGTGATAAATTGGAACGATCCATGAATATTGCCCTTCGTAAGCGGAATGTTGACCCTGATATGGTTCAGCAACGCATCAACAACATTGTCCGCAAGCTAGAATCACAAGGTGAGGGGGAAACAACCACCGAAGAAATAGGTCGTCAGGTCATGGAAGAATTAGCCCAGATCGACAAGGTTGCTTATGTTCGTTATGCTTCAGTTTATCGAAACTTTCGCGAAGCGCAGGATTTTGGTAATTTCGTCAAGGATGAAGTGGAAAAGTAAAGCCCCTTACCTTTCTTGTTTGGCGCAACTTCTGACAATTGAGTGTTAAGGATGTCTGATGTGATTTCTGCCGCAGATCGGAAATGGATGCGAGCAGCGTTAATGATGGCCAGGCGCGGCGATGGGCGAACTGCACCCAACCCTTCTGTGGGATGCGTCATTGTCAAAAATGATGTTCTGGTTGGTCGCGGCGTGACCGCTGATGGCGGCCGTCCGCATGCTGAAACGGTTGCGCTAGACTCCGCAGGTGGCCTCGCGAAAGGGGCTACTGCCTATGTCACGCTTGAGCCATGCTCCCATCATGGTCAGACTCCTCCTTGTTGCGAAGCGCTAATAGCGGCGGGCATTGCCCGGGTAGTTATCGGTAATCAAGACCCAGATGAAAGGGTGTCTGGCAAGGGTATTGCGGCTATGACTTCTGCTGGCATTACCGTGACCACTGGGGTTCTTTCTGATGCGATTGCCCATCAACTTGCAGGCTATCATCACACGCGTATCAAGGGGCGTCCTCACGTTACGGTAAAAATTGCCACTTCCCTAGATGGAAAAATTGCCCTCAAAGATGGCACTTCACAATGGATTACTGGGGCATTGGCTAGACAATATGTACATTTGTTGCGGTCACGCCATGATGCAATTTTGACTGGGGCAGGAACGATCAGGGTGGATAATCCTATGCTGACTTGCCGCTTGGACGGTATCACCCATCAACCCCTTCGGGTAGTGATGGCATCTGGACAGGAGCTTAACCCTGCCGCTCAGATTTTTGCTACATCTGGTCAATATCCTACCTTAGTGATTTGCCCCGAAGACTCGTCCCATAGACAGATCTTGCCAGAAGAGGTCAAAACTGTGACGGCTGAAAAGGGAAATGATGGGTACCTTGATCCCATGAACACCTTGTCAGTTTTGGTAAAACAAGGTATGACCAGCGTTCTGATTGAGGCTGGTGGAAAGTTGCTAGCTTCTTTTATAAAGGCTGGTTTGGTAGATCGCATCATCTGGATCAGAAATCCAATGGTGATCGGTGGTGATGGGTTGCCTGTTGTCGCAGACCTTGGGTTAACGGATCTTGATGCTGGCAGGGGCTATGCCCTTTATCAGCGGCAATATCTTGGTGAAGATGTGCTGGAAATCTGGCAACGCAGATCATGAGATTATGAGATCATTGATCCAAGGCTTATGGCTAACGGTGTTCGTGATGATTGAAGACAAGTTTTTTGAAAGTATGAATAGATGTTCACAGGAATAATTACCGCACTAGGTGAACTTGTCGCCATTAATCACAAAGTGGATGGCGGCGCTAGGCTTGAAATCCAAACTCCATGGGATTGCAAGGCCATTGCACAAGGCTCTTCTATTGCCTGTAGCGGTATTTGCCTAACTCTTGTTGATGCCACGGCTAATAGTTTTAGCGTTGATGCTTCTGATGAGACACTCAAAGTCACCACTATGGCCGATTGGCAAGTTGGTCGGCGGATTAATCTGGAAAGAGCATTAGCGCTTGGGGATGAACTTGGTGGGCATATTGTTTCTGGTCATGTTGATGGCAAAGGCGTTGTGACTAAAATTGTGTCTGAAGGGGATAGTTACCTGATGGCATTTGATCTCCCAGAGCCATTGGCCCCATTTGTTGCTGCCAAAGGGTCTATTACAATTGATGGCATATCCCTTACGGTTAATCGCGTCAAAGGCACGATATTCGAAATTATGGTTGTGCCGCATACATGGTCGCATACAACTTTGGCTGATTGCGCCGAAGGCTCAATCGTCAATATTGAGGTGGATATGCTGGCTAGATACGTGGCGCGCATGGCACAGTTTCAACAGGATATCGTTAAGAAAGGTTTAGAAAATTGACCCCCGATCAGGCTGATCAGCTTTCTGTTACCACGATTGATCGTCTTCTTGATGATGCCAAGGCTGGCAAAATGTTTATCTTGATGGATGACCGTGATGGTTCATCAACCGGTGATCTTTGTATTTTGGCTGAACATTGTGATGATAAAGCGGTCAACGCGATGCTTAAGCATGCTCGCGGCATCATTTGTCTTGCGATAGAAAGGGATAGAGCTACTAATTTAGGCTTAAACTTTCATGACCGTATGTTTGACTCTCCACGCCATTCTGCCATTACGATTTCTATTGAAGCTAGGCTTGGGATTTCCACAGGGGTATCTGCTAAGGATAGGGCACATAGTATTCGTGTGGCAGCTGACCCGCGATATGGGGCGTCTGATGTCACCTCGCCCGGGCATCTTTTTCCGCTAATTGCCAAAGAAGGGGGAACCCTTGTCAGAGCTGGAAGGACAGAGGCCGTTGTTGATATCGCCAACGCGGCAGGAAGCTGGCCTGCCGGTGTGCTTTGCCAGATAATGAATGAAGATGGCTCTCTAGCTGATCGCGCGTTTTTAGAAAGTTTTGCCAAAACGCATCAGCTGGGTATTGGCACGATTGCTGATCTGATTGCATGGAAACGCCGCCGTCAGACCATTATCAAGCGAAGCGGCGAGATTATCTTTCGCTCTTCTATTGGCGGTGATTGGCGGATGATGGTTTATATCAATACCGCTAGCTATGCGGAACATATTGTGTTGATCAAGGGGGATTTGTCATCACCTGAACCGGTTTTGGTGCGGATGCATGCAATTAATTTAATGACCGATGTGTTGGGGGAAGAATTATCAGGCCGGACAGGGAATGAGATTCAAACAGCAATGCAGATGATCGCAGATGAAGGCAGAGGTTTAATTGTGATGTTAAGAGAGCCGAGCCCGACAACGATTTCTGATCTTGTTCAGCGTAAAGTGTCAGGGGATAAGACCAGCCGAAATGAAATTAGAAATTATGGTGTTGGGGCACAGATTCTGAATGATCTTGGCGTCGATAAGATGATCCTTTTGTCAAATGTTCAGCGAAATATCGTTGGCTTAGATGGTTATGGTTTGACGATATCTGGATACCGCAGTTTTGATCACGAGGATGACAACACATGACCGAAACTGATGATGCTAAGCCGGATAAATCGGATTTGCGTCCAGCCTCTATTCGTCGCCGTGCCGCTGCCCGCATTGCGGCGGTTCAGACGCTTTACCAACAATGGGGGAGTGGGCAGCAGCTAACCGATGTGGTGGTGAGTTTTCAAAATCGGTTTTTACCGGAATTGCTGAAAGAGTTTAAGCTGACTCACCTTAATGACCAGCATTACACAAGGCTGGTGTTTGGGGTTGATGCAAGGCGGGCGAATATGGATGAGCATATTTCAGCGTATCTTGGTCAAGGCTGGACGATGGAAAGAATCAACCAGATTGATCGTGATATTTTACGGCTGGCAATGTTGGAATTTGAAGACTTGCCTGATATTTCTGCGCGAACAATTATTGCTGAATATTCGGCTATCGCTGATAGCTGGGAAGTTGATACTGCCTATATCACTGCCATTCTTGACCGCCTTGCGCACCAGTTTCGACCCCAAGAGTTTGCTTAATGGGGAAAACCCTTTCAGAAACATAGAAAAACGAAGGTTTTTCATTGCGCAGACTTAGCGCATTGATTATAAAACAGCGGAATTGAACTGCAATCGCATAGGCCATTAACACTTGGGCTATGTGGCTAATTCAGAACGGATTATCTTTTTGATCAGTTGATGCAATTGGGGGGTCAACTGGTCTTATCGCATACCCCATGAAAACAGGACTAACCAATCATGAATTATGATTTCTTCGTCTATATGGCCATTGGCAGCGGTATTCTTGGACTGCTCTATGGTGTCTGGGCGTCCAAAAGCGTTCTCGCCGCAAGTGCTGGTAACGAGCGTATGCAAGAAATTGCTGGAGCCATTCAGGAAGGGGCGCGAGCCTATCTTAACCGTCAATATACAACCATTGGCATAGTCGGCATTGTTGTTGCCGCTATTCTGGTGTTTACCCTTGGCATTTATGTTGCCATTGGCTTTGTTATTGGCGCTGTGCTTTCGGGCATTGCTGGCTATATCGGCATGAATGTGTCGGTTCGGGCTAATGTCCGCACAACTGAGGCCGCAAGACGCTCTCTGGCTGAGGCACTTTCCATCTCATTCAAATCTGGCGCTATTACTGGTATGCTGGTTGTTAGCCTGGGTTTACTTGGTGTTGCTGGCTATTATATGTATTTGTCTAGCATCAATATGGAAATTCATAAGATGATGGAAGCCTTGGTTGCACTGTCATTTGGCGCTTCATTGATTTCTATCTTTGCGCGTTTAGGTGGCGGTATCTTTACCAAAGGCGCTGATGTCGGTGCTGACCTTGTTGGTAAAGTCGAAGCAGGCATCCCAGAAGATGATCCCAGAAACCCTGCGGTTATTGCCGATAATGTGGGCGACAATGTTGGTGACTGTGCTGGTATGGCCGCTGATTTGTTTGAAACCTATGCGGTAACGATTGTGGCAACTATGCTGTTGGCTACCATTCAGCTTGGTGGTGATATGAACGCGCTTCTCTTGCCGCTTGGTATTGGTGCGGTTTGTATTGTGACTTCTATCATTGGTACATTCTTTGTTCGCCTTGGTTCTTCTAACAACATCATGGGTGCACTTTACA
>Ga0181566_10002325_pt1 | contig 15633 bp, 15 predicted proteins | sample 101ome_15_FD_133762 | JGI IMG/M metagenome (GOLD analysis project Ga0181566, IMG submission 133762) | Coastal salt marsh microbial communities from the Groves Creek Marsh, Skidaway Island, Georgia - 101402AT metaG (megahit assembly) | ecosystem: Environmental > Aquatic > Marine > Intertidal... | reverse complement strand
TCATCTTTTTGGGCATTGATAAACCATTGGGCCTGCTTGGGTGGCCAGCGAGAATCATCGAGATCTAGCTCCCGACAGACTCTTTTCACAACTCGTAACTGGTCATCGCTGTCTAAAATTTGAAAATTTTGGGGTAGACCCGCCTCACGCCAGTGGCTTTTTAGTAAGCGATGGGCCAGTCCGTGGAACGTACCCACCCACATGCCGTGGGTAGAGAGGCACAACATTTCCTCGATGCGCCCGCGCATCTCACGTGCAGCTTTATTGGTAAACGTGACCGCCAGCAGCCCATAAGGGGAGACGTTTTCAGCTTTTATCAGCCAAGCAATCCTGTGCACGAGAACCCGGGTCTTGCCCGAACCGGCACCGGCTAACACCAATAAGTTACCGGCGTCCGCGCACACGGCCTCTCGCTGCGCCGCATTGAGCGGGTTCAAAATCTCAGAAACATCCATGACCGCGAGTCTACCGGATTCACTGTCACAAGGGGCAAATTCACAGACGGCACTCGCTCTGGTGAGCCGCGATTTTCTGCTAGGCTTGGCGCCTTCCATATAGAAGAGAACACAGGTTTGGCAGGAGACGTCGGACAATCCTCAGCGGGTAGCAGCAATGCTTCAGAGTTATTGCTGACCGATCACGGCTCGGTATTTGAACACCCCGGTGTGGGCAACCGGTTGTGGTTAATCATCGCCGCCGTGGTGGGCCTGGGTGTGATGTTGGGGCTGGGCTGGGCCAACCACCAAGAGCGTGCAGCTCTGGTTGCGCTAATTGATCGGTTGGAGCAGAAAATGGCTGCCGGACATTCTCAAGGTGACCTCACAACCGAAGAGGAGAAAGCTTTAAAAATAGCCAATCAATCCCTGCAGCTGGAACTTGATAGCGTCAAAAGACGGCTCGAAACCCTATCTGCAGAATGGGCCGCCCAACGTGACGATAGCGAATCTGCCGTCCTCACAACCTCCGGGCTCAATAATGCAGCTACCAACCTTACGCCTAACAACGAATCCCGAACCAACTCCCCGGTTATAACCACCGAGTCTCCAGTGGCGCTACCAACGACCCTCGAGGTCGAAAGCTCCGAGACCGAAACAATCCAAGCAGCCGACACAACTACAAGGTCTGGGGAGAGCGCCGAGGGAGCTCGCCAAAATGCGACATCAAACGGACGATGGTTCGTAAATTTCGGCACCTATTCAGAAAAGGAGGGTGCGGAAGCATTGCTTGAAACCGTGGTAGGCGCCCTTCCCCTAGCCAAGCTTTACGCTGTAGACATAAAAAACACCCCGATGTGGCGTATTCAAGCCCAGGGTTACGCCTCAAAGGAAGAGGCCAAGTCGATAGCCGCTGATGTTCAAGCGCGCCTTGGAATCACAGGACTTTGGGTAGGCGAGGCTGAGCCAAACAACAGCAACACGCCAAAAACAATGAACACAACCGGCAAAGTTAGCTCCGGGGCTTCCAGTCCCAAAGCGCTAACGGAGGGCGCCCAGCTAAGTCTGCCAGAGGGCTGGTTCATCTACGTAGACACCTACACCACCGAACAGAAAGCCAGGCAGGTTACCCAAGCTATTGAGACGGACGGTTACAACGCCAAAATTGCGGTGGAACACCGCAATGGCCAGCTCTACTATCGAGTGCAAGTCATCGGCCTCAAAACCCGTGCGGAAGGTGAGGCAGCGGTGCACACCTTGGCGAAAGCGAATGAATTTCCCAACTTGCAACTCAGAAGGTATTAGTGCGACATTCGCATATAAATTGACCCATCAGGACCTATCACTATGAAATCTTTCGTTGCCCGACTCGCTATGCTCTCTTTAGTAGCCAGCCCCATGGCTTTGGCTGATCACTGCACTGGACCCGATGCACCCACCTTGCCCGATGGCGCGACGGCGTCAATGGACGACATGCTGGCGGGCCAAAAAGCCGTCAAAGCCTTCCAAGCCGATGCTATTGCTTACAGAAGCTGCCTCGAAGGTCATATGGATGAGATGAAAGAAGCGGCGAGCGAGGGCGATGAAAGTGCTGAGGGCAAATACGAGGCCATGACCGAGCAATACAATGCCTCAGTAAGCGCCGAAGAAACGCTGGCAGCGGATTTCAACACCGCCATCCGCGCCTACAAGGCTGCCAATCCAAACTGATACAGACAAGGGTTGTTCAGCCTTTGTCATAAAACCAAAGCTTAAGCTTTTCTGTCTTCGCAAACGCAGCCACAGGGCTGCGTTTTTAAGCATTGTATTTTTGGTCTTAAATGGGCTTGTCGAGAGAGGTTTTAAGGCACTGGGTGATGAAACCCCGCTGCAAAAAACTGCTGCGCCTGCTGAATCACAACTTCAACATCAGTTGAGTCGCAAAGCCCCCGAGATTGGTGATCAACGATTTGCGTATCAAGCAACAAATTGATGAGTGAGGCTCTCAGGAAATAAAATCCCCAATGAATTTGGGCCTCCGTGCTGCCGGGCAGCCTTTTTCTAAACTGCTCAACAAAAGCATCTATCACGGGATCGTATTTATTCAGTTGCACTCGAGGCTCAAGGTGTGCGGATTCGCTGGCCAAGTGGGCCATAAGACGAGTGTAATTGCGCCAACCCTCACCCCTTGTAAGGTGCCCCTCAATAACCGGGCGGGCGTACGCGGCTACTAGCTGCTCAACAGAAACTGTGCTCTGCTCGGCGTCAGCAAGGCAGGCTTGCAATGAATCTAAAAGGGCTTGCCGGTGCTCTTGTGCTCGACGATCGACCACCGCTTGCAACACGTCTTCTTTGGAACCGAAATGGTAATAGCACAGGGAAATACGGACGCCACTCAACGCATGAATATCGCGCAATGATGTGCCACTAAAGCCGTGCAGGGAAAACAACTCCTCCGCGGCATCTAAAATTTTGGCTTTCGTCTGTATTGAGCGCCTTTGATCGACGCGTTCTTTGGGTTGTGCGCTGGCGCCCATGATGGAACCTTACTTGTTAGCCATTAAGCCATTCAGCAGCAGATCATCGGGCTATCTTACTTCATAGCAGCAACAATCGAAAAAGCACTGATGAGTTATGCGCATTTGGGGCTTATGTAGTGAATGAGACTAGAGCAGCTTGCGCAGCTCGGATTTCTGGATTTTTGTCGCGGACATCGGCCATTCGGTCACGAACCTCACCATTTTAGGTACCTTAAAAGAAGCTATTTGACCCGAGCAGTAATCAATTAAATCTTGCTCACTGACGGTTGCACCTGGAACGCGTTCGACAAAGGCCGCCACCACTTCTTGTAAGCGTGGGTCCGGCGCGCCCACCACCTGGGCAATGACCACTTCGGGGTGAGTGGTCAACCAGGCTTCGATTTCTAAAGGAGAAACATTTTCCCCGCCCACTTTGAGCATGTCCTTGATTCTGCCGTGAAACCGGATGCGGCCATGCTCATCGAATGAACCGACATCACCGGTATGGAACCAGCCTTGGGCATCGAAGGCTTTGTCATTCTCTTCCGGTTGTTTGTAATAGCCCTCAAATACCGAAAATCCGCGTACACAGATCTCTCCGCGCACACCCTGTGGGCAAACGGCGTTAGTTTCGGGGTCACGAATTTCTAGCTCGACCCCTGCATAGGGCTGTCCGCAATTTCGTGCTCGATCCTCAGCAGAGTCACGCGGATCCGTGTGGCTCGCAATACCACTTAGCTCTGTCATGCCATAGGCGCTAACATGGGTGGCTGTGGGAATGGCCGCCATATTGGCTTTAAGAATGTCCTCGGGCGCGATGTTCACTATGATCCGCACGAAATCCAATGCTTGCGGTTGTAGGTCCGGGTGATTTAACAGCTCCGTCATAATCGCAGGAAACGCCGGATACAAAAACGTGGCGCGCTCCTGATGTATCTGGGCCACTGCCCGATCAACGTCGAAGGTACTGTCTGTAATAAAGGTGCCGCCGTTGTGCATCAGACTTAACAGAGGGAGGATAGATGCCATATGGAACATCGGAAGCGGATCCCACATTCGCTCTTGGGCGGTAATGAGTAGCCGATCCCGCATGGCGGCAGAGGTTAAATACATGGACTTGTGGGTTAGCACGCAGCCCTTCGGCATAGAAGTCGTGCCCGAGGTAAACATAATCAGTGCGGGCTGGGTTGGGTCTACTGCTCGCCGCGCCTGAGCGAGATCAGCATCACTACCCGTAGATGCACTGGACAAAAATGCCCCCCAAGTGCCAAAGCTTTCATTACCGTGATCATCAAACGAGATGACTCGTCGTAACAAAGGAGCCGCCTTATTGTCAGTAAGCCCGCCTTCGGGCAAAGACGTCAGCTCAGGAAAGGCCTCGGTTAATCTCTCAACATGGGGGACCTCAGGCAAATTTCCTGCAAACAAACACGTAACATCACAGTGTTTAACGACATGTCGTAACTCTTGAATACGGAATCGCGCATTAAGTAATACAGCGACAGCACCGACCATAAAACAACCAAACAAGAACGGCAGGTATTCTGGTCGGTTGGTTGCAAGAATGCCTATATGGTCACCTGACTTCACACCATCGGCTAGTAATGCTTTCGCAATTTCGGTGCTGCGAGCATTAAACTGGGCATAGGTCAGTCGATCGCCCGGATAAACAATGGCCTCTTTGTTAGGCAGCGTCGCAGCCTTTTTGGCCAGCATTTCCCCCAGTGTGGTATCTAATGACATGCAAAAAAGCCCATATTTATAGTGTTTTTCGTCCGGATCAACCGATTTTCTACAGGCCGATGGTAAGCCTCAAAATCGTGTCTTTATTTTTATTAATGCCAGAGTTTTATTGTTTAGGCAGCTGAGGCTACAAAGAACCTCAGTGTTGAGCAAGCGTCTTTTATTTGAAAGCGCGTCCCTTGTTGCCAGTGAGGACGGCGTCAATCTCTTCTCATTTCTTGTATTTCGGATCGAGCTTTCGTATGTTTTGTGCACAATTTCGGCGACTCCTAACCGTACTTCGCTGTTTCTTATTGATATCCACTCTGAGGTCAAAATTGAGCGAGCCAAATCTTATCCCAGACCGCCGCGTACTGATTGGAAAGCCCTTAAAACCTGCGTCATATACGGTTGCTCCGGTAGATGTCGACGATTTTTTAGGTGTGATTGACGAACCCCTATTCAACGAGCTGCCCAGCTCGACTAGCGGGGTAGACGCTGGTGCAGCGGCCCATCCGCGGCTAGCGCCGCCTTCGTTTGCGCCATTTGTCGCCGTGCTGGGCTTATTGCGAACGTTCGATTGGGGCGACGATTTTGGTTTTGACTATAAAACAGGCACAGCGATGTTCGGCGAACAATTCATCGAGTTTGGTAGACCCCTAGTCGTTGGCGAGACCGTCGATATAAAGGCCGAAATTAGCGACGTTTATGAGAAAAAAGGAAAAAGCCTTTTTGACGTAGTGGAAGTCTCATTTTCTATTATCGGGCAGACCGACAGCCAAGCCGTGATGTCCGGTAAGCAATCCTACATTCTGTTTAAGTGACCCATGCAATGCAAAAACTCCATTTAGATGAACTACACGTTGGCATGGCATTACCTGAGGTCACGTACGGGCCAATGGATCGATTCGATTACATTCCGATTGCTCTGATATTACGCGATACCAATCCGCTTCATTTAGACCGCGTATACGCTCAAGAGCGAGGCCTATCTGACGTAGTACAACAGGGTCCGCTGAATCAGGCCTATCTTTACCGATACTTCACCGCTTTACTGCGAGACCCTTGGGATCTGGTATCCACCAAAATTCGCTTCGCCGCCAATGTTTTTCCCGGCGACACCTTATTGTGTGGTGGAGAGGTACTTTCATTAGATGACCATCCCTCCGGCGGTAACACGGTGAGATGCAAGGTCTGGCAACACAACCAGACTGGGGCGCCAATCCTACAAGGCGAGGCTGTAGGGCACATGGCGAAAGCCGTTTAATTCAGGTTCGTCACCTAAGCCCGACACCTCAAATCGTAAATTTTTCTTGAACAGCCCCAAAAAACGGCGTACGCTTTTTTTGAGTCAATCGTTCAATTATAAAAATATGTTCGGACGCTCAACCCAAAACATAACCATCTTCGTCGCTCGACAAGTCGTGTGGCGCAGTTGCTATGGCTCGTTCTTCGCAATTGTGGCTTCCATCAAAACAATAAAAGGAATTTTCTATGAATGCGCTCAAACCAAGAATGCTGTTTAAATTCACGGGCTTAACCCTCGCTCTAGCGGCGCTGGCCAACCCCGCTTACAGCCAGCAAGTCATTGAAGAAGTCATTGTCATCTCAAATAAGCAAGCTGCAGGCGTGTCGACGCAAGACCTTCCAGCCTCCGTTGTCACTTTCAATGAAACCGCTTTAAAGCAAGCATTTACCGTGGATTTAGTGGATATCGGTAAGATGGTTGCCAACGCAGAACTTAACAACGTGGGTACCTATGCCAGCTATCCGAATTTTTTCATCCGCGGCATGGGCGTCAATGGCTCTACCCGTACTAACGACCCCAAAGTGGGCATATTTGTTGATGGTATTTACGTGGGTTACAACGCTGGCGCGCTGGCAAGTACCTTTGACGTTGAGGCCGTGGAGGTGCTCAGAGGGCCGCAGGGAACACTGCTAGGGCGTAACGTTACCGGTGGCGCGGTTTTAGTGAAATCCAAACGACCAGGCAACGAATTTGGCTTTACCGTTGAGGCAGCAGCGGGGAACTACGGCGCCACTGAATTCAATGCCAGCATTGAAGGGCCCATCACAGACAGCATCTTCGGCAAGGTTGCCGTTATCAAAATGGACCGCGATGGTTATTTTGAGGATAACAACGGCGGCAGCGTTGATCTGAATATTAATCCCGCAGGTATGCCCGATACCGGTACGGGTGACAAAGTTGCAATGGACTTGACCATAATCAGGCCTATGCTGCGCTTTGAGTTATCAGAAAACTTTGAAGCCACGCTGATCGCTGAATTCCTCGAAAACAATGGCGGCAGTGCCAACTCCCAAAATGTGGCTCACAATTGCCGATCCCTCCCGGGGGTGGATAACCGTGACATCGTCTGTGGTGCAGGTAGTCAGTTCATGGCACAAACCACCTGGGGCTATACGCCGCCTAGTGATAAGTATGAAATTAACCACGACTTGATCGGTTATACCGATTTAGAAACTTCGTCGTTTGTACTGGATGCCACTTGGGATCTCGGCCACGGTGTGGTGACAACCATTGCGGGGTATCGCGACGTGGAGTACAACTCCAGCACTGATTTCGACGGTACTCCTTTCACTATTTTCCATTTTAATGACAACAAAGAAGAGCAAGAGCAAACCAGTATAGAGGTCCGTTACTCATCCACTTTTTCAGATCGATTTAACTTTGTTGTTGGTGTAAATAGCTTCGATCAAGAATATTCCATCGGCGAGCGCCGAAACTATTTCATTAGCCTAAATGCCGCGACTTACTCCGAAACCGAGCACAAAACTTTTGGCGTCTTTGGAGAAGCAAACTTCGACCTGACCGATGCGCTGTCAGTAACCGTTGGCGGTAGATGGACCAAAGAAGAAAAGAGTATCGACATTGGTATTTTAGGTTCCTGTGCCCTCGACTTTTCTTCCTGCTCTAATAAGACCGCCAACGACAAAGACTGGTCTGATTTCTCACCTAAGGTATCGGCAACTTACCATTTCGATGAAGACACCATGGCGTACGCCAGCTGGACGCGAGGGTTTGCCAGTGGTGTATTCAATGCACGTGCGGCGACTTTGGATGCTGTCGGCCCCACCGACCCAGAATCCGTCGATTCCTTCGAAGTGGGATTCAAAACTAGCTTGCTAGATGGCCGCGCGCTGTTAAGCATGGCCTACTTTATGGCTGACTACCAAGATCTCATCATGTTCGTTAACAACCCCTGTGATGACTGCGGCGCCAGCTTAATTAATTTTAATGCCGGCGAAGCGGAAATCAGCGGCTTTGAGGCCGAACTTCAGTTACAACCCATTGACGGTCTGCGTATCGATGCCTCAATCGGCACGGTCGACCCAGAGTTCACCAATATTAAGTACTTCGATGCCAACGCAGACGGTATAGTGGACCAGAAAGATAACCAACTCGCGCGCAGCTGGGACTTCCAGAAAGTGGCTGAGCTGAGCTACAGCTTGGCAGCTGCATATAGCTTTGACTTGGCCGGTGGCTCGTCATTATTGACGCGTATGGCGTATTCTTGGCGCGATGATTACATGACCGATCTTTACAACAAACCTTGGCTGCAACAAGAAGCCTTCGGCCTGCTAGATGCCAGTGTCACCTACACATCTTCTGACGAGAAAATTCGCGTCTCTGTCTACGGCAAAAATCTCAGCGACGAGGAATATTTTGATTACGCTGCCGATGTGGGCGCCCTCGACTCAGCGCGCTGGGGCGGCATGCCTCGTACTTATGGCGTAAGGGTGTCTTACACCTATTAAGCCTCTGCTGTGCACGATAGGGCGTAGCAAATGGGGGGGTGCTACCCCCCTTTTTTGACTGACCGTACTCGCCCTTTCCTCTATGCTGTCAATATTTATTACGTCAGTGTCATGGGGATGAGTGATGCCTTTATCTGAACGCAATGTCAGTGAACGCGCCGCATGGTGGGCGTTAATCTTACTCACAACGACCTATACATTTTCCTTCGTAGATCGGCAAATCATTAATTTGCTGGTTGATCCGATCCGTTCCGATCTGGCCCTATCCGATTCCCAAGTGAGTTTTTTGCAGGGCTTAGCCTTTGTATTGCCTTATGTTTTATTGAGTATCCCCATGGGGCGGGTTGTCGATCGCGCTAACCGGATTGGTGTTTTAATACTCGGCATTTTTGTTTGGACGGTAAGCTGTGTTTCCTGTGGTGCAGCCAAGAGCTTCATGCAGCTAAGCATTGCGCGTATTGGGGTTGGCGCAGGTGAGGCTAGTGTTACGCCGGCGTCTTGGTCTCTCTTAGCTGACTATTTTCCCGAGGAGAGACGCGCCCTACCGGTGAGCATATTTTTAATGGGGCCCTATTTGGGCGCGGGCTTATCGTTAATTTTAGGTGCCGAGGTTGTCGCGTGGGCTAGTGCCATGGGGCGCATTAGCGTGCCACTTCTTGGTGTGCTAGCGCCCTGGCAAATCACCTTTATGGTGGTTGCCATACCCGGCCTTTGCATGGTCCTGTTGCTGCCGCTGTTAACCGAACCCACACGCATGGAGCGACTAAGTAGCGACTCGACCGGCATTAGTTGGGGAGAAGCTTGGCATTACATCTGGCCCCGCCGGGGCGTATTCGCAGCGTTTTTACTGGGTGCGCCCTTTGTGGTTGTCGTGCTATATGCGTTACAGGCTTGGGTGCCGAGCGTACTTATCCGCGTCCATGGTCTAGAAATTGTAGAAGCGGGCCGCTACTACGGCACATTGTCACTGATCGCGGGTTCAGCAGGCGTGCTCAGCGGGCCGTTCTTCTCCCGGTGGTTGGCTCGGTGCGGGTATGGCCAACGCGCGCCGCTCATAACCGCGCTTTTAAGCACCCTACTCCTAATCCCCTTTGTCGTGCTCGCCGGATTAGCTCAAGAGTTAACGACGGCCCTTGTACTGATTGGCATAGCGAGTTACTTGGTCACTTTCCCCTTGGCGCTATTTGCTACCGGGCTTCAAAATATCTCACCCAATGAAATGCGAGGCTTAATGGCGGGTTGCTATGTGCTGAGCACTAACTTGTTGGGTTTGGCGCTGGGACCCGCGAGTGTCGCTTTGGTCACGGACTACGTCTTTAGAGACTCGCTTGCAGTGGGTAAAGCACTGTCTCTGGTTGCCGCCGTCGTTTTGCCCTTGGCCATACTGCTTATCCTTAGGGGTATTAAGGCCCTCTCATTAGCAGAATCGGAGACCAGCGCCGCGCATTGAACCGCTACAGTAAATAACTGAGCTCAAGCATGACGGAGTAGAATACTAATCTTATGGGCCAAGCTACCGATCAAGACGTTAAAGCCGCTCTCGACAAACGCGGCCACTATGCTATGAGTTGGGACGATCTCGACAAGGTTGAGCTTCCCACCGGCGTGGTGTCATCTATGTATCGGGTGGGTGATCCCACCTGTCCTGAATCTCCCACCGTGTTCAAGGTGTATTACCCACCCGGGTGCACCATAGAAGCCCACAAACATGCCTGTGATTACACCGAAATTGTTTTGGAAGGCACTCAACGTGTAGGTGCTACCTGGCACAAAGCCGGCGATATTCGCATTGGTTTGGCTAACCGAGGTTATGGGCCCTTAGTAGCGGGACCTGAGGGGGCGACGGTACTGTTTATGTTTGCAACCGGCGCTTGGCCCGCAATCACCATTGGCAACAACGACGGCTCCACACTGGGCAGCGATGATTTAGAGGCACACTTTAAGTCGATCCAAAACAACGAAAGTTGATAACTCTCACTGCGAACGTTTAGTCAGCGGTCTATGAGTTATGTGCGCATTTCATCTGAAAAGAAACCCGTCGCGACGCCATCCTCGCGGTATACAGGTTCCTTGAGATCAACCCGGAATTTGTTGGTCTCCGCACTGATGATGTTGTATTGCGCAAGGTGCGCAAACATGTCTCGATACCATTCGCTCTGCAAATGAACTTCAAGGTCAGTGCTACTTTCCCATTCTTCGTAGACAACAACGCGGCCGGGGTGGTTGAGATCAGCGGTCCATAAATAATGAATACAGCCTTTCTCGGTGTATGCGCCGTCGATAAATTTCTTAGCGTTAATCAAAACCTCATCTCTGACTTCTGGAGAAAACTCCACAACACCTGCTATCACTACGCGTGCCAAACTGCTCTCCTGATTTTGATTATTGATTAACGTTACATAACGCCATCTATGGACAACTTATTGTAGCCTGGGCCTTAGATTGTTTTGCGATAGCCGCTTTAAGGCGTCCTTTATCCATCCACAATAACACCGTGATGCCCCCGGAACCTACTCCACCGTTATGGAGTTGTTTAAGTTTCGTATTGGGGGATTTTCCAGTAGATATAACTCTTTGAGCTCTGTCATATTCCCAGCCAAGCAAGCAATGCCGTAATACCCATTAGAAAAGCCCCTGGCATTCTTAATAAAGCTCTATGTCTTCCCAAACCAAGAAAAATAAATAAAAGTGAGCCAAAAAGGTTAATGCCAATTACCGGATATGCAGCTATAGCAAAGTCTGGGTTATAGGCTATATACATTAAAGTTAAAGCACTTATGAAAAGAAAGATGGTGAACACGTGCCAAGAAACAATGCTTAACGATTTTGTTAATGCCTCCATATCGCTATCATTTACATTGCTAATATAAATTTTTCCCCCGATGAACCCATGAAACAACATTCCTGCTAAAGAAAGGAAAGCCGCAATCATCAGAAACCAATAATCCATGTTACTTTTTATCAATACGATCATAAATTACTCTACAGTAACCGATTTCGCTAGATTGCGTGGCTTGTCCACATCGGTGCCCTTCGCAACCGCAACGTGATATGCCAAAAGTTGCAACGCCACACTGTAGGAGACAGTGCTAGCCAGCTCACTACTATGCGGCATGGCGATTACGTTAACACCAGTACCAGGCTCAAACCCGGATGCCTCATCGGCAAAAACAAATAGCTCGCCACCCCGCGCACGCACCTCTTCAAGGTTAGAGCGTAGTTTTTCTAACAAGTCATCGTTAGGCGCCACAGCTACAACCGGCATGGTGTTATCCACCAGCGCCAGTGGGCCGTGTTTTAACTCACCTGCAGGGTAGGCCTCGGCATGAATATACGAAATTTCTTTGAGCTTAAGAGCACCTTCCATCGCAACTGGATGATAAATTCCTCGCCCTAGAAATAGCGCGTGGTTTTTTAAGACAAAGGCAGATGACAGGGCCGCAATGCGTCCTTCTTGCTCAAGTACTCGCTCCACCGCGCCCGGTAATTCCTGCAAAGCCCGTACGATAGCTTGGTTTTGTGCACCAGTTTTAACTGCCGACAAGCAGCCTGTTAGCGCTAACAAACCAGCCAATTGCGTAGTAAAGGCTTTGGTAGAGGCAACGCCAATCTCGGCGCCCGCTCGGGTTAGAAAATGCAATTCCGAAGCACGAACAATAGCGCTGTGATCAACATTACAAATCGCCAAACGGGCTACAACATTGTCTGGATTGGCATGCTTGATGGCAGCCAAAGTATCCGCGGTCTCTCCAGACTGGGAAATGGCCACAAGTAAAGTATTGGGCAAGGTTGCTGATTGTCGATATCGGTACTCCGACGCCACCTCAACCTGACAAGGCATGCCCACAAGCGATTCAATCCAGTAACGCGCCACCAAACCGGCGTGGTAGCTAGTCCCACAGGCAATGATTTGGATGGCTTCGACACGTGAAAACACCGCCTCTGCTTCAGCACCAAACATACTAGGATCGGGTAAAACAGCAGCCACCGTCTCGCGCAGTCGCGCCGGCTGCTCGTGGATTTCCTTGTGCATATGATGGTCATAACAACCTAACGCAGAGGCTTCTTCGGTGGGCTTTAACCGCGTAACCCGTCGATCCACCGGCGCATTCTCGGCATCAAAGATGTTAAAACCGGCGGTAGTAAGCGCGGCGGTATCACCGTCTTCTAAATAAACAAAGCGATCGGTAACCGGCCGTAACGCCAACGTATCTGAACCGGCAAAGGTCTCTCCAATACCCACGCCCAGTACCAATGGGCTGCCCTCACGGGCAACAACCAACTGATCCGGTACTTCGGCGTCGAGAACCGCAATAGCATAGGCGCCCTCGAGTCCTGCCACCACGGCCTGCACAGTGCTCAGTAAATCCGGATGGCTTGCTCTAGCCTTTGCAATCAAATGTACGATCACTTCCGTGTCGGTTTCGGACAGAAACTCCACTCCGTCGGCAACAAGTGCTTCTCGCAAACTGGCATGGTTTTCTATGATGCCATTATGGACCACGGCATAACGATTGACGGCAGTATGGGGATGCGCATTGGCGGCGCTGGGACCGCCATGAGTCGCCCAACGTGTATGAGCAATACCTACGCAGCCCATAATCGGGTGAAGGCTCTGGGCATTTTCGAGGTTCGCGACTTTACCGCTGTGCTTGTGAAGTTGCAGGTTGTGGTCGTTGTCTACCAACGCCATACCCGCCGAGTCATAGCCGCGGTATTCCAGACGCCTCAAACCCTCCAATAGAATTTCGGAGACCTCGCGCTTAGCCACTGCCGCCACAATGCCGCACATCTGCCTTATTCCTTTTCTTTACCGGGCCGCTGCCAGCCTTTGACGTTACGTTGCCGCGCACGTCCCAACGCCAACTCATTGTCAGCTACGGTATTGGTGACAACAGATCCTGCGGCAACGAACGCGTGATCCCCAAGGGTAACGGGGGCGACCAAGGTGCTGTTTGATCCCACAAACACGCCTTCTCCCAAAACCGTTTTGTGTTTATTTACGCCATCATAGTTACAGGTAATCGTGCCGGCGCCGATGTTACTGCCAGCACCAATCTCGCTATCACCGACATACGCGAGGTGATTGGCCTTGCTGCCCTGCCCGAACTGGCTGTTCTTGGTCTCAACGAAGTTGCCCACACGCACCTCATCTGCCAACGCTGATCCCGGCCGCAACCGAGCATAAGGGCCAATGCGGCAATCCCCTCCGATACGGGCTTGTTCAATGTGGCAAAACGGTTGCACGGTTGTGTTTGCGCCAACTATAGAATCAATAATCACGCAGTTCGCACCCACGCTCACGCCATCTGCTAAGGTGACATCACCTTCAAAAACCGCATTAACGTCGATGCGAACGCCAGCACCACACTTAAGCGTACCCCGAATATCAATCCGCGACCGATCGACAATGGCCACACCTTGTTGCATGAGCGACTCAGCAGCACGCTGTTGGAATACGCGCTCTAATGTCTCTAGTTGCGATAGGTCATTTACACCCATCATTTGTTCGGTGTCCTCTAGAGTAACCAAGGTAACAGCGTCACCCTGACCCACCGCTATACGCAAGATATCGGGTAAATAGAATTCACCCTGGGCATTGTCATTGCCCACTTGCGCAAGGAGTGTGGATAGCCTCTCCGCCGGTCCTACCAAGATTCCGGTATTCACCTCGGTAAGCTGCTTTTGTGTGTCGGTACAATCGCGGTCCTCGACAATCTCAGCAAAATCACCGGCCGCGTCGCGGACAATACGACCATAACCTTTGGGATCATCTAAGTTAATAGCCAACAGACCCAGGCCGTCAGCCGCTCCCTGGATTAACTGCGCCAGGCTCTCACTTTGTATTAACGGGACATCACCAAACAGCACCAGTACCTGGCTGTCGGGATGGCAATGGGGTAAGGCTTGAGCCACCGCATGACCTGTGCCTAACTGCTCTGTCTGAATGTGAAACATCACATCCTCAGCCGCAACGGCGCGTTCTACTTCGTCAGCGCCGCATCCGACCACTATATGAATATTATCGGGGCGTAAATTACGGGCCGCTCTCAACACGTGGCCAAGCAGCGGTTCACCCGCCAGAGCGTGGAGCACTTTTGGCGTTGAAGAGCGCATTCGGGTGCCACGCCCTGCTGCGAGAATAATAATTTCAAGCATAAGTAAGCCGACGGTCCTGGCACATAGTCATTCAATACAGAGGCTCAGGATACCAGCTATCAGTGTATAGCTAGTGCGAATTAGGCACAAAAAAGCCGCCCTTAGGCGGCTTCCACGCGGTGCGTTCAATTAGCCTCGCCCGGCGCGGTTCTTCAGTTTACGTAATGCGGCTAACTGCGCGCTCGCTTCCGCCAATTGCGCTGATGCCCGACCGTAATCAAGCTCAGAACTTTGATTGCTCAAGGCATCCTCAGCGGCTTTGCGCGCTTCTTCTGCCGCGGCTTCATCCACGTCATCTGCACGTAGCGCTGTGTCGGCCAAAACCGTGACAACACCGCGCTGCACTTCCAGAAAACCGCCGGAAGCATAGAACACTTGCTCTTCACCGTTTTGCTCAATAACCCGGATAACGCCAGGCACCAGGGCGGTTAATAACGGGGCGTGACCGTAGCCAATACCCAGCTCACCCTCGGTGCCCATTGCCACCAGAAGCTCAACCATCCCGGAATAAATCTGGGACTCGGCGGAGACGATGTCGCAGTGGATCGTAATTGCCATGCTGGACTCCCAGGTCTCGCCTTAGAGCTTAGCCGCTTTTTCCACGGCCTGCTCAATCGAGCCAACCATATAGAAAGCCTGCTCGGGCAGGTGGTCGTACTCACCCGAAAGAATGCCCTTGAAGCCCGCAATGGTGTCTTTCAATGACACGTAGATACCTGGCGAACCAGTGAACACCTCAGCAACGTGGAAGGGCTGCGACAGGAAGCGCTCGATCTTACGAGCACGCGCTACCGTTAACTTGTCTTCTTCAGATAGCTCGTCCATACCCAAAATAGCAATAATGTCTTTGAGCTCTTTGTAACGCTGCAATACCGTTTGAACGCCACGGGCGACGTCATAATGCTCCTGACCAATGATCAGCGGATCGAGCTGACGCGAAGTTGAATCTAGCGGGTCTACCGCAGGGTAGATACCTTTTGCAGCGATATCACGGCTCAGTACAACGGTTGAGTCCAAGTGCGCAAACGTGGTCGCTGGGGACG
>Ga0181566_10002322_pt1 | contig 15651 bp, 16 predicted proteins | sample 101ome_15_FD_133762 | JGI IMG/M metagenome (GOLD analysis project Ga0181566, IMG submission 133762) | Coastal salt marsh microbial communities from the Groves Creek Marsh, Skidaway Island, Georgia - 101402AT metaG (megahit assembly) | ecosystem: Environmental > Aquatic > Marine > Intertidal... | reverse complement strand
CGCATCACCCGTTGGTTCCTCTATGGGTTCGAGCGGTTGGCCATGATGGAACGGGAAATCGTCGAACGCGGGGCCTCGCCTGCTGAACTCAACGAAGAAGAACTACGTCGGTGGAAAAGCTACGGTTTCAGCGATGCCCACATCGCCGATGCGTTGGCTGGGTTCCCACCAGAGGGCCTCAAATCACTCGCCTCGGGGCAGGACGAACGGGCTGTCATGCAACGACGTCACGAACTAAATCTCCATCCTGTCTACAGAATGGTCGATTCCTGCGCAGCGGAATTTGCAGCCAAGACGCCGTACTATTACTCGACCTACGAGCCGTTTGGCGCACCGGGCATTGACCTGATCCCAAACATCGAGGAACGGACCAAGGAGCGTTTGGTTGCCATAGGAAGCGGGCCAATACGCATTGGGCAGGGAATTGAATTTGATTATGGCTGTGTCCACGCCGTCAAGGCCATCCGTGAGGCAGGGAAGGACGCCATTCTCATCAACAACAACCCTGAAACGGTTTCAACGGACTTTGACACCTCTGACCGGCTGTACTTTGACCCCTTGACACTCGAGTATGTAAGTGAAATTTTACTTCGGGAGCAAGCCCACGGGATTTTGCTTCAATTCGGAGGCCAAACCGCCATCAATTTGGCCCTGCCGTTGGAGGTCCGACTTCCCGATTTGAAACTCAAGGGATTGGATTTGAGCATCATGGGAACCTCTTGTGATGCCATCGATGAAGCCAGCGACCGAGAGCGCTTTGAGGCCTTTGCGGAGCGACACGGCCTGCGCATGCCACGAGGCGCAACGGGTACGACCGCCGATGACTTGCGTGCTGCCGTCGAATACATCGGTTTCCCGGTCTTGATTCGGCCGTCTTACGTCCTCGGTGGTCGAGGGATGGAAATTTTGTCCAACCAACAACAACTTGACGGGTACCTTCGAGAAGCCTACCTTGCACCAGACAAGCCTCTGTTGGTTGACGAGTACCTCGGACATGCGACCGAATTGGATGTTGATGCAGCTGCTGATGGGGAAGAGGTCTTGGTCGGTGCAATCATGGAACATTTGGAAGAGGCAGGCATCCACTCCGGCGATTCGACCTGCTTTATTCCCGCTCAAAACATCTCCGAAGACATGCTGGCCCGTGTAGCAGAGCAGACCAAAATTATCGGTCTTGGCTTGAACATCAAAGGCTGCTTCAACATTCAGTTCGCGATTCAGGGTGATGACCTGTATGTCTTGGAAGTTAATCCAAGGTCGTCCCGAACCGTTCCCTTTGTGGCCAAAGCCTCTGGACTCCCGCTCGCTCGAATCGCCGCACGTGTCACCATCGGGCAACCTCTCAAGGAACAAAGCATTCCGAGGAGAACTTCGGGACAAGTATGTGTCAAAGCCCCCGTGTTCCCGTTTATCAAATTACGAGGCCTCGATCCTGCGCCAGGGCCTGAAATGAAATCCACGGGTGAAGTGTATGGGTCTGACGAGCGCGCAGACCTTGCTTATCTCAAAGCTCGTCTCGCAACGGAAGTGCCCGTGGCAACCGAAGGAGGGGCATATTTGACGGTGCGGGACGAAGACAAGGAAAACCTCGTGCCGGTTGCGAAAGAACTGGTTGACCTCGGCTTTACCTTGTATGCGACCGGCGGCACTTCAGATGCCTTGCGCCGCCATGATGTACCCGTGACGACCGTTTACCGCATTGCTGAGGGCAAGCATCCCGATGCTCTTGACCTCATGAGGCAGGGAAAAGTGTCGTTCATTGTCAACGTCCCGACGGTATCCGGTGGAGCAGTCAGGGATGGCAACATGATGCGACGCCTTGCGGTTGAGTTGAACATTCCTTTTGTGACCACCATGCGAGGTGCGGTGATGGAGGCTGCAGCCATGCGGGCTCGCATTGAAGAGCGTCTTGAGCCGAGAAAATTGACGGTTCACTACTGAACGGTGAAACATCCCTTTATTGGTCGAAGTGCGATTTTTCTTCCATGACAGCGGTGAACCTTCTGGATTTTGAAGGAGTTCATCTCGGGTCGGAAGGCAAGGGTGCGTTGGCCCAATTGCTGCAAACGCCAGCCATCGGGGCTGTGTCCCGTTGGGTATGGCTTGCTTATGATCAGCTAAACTTGGATTTTCTTTCCTCTCTTGAAACGAAGGAATCGTTGGGTGTGGTGTTCATTGAGTCCTCCGATAAAGGTCAACGGCGCCCCTATCATCAACAAAAATTAGGTGTACTGCTCTCCAATCAACGTCACGCTGCCGTCGAGTTTCAAGAAACAGGCGTTCCAGTTCTCTACCTTATTGGCGATATGACCTATGCAGATGTCCTGCGACAATTCAGTGCCGTGGTTGGCACCGTCCACGCGTTCAAACATGCAGAACGGGAACTTCGTGTGGAGGTGGAACCGTTGGTCAGGGAGGGTTTGTTGCACCTCCACCATCATCCTGGTTGGCTCACGCCGCGTTCTTGGTTCGAACAAAGCGTTGGTGACCAGCCACCGTATCGAATGGATGCTTTCTATAGAAAAGTACGCCAAAAGACAGGTTGGCTCATGGTAGACGGGAAGCCGCTTGGTGGAAAATACAGTTTTGACGCTGAGAACCGATTGAAATGGAAAGGAGATCCAGTATGCCCTGAACCGCCTGTGTTTGGTCATGATGTTCTTGATGAGGAGGTTGAACGCCTCGTGAAAAATCGGTTTGCCCACCATCCCGGACATGTTGACTTGAGAAATGTTCCAACATCGCAGGATGACCTCGTGAAGGCCATGTCGTTTGCGCTTGAGGTTCTGCCCTATTTCGGGCCCTACGAGGATGCGATGAGTGAGCAAAGTCGAGGTCTTTTCCATTCAAGACTGGCGACCATGGTCAACCTGCACCGTTTGATGCCGAGGCAGGTCGTCGAGGCCGTGCTCCAGTCCGATGCCCCTCACAACAGCGTAGAGGGTTTTGTTAGGCAAATGGTGTGGAGGGAGTATGTGCATCACATCCACGATGTTACGGACGGTTTTCGCACTCTTGATATCCCTCGGTCCCCTTCGCAGCGTGGTGCGGGTTGGAAGGGCTTTGGTCGTGAAGATGGGGAACATCACCCAAATCACCTCCAACAAACAAACCCGCTTCCACAAGCCTACTGGGAGGCCAACAGCGGCTTGCGATGTTTGGACGCCTCGGTCGAGGCAGTGATGGACGATGGTTGGACTCACCACATTCCTCGTCTGATGGTGTTGAGCAACATCGCCAATCTCTTGGATGTTCATCCGCGTGAATTGACGGACTGGTTTCATGCAGCCTTCATTGATGCGTACGATTGGGTGGTTGAACCAAACGTGCTTGGTATGGGGACGTTCGCACTCGGTACGGCGATGATGACCAAGCCTTATGTTGCAGGCTCCTCCTACATCCACAAAATGAGTGATCACTGTGGAAGTTGTCAATTCCACCACAAGAAAACATGTCCCATGACTCGTTTGTATTGGGCCTATCTCAAGCGCCATTCAGCCTCTTTTGTTGGCAACCATCGCATGGGCATTGCCATGAAAAACATCGAACGCCGTTCAGATGAACAGAAAGCCGAAGATGTTGCGACTTTTGAGATGGTTCGAGACACATTGCTCGATGGCCGGGAACTGCGTCCATCAAACGAGGGTGACCTTCGATCGTGGTCATGAAACGTTTCGCTGTGAGGGCTGACAGGTTGGGCAATAATCCAAGCGTCGTCCGGCGTAGCGTTTGCGAATCACCAGTTCCCCACACGTCAAGCATGGGCGGTCCTGACGACAAAACACGGCGTGACGCCACATGCGCCGAGGCTCCCCCCTTGCTTTGCTCGCCTCCGCCACGGCGAGGTCAACGGTGATGCCTCCGTGTTCGTAGGCTTGCACCGTGACCGATTTGATACAGGCTGCCCATCGTTCAAGGGTACTTTCGGAAAGGTCACAGGGTCGGTCGTCGGGATGGACGCCGGCTGCATGAAGAATTTCAGACCGGAGGTAGTTGCCAAGACCAGCAAAACTGCGCTGGTCAAGCATGAGCGTCGCACCCTTTTTTCTGTTGATGTTTTTGGAACGAAGGTGCTCAAGGAGGAATGAGGCATCCACGCTGTCATCGAGCACGTCCGGTCCGAGACGTTCAAGAAATGGATGGCCGTTTTCCTCTGGCGTGGGTACCAAGACGATATCGGTTGCAGACCAGAGTCGAACGGCGTGTTTGTCGGTGATGAATTCGGCTCTCAAGCTCCTTTTTGACCGAGGGTCGGTGGTCTTCAAATGGACCGTCCACCGCCCGTAGAGTTGGTTGTGGCTGTACATTGTCCAGCCACTGCTAAAACGAATGAGCATGGCCTTTGCTCTGCTCGTCACGCTCAAGACTTCGTGGCCGAGGATGAGGTCGGTGGCTTGGGACAAGGTTGGGAACGGCCATCGGCCTTCTTCAATCACCTTGCCGACCAGTGCCTTGGCAATGCGGTCCGCTGCTCTGCGGATTTCAGGACCTTCTGGCACAGGTGACTTTCCACGAAGATGGTTATCAAGGCGTGTTTGAGCAAGGGTTGGGATTTATTGGGGTGGGTTGCTATGGACATCCATGTTCCGCTCCGTGTCAAACGGGTGGGTGTCCACTTCAAGAACTCAAAATTTCATGACTGTTAAGGTGCATGACTGCATAAAAAATCAAAATGAATCCATTGAAAATCGTTCGTCAATAGCGGAGAGTCCAGCAGCTTCTGCACGAGCAGCAATTCTCCTCAGCGACCTCATGGCGTCGTCAATCGTCTCTACCTGTTCAGCGAATTGAGTGGGTGGCCAGCCACAATCGATGACGTTGGCCTCAACGGCGCTCTCTTCGATCCAAGCGCCGCATGCGGTTCCGTAACATTTCGCTTTGAAGCGTTCAATGTCGATCCAAAACGTGGTTCGGTGGCATACTGGACAGACTCTGCATTCGTATTCCGACAACACGACGACGGCATCATCGCCAACCACATCGACTTCCCACGAGGCGATGCTGGCACGTTCAAGCGGCACTTGATGCGACTTTTTGAGGAACGAACGGAGCACGTTCAGCGCCGTTTCCTGTGTGCTGAAGCATCCCATGCCGACGACTGCTCCTCCTTCTTCAACGGCGCTCGGCACGTAGATCCGGCCGGTCATCACCATGAAGGTCGCTGAACCTGCGGGCGTTTAAGCCTCGCTCACGTTCGGTCCCAGAGGACCTCAATTGCAGGCAAACCCCCGGGATGCGGAAGCGGGGCCTGTGGCTTCTCAATACGGACCTCGACACGAGCGATGCTGTTGTTAGCTGCAAGGTCGTCTATGAGGCGTTGGGCCATCTCTTCCATCAGGCGGATGGGCTCGGGCGCGTTGAGCATGACTTCGTCGACGGCCAATTGGATGTCGGCGTAGTTGAGGGTGTCCTCCAAACGCTCAATTCGTTCGTTGCTCTGCAAGGTGGCCCAAACGGTGAACACAAAAGGTTGAGGGTGGTTGTGTTCTTCGTTATAGAAGCCGTGAACGGCCATGACCTCGTAATTTTGGAGCCCAACACGCCACTGCACGGCTTCACCTCAGGCGTCTTCGTCGCGTTCATGGACCCATATTAGGTGGTAGCCAAACTGGGTTTTGACGGGTGCAGACACCGTTTTTGGTGCAACTGACCAGACGGTGTCTTCGAATTCTTTGACCATACGGCCTTTGCGGAACCAACCAAGGTCGCCACCTTTCTGACTTGACGGACATGTGCTTTTCTTACGGGCGAATTTTTGGAAATCCTTGAGTTTGGATACCTTGTCTTTGATTTGCAAGGCTTCGCTCTTTGAGTCAACGAGGATGTGGGATGCCCAAGCACTTGGAGCGACCATGCTTTGTCCACCATCCCCGTTGTTTTCAACCTCACGGCTCAATCATCGGAGTATGCGAGGATGCGCATGTACGTCCCGTAAATGGTCACTGATACGCCAAGGGACTCTTCGTTGAACCTGTCCATCGTGTCGAGGTAGGTGTGGTATTCCCAACTTCCGCTACCGTAACACACGACGGCTCGTCCACGCTCACTTCCCAAGTCATACACAAAGGGGCCGTGGTCGGAGTTGTAGGGCATGCCGTCGGGAGCACCTTGTGCGCCCGTGAGCGTTGCAAGGCGAATTTCATAGCGATCAGCCACGTCTTCCCGTTCATTTTGGTAGAGTGCAGTGATGCGTTCAATGTGTCCCATGTCTTCTGCGTTGTTACCAAAGAGGGTGACGCTGTTGCCTCGGTTTGAGAAATCAGCATCCACGTGGTTCATGTCCAAATTGATGTACAATCGGAGGTTGTTACGAAGGCTGCTTTGAAGGGAAGCGACGTAAGCCTTGCTGCCGTAGAGACCCTCCTCTTCACCACCCCATGTACAGAAGCGCAGTGTGCGCTCGGGTTTACCGCTCTCGTTGACAACTTGACTCATCTGTCGAGCCATTTCCAGAACACTCGCCGTACCAGAGGTGTCGTCGATGGCGCCCTGGCCGTGATAGACGGTGTCGTGGTGGCCGCCCACGATGACGACCTCGGAGGATTCTCCTTTGATTTCTCCACATGGGACGTAAATGGTTCGCTCCTCGTCGTTGGTGACATCAATGATCATCTCGATCACACCCTGCGTTCCCGTGGCGTTGAAAATCAAACTCTCGAGTATTTCTCCAGCGTCTTTGGACATGGCAATGAAAGGGATATCGGTGGGAATGCTTCCTCCGTTGGCTTCCTTGACCGTATCGATGCGTGTTCCTTTGAAGATGGGGACACAATCGTTCCCTTCGATTTTACCGCACTGGTAATCTTTGTTCACTTGGATGAGTCCAGCAAGGTTGTTTTCTGCGGCCAATGAAAACAAGTCGGTGTTGCCGTTGACGCTGCCTCCGCTACGGACGTAACCGATGGTTCCTCCAGCACTGCTCCACATCGCTTCGTCGCTTCCGTTGCCCAAGTCGGTGAGCGGGACTTCGTCCTGAAAGAGGTATTCGGATTGTCCGGAGAAACCCTGGATGACGTAGTCAGAGCGATGTTGGAATTGCGTGACTTGGCTGCCGATGGAGCCTAAACCTTCACAAGCGCTTAGCCCGTTCAGTCCCGGGACGCAAATTCGAAGGCTTGGCTCGGAATTGACATGATGCATGGGGACTTCATACGAGTGGAGCGTGGTGGTCATGCCCATGTCCTTGAACACCGATTCGATGTAAGCAGAGACATTGGCCTCTTCAACGGTGCCACTCATGCGACCCTCCCAATCAGGATGGCCGTAGGAGACCAATTCCTCTGCGTAAAGTCGCGCCTGGCTTTGGTCAAAGTCGATCAGGTCGTATTCGTAATTTGGAGCGAAACCGAGCCAGGTTGGACGAAAGACAAAGGCGGCTGCAATCAGGAGTACAACGACGCCGATTGCTGTCAAGGCTTGTGGAGTAAGCACTTCCGTACTTCGCCACCAAGGCACACGCCCCAATGTTTCATCCTGGGACGGCTCCTTGCTCTCGTCCTCGAGGCTCAAGACGGTTTCATCGGTGCTGTTGCCTTCGAGTCGTTCGATCAGTTGGGCTTTGGTGCCACTCACTGGGAGATTCTGCTCACGCAAGAGGTCCTTCAGGTCTGCAATCGTCTTCCCTTCCAAATTCAAGGGCTCACCCATGATGCCCTCGCCTTCCTTGTTCAAGAAGTCGGCGGTCAGCGGTCGTTTCAGATTTCGTCGCCTGTCCAGCGCCGACCGATGGTGTGCTCGTAACCGAGTTGGTCAAGGATTCGCGCCACAATAAAATCAACGAGGTCGTCGATGCTCATCGGATGGTTGTAGAATCCAGGGGAGGCAGGGATGACGATCGTGCCCCACTGCGAGAGTTTGGCCATGTTCTCAAGATGAACGGTGGCATACGGTGCCTCACGAGGCACGATGATCAGCTTTCTTCGTTCTTTCATCGCCACGATGGCTGACCGTGTAACAAGGTTGTCGGAGATGCCGGCAGCGAGTTTACCAATCGTTGTGCCGGAGCATGGGCAGATCACCACAGCGTCGATTTTTGCTGAGCCGGAAGCGGATTTGGCGCCGACGTTTTCCGCATCTTCGAGCACGGCATCGGTGGCGGATGCGAGCTCTTCTGGCGTGGTGTCGCACTCGTGCTTGAGTGTGAGGCGGCCGGAGTCGGTGACGACAAGCCGTACCGTCTTGCCCATCTCGGACAGAACTTCGGTCAAGCGCTTGCCGTAAACGGCTCCTGATGCACCTGAGATGCCAACGACGACCTCACCCATGAGCGAAAGTTGAGGTGCTCCCATTTAGCCTCTTGTTCTCAACTTCATGGCCTCATCATCAAGGTCTTGATACCAAAACGAAGGAGGTAGTGCTCAATCCTTCAGAACTGAATTGAACCGGAGATAGGCAAATGTTGCGGCCCCGATAAGAGCCAACGTGAGCAGAATGCTGGTGGCCACGGCCAGCCTGCTTTGGTCCCCCATTGTGCTGCTTGTGTCTGGATTCATCTCACTGCCGGGGGCCGTCCAATCCCACCACGCCATGGTCGCCACGATGTCGAGTCCCGTTTGCAGACCCGCCTCGACGTTGTTTCTTCCGCCCGCCATGGTGTTGAGCGTTGTGACCGAATCGGATTGGGCGTGCTTTGGCGTTTGCTCGCAGGCATCGCCTTCTTCGTGGATGTACTGATGTTGCCCACGAATCCATGTGGCCGTGTGGTTGTGCATGATGAAGTTGAAGTGGTCTGAATTTCCTTTCGTATCGTCAATCACGCTCACCCAGGGTTCGGGATGAGAAAGGTTGGTGTTGATGGCCTTGAGGTGGCTTTGAAACCACTCAGCGTAGGTTCGCATCTCTTCGGTGACTTCGAGACCTCGTTCCTCGTAATACGACCAGTCGTCCACCGGCGAGGTGAACAGATAGAGGGTCCAGTAGTCCTCGTCACAGCCTGCGAGTTGACTGGCAAACGGTGTTGGGACCGGCCAATTGAGGGCAAACATGTCGAGGTTGACATAGGTGACGTTCACCTCATCGGGAATCTGTTCAGTGACGAAGTGAAGACTTCCCATGCCACCCCCTTCCGGGCTTCCACTCCCCTGCCATTCCTCGTAGTCCCACCACGCCAATTTCCACGTGTGGAGCGGTTTACCTTCCCACTGTGAGAAGGTTCTGGCCAATTCCAGTAGAGCGCCCGAACCGGTGCCGTCATCGTAGGCGCCACTGCTTTCACAGGTAGCATAGGTCACGCCGATCAGCGGTGGAGGAGAGTAGCAAATGGCATCGTGATGAGCGCCGACCACCCGCCAGTCGTCTTCGAGCACACCCTCAATGGTCACCACGATGTTTTCGCAATTTTCACACAACGCTGTCGTAAACGATTGTCGCTCAACATCGTACCCCATTGCTTCGAGTTCGGTGGCAATCCAGTTTCTGGCATTTTGATTAGCTTCGGTATCTATCTTTCTATAGCCAAATTCAGTCATCGAAATCATGTTGTCATAGGCAGAGGCTCCTTCTGGCCATGCCGGCGGCTGCTCGGCGTTCTGTGCTGCTGTAAGGCTGCCCGTGGCTGTTGCTGATGCGAGCATCAGCATGGTCAGCAGCAGGGCGCGTGTGACAGCCATCGGTGCAACTTGAGGCAGGCCTCTCTTGAGGATTCCTCACTCTTCTTCCGCAGACCAGGAACGGCGCATGACCTTCCCAGCAGCTTCCCCGGCTTCCATCGGGTCGTGGTCGTGCTCAAAGATGAGGTGCTTGACGAGGTTGTGCTGGGCAATTTGTTGAGCGCAAACAGGGCAGGTGTGACGCGGGACCTCCTTGTATCCCTGGAAGGCCATCCTTCCTTTGGGTGTTGCAAGGCCGGCTACGGTTCGTAGAAGGGTTGACATGAACAGCAACCCGAACAGCACCAAACAGCATCCTAGGCCGCCGAAAAATCCCGAAGATGAAGCGGTGGCTGAAAGCCGGATGTTCTGTGTCATTCTGCCTTCGCTGGTGTTCCGGAAGGTGTCAAGGTCGATCACGTGGGAAAAGTTCTCGCCCTGAAGCTGGAGGTAGATTTCGGTTCCGTCGTCTTCTTTTTCGACTTCAATGGCGATCATGAACACCCCGTTGGCATCGGTGATGGCCTTGGCCCCACGGTACTGATAGCAATCCACTTCGCCCGGACGGCACTCAACGAACACATCACGAAGCATCACGGGGGTGTTGTCGCTGTAGGTCGCTTGGCCTGAAATGCGGTATGTCTCAGCACTGGCCAGCGGAAGAGCGAGCACCGCCACGAGCAGAACAAAGGTGACGGTGCGCATGGAAGGATGTGCTCCTCTCGCCTTATCAAGGCTTGATTCAGCCCAATCGTTCTTTGACCGCAAAGAAAAGGACGAATCCATGGGGACCCTTGTGACTGGAACCGCCGCCACCTACGTGGAAGAACTGCACATCAACACCGAGAAGCGTTACGAAATCATCTGCATCACCCGAGAAGTCGAGAGAATCGTTGCCCAGAGCGGCATCGTTGACGGCTTGGTGCTCGTGAACCCGATGCACATCACGGCCTCGTGTTACGTGAACGACCTGGAATACGGGCTGCACCACGACATCATGGCGTGGCTTGAGAAACTGGCACCGTTTTACGGCAGCGATGGACGGTCGGGTGAGGAATACCACCACCATCGTACGGGTGAGGACAACGGGGATGCTCATCTTAAGCGACAATTGTTGGGCCAGCAGGTCACGATGCCGGTGCGAGACGGCCGCTTGCATCTGGGGACGTGGGAACAGATCCACTACGCAGAATTTGACGGTCAGCGAAACAAACGCATTTTGGTGAAGGTGGTTGGGGTGATGGTGCAATGACGCTTTCTTCGCCACCCGAACCCATCGGCTACATGGCCGAGTTGGGTGTTGAACGCACGTTGTGGAAGCCGGGTCAATCTCGGCTTGAACTAACACTGACTGAAGACCACCTCAACAAGGGTGGCGTGGCGCACGGGGGCATCCACATGATTCTGCTTGATTCGGCTCTTGGCAGTGCCCTGGTCGCTTCGCTCAAGGTCGAAGAATGGTGCGCAACGGCCCAACTTTCTACCAGTTTCCTCGCACCAGCACGGCCCGGTGAGCGTTTGGTCGCCGAGGGGCGTGTCGTCAAACGCGGAAAGAATGTGGCTCATTTGGCGGGTGAGGTCAAGGTCGGGGATCGGTTGGTGGCAAGTGCCACAGGAACGTGGGCCATTTGGTCGAGTCATCCACCTTCACTGGATAGATGAGCAGGTGTAGCTTTTGACAAGGCCCACTACAAGCCCTTTGTTTTGTCAATACCCGTGCATTGGGTATTCGGATGAACCCTCTAATTTGTGAACAACTCGGCAATTGGTCTAGGTTTTGAATGACTGAAAAAAAGAATATACCTATGGAGAAATTCTTTCCAAAGCGATATCTGCAAATGCATCCAAAACCAATTTTGATAGTGCTTTTAGGGCTAATTGTAGATCTTCGTTCCATGTTTCTTGATTTAATGACTGTCGTGGTAGCTGAATTCGGAATCGGATTTCATCATCATCTGTATGGACAAATGGTGGACTTGAAGAAAATTTAGAACAATCAATCTTCTCTAGTTCGTAAATCAACTCATTTATTCGATCATGGTGGGCGTATACAACATCTTCATCCAATTCCATTACTTCTGCATTCCAATCTAACATTTCTTTTCTTCCACAATAAATGCCGACAAATGTCACCATTTCGTTAGGTTGTACAACTGGATCCAGGTAAGGCTTCTTACTTTCTGGTTCATCATTCGCATCGGCTCCTTCGAAGAAGGATTCAATGTAAAATTGGCAGAAATTCGCATGATAATTCCAAGGTGCAACCTGAACATATCTCTTGAAAGAAGCGAAACCATTTGGTTTGGACGGGCTTTCTCTGATGTAAAATGGGCCAGCACGTCCTGCAATTCCATCCTGCCTTCTCTTGTGCAAGGCGACTTTATTATCTGCCAAAGGGACATTTTTCCAACCAATCCATGGAGCGATATTCTGCATAAACAGATGGGAATGAAATTCTGCTAATTGGCTAAATCTGATATCTTCGACCCATGGTTCATTTTTTTTGTCGTGCCCCAGGGGATTCGGTGGAACCCATCCCTTTAGGTCGGTTGGATACAATTTCACGACCATGTAATTCCTAAGTTGGGTGCGCATATTGATGTATCTGCGGGTATCAATAACCAAACGGCCCCTTTGCATTTTTCTTATTCAGTCAATAACAAGTAGGGCAAAGAGTTAGGATATATCATGGCGAGAATATACGACCGCCCAGTTTGGCAACTTCTTATTGAATATGCAAATCAAACATTGGATGAAAGCAAGACGTCTTTTCATCGTTCCGAGACCGTTGAATGGTTCGCATCAAATTATCCGTTAATCAAAAAAGGAACAATACATGCACATCTTATCAAAATGTCAACAAATGCAATAGGTAGAGTGGGTTGGAATCCAAATTCCAATCACAACGTATTCTTTGCATTAGGAAGAGCCCAATATAGGAGATATGATCCTGTTCATGACCCACAACCGATAACGAGAGATAATGTTGACACACTCAGAGAATTACGAAATAGTGCAAGTGTCGAGTCAGCAGATATTTCTGATTATGAAGGAGGAAATGATTCAGAATTTGCTTTCGAAAGAGACTTACAGAATTTCTTAGTGAAGAATTTGCATCTGATTGAAGATGGATTAAAATTGTACGAAGAAGATGAAATTAATGGCGTCGAATATCCTGTTGGAGGAAGAAGGATTGACATCCTCGCAGTAGACAAAGACGGTGCATTGGTTGTGATAGAATTGAAAGTTAGTAAAGGACATGATAGAGTAATTGGTCAAATACTACGCTATCTTGGTTGGATAAAGAAGAATCTTGCAGAAGATGATCAGCATGTTAGGGGGATAATTATCGCTAAGGAAATCACAGATGATTTACAATTGGCTTGTACTATGATAAGTGATATTTCGTTGAGAGAATACTCTATTTCGTTTTCTGTTGAACAAGTCAATTGGGATGCAGAGGATTCATCCGATTACCCTTAGCAATCATATGAGAATACGAAGGGCTTGCAGTGGGTCGGTACAAACGCTACCATTCACGTATGGTTTCGGAATTTCAGTAGCGTTGGCGTATGATCTCAACGAGGGTTTCAACAAACAGTTCTGTGGAAACATCGTATCCCAACTGCGCCAGCGACGTCGTCGTGTCGGTAGCCAGTCCACATCCTGCAACCCCTTCCACTCGCCCTTCTGGCGTGCAGAGATTAACTGAAAAGCCATGCCGACTGACCCACCGCAAGAAAGACAGGCCAATGCTGCACACCTTGTGCCCGTCAACCCAAACACCCTGCATTCGGTCGTCTCGGGCGCCCTTGACACCGAGGCGCGCCAGGGTGTCAATCAGCCAACTTTCGATAATGTAAATCACGTCAGCAACTGAGGATTCGCCATCGCGTTCCCCCCACTTGAAGATAGGATAGCCTACCACTTGTCCCGGTCCATGCCACGTCAAGCCGCCACCTCTGTCAACAGCAACACTCGGATAGTCTGGGGGTGGGGCGATGCCGTCGTTGCGGGCGCGAGGCCCCACCGTCACCACCTCTGGGTGGGACAGAATCAGCAACGTGTCGGGGATTTGGCCGTCAACACGCTGTTGTTGGAGGTTTTTCATCAACATCTGTGCCTCTTGGTAGGGCACGACACCGAGGTTGCGGACATCGAGCATGCGCATTCCTCTCAGAATTGACCAGATGATCCAAAGCCGCCAACTCCTCGTTCTGTTTGGTCAAGGCCTTCGAGGGTTGTTTCAACAAGGGTGACCAGCGGGACAGGGGCGAAGAGGAGTTGTGCGACGCGTTCGCCCGCCGCTACCGTAAAGCAATCGCCTTCGCCTATCCACGTGGCCAACACCTTCAGTTCGCCCCGATAGTCTGAGTCAATTGTTCCGAGACCGTTAGGCATGATCATGCCTTTTTTGCCCAGCGACGAACGGCAGCGTATCTGACCTTCCCAACCTTCGGGAATGGCCGCCGCCCAACCCGTTGAAATCAGAACTGACGAACCTTTTGGCACCACTGTTTCTTCGATAGCGTACAAATCCCAGCCAGCTGCTTGTGCGGAGCCCTGGGTTGGAAGAACGGCGCGTTTGTCAAGTCGGGCAAACGGAATTTCCAGCGAAATTCGCTCCATATTTCTACTCAAGATACATTCCTTTTTGACTGTTGGGATAATGTAAGATTTTGCCAACATGTGGCTCCAGTGGAAAAAGGGGTGTTTTTGAGATGATTTGCAAAAATATCGGTGATTTTTTAACACCGTTTGAGAGGTTAGCAAACCGCACGACTGCGAGCAAGTGTGAAAGGCCCATAAAGGGTCAAAAAATCAATCACTTTAATCTCGGCGAGAGGGCATATACTATAGGCGTCCGAGGAGGGCAAACAAAATCCAGCGCGACTGAGAACATCGGGGGGAATTGGCATGGTCATTGAACACAACAAAGACGAAAACATGAACATTGATTTGACCAGTGAGCACGTTGAGCCTATGCTCCAAGAGAATCTTGACCGTTTCGTTTTGTTCCCTATCCAACACGATGATATCTGGGCCATGTACAAGCAAGAGCAAGCTTCGTTTTGGACAGCAGAGGAAATCGATCTCGCTGAAGATCTCAAAGATTGGAAGAACCTCAACAAGGACGAGAAGCATTTCATCAAACACATCCTCGCCTTCTTCGCCGCCAGCGATGGAATTGTCAACGAAAATTTGGTCATGAATTTCTCCAATGAGGTCTGTTGGCCTGAAGCGCGTGCTTTTTACGGATTTCAAATTATGATGGAGAACATCCATGCTTAGACTTACTCGCTCCTTATCGATACATACATCGACGACGAGAAAGAGAAGGACCACTTGTTCAAAGCACTCGAGACCGTCCCTTCCGTCCAGAAGAAAGGGCAGTGGGCCATGCGCTGGCTCGCTCGGAAGCGCGGCTCCTTCGCTGAGCGATTGGTCGCCTTCGCAGCCGTTGAGGGAATTTTCTTCTCGGGTTCATTCTGTGCTATTTTCTGGCTCAAGAAGCGAGGCCTCATGCCCGGGCTAACGTTCTCCAACGAATTGATTTCACGAGATGAAGGCCTTCACTGTGACTTTGCCTGTTTGCTTCACAACAAACTTCTCAGGGGTGCAGGTGAGAACGTTATTCGCCGTGTTATTGCTGAGGCCGTTGATATCGAGATTGAATTTGTCACGCAGGCACTCCCGGTCAATCTGATCGGTATGAACGCAGATTTGATGAAGCAATACATTCAATTCGTTGCGGACCGTTTGTTGGTTCAATTGAATTGTTCCAAGATCTACAACGTCGGTAACCCCTTCCCGTGGATGGAGATGATCTCCATGCAGGGCAAGACCAATTTCTTCGAAAAGCGTGTGGCAGAGTATCAAAAAGCTGGCGTCATGGACAGTGCTTCCCTCGGAAGTGTCCAGCAACGATTTTCTGTAGACGAAGACTTTTGAACCGTACGCGAACAAAGAAAGATATCACGCACTCAAATGAACACCGGAGGATGAAGTATGGCTATGCAAGTTGTGAATCGAAAAGGCGAGCGAGAAGATGTGCGATTTGATG
>Ga0181566_10002316_pt1 | contig 15666 bp, 16 predicted proteins | sample 101ome_15_FD_133762 | JGI IMG/M metagenome (GOLD analysis project Ga0181566, IMG submission 133762) | Coastal salt marsh microbial communities from the Groves Creek Marsh, Skidaway Island, Georgia - 101402AT metaG (megahit assembly) | ecosystem: Environmental > Aquatic > Marine > Intertidal... | reverse complement strand
TGATGTCATTGCCAATGGCAGGGTGGGTATCTGTCCGGCCTGGAGTACCACGATATCACCGGCTGAGGTCAAGGCGCTCGCGCTAACCATTTACCAGCAATCGATGGGTTACTGACTGACAGCCTGACCAGGCCTCTGGCAGCGTCTCGAAGGCTTTCTTCTTTTCCTCGTACCAGGCCTGCATGGCCTGCGGGTTTTGCATCAACCCTTTCAAGACTGCCATGGCCGCCAGGTGGTCAGCATCCTGTTGCTGAAACATGGCCATCCCATGCTGTTTACTCTGTTCTGCGATCTCTTCGAAGGTGTTGGCGGTGAATGTTTCATCGCAGGCACCGCCGAGTTCTTTACAGGTCATGCTTTTCATGGTGTGACTCCCTTGGTTACCAGAAATGTTTCAAGGTGTTATTGCTGCCTGGCAGGTACGGCGGCATAGAAGGCCCTGCCGGCCTTGATAAAGCCGCCGGTGACATAGTACCCCGCGCTGTTCAGGCTTTCCTGCTGTTCGGTAAGGGACATGTACAACTGGTCATTGCCCATGCCGCCCTCACCGTAATAATGGTCGCACATCATGTACAGCCCTTCAGGATGCAGCAGCTCCAGCACCTGGCGGTGCAGGGTGGTGGCATAGCGTTTGTGCCGCAATTCATGCACGGCCTGAATAGATATCACGGCATCGAACATCCCCAGACCGTCGCGCCAGTCAGCCGTGGTGAAATCGCGCTCGATGAAGGTCACGCCCCGGGCAAATTCACCAAGGCGTTTGCGAGCCAGGGCATGCATGGCAGGTGAAAAATCGAGCAGGTTCAGGTCGGTGCGTGGTAACTGGTGCAGCAAATGAAGAGCCAGGAATCCGGGCCCTGATCCGAGCTCCAGTACCCGTGGTGTGGCCTTGCCGAGTTTGCGTAACTCATGGGCAAAGGCCGCAAAAAACTCGCGGCGAAAGGGGCGGTCCATGGCCTGGCGTTCCCAGGCCATGGCATCCTCCATCTGCCGGAAGTCGAGCGGTGAGGGAACCTCATCTGTGGTCATGAAGCCTGGCCCTGGCCGGGTTGCAGCAGCCCGGCAAACTGGTGCAGTTGCTCGGTATAGCCCTTCAGGTATTGCAGGCGGCGGTTGATGATGGCGCAAAACAGCGGATTCTGGCGCAGGTCATCGAAGGTTATGACAATTTCCATGCCGTTGGCGATCCCCAGGTAATGGCATGTCTTGCCGCAGTTATCCTTGTGCATGCCCTTGATCACCGTGCTTTGGGAGGCAGGACCGGCAATAATCACTTCGCCGCTTGCCGAGAAGAATTCATCCACAGCCTTGCGCACCCCGCCGGAAGGATGGTGGTAGTCATCAAAGACGGCGATACCTTGTGGTACCAGTCGCGGCCACACGTGCGCCAGGCAATCCACGGTAGAGGAATACAGGTCGGCATCGATGTAAGCCAGGCAGAATTGCTGGTCAGTGGGCAGGGCGCTGAGCGTGTCCGCAAACCAGCCTTCATGGATGATGCAGCGCTCAAGCACGTTGGCAGCAGCCAGCCGTGCCTCCACGTCCTGGCGGGACGCGGCCCAGGCACCCTGCTGGAAGCGCTGGCTGGCATCCACACCCCGGTCGGGAGAGGGCAGGCCCTGGAAGGAATCGCACAGGATCAGTTTCTTGTCCGATTGCCGCAGGTCCATCAGTTTCGCCATGAGTATACTGGTGACGCCCTGGTAGATGCCGCATTCGATCACATCACCTGGCAGTGCCAGGGCCTTGTCGAGTCGTTCGACCAGGTTCAGTGCCTGCAGGGGATGCAGTATGGCGGTATCAGCCACCTGGGGCCAGAGGGTCAGGAATACATGGTCGGCCGGCAGAAACTTGCGCAGGTCTTCAAGGGTGAGCGGGGTCTGGCTGACTTCAAGGGCAGCGACCACCAGGGCATCCAGCTTTTGCATGCAAATGCTTTCCTGTTTGTATGGTTCTTTATTATGCGTTTGAGCCGGTAAGGTAAACGGGGAGGCCGTTGGCGTCCAGTCCGGCACGTGTGTGAGGGTGGACGAATAGAGAGGGCCGGTTTACTCTTTCCCTGTTAAGGTGTCATCACTCAAAAAACATCAGGTAACCGGGCCGCTGAAGCACCCGTGCCTGCGCCAGAATCCACCGGAACGGTTGCCTTACCAGGAAGAATAAGAAGCAGGAGCCCTATGGAAGTACAAGCAAACAACTCGGTGCAGATGGGCATGATCAAACCCTTCGGGCCCTCGATTCTGAAAATCAAACTGCCCGAAGTCATCGTCAATGAAATGAATGCCTATGTCGACCAGATCCTGGCGGATGAAGAAAAAGCCCGGGCACTGGACCATGGTCCCCAGCTGGCCGGTAATGTTCGGCAGGAATTTTTGCTGGAACAAAGTTTCATGGAAAAAATCCGCTGGCGCGAGTTCCTCGGCTACGCCTGTAACGAGTGGCTCAAGCGGACCAGTGACAGGCAGTTGAAAGACCTGCAGATTATCCGCTCATGGGTCGTGCGCCAGTTTGCCGGCGAATACAATCCCGTTCATCATCACAGTGGCCACATTTCGGGGGCAGGTTACCTGAAACTGCCGTCCAGCATGGGCGATACCGTACAGGGCAACAAGCAAAGCAACTCGAATGGCAACCTGGTCTTCATGCATGGCTCACCCAGCCTGTTTTCCCAGGCCAAGTTCGAAGTGAAACCGGAAGTGGGGGATTTTTACATGTTCCCGGCATACCTGATGCACGGGGTATATCCTTTCACGGGGACGGACGAGGAACGGCGCTCGATATCCTTCAATGCCATTCTCGACCCGGAAGCGTCGGTCTACTGATGTTTCTGGCGTAGTGCTCAGGCGTCATCCTTACACCACGCCAGCAAGGGTTCAAACCCGCCCAGTATCATGCGGGTGCCGTCAAAGGGCATATCACCCATATCCATCAGCCGCGGGTCTTCGTACATGCCCTTGTGCGCTTCGGCGGCGGCTTCCCGGTCCGGCCAGATAACCCAGGACGACACGATTTTCTCACCCGGTTCGGCTTTTACGGCCTTGCGATAATCCGTGTTGTCACCATCCGGAATTTCCTGCTCCCAGTTTTCCCGGATTTCGATGGCCCCGTAATCCCTGGCCACCTCGGCAAACACGGAGGCAATTTTCAGATACTCGACCTTGCGCGCTTCCGGTACGGCGATAATGTAGGTGTTGATATACATGTCAGTCTCCTTCAGGGTACAGAGCCCAAATTCCATGACGGCGGTATCGACGTCAAAACCGGCACTTTGTACTACGCTGGTGACGACATGGTATCAGTCCTCAAGACCAAAACGCCGTGTTTCATCATCAACTATCAAGATCCGCTCTCCATGGGTAGCCAGGGGCGCCTTGACTTGAATAACACCACTCCCTAATCTGCCCGTTTTCCGGAAATCTTATTCATGAACAGGCTCCTGGCTTCAGCACTCTTCCTAGGTATCATATATGCCACCTGCGGTGTGGTGGCAGTCATCACCGTGATGCCGGTCAACGGCCAGCCCAGCGAAAGGCTGACCCCTGACGTCAGTGCCGTCATGGCGGCCGGGCCGCTCAATGAAGTCAGCGGCATGGTGAAAAGCCACTCCTACCCGAACACCTACTGGGTCGTGAATGACTCCGGCAATGATGCTCGGCTGTTTGCCATTAACCGGGAAGGGCAGATGATCATCCCCACGTTTTCCCGGTTCTCCTATTATGGTGAGACACCGGAAGACGGCAAGCAGCAGTGGGAGGGCTTTCGTGTGCTCTATACCCGCAACGTGGACTGGGAAGCGATGACGGCCGATGACAGTTACCTGTACGTGGCCGATATCGGCAACAACTTCAATAATCGCCGCAACCTGGTGATCTATGCCCTGAGTGAAATCGATCCCACGGCGTCCACGCAATCGGCAGCCATCAAGATCATACCGGTGCGCTACCCGGAACAAACCGGCTTTCCCGGCCTGAATGGCAAGCGCCACTTCGACAGTGAAGCCCTCTTCAGTGCGGATGACCACCTGTACCTGGTCACTAAGCATCGCGCGGCACAAGGGCGCGCAGAAGCCGGTGCCAACCTGTACCGGCTTGATACCGAATACACTGACCGGGACAACGACCTGGTCCTGATTGACCACCACCCGGACATTACCCAGGCGACCGGGGCGGAACTGTCTCCGGATGGCCAGCGACTGGCTGTCATTTCCTATACTGACCTGTGGCTGTTCGACCGCCCTGAGGAGGGTGACAAGTGGCTGTCCTCCAGCCATCGTCGCTATCTGCTCAACACGGCGATCCTGCGCCAGGTGGAGACCGTGATCTGGGATGATGAGCGCACCCTGATCCTCAGCAACGAACAACGTGAGCTGTTTACCTTAGATCTGGTGGATATCGGCGAGATATCACCGGTTTTGTCGAATAAAACCGAGTAAAATCAATAGCTTTTCGCTATTTCATTCGCCGGCGCGTGATGCTATGATGCGCCGCTTTCCTGACGAAAACACTTCTACCAAGTGGCATCAAGGCATTCATGAAAGCGTTCTACCAGGACCTCAGACTCGGCATTCTCGGTGGCGGACAACTTGGCCGCATGCTGATCCAGGCCGCGACCAACTTCAACATCCACACCACTGTCCTGGACCGGGACAACGGTGCGCCATGCGCCGAAGTCGCCAGTGCCTTCCTGGCCGGTGACATCACCGATTTCGATACCGTTTACCGGTTCGGCAAGGGCATGGATCTGATCACCATTGAAATCGAAAACGTCAATGTGGATGCCCTGGCACAACTGGAAGCCGAGGGGGTGACCGTGTACCCGCAACCGGCGGTCATCAACCTGATCAAGGACAAGCGCACTCAGAAACAGTTTTACCGGAACAACAACATTCCCACGGCCGATTTCGTGCTGGTGGATGATCGTGATGCCATCAGGCAGCACCTGGACTTTCTGCCGGCCTTCAACAAGCTTGGTACCGGCGGTTATGACGGTGGCGGCGTGCAGCGCCTCAACAGTGAGGCGGATATCGACACGGCGTTTGATGCGCCCGGCCTGCTGGAAAAATTCATCGATTTTGATTGTGAAGTCTCGGTCATCGCCGCGCGTAATGCCAACGGTGAGGTCAGTATATTCCCGGCCGTGGAGTGCGTCTTCCACCCGGAGCACAACCTGGTGGATTTCCTGCTGGCACCGGCCAGTGTGGCGCCGGAGATTGAAGCCAGGGCCGAGGCCATTGCCCGCCGGGTCGTTGAGGCCTTCGGCATCGTCGGCCTGCTTGCAGTTGAAATGTTTGTCACCAAGGATGGGGATGTTCTGGTCAATGAAGTAGCACCACGTCCGCACAACAGTGGCCACCAGACCATCAATGCCAATGTCACTTCACAGTATGAACAGCACTTGCGGGCCATCTTCGGCTTGCCGCTGGGAGCCACGGCCATCACCAAACCGTCTGCCATGGTCAACCTGCTTGGTGCAGACGGCTTTACCGGCCCGGCGATTTACGACGGCCTGGAGACGCTGCTGCGTATCGAAGGGGTTAGTCTGTTTTTGTATGGCAAGAAAGAAACCCGGCCGCATCGCAAGATGGGGCATATCACTATCGTCGATGACGAACTCACCCACCTGCGCGACAAGGTCGAGCAGGTCAAAAAAGCAATCAGGGTAATCGCATGAGCGACAGCAAGCACAAAGTAGGGATTATCATGGGCAGCAGTTCCGACCTGCCGGTCATGCAGCAGGCAGCAGACATGCTTGCCGAATTCGGTATTGCCACGGAAGTGGCTGTGGTGTCTGCCCACCGTACACCCGAAGCGATGGTGGAATATGGCAAGACCGCAGCGGACAAGGGCCTGCGCTGCATCATCGCCGGTGCCGGCGGTGCCGCCCATTTGCCGGGCATGGTCGCATCACTGACCACGCTGCCGGTGATCGGCGTGCCCATCAAATCGTCCAACTCCATCGACGGCTGGGATTCCGTGCTGTCGATCCTGCAAATGCCCGCTGGTGTGCCGGTGGCCACGGTGGCCCTCAATGGCGCCAAGAATGCGGGTATCCTGGCGGCACAGATGATCGGGGCTTTCGACAAAGCCGTCTCCGCCAGGCTGGCGGATTACAAGGAAGCGTTAAAGGACAAAGTCAGAGAAATGAATGAAGGGCTATAAGCCTTTCTTACTGGCTACTCTTTTATGGCTACTTATGGCTGAAGGCTATGTAGATCATCTACGTAGGTCGGCAAAGCGCAGCGTTTGCCGACATCAGCCACCTTGAGCATTGAACAGGCCAATTCTTTCGGCGAGTAGGGGGATTGACCTGGTATTGTCGGCAAACGGCTCTTCGAGCCTATGCCGACCTACAGAGTTTGTCCCTATTTAAGCCGAGGCCACTTCACCCGCCGCTTTCTCAATGCCCTTGAGTTTCTTCGCGTAAGCCATGAAGCTCAGCGCCGTGAATTTCATGAAGAAGCCATAGATCAGCGTGACGGCAGCATAGTCCGGTACGCCAAGCAGGGTATTGGCCAGCACCAGGGCCAGCGACAGGTTTTGCAGGCCGACTTCGTAGGTAATAGAGATGGTCTGGTCGACATTCAGTTTGGCCACTCGGGTCAGGCCATAGCCCATGCTCATGCAGACCACGTTCAGGACCAGGGCGGCAACGCCGGCCTGCACCATGTACTGTTTCAAGGTATCAATGCTGAAGTAGGTGTTGGTGATGATCACCATGATGAGTATGCCCAGCGCCATTTTTCGCACCGGCTCCACCATGCGTTCGGCAAAGGCGGGTTTGAACTTGCGAAAGGTCATGCCGATGCCAATCGGCAGCACCGTGAGCTGGGCCAGGCTGCGCATCATGTTGCTTACCGGAACCTCGAGCATGTCACCGGCCTCGGCAAAGGTATCCAGGGCAAGCCAGGCCAGCAGTGGCATGGTTACGACCGTGAACAGGCTGGCAACGGTAGTCAGGGTTACCGACAGGGCGATATCTCCGCGACTGGCAAAGACGTAGGCATTGGACGTGATGCCCCCCGGGCAGGCGGCAAGCAGGATCAGGCCGATGGCAATCACCGGCGCCGGATTCATGACAAAGGCGAGGCCAAAGGCGACTAGGGGCAGCAGGATCAACTGGCCGGCCAGGCCGGTCAGCACAGCCTTGGGCATGATGATGACGCGTAGGATGTCATCAATGGACAGGGTCAGGCCCAGCCCCATCATGACAAGAAACAGGCCAAACGGAATGATGATGGTCTGGAACAGTACAGCCGGATCCATGAAATTTTTCCCCCGAAAACAACAGACAGCATGATACTGGGGTGACGGCTGGGTCACAAGGAAGGCAAGGCAGAGACAGTGAGCCGGAGAGAGGAGATAAGGGCACCCTGTCCAGCTTCAATTTTCACAGAGGTAGGTCAGATAAGGCCAAAGGCCGCCATCCGACGTATAACAGCAGTATTAGTTGTAATGTGAATGGCAGGCAACTTGTGGTCGCCATAAATGATGGCGACGCCAGCGCCTCATGCCACCTCCGGAAAACGATACGTTATACTCACGACATGCCAGAAAATCCCAATCCCCAAGGCAAAGGCCTGGTTCCCCTCCTGCAGGGACTCGACAATCATCGGCTGGACCGGCTGCTGCCGCCCAAGCAGATCGAGCAGGTGCAGATGGAACTGTTTACCTCCATGTTTGTGCTCAAGAGCGACATCCGTTTCAATCCGGTGCCTGACCGTTCCTACTTCCTTTACCAGACCGATGGCCGCTTCAAGCTGCTGATGGTCGGTCCCCGGGAATGGCATACCCCTTACCGCGGCCGCTATATCGGTGAATGTGTCCTGCACCAGGACCGGACGTGGTCCATGGCACTTGATGCGGCCATGTCCCACGATGAGAAGTTCATGGCTGAGATCACGGCGCAACAGGACAAACTCCAGGCCACCCTGGAAGCGGCGACCTCGGTCGAAGATGTATTGCCGGTGTTTGAAGCGGAGCTTGGCTACAACAGCCGCCTGCTGGCCTACATCCTGGGCAAGTCACTGGGCCTGTCGATGGGCAGGGCAGGCATACTCGGGTTGAGTTACGACGAAGCCCGGGGGCTGTTGACCCATGATGATGCCATTGAATCCAGTGCATGAAGCAGGCAGTCCTGTGGGCCGCCTTCCTATGGGTGGTTGCCTGCGGCAGTGAACTGGCGCTGGCACCGTTCCGCCGTCTGCAACCCTTCTGGTCTTTGGTGACAGCCTTGCCGCCGGCATACGGCAGTTATCCCGCACAGCTTGCGCAACTGATCAATCGAACCGTGATCAATGCCGGTATTTCCGGTGAGGAAAGCGACCAGGGCCGGGCCCGGCTGGCGGGGCTGCTGGAGCAGCACCAGCCACAACTGCTGATTCTCTCATGGCGGCAACGACCTGCTGCGCAAACGCCCCAAGGCACAACTGGAGAGTAACCTCAGGGCCATGATTGCTATGGCCCAGGAGCTTGGCATTGCGGTCATCTTGCTGGGTGTGCCCGCACCGGCCATTTTCCTGAGTAGGGAGGCCGTGTATGACACGGGGGCCAATGAAACGGGCGTGGTTTTTATCGAAGACCTGGTCGCCGATGTGCTGTCACAGCCAGACAAGAAATCCGATGCCGCACACTCCAATGTGGCGGGTTACCGGGAGATGGCGGAAACCATTGCCGGGGTCCTGACCGATCAAGGTGCGATTTAACGCTGGGCCGTGTTTTTTTCGAGGCAAGCGCAAAATTGGCTGGTATAATGCGCGCCGTTTTTTTCAGTAAATTCGTTTGCTGTATTTAACAACCTACAATCAACCCACAACACTCACTGGACACTGCCATGTTTGATGCCATCGAAGCGCGACCACCGGATCCCATTCTCGGACTTTCTGCAGCGTACAAGACGGACACGAACCCGAATAAAGTCGATCTCGGCGTTGGTGTCTACAAGGATGAAATGGGCAACTGTCCGGTGATGACGGCCGTGAAAAAGGCCGAGCGTCGCAAGTGCGATGAGGAAGACTCCAAGGCCTATATCGCCCAGGCCGGCCCGGAAGCCTTCATCAAGCACACCCTAAACTTGGTGCTGGGCAATGCCCATCCGGTGATCAAGGATGGCCGTCACAGCTGCACGCTGGCGCCGGGCGGTTCCGGCTCTTTGCGCCTGGCAGCTGAGTTCATCAACAACACAGCTCCTGGCAGCAAGATATTTGTCAGCAACCCGAGCTGGCCGAACCACGTGCCGCTGCTCACCTCAACCGGTCTGAAGCTGGAGCTGTACCCGTACTACGATTTCGAAAACCACAGCCTGGATTTCGACGCCATGATGGGTTCCCTGAAAACCGCGAAGAAGGGTGACCTGGTGTTGCTGCACGGCTGCTGCCACAACCCCTGTGGTGCCGACCTGAGTCCCGCCCAGTGGCAGGAAGTCACCGAGCTGGCTGAAATGAACGGCTTTACCCCGTTCATCGACATGGCTTACCAGGGACTGGGCGACGGCCTGGACGAAGACGCCTATGGTGCGAGGCTGATGGCAGAAAAACTGCCGGAGCTGATCATTGCCAACAGCTACTCGAAAAACTTCGGCCTGTACCGCGACCGTGTCGGCGCCGTGACCATCGTGACGGCCAACAGCGAATCGGCCAAAGCGGTCAGCAGCCAGGTGGTGGCTACGGCGCGTGAAATCTATTCGGTTCCGCCAGCCCATGGCGCCTTCCTGGTGGCCATGATCCTGGATGACGAAGATCTGACCCGCGAGTGGAATGACGAGCTGACCGGGATGCGCAACCGCATCAACGGCCTGCGCCGGATGCTGGTGGAGCGCCTGCAGGCTATTGGCGTGGACAAGGACTTCACCTTCATTCAGAACGAGAAGGGCCTGTTCTCCTTCCTTGGCCTGAGCAAGGAACAGGTAGCGACCATGGTCAACGAGTACAGCATTTACCTGGTGGCGTCTTCACGTATCAACGTCGCCGGCATCAATGCCAAGAACCTGGACTACCTGGCTGACAGTATCGCCAAGGTGCTTTGAATACGCTGACCCTGCCTGTCAGGGTAATAAAAAAGGCGACCTCAACTGGTCGCCTTTTTTGTGTCCGGAAGAATTCGTTCGCGGCTGAAGCCGCTCCTAGGTTTTGTTATCTGCAGTTGAAACCATCAGTAGGAGCGGCTTGAGCCGCGAACCTATCCGAATAACCTAGAAATCGAGGTTTACCGTAAGGCCGTAACGTACCGGTTCGCCTAACTGGGTATAACCCCTGGCGGTGTAATCATCGCGAGGATCGTTGCCGAAATAAAAGCCACGCACGAAGGTGTCTTCATCCGTCAGGTTGCGTCCCCATAGGGTGAGGGTCATGGCATCGCGCTGGTATCGCAGGCTGGCGTTGAGCAGGGCGTAGCTGTCGGAGCGTGCGTCATGGCTGTCGGAGAAATAGAAGGCATCGCGGCCCTGTACGTTCACATCCAGTGAAAGGTTGGCATCAAAGTCATAGACCATCCCCAGGGTGTACTGATAATCCGGAGCGTGTGCCTGCTGGCGTCCGTCCAGGTTGTCGCCGTTGGAATTGATGAAGTCCTCATAGTCAGCATCGAGCAGGCCCAGGTTGCCATAGAGGGACCAGTGGTCGGCGCTCTGCCACTGGGCGCTGATTTCCAGGCCGCGATTGGTGCCGCCCGCGGCATTGCCGATGAAGTCGATGAATTCGGCACTGCCGTTATCACGCACGCGTACGGTTGAACTGGAAATTTGCACATCGTCCCGGTCCATCCAGAACAGCGCGGCCTGCAGTTGCAGACGGTTGTCCAGTAACAGCCCCTTGAAGCCGGCTTCATAGTTCCACAGGGTTTCGGCATTGAATTCACGCAGGTCGGCATCCAGGCTGCCGTCGGTATTGAAACCGCCACTCTTGTAGCCGCGCGAGGCGCTGGCATACAGCAGGCTGCTGTCGGGCAGAGCATAGTTCAGGCTGATCTTGCCACCGAACAGATCATCATTCGGGGAGAATGCCAGGCCGTTGCTGTCCTGGTACTCCGCGCTGAAACGCTCACTGCGCAGGCCGATATCCAGTGAGAAGTTGTCAGTCAGGACCGTGGTGGTATCGGCATAGACGGCAAGCCGGTCAATGATGAAGCGACTCGTGAAGAGCGCCGGCAGGAAAGTGTAGTCTCGTGCCAGGTCGACATCCTGGTGCAGGGAATAGATACCGGCAACCCAGCTGGTACGCCCCCCCAGCAGGGCACCGACGTCACTGGATACCAGGCGGACTTCCCCGCTGATGGTTTCACGGTCGCGGTAGTATTTGTCGGTTGAGGAATATTCAAACGGGTGAAAGCCGGTATAGACCCAGTCTTCGTCATAGCCGTAGGCAATGTCGGACACGGCAAAGCCACCAAGGACTTCCAGGGCAAAGGGAGCAAAACGACTGGTGGTGAAGTTGAGACTGGCGAGCTTGGAGTCCTGGCGGTCAAAGCCCGGCTCATCGGACAAGGTGTCACGAATGTTGTCCAGGGAAAAGGCATCGTAGCCGTTGTCGAGGTCGATCATGGCAGCGGTGAAGTCCAGCTTTTCGGTGTCAGTCATCAGCCAGCGGAATTTGCCACGCAGGGTGGTTTCCTCCCGGGTATTGGTTGGCCGGCCAAGAAACAGGTTGTTGCTGAAGCCGTCACTTTCCAGTTGCTGCCCTGACACGCGAAAAAACAGGTCATCGGTGGCAGGCCCGGTCAGGAAACCGGCCACGCCACGTTCGCCGGCATTGGCGGCTTGCAGTTGCACCCCGTACTCGGTTTCCGGCTGTGGCGCTTTGGTCTGCATATTGATCAGTCCAGCCAGGGCATTGGAGCCATAACGGGTGCCCTGCGGACCCATCAAGACTTCTACCTGTGCCATGTCATAGAGCATGCCAGCAGTACCGATGCCGGAAAAATCCACCCCATCGATCATCACGCCCACGGACGCATTCAGCGGTTCCGAAAACTGGCCGCGTTCACCGATACCGCGGATCTGGATGAAACGTGCGCGGGAAGCGCCGGAAGCCAGGTTGACGTTGGGCGTGTTGAGCAGGATGTCTTCCAGGTGCTGGGCATTCTTGCGTGCCATGACGTCGGCATCAACCACGGCAATGCTGGCCGGTATGTCATCCACGGCAGCCTGGCGGAAATCGGCCGTGACAATGATTTCTTCCAGTACTGGCTGGGCACATACGAAGGATGCGCAGGGCAGGGTACTGATGGCCAGGAGACGGGGAAGTAACAAACGCGGTAATGACATGGACTACTCCGGTGTTCAGTGTGACCGGATCAGCATGGCAGTGAGGGTAACAGGGACATGGGTCATCAGACCCCATGAACGAAACGCGAGAGCGGTTTCGCTTTCCTATTCCTCCGCCGGTATTGTCCGGTTCAGGTTCAAAGGGTTTGATCTCAGGCCGCAGCCACCCCTTAGGAAGGTCGACACTTTAACGCCACGGGTCGCAAGTCGCAAGTGTGGGGGTACCGGATTTACAAGAGGGTTGTAGGTCGGCATAGCGCAGCGTTTGCCGACAATTTCGCGAATATCATGAATGCACATGTCGGCAAACGGCCCTTCGGGCCTATGCCGACCTACAAATCTATCAGCGCCAGGGCCTGCTCCTGGCGCTGTGCCTTGTCGCCACGCATCACCGTGTAGTGCAGATCGAAATACGCCAGCTTCTGTTCGTACAGCGCAAACAGTTCGGCACGGTCATTGGGGTTTTCCCGCAACGGGTCCGGTTCCCAGGGAATGTGGTAGTCGCACAGCAGGTAGTGACGAGGGTTGGCCTCATTGACGCGCAGGAATGTTTCCACAATTTCGCCGTGGCAATGGCCAAAGCGCACTTCACTCCAGACGATGATGACAAGCAGGTCTGTATCACACACGACCCAGTCAGGTTTTCCGACCAGCTGTGCCTGTTCGGCCTGCTGTTGTGCTTGGGCAATGGCCAGCAGGTCGGCTTCGCGGTAATGAAAGCGGGCGTTGGCGGCCATTTTCTCTTGCAGGTAAGGGCGGCTGCATTCGGCCACCAGCGGCGCACCCAGGGCGCCACTGAGATCCTGCGCGAGGGTGGTCTTGCCACAGGATTCCGGGCCGGTGAGCACAAGCAGGTTAGTGATGGGGCTTCTCCGCTGAAAACAACGTCAACATGCCCCCATTCTAGCAGGCACCGGTAAACCTGCCGGGGGCATGGATCAGACTACTCTTCGGGCAGATCGCGGTTGTTGCCCCAGCTCTCGTTGGCGCGAGCAATCAGGTAGGCGTGGATGGCATTGACTTCGCCGGCATCGAGTATGTCGGCAAAGGACGCCATGCCTTTTTCCACCAGCGTGCCTTCCAGCACGATGGTCTCGAAGTTGTCATGGGTTTCACGTGACATGAAACGCAGGTCCTTCTGGCCACCGACGGCATCCTGGCCATGGCAGCGTGAACAGGTGTCATTGAACAACTGGGCGCCCATGGAGACTTCCTGTTCGGTGGCGGTCAGGGCCGGAGGCAGCTCCGGCAAGGCGGTAGTCAGGGCCTCCATGGGGGGCAACGACGCATCGCCGCCGAGTTTGAAGACAAGCATACGTGCCGGACTGATCTGGAAGTTGTTGCCGGAGGCGCGGGCGACCTGGGCGCGACCACCACCCCAGCCGGCATTGACGGCAATGTACTGTTCGCCATCGACTTCATAGCTGATAGGGCCGGCCAGTGCGACGGTCTGGATCGGCATACTCCACAGCTTGTCGCCGTCAGTGGCGCGGTAGATGACAAAGTCGCGGTCGATACTGCCCTGGGCAACGATATTGCCGGCCGTGGCCAGTGCGCCGCCGGAACCGACATCGGAGTGGGGTACCCGCCAGGCTTCGCGCTGGCGTACCGGATCCCAGGCAGTGAGCCAGGCCTGGCGGCGTTCATTCATGAACTGCGTATTTTCGGCACGTTTTTCGGCATTGGTTTCAAAGCCCCAGGCCGGGTTGGAGCGGAATTTCTTCGGGGTGAATTCGCGGGCCACGGACAGGGCAATCCAGTCCTCCTGTACGGTGAAGTACACCAGCCCCGTGATCGGGCTGTAGGACATGGGCTCCCAGTTGTGACCGCCGCCGGGGCCGGGGGTGTAGAGGGCGGTCTGCGTACCAAAGTCGGCTGTAGGATTGATGACCGGACGGCCGGTCAGCATGTCGATATGACTGGCCCAGGTGTTGGGCACAAATTCACGTGCAGAGAGCAGTTCGCCGGTGGCGCGGTCCAGCACGTAGAAGAAGCCGTTTTTCGGTGCCTGCATGATGACCTTGCGCTGCTCACCATACAGTTCCAGCTCTGCCAGCATCATGGGTTGTGTGGCGGTGTAATCCCATTTCTCGCCGGGAACTTCCTGGTAATGCCAGACGTAGTCACCGGAATCCAGGTCCAGGGCCACGATCGAGGCCAGGAACAGGTTGTCGCCACCGCCGGGGCTGCGGAATTCAGCGGCCAGTGGGGAGCCGTTGCCGGTGCCGATATAGACCAGGTTCAGCTCCGGGTCGTAGACGATGGAGTCCCACACGGTGCCGCCACCGCCCAGTGTCCACCATTCGCCGTTCCAGGTTTCGGCCGCCATGCGCATGGCGTCATTTTCAAAACCGTCGGCAGGATTGCCGGGCACGGTGTAGAAGCGCCACCTGAATTCACCGGTATGGGCATCCCAGGCACTGACGACACCACGCACGCCAAAATCAGCGCCACCGTTGCCGACAACCACCGTGCCATTGAACACGCGTGGGGCACCGGTAATGGTATAGGGCCAGTTCTGGTCGGTGGTCTGCGCTGTCCAGACTTCCTCACCGGTAGCGGCATCGAGACCGATCAGGCGGCCATCAAGTGTGCCGATAATGACCTTGCCTTCCCAGACGGCCAGGCCACGGCTGACCGGTCCACAGCAGGCATAGCGGCCCCATTCACGCGGAGTCTGCGGATCGTATTCCCAGAGCAGTTCCCCGGTTTTGGCATCCAGGGCATAGGTCATGGTCCAGGCACTGGTGAGGTACATGACCCCATCGACCACAATGGGGGTGCCTTCGACACCCCGGTAGGTATCCAGGTCGAAATACCAGGCCAGGCCCAGGTCTTCGACAGTGTCGTCATTGATCTGCGTTAACGGGCTGAAACGCTGTTCCTTGTAGGTACGGCCCCAGGACAGCCAGTTCTTGCCGTCGGACTCGTCCATCAGGCGTTCGTGGGTGACATTGCCCTGGCCGTAGCTGAGGGCAGCTGTCAGGAGCAGGAAGAGTGCGGCAGGCAGGCGAAGCATTGGTATTTTCATGGTGGTTTTCGGGCCCGGTGGATCAGGGAAAAGGGAGAATAAACGCCCGTGCCGGGGATGTCCATGGCACCGGAAAGTTCCTGCAGCGCCTGACTTGACCCTCCCGGAGCGCTCATGCAAAGTGTCTTCCTGGTAATCATCAGACCATTAGAATCACCATGCGCAAAGCCACTATCGACATCGCTGCAGCCGCCTGCAAATTTACGTTGCTGACAACCCTGGCCACCGCGGCGTTGGCCCAGACCAGCCCCTTCCAGGAAAAACCGGATCTCACCGGTGTGTGGACCTGGAACATGCAGCCCGGCCAGAACCCGATGGCGGCCATGTCGGCGGCAACAAAAATTTGCAGGCGGCTGCAGCGATGTCGATAGTGGCTTTGC
>Ga0181566_10002301_pt1 | contig 15726 bp, 17 predicted proteins | sample 101ome_15_FD_133762 | JGI IMG/M metagenome (GOLD analysis project Ga0181566, IMG submission 133762) | Coastal salt marsh microbial communities from the Groves Creek Marsh, Skidaway Island, Georgia - 101402AT metaG (megahit assembly) | ecosystem: Environmental > Aquatic > Marine > Intertidal... | reverse complement strand
TTAACTGCTCTCATGATTAACCACCGGCATGCATTGCGGCCATGTGTGCTTTATATTTTTTAGTGCCTTTTTTGTGGGGTGACTTGCCCTCATCGAGGTCTAGTCTAGATATAACATCATCTATAATACTGCCGCTGTCAACAACATCTATAATTCTGCCATTAGCAAAGTTACCTATACGTTGTCCACCAACTTCTATATTCGGATCTATAACATCACTGACATCTAAACTTGACAGTTCTGAATAGATTGATTGTTCTAATGTTTCTCTATCCATTAAATCTGTGTTTGCACTGAATACATCTACTAAATGATCAACTGCGGCATCACTAATAATACTTCTTTCTTCACCTTCGTATATGCCCTTACCAATATTGATTTTAGCATCTTTCTTTTTAGCACCAATACCTGGTCTTTTGATAGGCTTCTTAGTCATAGGCATAGCCACAGTTGCGACTGCACCGGCTGAAGTCATTTCATTTATAATTTCATTTATACGCATATTACTATTTATTCCTTCCTGACTTCATATTTGCACACCAGTGGTACATTTTGCCTCGTTCGCCTGAATACTTTTTTGCTTTTGCACGGAGACTACTCACTGAGCCCTTGCAACTGGCTCCTGCCTTCTTTACTCGGCCTGGTCTACTTTTACCTTTCTTTTTACCGTCAGCAAAGTTTTCGTAGTATCCTCTTTTTTCTATTTGTGCGCCTACTTTTTTAGCAATAGCAGTCCAGGCTTCTGCGTTTCGGTTCATGTGAATACCTAATTCTCTGACGCCTATACTAAGATGTTGTTTCTCAAGCCACTCAAATAAAGAGGCAATTATTTTAGCAACTACGCCTTTATAATTACCAGCATACGCATCACCAACATTTACATACCCCTTTGGGGGTTCGTCATCACCTATATATTGTACACCAAGGCTCAAATAGAAATCTTTTCCATTGCCTCCGTGATGTTCGTATTCATCAGCAGTAGTGTACTGCATATACAAGTCTTCGTCATCAATGGCTTTTAGTGGAACATTTGGGTATACTGATTTCCAGGCTTTAATAACAACAGGATGTATTTCATCGTAGTATTCTACGATGTCATCGTCATCTTCTTCTTTGTATATACTTTTATTTGGTACCTTTTTTAAATCTTTTTTTCTCTGTTTTAAGTCTGCTTCTATACCTTTCATAAGAGCGTTTAGATCTTGTGCGGCTTCAATAGTTTCATAAATTCCTTTACCGTAACCATAGTTTTTCTTTTTCTTTTTCTTTTTAGGTTTAGCACCTGGCATATAAGTTCCTATGCCTACAAATCCACTACCAACAGAAGCACTTGTAGTAGGAGCAGAGTCAGAGGAACCAGTGTCGCCACTGTCTGCAGACCCTCCGTCTCCGCTTGAACCTGTTGAACCGCCATCGCCACCAGCACTTGCACCAGCACCAGAGCCACCTGCTCCAGCACCACCTGCTCCAGCACCACCGCCGCCACCGGCTTCAGCGTCTAATCTTTGTTTAATTTTCTTTGCTAATGATTTTTTCAAAGAATCTTTCATTACTTCTGTGTCACTGGCAGTATGAGAAAAATGTTTCATTACATCTTCTATATCAGCATTTATTTTTATTGCCTTGACTTTTGTTATTCCTAATTCGTGTGCCGCATCATATCTGTGATGTCCGTTAATCAAATAATTATTTTTGTCTATAATAAAAGGTCTATCTTCTTTGTTTTTAAATACATCTTGAGCCTTTTTACTCAATCCTTGTACACGTTGGCTTTGCACTGGTTTGATTTTATCTAAACTAATAGTGCCTTCTTTAAAATCGAACGGTGAATCCTTTATATCTGGTCTGCGTATTTGAGGCAATTGATTGCGATCAAAATGTTTATCTGATTCAGGTCTTTTGTATTCTTCAAATAATTCTTTAAATCGCACTTTTATTTCTCATTTAAATTTATTTTTTTTAATTCATTAGCACTTAGATGTCGTTCTGCAAATGCTCTTAGAATCGGGCGTAAACATGTGTTGTCTCCCCCTTGTGCTCTAGCATCTCTAAATGCATCTAACATTGCTGGAACCGGAATAGCCCAATATGCATGAAATTGTTTTTGTAAATCGCTTGCTGGTAAATGATCTGCTAATAAAGTATTTAAAAGGCTTACTCTGTCATTGTTTGGTACACCGTTTTCTGTAATACTTTCTTTAGCCATTTTAGTTGCAGTAGCATACATAACTGCTTTAGCATCTTTACCGTAACGCTTCTTAAAGTCTTTGGTATTTTTCTTCATGCCTTTGACATATTTTTCTTTGTCTTTTTCTTCGCCTTTAGTTAGAGGACGTTCTAAAACTTTAGACTGCTCTAAAATAATTAACTGTTCTTCTAATGGTAATTGGTCAAACTTGTCAAAAGCATTTTCTCTACCCATCATTCTAATCCTGTCTTGTTGAGCCCGGGCCTGTTCAATGGCGTTGTTAGCTCTTGCTATATGCCCTTGGAAGTCATTTGGTGGAGAACCTATTGATTTTTCTTTCATCATATTTTGTAAAAGAGCCTTTTTGTATGATTCTGTATTATTTCCTAAAAGGAAATCTACCAACTTGTTTACGTCAGGTCTTACAATATAATTTTGCATACCCGAATTCATCATCTTATCAAAATCATCATATTTCGCCCTGGCTTTTTCGTAATCTGCTTCTGTTGTTGTGTCATTGTTTATACGCCATGCCGCGGCGGAACCTGGCTCAAATGGCTCGCCATCTGGTCCGGTGAGATCTGCTCTGGGTATTAGCGGTCCAAATTTTCCTACGCCTTCTCTGCCGTCACCCAATTTGTCTGTAAACACAACGTTTTGTTGTTTGAGTTTGGTTCTTACTCTCTGATTGTCATCATTGATGTCGATGTATTTGTCAGTGAGATCTTGAAAATCTATTTTGTATGTGCTTTCAAATTTTCTCAGCACTTCTCTGGCTTTTTCCCAACGCCAAGTATCTTTATACTGCTCTGGGTTTGCTAACATTTTTGATGCTTCTAATGCAGTGAAGTAGTGTATGGTGGGCATTATCAACAGTTCACCAAAATCAGTGCGGTGTATGTTGCTGGTTTGCCGAAGAGCTCTTGCAACGCCTTCTGGTGCCATGTGCTCTACAGAATTGGCAAAATCTTTTTCTGCAAACACATATCCACCAAATTCAAATGCATCTACTTTGAATGTTTGTGGGCCATGTTTTTTCTGGAACTTTGCCTGCTGTTTGTCTAACTGTTTCTTATTGGCAATTTCACCGCTTTGGCTATCAAATCCGTGACTTTGTGCTATTTTGTCAAAGCCACTTAAAAATTCTTTGATAGCATCTGATCTCTTTTTAATCAGATCTGGCACTGAACCTATTTTATAAAATCCAGAGTTTTCTCTGCTTTTCATTAAGTAGTATCTGTCATAGGATCTGCGGATATAATTCTGAATGCGATCACGTAACTGATGTGCCACAGGATCTTCAAATGGTGTCGGTCTGTCGATCTGTTTCACAGCATCCATCAAACTGTTTGCGTCTCTTTCCAGCATACCAAAATACATTTCACCATCTCTGTGACTGTTGTGATCGGTACCTTCGAGATCACTATATATACGGTCCATATATTCATCTTCAGTTCTAACAACCGACACAAGATCTGTTACCAACTTGGCAATTTCTCTCATGCTGTCAATGTATTTGCCTGGATTCTCTTCTCTGATATCTTCCAAGTGATCCCAACGAGCTCGCATTTTGATCAGCATTTTACTGAGGGCATTATCTACATAACTGTCGTCAGATGAGGTAATTGGATTGTGATTTTTGCTCACAGGATGTTCCCAGTCTGGGTACTGTTTGAGATGGTCAATGAATGCTTTTAGTTTTTTAGTGTCTACTGCGTTACCAGCCGTAAACATTGCCTTCTCGCCGTAACTACCTTGTGTAACTGATTTGTGGAATTCTTTGTACTCTCTGCCTCTACTACCGCTGTTTGCTTGATCCAGCCAATATGCAACATTGTCTGTGGTTAAGTTTGCGGTACCTGCTAACAGTTCTACAAATTGTCTTGCTCGTTGGCCGTCTTGTAATTCGCCACTGTGTACAGCATTCCACATGCCGTTGATCAGTTTTTCTACTTGGTTGGCACTTAGGTATTCTGGCTCTTGAACAACTGATTTCTTGAACAGTTTGTCTACACCATTCTTAACTCTGCCTAATACCTGTTTAGGTGTTAAGTCACTGTAACGGTCACCGGTGTCTATGCTATTAGCATCTATTAAATTACTTAATTTGTCATAATCCAATTCAAAATCTTTAAGAGCACTTCTCAATATGCCAATGCTTTTAGCATTAGGTGTTAAACGGTTATGTCCTTGACTGAAGTCGTAGCCTGCTTGTGCAACTGCACCTGCAAAATATTTTTGTGCTTTGTTTAATAAATCTTGTAATCTATCTGCATCAGGACCATCAGTTTCAACATCTTCATTTTGTTTATTTTTTAGTTGTTTATATTCTGCAAGTAGATTATACGCCGCGGCAAGATATCTCAGATGCTCAACATAATTGTCTTTGCTGAAGTAATCTTTAAGTACATCAACCGCTGGTGCTTCAACATCAGGATTAATTCTGTCTTTAACTCGTTCTTCGTCATCTGCACTGATTTTACCAATGTTGTTAATCAATCTGTATAATGCCGATGCATAGTCACGATTGTAGAGTTTATCACTATAAGCGGCTTGCATTGTTGCCGCATAACGAATCACTGCTTTTGCAACTTTAGGGTAATCTCTGTGGTAGTCTGAACCACCACCGATTCTAAATTCAATAAGTTGATTACCTGTATTACTGTCTCGTTGGTCTTTGAAATTTATACTGCTGAACTTGTCTCTGTTGATACCTGAACTTAGAACATCTTCAATTTGTTGAATAGTTTTAGCATCTGGGTTTGCTTTTAATTTGTGGCCTAACTTTTCTAAATTTTTATATTGGCTTTTGGCATAACTGTTGTTTTCCCTGCCAAATGTGCTGAGTAAATATTTGTCACCCAACAATACTGCAAGTTTAACTGAATTTATTTTTTCAGCATCTTCGCTGTCTAAACTCATAGTCACATGCAAGCCAGTTGAACTGTTGGTATCTACATCCTGCTCTTCTAACCAAGCAAATAGGCTTTTCATTTCTTCCAGCATTTTTCTAGGTGTAGAGTAAACTGGTGAAATGATTTCAGACCCTGTGCCATCTGTCTGAATACTGCTGTCATCTTCCACACGCCAGTAATCTTGAGTAGTGTCACCGGCTCTGCTGTGATATTCCCCTGCCATAACATCTTGATATTGGCTGTTTTCGTCTGTCCAACTGGTCAGATATTCTGCAACTTCTTCTTGGCCACCACCTTCGCCTCCACGGTTTGGATCGTACAAATATATTTCATGCTCACTTAAACAACTGGCCCAACTACCGTATTCTTCATTTGCCCAGTAGTCCATGTCATACTCTGATCGAGCTCTATCAATAGCATCGTCAAATGCTTCGCCATTTTCGCGGATATCTTCTCTTAACCAATCTTTGTATTCGCTCAATAATTCTTCTTCCACATACTGACGACCCCAATTCATAAAGTCCCAATCAGCATATTCGTCATGGTCTTCTTCGGGTAAGTCATCTAATATGCGTTCTTTGTATTCTTCTATGTCATCTTCGCTAAGTTCATCTTCTATGTACTTGTTGAGATAGTATTCATCTTCTTCACGGTCAGCAACCATTTCATCGATGATGTCACTTTCAAGTTCCAATGCTGGACCTTCCACTATCCATTCATTATAACTCTCTTCAACTCTATTGACAGATCTGCTACCTTCCTGATCGTATATAAAATCTTCAATATCATACCAGTTGTATTCATATAGCCAATCACCGTCGTCATCGCTACTACCATACACACTGTCCCATGAAGTTTCTGCTTCAAAGCCACATTTGATAGGCAAGTCTAGTGCCTGCTGTGCAATTTCTTTTTTGTTGAAATTGATTTCAAAAATCAGTTCTTCGCCTTGCTCTCTTAATTTATGTTTGCGAGTAAGTTTTTTAATTTTTCTACCAAGTTTGTAAAGTTTCCTGTCTTTGCTTAACTTTTTACCTAGTTTGCCCTCTTCTACTTCTAAATATTCTGGATTTTGTACGAACATTTCTTCATCGGGGTCAACAATTCTAAATTGATTCTTAGGATCTTTTATTACTACTGCTTCAGGGTTAGGTTTGTCTCCAACTTTGCTTACAACTGTTCCTATATCTTTTCCATCTTTGTCTTTTAAGACAGAATCCACATCTTGCTCGCCTGCCTTTGTAGAAATTATAGGGTCTTGTTCTAATTGATCTTGCCTTGCTATTTTTGCAGTAGTAGGACTTACATTTTTTGCCGTTGTGGGACTAGGTGATTTTTCTTGACTTGGAGATTTTTGATTTGATTTAGCGACACTGCCCATAGACTGTTGGCCCACGGGTGTACTAACACCAGGTTTCATTCCATATTCTTTCAAAAGAGATTGCAGTGTTTTGAAATCTTTTGCTTTCATTACCTACGCCTATTCAGAGTTCTTAATCTTCTAGAAGCAGGATTCATTCTTCTTGTTCTTTGAGATTTTCTAGCAAGTCTTGTCCCCATTCTGGCTTTTGTTCTTTTAAGGGTAAGCCTTTTTTTCATATCAATAGGCTTTGAACATTGGCCAATATTAGATACTACTCTACCTGCACGTCTTCCTGACGTACATCTAACAGCACGTTTAATAGTATTGCCCATTCTACGCCAAACCATTCTGGCTTCGACAATAGGCTCTTCTGTAAACTCGTCTATCCTCATGATCCGCCTAACACTCTAAACACTAAACCGCCTACTGTTGCAATTAATGTAGTTACAGTAACGCCAACAATAGCAACAATCCAGTTTTCTAATTTATTTAATCTGTCTCTGGTAACTTCTTTGAATTCTCTTAATTCGCTAGTGATGCTTTCGATACGCAACATATCAGCAATTATGTGTGCTTCTAGATTACCATTTTGTGCGTAAATCTCTGGTTTGTTTTCTGGTTCTGTTTTCTTTGGCATGTCTTTTCTCTAATTTATAATAAATCTTGTTTACTAAATTCCATGTTAATAGAATTTTTAGTATCTACGGTACCGCCATTTAAAACAATACCATCTAATTCGTCTTTTAATAAATCTACACTGTGAGCTCCTTCACGCTCAAATGCAAATTTAAATACCCATCCTGCACCTGTTAATGTTTGGGCACCATAATTTTCTAATAAATTTGCCCCAACACCACTAAGTCGTACAGGATTATTCATTACTACTGGTTGTGCTCTCAAACCAATAACTTGTACAACACTTTCAAAATCTTTTTGTGTACTGTCGCTAAAGTTACCTGTTCGAGTAATATCAATAGTAGTAAACAATGTGTAGAATTCTATATTACTTGATAGAACTTCTGAGCTACCCATTGCTCCGCTTCTAATTAAACTCATGTGTGTCTCCGTATATTACACTATTTATCAAGTTTTAAAAATGCGGAGCCAAAAAAAATCCCCACCGTAGTGAGGATTTTTAATTTGTGACTGTTGTCACGGTCCCTAAGGTAGTTAGGAATTAGTTATTAACTAAATGTTGCGATTACTGTAGTACCTGAGATGCTTGGTGTTGCACCTGCACCTTGTACTGCAATGTGTGAACCTGAAGTTAAACCTTCAACTGCTACAACCACAAAACCTTCGTTTTGTGCTTCTAAACATGCTTCTTCAACTGTTACTGCTGTAACGTCATCAACTTCTAAAATATGAGTTGTACCTACGAAACCGTTTGCCGCTCTAACTGCCGCGTTTGGATTTGCTTGTGCCATTTTATTCTCCTAAATGTATTCGGACTTTTTGGTCCTATGCAATTATTTATCTTTTTCAGTCAAAAAAATACCCGCTTATGCGGGTATTTTATAAAGTTTTTTAAACTTAGAAACTTACGTCACCGATTACATAACCTGAAACGTCACCGTTTGCTAAGTTGTCTGCGCCTTCAACGATCATGTTAACTGTATCGCCGCTAACTTCACCGATCTTCAATGTTGAAAGGTTTAAATTTTGTACTGAGCTAACTAATGCTGTTAAGTCTGTTGCACTGATGTTTCCTGATTGCTGTTGAAAGCTCTTAAGGAATACGTCCTTACCAATAAACTCGCCTGCTGCCGCCGCTCTTCTATCTGCTTGTGCCATTTTATTCTCCTAATATGTACGAACGTTTATACGTTCTATACATTTATTTATCATCTAGTGCGATTAGATTTACCTTTTAAACTCGGTATACTAGAACTTTGTCCTTTTTTGAAACCTTTTTTTAATTTATCAGTAAAACTACTAAGTTCGCTTGCTCCAGGAATACTGCTTTTAGCAATATCACCTGCTTTTTTAAGAGCAGTTTTAATACCTGTAGGGTCATCAGCAGGATCAGCAGTTCTCAAATGGCCGTGCGATGTATCATCCCAGCCTGCAGAACGTTTGATCATTCCTGTATCTGCACCTTTATTAAATTTTGTAACGTCTGCTTGCCCCGTGTCGCGTTTAGTTTTATTTCTATCGTTGTCTTTTGGTCCGTTTTCTAATTCAGGATAAAGTTCTTGCATAGCAAGATGGACCGCCCTTCCTTTTGTAACTTTGGTTTTATTGTAATAAGGTTTTGCTCGCTGTACCACAAGATTTACATCAACTGATCTATAGTAAGGGTCACGATTAGGATAGCCAATAGTATCTAGAACTTCTTGGCGAAGATCTTCGTCTGCACTTTCTACTAAAATTATTTCGTTAATTCTCATGCTTGTTTTTTCCTACCGCTTGCCCAATATCCTGCTATTGCACCAATACCAGTTCCTGCTTTTTTATATTTATCGACATTTCCGCCGGTTTTTTGTGCAACCTTTTTACCAATATATCTACCTGCAACTGCACCTGCCGCAGTTCCTACTGCTCTTTTTGTAAAACTTGTTCTAGGTTCTTTGTAATCGGATTTTGTAATATGCCCTCGGTATTTGACCATGGTGTTTAAAGGACTCATTAATTCGCTACCCTTTGCAATTCTTCTAATTTCCTGAACCATTTTTGTTATTACTGTTTGTTTAGTAGCAAATCGCAAATTACCCCAATCAGTAATATATCTCCTCCAACGTAAATATCTACCATCTTTGATTTTTAGTTGTCTTTCTAGACGCATGTAGTAAGTTAATGCTTCATTTTTTGCGTCGTTTGCACTTGCTAATTTTCTCATCCATAGTATATGCTGTTGAGTATTAAAATTTAACGATTCCAAAAATCTTTTGCTTGCGCCATGGCTTTGATATCTTAAATGTTTGTTAGCAGGATTGTTTATAGCATAACAAAGTACATAAAGATCAGTTGCATGGGTTCTAAACAGTGTATACGAACCATATCCCATGGTTCTCTTTGCGTATGCACTTGCATAATCATGCTGTTTGTCATCTTGCAACATTAAATAGAGCACTAGAGTATTAAGATATGCTAAATCTGCAATGTCTCTGCCATTTATATTTCTAAATTGTGCTGACGTTCTATATAATCTTGATTCGCAAAGGTCTTGATTAATAAGTTGCAGTTCCATATTATGCTCCAGGCTTTCCTGTGCCAAAGTTATGCTTGCTGAAATCTAATCTATCAACTAATTTAATAGCATTGCCCATTCTGTCTACTGCAACAAAACCTTCTTCGCCGGTTACTTCGTAATCTCCGTTGTCGCCTACAACAAATGTAGGTATTTTTTGCAGTGCCCCTAACTTTCTTAGCAAAACAAGTTTAGATTCTATAATTTTTAAATACAAATCATACACAGCAACAATGCCTGGAATGTGTTCTTTGATAAATTTTACACCTTGCACCATTGCTTCTGTTTTACGATCTTTTGTTGCTTGTGTTTTTACTTTGTCAATTTCTTTTTGCATGTAATTGATATATTTTTGGACAAATCCTTGTGCAAATTTAGTAGGATTTTGTTCAAACTCGCCTACTGTTTTAATATTTGCATTTACATGTGCTTTGAGTTGTTGCAAAAATTCTTTACCAATTAATTCGTTGCCTTTTTCTAACCAACTAAAAGTTTCAGAGTCAATACTTTTCAAATATGTATCTGCTTGCTTAATTGATTGTAGCACATCATTACTTTCTTGTTTTGTGAGAGTTACTGTTCCACTAAGATCTCTAATAGTAGCATCGGTATGCCAAACACCCTTTGCTTGGCCCAATACACTGCTGTCGAATCCAAATTTTGCTGTGGTATCTGCTAATGTTTGGCCCCCGGTATATTCTGTATGGAACACTATTCCTAAATCAGCACTTAATATTTGTTTTGCTAAGTCACTTTGTGTGGGGACAGCATAAACAATAGTGTTAGGATTAAATGTTATATATTCTTCACCTGAAATATTAGCGGTTTTAAAATCTTCTTTGCTGGCCCAAAGCAAATCTCCTTGAGCAACTGTGTTCCAATTTAATTTACTGAGAGATCTGAGAGCTAATTTTAATTTATTTCTTAATCCAGAACCATCTTTTTCGCCCACATCGGCATGGTTTATGTCAATATCTTTTTCAGTAAAATTAAGTTTAGGTTTTTTAGCAAATACACCTTTGGTGCCCACAAAAAATTTGCCTGTTTCTGGATCACGTCCTGCAATAATAGCAGGTGCACCGTCCCATTTTGTAGTAATATTAATTGGTGCTTTGGTATTACCTTCTAGCATTTGATGTAAACTATACAAATAATTTACTGCTTCTTTTGCGCCTGCAAAACCTTTATTAAAGATATTATCTTCTAAATGTTCTAAGTGAACATTTTTACCATCTTTAGATTCTAGTATGTAACTCTCTGAAAGAATTTGTGTTACTAGAGGTTTCGATATTTCTGCAAATCTCATGTCTAATACTGATCTCTGGTAGCATTTTGGAATGGCTCGTCGCCTGTTCTAGCCGCTAACTTAGCATCTCCTGCAGGGTTAATAGCCGCATTTGGTTTAGTAGTATCTAATGCTGTCTTACCTTGCTGATTATCATATCTGGTTCCTCTAGCAGAACTTCTCATGTCTGAAGTATCTAGTTCTCGCTCTCTGCCTAAAACATAATCTGCAACCAAATGTGCAACATTTGCATTTTTAATATCTATTAAAAGTTCGTCAACATGTGGTAGACCCAGTTGTGCTGTAGCACCTCGGTCTGCAATCTGGCCATTATTAGGTGCTCCTGGATTGTCAACTACCCATTGTGCTCCCATCCATAAGTAGTTCACATTACCAAGTTTTTTAGATAATCCTGCATTAGTGCCTTTTTTTCTACCCGGGACAATTGGGCCATCTTTGGCAGGATTTGCTCCTACTGTAACTGATGAGGGAACTGCAACTTGTTTGGGTTCTGCTTCGTTAAAAAGTTCATTAAGTTTCATATTAATTCCCTCCTCTTACTACTTGTACATTGTCTGCACCTCTTTTAGAAGTATCAATTTGCCCTAACTTATCCATAAGATAATTTTTTTCTTGTTTAGTTAAAGTATCTACTTGTGCTTTAATTTCAATTGGGAGTTCAGTATGTTGAGGGCCTTGTACTTGTGGCTTGCCGCCTGCTAATGCACCGCCTATTGCGGCACCGGCGATACCAGCAATCTTTTTACCAATACTGGCATTTTTATCACCTCTAGTAGCCTGAGCCATACCCTGTGTTTTACCACTAAAATAGTCTTTAGCACGTTGTACCATGCCAGGTTTTTTAGGAGTAGACCCGTCGATATCGTAACCGTGTTGTTGTGCTAATTGCTGTGCTAGTAGCCCAGTGGCAACCTGGCCATCTTTATTAGTCCAACTGTTAGTTGCGGCAGTATATGTATACACATTACCGTTTTTATCTTTTGCAGTTGCCTTGTCTGCTATTTGCTCTACAATAACATCATTAATCTTCATCTTGTTCTCTCTGGGCTTCTTTGATAACTTTCTTAATGCCTCTGGAGAACTTTGATGGATCTTTTGCTTTGATGCTGTTCACTAATCTATTTGTTAGATCTTTAGCCGTTGCTTCGTCGTAAGCAGACTCAATACGTTCGATCAAATGAATAGCACTATTGATAACATGGTCGCCCCTGTTCTCAACTATGTGGTCTCTATCTCTATCTATCGATATTTGATTGAGTTCTTCTAATATACTTCGTGTTTTACGCACAAGCTCTCCGTTGTTTACTACTATTTATCATTACAAGTCATTCTTTTTTAAGAACTCACGCATGTTCATTGCTTGGGAGATAGTATCCTGTGCTTCTGGTTGTTCTGCTTTTATACTTCCTGTGCGTTTTAATTGGTCGACAAGACTGCCGGTTGTAATAGTCATTGCGTCTTCGTCGCCTTCTTCTAAATCTTCAATTCGCAAAGTGTCTGGATTAAATTTTAAGTCTACTTTTGTGCCTACACCGCTACTAGAACGTGTTTTCATAAACTGTATTTGATATCTACCTTTTTCTCGCATAGCATTACTAGTAAAAATACCTACAACATTATCTGCTGTCTGTATCTTACTTAAACCACCTGCAATATGATGGTGATCAAATTCAATCTCTTCTACTGCCGCTCTGTTTAATTGCGAAGCAGTTACACAAAGTAGATCTCTTTCTACTGCTAAATTACGAATTTCTTCAGAAACATATTTGTCTTTGATAAACAAATCACTGCCGCTTACTTTTGCACTAATAGGCATCATCAAATCCAAATAGTCTACTAACAGTGCATCAACTTTTTCACCACTTTGTATTTCATATTCTCTTAAAAATACACGCAAGTCGTTTGCATTAATACCATTAGGCATCTGCTTAACACGCAATTTACCTGCACCTTTTGCTTTCATTCGAACCTTGAGGTCAACATCTTCCATGTTTTTCATAATTTCTTTAGTGCCAAAACCGCTCACCATTGCATCAAGACGCATACTGATAAGTTGCTCACTAAGTTCTAAACTAACATAAACAACATTAAGTCCTGCTAACACCCAATTAACAGCAAAATTTTGCAAGAACAAACTTTTACCTGCGCCTGATCCCCCTGCGAAGATTGTGATTTCGCCTCTGTTCAGCCCACCGTAAAGTTTGTGATCGATCGCTTTCCAACCTGTGCTTATTGCTCCTGCTTGGTCTTTTATCCATTGTAGTCTTTCCTTGGGATTTTCAAAATAGTCTAAGCCTAAATCTTTAACAAGACCTACCTGACTTGCATCTTTAATTTTATTTTCTACTGTGCCATAATCTTGTTTTTCTAACAAGTCTGTGCTTTCAATAATTGCTTGTTCTAGTGCTTTGTGTCTACAAAATGTTTCAAATTCTGCCAAGAACCAATTGTGATGATCAACTGTTACGTTAGGTATCGGTTCTAAGTCTATTCCGGCCGCGGCACTTACTTGCTCTGGTGTAGGTATACTGTTATATTTTTCGCTGTGGCTTTGAAAAAGTTCTACAGCATTTCTATATTTTGAATTAAAAAATGATGGTTTAACAATACTTTGACATCTAGCAAATAAGTCTTTATCACTTAATAAAAACCTTAAAAATAATTCTTGTACTTCTTCTGTGTATTGTTTTATATCGCTCATAAAATTTCTCTTGATCTTAGCTCATTAATTATATATCTTGCAAATATACTATGGCCTGTTTTATTTGGATGGGTATCTTCCTTGCTTACAGTATGTCCCTTTATGATAGTAGACATTGAGTCAAAACACCTATAATCTAAATCAGGAATAGTTTCTAATAGCAATAAATGATTTTTTGCTACTTGCATATTTAAACCGGGTCCAGGAAATATTTTTTGTAGGTTGGGATTTTGCAAATAATGTATTGGCTCTTTGATGTATTGTTGTAAAAGATTTTTAATTATATGTGGCGTATTAACTAACGATAAACCTGTATAAAACACCTTGCACCCTAATTTATTCATTACAGTGTCGAAACTTACTAAGTTATTTAAAAACTTTGTATAAGTTGTTTCATTGGCGAGTTGAATTTCCTCAAACTGTCTATTTCCTTTCGATAATTTTTGTACAAGTTTTTTATCTATATCAGCATTACATGAAATATCATCATATACAACCTGTTTGTTTAAATTTCCTATCCAAACACCAGTATCCGAATCATAAAATTCAGATCTTGTTACGTTTGTACATTGTATTATAAACAAGTGCTCACTAACATCATTTAGTGATTGTACATATTCTAAAGTTCGTCTAAAAATGCGGTCGTTACTACCTCCGCACCAGGCTTCGTTAACAACATTGCTAAAATAATCTTTTAATAATTGCGGCCATGCCCACTCACTATCTAAAATTTTGTCATCTTTTTTAAGTCCGGAGTTTCCTCGTAGAATTCGATGATCTTGGTGTCCTTGCGTAAAACTGCAACCATTAGTATATAATATCATAACATTCTCATTTTAACTTCAGTTTTAATTTTGTTATTGGTAGCACTCTGAATAATACTATCTACAGTTGCTAATCTGCCATATCGCTTCACAGCATCTGCGGCATCTTTAATTTCAGGCGACCAGTTAGGAAAACTGACTTCCCATCCTAACTCTATTGCTTGTAGTATTAGTTCTTTACCTGCTTTGTCTCTGTCGGGACAAAGGATAACACGTTTGCCTAATTTTTCTATAAGATGTGCTTGTTCAGCACTTACACTATTTCCTTGTACAGCAATACCATCAATCAATATTGCATCAAATACGCCTTCAGTAACTATCACAATATCTCTTTCGGTGTCTGTAAATCTATCAACATTAAAAACAAAACCTTTTTGCATATTGTGTAAATATTTTGGTGTTGCTTTATCTGGTGGGTTTATGTGTCGACCTGTCCAGCCAACTAATTCACCGTTGAAAGTAAAAGGGACTACTAGTCTTTGTTTGTATAATTTATCGTCAAAGTAAAGCAATGGATATAGACCTAATAATCCCCTTTCTACTGCATAATTTTTTACAGGATGATTTTCTGGTAGTTCTTCTACATTAAAAACATTTGCAGGTAAATCTACTGTTTTAAATTTTGCTAAATTATAAACATAATCTATGTCAGTATTATTAGACTCTAATATTTCTGCATTTTTAAGTAGTTCCATCTGTACTGTGTGTATATCAGATGTGCTTGCACCAAGTTTTTCAACTAAGTCTTTATATTTTTTTCCTAATCCTGGACCTAATGACCAACCGGTTGTAAAGTTACAATTAAAACAATGATAACTGATTTTTGCTCCGTCTGTAATTACACCACCTCTTTTTCTTTTATCGCTACACATAGGGCAATCCATTGTTGTCCAACCGCTAGGAGTTTTGCTTGTTTTTACAGGCAAATTTCCGAGAAGGAGATGATGTACACTTTCAACAAGGTTATCTATATCCATGTTGTTATTATACGACGAAAATAGGGGATTGTCAACTAGTTTCTTAAGACTACTTTATCTAAAGTGCTGTCTGTATCTGTTGGATAACTTAGTACTCTTACCCAATTTGCATTTACAATAAATGTGCTATGAATAATGTTACTTGCACTAGTGGTCGAAATATTTGATATGTCAAACCAGTCGTGACTACTAGGATCTGTATCTGGTACTCCAGAAAAACAACTTGCTTGTATTTTTAAATTTCCTGTGAATGTAGAAACAT